>ERZ780214.14-NODE-14-length-94249-cov-44.1139_pt1 | contig 94249 bp, 69 predicted proteins | sample MGYA00510976_ERZ780214 | MGnify/ENA primary metagenome ERZ780214 (study PRJEB29588, sample SAMEA2154920) | human gut metagenome | biome: human gut; feature: human-associated habitat; material: faeces | place: Denmark | collected 2008/2010 ... | reverse complement strand
ACGGGCTGAAGGCCCAAAAGCTCTTAGCCCAGGGCAGCGCCCTGGGTATAATGGCAATCGGCAAGGCGCCCTGTAAGGGCAAAAGCTTTGTAAATTGCCTGGAGTTTTAAAGCTTTTGCCCTTACAGGGCGACAGGTTTGCGTCCAAAATAACCCAGGGCGCTGCCCTGGGCTAAGAGCTTCTGCCCCTTCAGGGCGTGTGGGGCAAAACCATTTTCATTTTCATTAATTTCTAAATTTACAAATACAGAATGAAGTCTCTAAATGATGTTTTTTGTTAGCTTTAAGTGCTTTTTGTAGATGTATTATTGTATCTGGTGTTTTTTTACAAAGTGTCTTTTCACACTCAAGGGCTTGGTGTTTTTAAGTAAATGAGTGGTAAAATTGGTTCATTTTAGTTCAAAAAATAAATTTTACCCCCTAAAAGATAAAAAAGTCACCTGTTAAAAAACAATTTTTACTACTTTTGCGTTGTTTTTAAACAAGGTGCATTGTGAAATGCAGATATCATCTTTTACTTATACAATTTATATTTACATCGTAATGAGAATTTCCGAGTGAGGAGGTTCTCATTATTTTTTTTAACGTCACTATGGTCTTCGGTTACGGATAATAGGGCTATCTTTGCAGAAGATAAGTTGCACTCGGCAATTTGAAAGCAAGCTTTCATTGCGCTCATTGGCACTATCTTTGCATTCGGCTAACTATTTTTTTAGAACTATAAAAAATATGAAACTCAAGATACATTTCAGTCATAAGGAGGAACTTTGGAATTCCTGGTCGCATGCGGGTGGCATCCTTTTGGGAGTCATCGTAGGCATTATTTTCCTGTATTGGTGTTTTACCAATCACAACGGTTGGGCAACGGCAGGAGTGATACTTTATCTCTTTGGCATGCTTATGTCGTATATTGCATCTACTGTGTATCATGCTCTCTCGGCATGGAGCAAGTGGAAAGAACGACTGCGTAAATGGGATCATGCTGCCATCTATTGGCATATTGCAGGTTCATACTCTCCCATCACGCTCATTGCTATGCGCGATCAGGGTTATTGGGGCTGGAGTCTGTTCTGTTTCATCTGGGCGTGTGCAATAGCCGGAACAGTCATGAGTTTTTGCCGGCTGAAGGATCACAGCAATTTGGAAACCATTTGTTTCGTCGGTATGGGACTTTCCGTGTTGGTTGCTTTCAAGCCTCTCATTGATTCTGTTTCGCCTGCTACGGTCATTTGGATTGTTGCCGAGGGCGTTTGTTATATTACTGGTGCTGTGTTCTATAGTATCAACAAGCGCAAGTATATGCATTCTGTCTTCCATTTCTTCGTATTGGCTGGTAGTATCTGTCATATCATAGCAGTCTGGGACATTTTGATGAAGTATATCTAACTCAACTTTCTGATTTACGGAAGTTGTGTTAGTTATACAAAAGCTTTGTGAACTTGAAATTAAACATTAAATATTCCCACAATAGCTGTTGTTTCTAATTTTCTATAATTTTTGAGCCCAGCGAAAGCTCAATTGGTAATATTATTTTCCTTTGCGGTAAAATTGCTCCTTAAAGAGCACAAATGTGCCCTACGCAGGGCACATTTGTGCTATAAGTAGGCATTTTGATAGCATCTGTTTTTAAAAAAAATGGATATCATGAAGGCAACAGGTGTCTTATTGTTTTGCATCTCAGTGTGGAACAGATATTTAAACTTTCGTAGTGTTCAGAACTTGAGTATGTTTATATTATTATCTTTATAAAATAAGGTGGAAAAGTTAACGTTGTGTTAAAAGCAAAAAATAATTGCTTGAAAATTTGGAAGCTATTGCTTTTTGTTATACTTTTGCAGTGTAATATTAAAGTAGTACACTAAAACAGTTAGATTATGATACAAGTAAACAATTTGAGTTTCCATTATCAAGGAGTCAAGAGAAACGTGTTCAGCGATTTCAATATGACTCTTAAGGAGAATAATATCTATGGACTTTTAGGTAAGAATGGTACAGGCAAGAGCACTCTGCTTTACCTGATCAGTGGTTTGCTGCGTCAACAGCAGGGCGCTATTCTTATCGACGGAATATCTTCTTGTGATCGTCGCCCAGATGTACTTCGAGACATCTTTATAGTGACTGAGGAGTTTTTTCTCCCCAATGTTTCTCTCGATGTCTATGTGAAGATGAACCGTCCCTTCTATCCCAACTTCAGTCAGGAAGTGTTGGAAAGATGTTTGCAGGATTTCGAATTACCTCTCTCTCTTAATTTGAACGAACTCTCGATGGGACAAAAGAAAAAGGCTTATATGAGTTTTGCCCTTGCCACAGGTACAAAATACCTTTTCATGGACGAGCCCACCAATGGCCTTGACATCCCATCGAAGAGTCAGTTCCGCAAGGTGATAGCCAACAATATGACCGATGAGCGAATGTTGATTATCTCTACTCATCAGGTTCATGACATCGAGTCGCTGCTCGACCACATTGTTATTCTCAATCAGAATAATCTCTTGCTCGATGCCTCGGTGGCAGATATTTGTGAGGACTATTCCTTCGAGTACCGCACACCTGCCGAAATGGACGATACGGTACTCTATGCAGAGCCTACACTTCAGGGCAATGCCGTGATAGCCAAGCGAAAGGCTGGCAGCCGGGAAACTCAGATGAACCTCGAGCTTCTCTTCAATGCAGCCATCAACGGCAAGTTGTAAATAAAGAGTGAGGTTTCTATTTTCATTTTCAAATTACTATAACTTCTGAACTTGCAAAAGTTCAAAAAAAGACAATATTATGAATAAGGTTTTAGATTTTCATCGTTTGGCAATGGTTTTGCGTTGGGACGCATTATCCAACTGGAAGAAATATGTGCGCAACACCTTGGGATTGGCTTTTGTATTTTCCTTTATCTGTATTTGGTATCAGTTTAATATGCGAAGCAATGGTTATGTTACATATAATGATGTGAAGGACTTATACTTGGGAAGTGTTTCTGGTTTGTTCATGTTTATCAGTTTCATTATTTTCTTTTTCTGTGGGTCAAGAATCTTCATTAACATGAAGACCAAGGCTTCCCGCTCTTTGTTCTTGATGCTGCCAGCCACCAATATGGAGAAGTTTACTTCCCGTTTGCTGTACACCGTTTTAGGAACATCCTTGATGATTGTCGCTTCGTGGATAATAGCCGACATCATTCAGTTTGTGTTCAGCCTCTTTCTTACTCCAGGCATGCAGGGCTCTCTCGTAGGCACGGTTTTTGAAGAGTTGTTCTTGAAAGATAATTTCGACAGTTCTCACTTTATAGTACGCAATGGCACCAGCGTGTTGGGACAGACTTTCCCTGTGGGTATGCTTTTGTTATCGTTGACGATCTTTACCCATTCCTTCTTTACTTTGGGAGGCACTGTTTTCCGCAAGTCTGCCACCTTGCTGACCATTTGCTCCAGTTTCATTCTGATGTTTCTGATGGCATTGATATCTTCCTTCGTGGATGAAGATGTACTGCGTCATCTCGTCCAATCCATTGAACCTAACACTTTCGGATGGCTTATGGTGATGGTTCTTCTGCTTTTGTCGGCATTCAATTACTGGGCAGCCTACAAGCTTTTCACTCATATGCAGATTATCAATAACAAGTGGTTTAACATATTGTAAAACAATAAAAAACAAACTATGGATTTCAGCAACGACAAGGCGATATACATACAGATAGCCGAACGATTGTGCGACGAGATACTGGCAGGTAAATACCGAGAAGACGAGCGTGTGCCAAGTGTGCGTGAATATGCAGTCTTGCTCGAGGTAAACACCAATACCACAGTCAAATCGTACGACCAGTTGGCTTCAGAAGGCATCATCTACAACAAACGAGGGCTGGGCTATTTCGTATCATCAGGAGCCAAGCGACAGATCAAGAAGACTCGCAAGCAGGAGTTTATGAAAGAACGCCTGCCCGAGTTGGCCCGCCAGATGATATTGCTCGATATTTCACTCGATGAGGTGAAGGAAGCCTTGCAGAGTAAACTCGATGAGATAGATGTAATGCCGCAATAGAAGTTTTTAACCCCCATAAATACATGAAGAAAATGAAAACAAAAATGATAATAACAGCACTGTTTGCTACACTGAGTTTTACCAGTTGTGTCAATTTTATGAGTAAGCAGAATGTTCCACAACAAGTAAAACATCTGGATAACGAGAAAGTCATCAAGCAGTCGTTCGCCTTAAAAGACTTTCATGCCATCAGCAATGCGATAGGTATTGATGTTTACTATACGCAGTCGGCTGCCTATAGTGTTTCAGTGGAAGGCACCGAGCAATGTATAGCACAGGCCAAACTTGAGGTTACCGATGGAGTACTGAATATCATGAACAGATATGCCCATTTCTACAATACTTCCTCTTATAGTCTTAAAGTTTATATCAGTGCTCCCTCTATCGACCAAATCAGCAATAATGGAGCTTTAGATTTCTATGGCGACATCAATCAGAGTAAGTCTTTGGCGATTTCCAACCAAGGTTCGTTCGATTACGACAAGGGAACAGTGAAGGCTGGCTATGTATCTATTGACAACAATGGTTCTTTAGATATTGATAATCCTATGCAGATTACAGATTCTCTTCGAATCAACAATTATGGTTCACTGGATATCAATAACGACATGAATATAGCAGGTTCTGTACATATCAACAATAATGGCTCTTTCGATGTTGATAAAATGATGCATATCACAGGTGCTGCCTTTATCAATAATTATGGTTCATTTGACGGCAGTTTTGGTCTTAAGGGAAGAGACTTCGAGGTTTCCAATTATGGCAGCTTCGACTCTCATCTTACTGCCGATTGTGACCACATCAAAGTTAATTCGTTTGGATCTACCGATATGGATATAACGGGTACAACGAAGCAAATAAGTATCAATGACAAGGGATCTACCGACATTGATACTACTCAACTCAAAGTACTCAAATAAATATTCAACCATTCAAGACAATGATTCACTTAAAAGACGTCAATAAGACCTATCAGGGTGCACAGCCCCTGCATGTGCTGAAAGGTATCAGTCTCGACATAGAGCGTGGCGAGTTTGTGAGTATCATGGGTGCATCGGGTTCAGGAAAGTCAACCCTGCTCAACATATTGGGTATACTCGATAATTACGATTCGGGTGAGTACCGTCTGAATGATGTGATTATCAAAGACTTGAGCGAGACTCGGGCTGCTGAATATCGCAACAAAATGATAGGATTCATCTTTCAGTCGTTCAATCTCATCTCGTTCAAGACAGCAGTAGAAAACGTAGAATTGCCATTATTTTACCAGGGAGTGGGTCGCCGTAAGCGCCATGAGTTGGCTATGCAGTATCTCGACAAGTTAGGCTTGGCGCAATGGGCGAACCACTACCCTAACGAGATGTCGGGTGGACAGAAGCAGCGTGTGGCCATAGCCCGTGCCCTCATTACCAAACCACAGATTATCCTTGCCGATGAACCTACCGGTGCACTCGATTCCAAGACAAGTGTCGAGGTGATGGACCTGTTGAAGGAACTGCACCAGAAAGAAGGCATGACCATTGTGGTGGTGACTCATGAAAGCGGTGTGGCCAACGAGACCGACAAGGTAATACATATCAAGGATGGACTCATAGGAAGTATAGAGGACAACCGGGATCATCATCTTGTGTCGAAAGACTACGTCAAGTAAGTGAAGAACGAAGAGTAAAGAGTAAAGAAAGAAGAATTCTAATGTCTTCCTCGTATAGTTCTTCGGCTTTACTAACTTATAAATAATTAATGCAAATGAAATTTTCATCCTTCACCTTTCACTCCTCACTCCTGTCAGAGATATGGAGTACGTCGAAGCGCAACAAGCTTCGTACATCGCTTACAGGCTTTGCCGTGGCATGGGGCATCTTTATGCTCATCTTCCTCTTGGGAGCAGGCAATGGGCTCATCAACGCCCAGTTGCAGCAGAGTGACCGATTTCTGGCCAACTCAATGGTAGTATATGGACAGAACACTTCGAAGGCCTATAATGGTCTGAAAGAAGGAAGACCTATCGACCTCAACGACAAGGATATGCTCATCACCGATCATGTCTATGCACATCAGGTAGGCGATGTGGGCGGACAGCTGCAGCAATATAGTGTGAATATCAATTATGGCGACAACTATATAGCCGACCAGACGCTGACAGGTGTTTATCCTTCCCATACCAAAATCAACAAAATAGAGATGCTGAAAGGGCGATTCATCAATCAAATAGATATGCAGCAGCGCAGAAAGGTGGTCGTGATGAGTCGTAGTCAGGCCAAGGAACTGGTAAAAGACTATCGGTTGCTCGTAGGCAAGAATGTCAAGTTGGGCGACCTTTCCTTCAAGGTGGTAGGAATCTACAAGGACGATGAGACGCGACAGAATAACGAGGCATTCACCTCTTTCTATACCGTCAAGACCATTTATGCCAAGGGCGATAAGGCTGGCGACATTGAGTTTACTCTCAAGAATATGAAGAGTGAGGAAGACAATCGGGCCTTTGAGAAAAATTATCGTGCCAGCATCAACAAGAACCATCAGGCAGCTCCTGATGACGAGCGAAGTCTATGGCTGTGGAACCGCTATTTGGACAATATACAGATGAATCAGGGTATCGCCATCATCCAGTCTGCCCTCTGGATAATAGGACTCTTTACCCTACTGAGCGGCATCGTGGGCGTGAGCAACATTATGCTCATCACCGTAAAGGAACGGACCCGCGAGTTTGGTGTGCGCAAGGCCATAGGAGCCAAACCTTGGTCAATATTGAAGCTCATCATCACCGAGAGTATCATCATCACTTCGTTCTTTGGATATATAGGTATGGTGTGTGGCGTGGCAGCCAATGAGCTGATGGACAAAACCATAGGTCATACTACCGTAGATACGGGACTTTTCAAAGCAGCCATGTTTGTCAACCCCACAGTGGGTATAGGTACTTGTATCGGAGCCACCATCACCATCGTGATAGCAGGAACCATTGCCGGACTCATACCTGCTATCAAGGCAGCTAAAATACGTCCTATAGAGGCGTTGAGAGCGGAATAGTCATTTAATGTTTAATGTGAAGTGTTTAACTTTTAATTAGGCTTACACCTTTAATATATGCGTTTCGATTTAGATACATATAAGGAGATTCTCGACACCATCACGAGAAACAAGAGTCGCAGTCTCTTGACAGGTTTCGGTGTGTTCTGGGGTGTGTTCATGCTCATTGTCCTGATGGGAGGTGGACAGGGCCTGAAGGAGTTGCTGCAAGCTAACTTCTCTGGATTTGCCACCAATACCGCAGTAATATGGGCACAGAATACCACCAAACCTTATAAAGGATTCAATAAAGGACGTTCCTGGCAGATGGAGGAAAAAGACCTGGAACGACTGCGCCAGCGGATGCCTGAGCTCGATGTCATCACCCCGCTCCTCTTCGGAGGAAGAAAAAATGTTGTCTTTGCCGACAAGAGTTTCAGTGGCAGCGCACAGGGCGTCAATTCTGATTATGCAAAAGTCTCTGTTCCAAAGATGTTTTATGGCAGATACATCAACGATATGGATGTGCGCCAGCAGCGCAAGGTATGTGTCATTGGAAAACAGATCTATAAGAATCTCTTCCCAGGTGGCGGCGACCCATGTGGCAAGACGGTCAGGGTGGATTCCACCTACTATACCGTAGTGGGAGTAGACTATCGTTCGGGCAATGGAATCAATCTTTTAGGACAGGCCGACGAGACTATCACCCTACCCCTGTCTGTCTTGCGTACAGCCTATAATCGTGGTACGGCTGTCGATATCATAGCCGTAACGGGCAATAAAGGTGTTGTGATGAGCAAGTTGTCGCAGCGTATGCGCGAAACCGTTGCACGTGCCCACTCCATTGATCCTACTGACGAAAAAGGACTCATGGTGTTCAATACCGAGGTGCTCTTCCAAATGCTCGACAACCTGTTTAATGGAGTCAACTTCCTCATCTGGTTGGTAGGCATAGGCACCCTGTTGGCCGGAGCTATCGGTGTGAGCAACATCATGATGGTAACGGTAAAGGAACGCACCACCGAGATAGGAATCCGGCGTGCCATCGGTGCCACTCCCAGGATGATACTGTCACAAATCATCTCGGAGAGTATTATCCTGACCCTTGTAGCAGGTATGAGTGGCATTATCTTCGGTGTGGCAATCCTGCAGCTGATAGAATTGGCCAATACCACAGACGGTATTTTGGCTGCCCACTTCCAGGTCAACTTCTGGACGGCCATCTTCTCTGCCCTGCTCATCAGTCTCCTTGGAGGTTTGGCAGGACTGGCACCCGCCTGGCGAGCCATGAGTATCAAGCCCGTAGATGCTATGCGTGATGAATAAACTATCCAGCTAAAGTTCAATAAGTTACATCATGAAAATATAAAAAAACAACGATATGAAAAAGTATTCCAAACTGATTGTAGCGGCCATTGTCGCCTTGATTTTTGTAGGAACATTCGTCTTCCTGTATCAGAAATCTCAACCCAAAGCTACCGAGTATAGCGAGTTTGTACCTAAGATGGGTGATGTGTTGAAAACCACCGTCATAACAGGTAAGATAGAACCACGCAACGAGGTAAGCGTAAAGCCACAGATAAGCGGTATCATTACCGAGATTTGCAAGGAGGCTGGCGACTATGTGCAGGCTGGCGAGGTGATAGCCAAGGTAAAGGTGATTCCCGATATGGGACAGCTTAGCAGCGCTCAGGCTCGTGTGCGCCTGGCTGAAATCAATCTGAAGCAGGCACAGGTAGACTTCGGACGTGAGGACAACCTGTATAAGAAGCAGTTGGTTAGCGCCGACGAGTTCGACAAGGTAAAGCAGGCCCTCAAGCAGGCCCGTGAGGAAAAGGTGGCTGCCGAAGATGCTCTCGAAGTTGTACGTGATGGTGTGTCGAAGAGTAATGCCAATGCCTCTTCTACCCTCATACGTTCCACGATCTCGGGTATTATTCTCGATATTCCTGTCAAGGTGGGCAACTCGGTCATTCTTTCCAATACCTTCAATGACGGTACTACCATAGCCAGTGTGGCAAATATGAACGACCTTATCTTCCGTGGCAACATCGACGAGACTGAGGTGGAAAATCTTGTTATAGGAATGCCGATGAAGATCACCATTGGTGCCATGCAGGATCTTAAGTTTGATGCCGACTTGGAGTATATTTCTCCTAAGGCTGTAGAGAACAATGGTGCCAACCAGTTTGAGGTGAAGGCTGCTGTTCGTTCTGTCAAGGGTGGCAAGATTCGCTCTGGCTATAGTGCCAATGCAGAGATAGTTCTGGCCAAGGCCTTGAATGTTGTTACCGTGCCCGAGAGTGCCATCGAGTTTAGTGGCGACAGTACCTTTGTATATATTGTCAAGGGTAGTGGTGAGAAGAAAACCTATGAGCGCAAGCAGGTGGTGACAGGACTGAGCGACGGCGTGAATATTGAGATTAAGAAGGGCTTGTCGCTGAAAGACAGAGTGAGAGGTCCTGAGATTGTGGCAGACAACAAGGATGATGAATAAGCATACTAATAAATAAAGCATGAAAATGATGAATATCCGTTTTACTATATTGTCGGCAATGGCTTTCTGTGCCTTGGGCGAGGCTCAGGCACAGAAGGCATGGAGCCTTCGCCAGTGCATCGACTATGCTTTAGAGCACAATATCACGGTGAAGCAGATGCAGAACATACGCGAGCAGCAGGCTTTGCAGCTCAATACCAATAAGAGCTCTCGCCTACCCGACCTCAATGCCTCGGTTGGCGAGAACATCTCCTTCGGTCGTGGACTGACGGCACAGAATACTTACGAAGACCGTACCACCAGTTCTACCTCTTTCTCATTGGGAACAACAGTCTCTCTCTTCGATGGCAACAAGACGACCCACAACATACGTCTTAGCAAACTCAATCTTGATGCAGCTGATGCCGACCTGAGTAAGGCACGCAACGATTTGAGTATGAATGTGGCCAAGGCATACATCGAGGCTCTCAATAATATGGAGATAGCCGATGTGGCTCGCCGACAGGTGAGTATCGACTCCATGCAAGTGGCTCGCCTGCAGACCATTGTAGAGAATGGTAAGGCAAGTGTGGCAGAACTCTCTCAGCAGAAAGCTGCTTTGGCGCAGAGCCAGCTTACGCTTACCACAGCCAGCAACAACTGCCAGCTCTCCCTACTCGACCTGTCGCAGTTGCTCGAACTCCCCTCGCCTGATGGCTTCTCTATCCTGCGTCCTGAGACCTCGCATATCAATCCCGAGTCTTATGTGCCTGCATCTCCCTCTGTCGTCTTTGCCGATGCCCTTGTGAGCAAACCCGAGATCAAAGCACAGGAGTTGCGTGTTAAGGGAGCCGACCATTCTGTTCTTATAGCCAAATCGGCTTATTATCCTCAACTGGCGTTCAATGCAGGGCTGGGCAGCAACTACTACAAGACGAGTGGTTTTGATGCCGAATCGTTTGGCAAGCAACTTAAAAACAATTTCAGTCAGTATCTTGGTTTGAGTCTCAACGTGCCTATCTTCAATCGTTTCTCCACCCGCAACAGTGTGCGTTCAGCCCGTATAGACCGTGACAATCAGGTACTTAAGTTAGAGGATGCCAAGAAATCTCTTTATAAGGAGATTCAGCAGGTGTACTACAATGCCATAGCTGCCGAGTCGCGCTATGTGAGCAGCAGACAGGCTGTGGCAAGCAATGAGGATGCCTTCCGGCTTACTCAGGGAAAATACGAGAATGGTAAGGCCAGCATTACTGAGTTTAATGAGGCTAAGAACAATCTTCTCAAGGCACAGAGCGACATGGTGCAAGCCAAGTATGAGTCGCTTTATCAGAACAGTCTTCTCGACTTTTATCGTGGCAAGAGTCTTGACTTTTAGGTCAAGGCTCTTGCTGTTTGTATGTTCGGCATGAGCTTATTCTAATGGTTGGGGATATGCCAAGAGAAAGCAAAAACTTGAAGAGTACATAGGGGGTGGTAGGTTATTTCAGTTTTTTATTATCAGCAGTGTAAGTAAAATCAAATTTATTTGTGTTGTCTGTTCCTTTATAATACCAATATTTTCCTGATGTATTGTTCGTAAAGTCATATTTGTAATAAGTCCGCGTGGAATTTTCAGTATAGAAAGCCCATGTAGAATTAACAAACCTGTTAATAGCACTTTAGCTTTCGTTATCTTTTGAACATGAAAATGCTATTAGCGAAACTAAAAATAGAACTATATTTTTTTTCATTATGATTCTAATTGCTTGTAAAATAAAGATAAAAGGAATCCCACACTTCCATTCAATAAAGCGGACGCAAATCAGTGAACAATTCAAAGAACTCATGTTTATAGTCGTTCATGTAAACTTGTGCGCTGCCGTCTGCTTGTATGACAAGGATACCATCAGTTTTTACTGGTCCATCATCTTCCATTCTGGGAATAAAATAGATGGGCGTCCCGTTAGCCAAATTGAAATATTCGCCATTATGCGAATTCGCGTCATGGAATATAATCTCCGAGCCGCTTGTAATTTTCCTCGGCTCGCATGAATAGTATATACCACCAATTTTGATTCTATAACTCCCGTCTCGCTTAATTTTTTCCAATCTGCATTCTTGAGAAGTCGAACCTTGATTGATTTCCCGCCATCTGTTGATAATATCATAATCAGATTTTGGCAAAGCTTCTCTTATAATTGCTTCGCCATCGATAACGACCAATTCACGGGTCTCGTCTTCTTCAGAAGTATTGACTTTCTTTTCGGTTTGGAACTGCTGAGGGGCAGATTGTGATTCATTCTTGTCTTTTGTGGCAATCATAAAGAATACGATAACTGCCAATAGAAAAAGACCTGCATTTCTCCATGTGCGATTTGGATAGCCCATTGTGCTGCCGTCTATCCAACGAGTACTGATTGTCTTTTTCAAAGGATTAGAAAAATCTTGATTACAGATATTGCAACGAAGATAATCGTCATTTTCAAACTGCTTCGGCAAACTCAATAGGCTACCACAATAAGGGCATTGAATCTGCTTGGGTAAATTCACGTTAACAGGTCTTGCCTGTGCGTTCAGACCAGTAGGTAGATTCTTATTCTCTAATACGGCAGGAACCTCCTGACCACAATGCTTACACGTTGTTGCATCCTTTGCAACGAACTTTCCGCAGTTTTTACATTTGTATGCCATATCTGTATTGTTAAGAAATTGTTATTGTCATTTCTTCATCATCATTGCTCCAATCACCAGATGTTACCCATCTGCTAACCTCAATCGTTTTACCTGATGCCATAGATTTAATGACCGACTGGATGTAAAGCTTCTAAACTTCCTCTTTACTGTATCCAAAATGCTAAAGTCTTCAAAGCCTTTATTTTCGTACCCCAAGCCCTCTGTTAGTACATCTTTCAAAGAGGGAGAAGCTTGTGCATTTTTATTTGTTCTATTGTTTTCTATTGATAGGTCTGCAACTATATTTCCACTCTCATCATATAAGGCATCGTTCCGAAGATAAAACATATATCCGTTTATCTCAAACGGACGACCTATACTATCAGTTTTCGTCACTACGGGAACAGGCTTGTCAAAATCTCTATAGGACATATAGAGTCCATAGCCTCCAACCAATATTATTCCACATAGTATTAAAATAGCGAAGCAACGTGTGATGATTTGCTTTCCGTTAACCATAAGCAGTTTAATATACCATATCCTTAATCCAAATATATCCATCTGCTCGGCAGAAGATATTCTTGTACCTACTAAGCCGCGCACTTACCTGATTGACAGGTAGTACAGCATTGTCACCTCTTGAATATAAACGATGGGTATTTATGTAATCGGTAACGTCTTGGATGTGTTGTTTCCCTCCACCCAATTCATTTATAGCCTTAATCATTGCTTCGTGTAAAGTCATCACTTCTAATTATTTGTTACTATTAATCAGTTCGTCTGGTGGGCTGATACACAAAAAAGCGCAGCCCCGCCATATCTCTCTCAGGCTCACTACAAGCGCCAAAAACGCTATGGAGAAGTCTGCGCTATGGAGCGCGACCTCTGCGTTTTTGGATATTTGCTCGTTTTCTTTTCCGAGGTGGTGATTCGAGAGAGAAAATTGAGCAATAAGTTATGCCTCTTAAGAGAACACGGTCCAAATTTACAAAAACTTTCCCAAATAATAGGCATTCCAAAGAAAAAAGTGAAAAATAAAGGCAAATAAACCAAATTGAAAAGAAGGAAAGGGGGCTTGATATAGTATTCCGCCCCCTATTCCATGTTAGCGTCTGATTCCTCTCCGTTGTTCTTGCCCTATCCCGAATTGCCCCTTAAACCATTGAGCAATGGGTGTCTGGTTGATATGTAGGAACAAGTTACGCTTCTCATCCCTTATCACTTGTGCCGTGACATTATCGGCAAGAACGTTGCGCCTGTACTCATTTGAATGAAGCCACCCACTATAATTGACTGCATGCCCGTATAGCAGTTTATTGGTCTGTTCCATGTTGAAGCCACAATCCAGACACTCATGCTCCATATTGAAGAAGCGTTTGAAACTCGGAAACCACTTATAAGTCTTGTCAATAAGACGTTTCAGATTGTTCACCTCTTGTTGGTGCTTCTCATTGGTGCGGTTAAGTTCCCTTGCATGGTTGTCGTTTAACTTCTGCATGTCGGTGTGTAGCCTTTCAATCTGCTCATTCAAATCTTCAACCTCCCTGTGCAGTTGGGCATTCTCTTTCTCTAATCGGTTCACCTTGTTGTCACCAAGAAGAGAATTTAGTCCGTTGAGTGCTGTGGTGGCAGTCTTTGTGGCGGAGTTCTTCAATTCCTCCGTCTTAGCCTCTGCCTTGATACGGGCAAAGTCTTTCCTTGTCTGTTCCGCCTCTGCTATCACCTCTTTTGCCTTTTCCTGTTCTTTCAGTAGTTGTGTGATATTCGCCTGCAAGTCCTCGCCTTGTGCAATGAGGCTGCGGTAATACTCATATGTGCTGCGCCTCTGAGCCTTTGACGCCTCTCTGCAATCCGTATGCTGCCATCTGCTCTATCTGTTCCATATCGGCATGGGTGCCAGTGAGTACGATGCGGATGGCCTGTACCTGGTTCTTGCCAATCTTCCGTTTCAGTCCTGCCGTATTGAGGCGGTGCTGGATGGCTGCTGTTCGGTTACGAACACCATCGGGGAACTGGATGAGTTCACGGTTAAGGTGTGTCCTTGTCGGGTCGGTGTTCTTGGATTGTATGGTTCTCTCGATATGGGCAGACATGCCGCTGTCCGCTCTCTTTGCTTTCTCTAAGTGTAATACTGTGTATCCCATTTATTTGTTAAAATTTATTCGTTTGACATTCTGTTTCTTTGGTCTTTTGTTTCTGTCTGTGTTCGGCTTCTGCCGACCTTGTAAGAGCCAAAAGCCACCACATTTCTTAATCTCCGAGGTCGATTGACGGGGTTACGATTTGGCAACTTAACTTTTGCCGCAATCTTCCCAGATTTGCGTAGAGCCTCCCGACCGTATTGCTTCGTATTTCCTCGAAATGCCTTTATCTATGCATTTTGTTGCGTTAATTCTCCAAAATTGCTTTTCAAAGTTAGACTTTTTGCGTAACTTTGCAGCCGCAAAGTAATAAATGACATTTATGAATGATAAGATAAAAGAATTTGAGGTCATGGCACCAGTAGGCTCACGCGAGTCGTTGGCTGCTGCCATACAGGCTGGTGCAGACTCGGTATACTTCGGTATTGGCAAGTTGAATATGCGTTCACACTCTGCCAACCATTTTACCATCGACGACCTGCGCGAAATAGCAGCCACCTGCAATGAACACGGCATCAAGACATATCTGACGGTAAATACTGTGATATATGATGACGATATTGCTACGATGAAAGAAATCATTGATGCAGCCAAGGAGGCAGGCATCTCGGCTGTTATAGCCAGCGATGTGGCTGTCATGGCCTACTGTAATGAGGTAGGAGAGGAGGTACACCTTTCTACCCAGCTCAACATCTCCAATACCGAGGCGCTGAAGTTCTATGCCCGTTTTGCTGATGTGTCGGTACTGGCACGCGAACTGAATATGGACCAGGTGAAGCATATCCATGAAGAGATAGAACGCCAGAATATCTGCGGCCCTATGGGCAAGAAGATCAGAATAGAGATGTTCTGTCATGGTGCTTTGTGCATGGCTGTATCGGGCAAGTGCTATATGAGTCTTGCCAATGCCAACCGTTCTGCCAACCGAGGAGAGTGTGTGCAGATATGTCGTCGAAGCTATACCGTTACAGACAATGAAACAGGCAATCAGCTCGAGATAGACAACAAGTATGTGATGAGTCCTAAAGATCTGAAGACCATACGTTTCATCGACCGTATGATAGATGCAGGTGTGCGTGTGTTCAAGATAGAGGGACGTGCACGTGGTGCAGAATATGTATACACCGTAGTGAAATGCTACAAGGAGGCTATAGCCTCTGTGCTCGACGGAACCTTTACCGAGGAGAAGAAGGATGCCTGGGACGAGAAGTTGGCTACCGTCTTCAATCGCGGTTTCTGGGACGGATATTATCAGGGACAGACTCTTGGCGAATGGAACAAGCACTATGGCTCTGTAGCTACTGAGAAGAAGGTGCTCGTGGGCAAAGTGATGAAGTATTTCTCCAAGCTTGGAGTGGCAGAGGTGGCTATAGAGGCTTCTGAGATAGAGCAGGGACAGAAACTGCTCATTACGGGCAACACCACAGGTGTGATGTATCTCAATGCCGATGAGATACGTTATGAGCTGAAGCCTGTAGAGCTGGCCAAGCAGGGTTGGAGAGTATCTATCCCTGTGCCTGGCAAGGTGCGCCCTAATGACAAACTATATAAACTGATAACTGTAAACGAAATAAAGGAGATAAAATAATGGCAACAATCAACGAATTGCAGGACGAGGTAGTAGAGGAGTTTCAGGACTTTACCGACTGGATGGACAAGTATCAGATGCTCATAGACTTGGGCAACGAACTGGCTCCTCTCGACGAGAAATACAAGAACGAGCAGAACTTAATCGACGGCTGTCAGAGCCGTGTGTGGCTGCAATGTGACTATAAGGATGGTAAACTTGTCTTCACAGCCGACAGCGATGCGCTCATCGTAAAAGGCATTATAGCCCTTTTGATACGTGTGTTGAGCGGTCATACTCCTTCTGAAATCATGGATGCCGACCTGTATTTTGTAGAGAAGATAGGACTGAAGGATCACTTGAGTCCTACTCGAAGCAACGGTCTCTTGGCCATGATCAAGCAGATACGTATGTACGCCTTGGCCTATAAAACAAAGGAAGCAGAGGGAAATGCGTAAGTTAAGAACGATAGAGATGAACCGCCTCACGCTGGAGGAGTTCAAGGAAGCAGAGAAACTGCCCCTGATAGTGGTTCTCGATGATGTACGCTCTTTGTATAATGTGGGAAGCGTGTTCCGTTCGTGCGATGCCTTCAGGGTAGAGGGTGTTTATCTGTGCGGCATTACTGCCACGCCTCCCAATGCCGAGATACACAAGACTGCTCTTGGCGGAGAGGACAGCGTAGACTGGGAATACTTCAAGACCACCGAGGAAGCTGTGGAGAAATTGAAGGAGAAAGGCTATTTTGTATATAGTATCGAGCAGGTGGAAGGCTCCACCAAACTGCAGAATCTCCCTGATGCTCATAATACTTCACACTCTACAGGCTATGCCGTTATTTTCGGCAACGAGGTGAAAGGAGTAAAGCAGGACGTGGTGGATATGAGTGATGGCTGTCTTGAGATACCTCAGTTTGGCACCAAGCACTCGCTCAATGTCAGCGTTACGGCAGGAATCGTGGTATGGGAGTTTGCCAAACTCCTGAAGCTATAGACAAGTTTGGAAGAAAAAAGTTTTTTACCTAAATATGACTTATAAGAATCAATTGATAAATGGCCTGAAACAAGGATTTTTGTTTTATGCCTTTTCCACAATATTGATAGCTATTCAGTTTAGCTTCTACATCGTGGGTAGTCCCGTCCTCGACTATATGGATTTTGAGGGATGGGTTTTCTTTGCAGCATCCTGTGTGAGCCATGCCTCGCAGTTTGCTTTATTGCCTTATCTGTTGGGCTTCCTTGTGCTGTTATGCCGTTTTCCCAAGACAGCAAGGGTTGTGCAGATAGTGGGCGTGGTGCTGCTCTGTGTGCTCAACTATCTTAACTCTCAGGTCTATGCCATCTATCATTTCCATATCAATGGTTTTGTACTGAGTATGGTTTTCGGTGAGGGAGCAGGAGAGATATTCAACTTCGATGCCTTGCTTTATCTTAAGGAAGCAGGACTTTTTGCCATCGTTGCCGCCATTGTAGTGGGCGTATGGTATCTGTCACATCGCGTGTGGCTGTTGAGGAAGAAAGCTTATGTCTGGTTGGTGGCAGGTATTTTCGTAGGCTGTACACTTTATGCTCATCTATGGCATATCTATGCTGCATTCTATCAGCATCAGTCGGTTATGAAGAGTGCCACCTTGCTGCCTTATTATTTCCCTACTACCTCGAATGGTTTGTTGCTCAAATGGGGCTGTAAACAGCCAAGAGGAGTGGGGCAGACCAGTGGTCGACAGAGTACAGATTTATTGTATCCCGTACATCAGCTTGAGACGGTGGAACCCGATTCTCTGCCCAATATTGTGGTTATCTTGTTAGATTCATGGAATCGCAGGGCACTTACTCCAGAATGTATGCCTCATACCTATCAGTTTGCCGAACAGAATCAATGGTTTGCCAATCATGTGAGTGGCAGCAATGGTACGCGAAGTGGTGTGTTCAGCCTCTTCTTTGGTTTGTCGTGCTATTATTGGGAGAGTTTTGAGCCGGCTCGTGTCCAACCATTGCTTATCCGCAGATTACAAGCTCTGGGCTACGACATTCAGACTTATCCCAGTGCTACATGGGCAGACCCTCCTTTTGGAAGAGTTATCTTTGGAGGTGTGCCCGGCATACACACCGAGACCAAGGGCAATACTGCCTTGGAGCGTGATACGAGAGTGGCCAATATGTTTATTGCTGATATGGAAGGCAGAAAGGACAAGAAAAAGCCTTTCTTCTCGTTCCTCTTCTTCGACCTGCCCCATAGTTTTGAGTTGCCAGCCGACAAGAACAAACATTTCCAACCAGCATGGGCGTTTGCCGATTATACCAAGCTTAACAACGATATGGATCCAACTCCTTTCTGGAACCTGTATCGCAACACCTGCTATCAGGACGACTTGCTGTTGGGCAAGGTGTTTGAGGCTTTGAAGAAACAGGGACTTATGGATAATACCATCGTTGTGCTGACAGGCGACCATAGCCAGGAGTTCAATGAGAATCATCGCAACTACTTGGGACATAACAGCAATTTCTCAGTTCATCAGATAGGAGTGCCAATGATATGGCATGTTCCTGGACAACAGGCACATAAGTACACACATCGTACTACTCATTATGACATGGTTCCTACGTTGATGAAGGAATATCTGGGTGTGAAGAATCCTACAGACGACTATTCTATGGGGCGGCTGATGACCGATAAGACTCCGCGTCTGTGGCATGTGGTGGGAAGCAATCTGAACTATGCTTTCATTATAGGGAAGGACAGTATTCTGGAGAAGACAGCCCAGGGGTCCCTCGATGTCTATGATGCCAAGATGAATCCTGTGAAAAACTATGTGTTGCCTGCCAAGCAGTTTGACAAGGCTATGAAGCAACTGAACCGCTTTTTCAAGTAACTCAATAAAAAAGGACCATGAGCATGAGTGCTCATGGTCCTTTTAGTATCAATGAAAAAATTTATTTTCCTTTCCATAATCCGTGCAGATTGCAATATTCACGGGCAGTCACCTCGGTGGCGTCTGTCATGAATATAGCCTCGGGTTTCTCGCCTGGTTTCAGTTCATGGCGCAACACATCGGTAGGGGTGAGTAATTCTATCCACTCGATATAGTGCTCGGGCATCATGGGATGTTCTACGCTTCCCACCTTTACCCGATAACCGCCTTCTATGGGCTCAATGACAGGCACATGCTTCTCATAAGCTCCATCGGTGGCGTTTTCTTCCATCAACTGCATGGGTTGTCCACAGCAACTCAGAACGGCTCCTGAGTGCAATACTTCTACTACGTTGCCGCAGATAGGGCAGCGATACACTTGTCTTGTTTTTGTCATCATGTTTCCTCCTATATAAAAAAGTTAAATGAATGAGTGGGTTAGTAACTTATATCAGTCCATGGGGCTGAACTCGTCTTTGCCTACTCCGCACAGAGGGCAAACCCAGTCGTCGGGAATGTCTTCGAAAGCTGTTCCTGGTGCTATACCGCCTTCAGGATCGCCTACTTCTGGGTCGTACACCCAGCCACATACATCACATACATACTTTTTCATAATGTTTTGTTTTAAAAAGTTATTTTTTAAGGTTAATTACTTTCACTATTCATCATGATGATGGATAGATGTGGCAAATATATAACTTTTTTGGATAAGTTCCAAATTATTCTGTGCAAATGATGTTAAATGTAAGTTCTTTTAAGTCAAAGCGATAAGATTACTGTATTGCATTGGCATGGTCTTCTTTCTTTGTTTCGAGCGAATCTTTACGCATCTGTTCCTTCTGCTTCTTAACTTCTTTGTATTCGCTCTTGTAGTAGTGTGCGAAGTTGGCAAAGGGTTCGGTGATGACGTCAGAACTGCTGGCCGTATAGGTGTGTCCATAAGGGTCGATCGCCTTGATGGTGATATGGGCATCGGGATTCTTGGGCTCATAATAGTACAGGTGGTTCATGATGAGGTAACCATTCTGCTTGCTGACGAACCAGTAGGATACCGATTCGCTGTACTTGTGGTGATAACCCGTGGCAAAGGCATCCTGTCCCTTGCTGCTGATGCGGTGCATGGGATATTGTCTGCCGTCTTCGATGGCATATATCTTCCAACGGCTGTCGGCATTGAACACATTGGCTATCAGTACATTCTTTTTTGATGGCAGGTTCCAGTCGTCGGCGTATGATTCCTGATTGAAGTTGGTTTCGGCACGAAAGAGTGTCATCTGCTTGTTGGCTTTCCAGAATGTGCCCTTGTAGTAGCAGTCGGCGAGGCGGGTGCCTTCGAAGGTATAGACATAATAGCCATTGGGCGTTCCGCAGATGTTTACGTTCGACTGCCAGATGTTTCCGCAGGCGGCAGCATGGCAATGCTCCATGACATGGCGTCCCTCATATTCTATCTCATGGTTGCAGGCAAAGTGGGTGTGACCGCAGAAGAGTTCGTATCCTCCCTCGAATGATTCTAAAAGAGCAAGCAGCGACGACAGGCGGGAAGACGTGAAATGTCCTTTCTCGCTCTCTATGCCAACGGGTTTTGCCTTTCTATAGGGGGCGTTGCCAAATGTAAATGGAATGTGGTAGCAAAGTATTACCTTCTTATTTTTGGGGGTGAGCGCGAGGTCTTGTTTGAGCCATCGCATCTGCGAGGCGTGCAGTTCGCCAGGCGAATAATAGGCCTTGCCCTTGGTGAAGAAACAATTGTTGATGCATACATAGTGCTCATCGCCACGGTCGAAGGAATAGTCGGTAGGTCCGAAGTTTTCCTCCCATTTGCGTTTGTAGAGTGACTTTCCGTCCTGGTCGTGGTTGCCTATAACGGAGAAGAGTCGCATCTCTGACGAGCCTAAAGCCTCGCGAATCTGACGTTCCAGTTGTGGATTGTAGCCACCATAGTATTGTACATCATCGCCCATACTGAGTCCATAGACGGGTGTACCAGGTTTTTGGTCTCTGATAGTTTGTCGGATGTCGCGCATCGTCTGGGTAGTAAATCGTTCTACGTCGCTTTTCTTGATGGGATTGTCGTCTGGCGAGTCGTAATAGGGGCTGATGGCATTGGTAACCTGCGGGTCGCCGATAACGATCATCTTATACTGCCTCTCCTTGCCATAAGGCAGGCGGGTAAGCGTAAAGTCATATATCTTCTTTTTAGCTTTGACAGCCTGATAGAAGCAAGCCGTGCGGTCGGTATCAGAATGGGTGGGAACCTCGCAATCGGCTGGAACAGAATAGTATATAAACCGTGCCAGACTGTCTCGCTTCATCTTGTATCTGCCTGTAGAATCGGTTTTCACACAGGTGTAGCCATCGCTGACGATGACGTCGGCCACTCCGTTCCCCTCCTCGTCGGTAAGAGTTCCGCTGATGGTGTAGTCTGTTTTTTTGACCACAGGTTTCACCTTCTTAATGGTGTCTTTGGGCTGTGGCTTTTCCTTTGCCACGATATTGGGTTTAGGAGTGGGGGCGGGTGGTGTAGAGGCTTTTCTGCCAAAGTGTAAAGTCATGCCTATTGCCACAAGTATGCAGCAAGTGATAGCTAAAGCTATGATGTATGTTTGTCGTTTTGTCATATTTGCTTTTCTGTTGGTCTTCTTTCGTAACTCAACTTTTCGATACAAAAGTACGTAATTATTATCGAAAACGTTCAAAAGGAAGCTCTTTTCCATCAAAAAAACATTAAATTAATGTAGAATCATTTTGTTTTCTCCTCATTTTTTCATATTTTTGCAATTCTGATGATACGGCTGGAAAAGTCATGGTATGGCCGTTTCGGGACAAATAAATAAGTACAGGAAATAAACAATGGCAAACAACGATAAAGGTCTGACGCCCATGATGAGGCAGTTTTTCGAGATGAAGGCAAAGCATCCCGAGGCATTGTTGCTCTTCAGATGTGGCGACTTCTATGAAACATATTGCGAGGATGCGATAGAGGCTTCCAGGGTTCTCGGCATCACGCTGACACGTCGTAACAATGGCGGTTCGGCAGGTGGAGCAGAGATGGCTGGTTTCCCTCATCATGCTCTCGACACTTATCTGCCCAAGTTGATAAGGGCTGGTAAGCGCGTGGCTGTTTGCGACCAGCTGGAAGACCCTAAGAAGAAGCGTCAGGAAATAAAGGGCAAGAAAGGACTGAGCCAGATGGACAAGATGGTGAAGCGTGGCATTACCGAACTGGTGACACCGGGTGTGGCCATGGGCGATAATGTGCTGAACTACAAGGAAAACAACTTTCTTGCTGCCGTGCACTTCGGAAAGGCGGCCTGCGGTGTGGCTTTCCTCGATATCTCTACAGGAGAGTTCCTGACAGGAGAGGGAACTCCCGATTATGTGGAGAAACTGATGGCAAATTTTCAGCCTAAAGAGGTGCTTTATGACCGCGCCATGAAGTCGAAGTTTGAGCAGGCTTTCGGTACCAAATACTGTACTTTCGAACTGGACGACTGGGTGTTTACAGAACAGACAGCTCGCCAGAAACTGTTGGGGCATTTCAAGACCAAGTCGTTGAAGGGCTTTGGTGTGGAACACCTGAAGAATGGTATTATCGCCAGCGGTGCCATCATGCAGTATCTTGAGATTACTCAGCATACCCAGATTAACCATATCACGGCCCTCTCGCGCATAGAGGAAGACAAGTTTGTACGCATGGACCGCTTCACCATACGTAGTTTGGAACTTGTAGCTCCGATGCAGGAGGATGGTTCTTCGCTGCTGAATGTTATCGACCGCACGGTAACGGCCATGGGTGGACGTATGCTCCGCAGATGGCTTGTATTCCCTTTGAAGGATGTACGCCCTATCAATGAGCGACTCGACATTGTGGAATATTTCTTCAAAGAGCCTGAATTCCGTCAACTGCTGGATGAACAGCTGCATCGCATAGGCGACCTGGAACGTATTATTTCCAAGGTTGCCGTGGGCAGAGTTTCTCCACGTGAGGTAGTGCAGCTGCAGCATGCCCTGGAAGCCATTCGGCCTATCAAGACAGCTTGCGAGCATGCCAAGAATGAGGCTTTGAGACGAGTGGGAGAGCAACTCAATCTGTGTGATACGCTGAGGGAACGCATCGCCAAGGAGATACAGCCCGATCCGCCTCAGTTGGTTAATAAGGGAGATGTTATAGCCGATGGCTATCATGCCGAACTGGACGACCTGCGTGCTATCAGCCGACATGGAAAGGACTATCTGCTCAAGATACAGGAGCGGGAGATAGAGAAGACGGGTATATCGAGCCTTAAAGTGGGCTATAACAATGTCTTTGGTTATTATCTCGAGGTTCGTAATACCTTTAAGGACAAGGTGCCTGAAGACTGGATTCGCAAGCAGACTCTGGCGCAGGCAGAACGTTACATCACCCAGGAACTGAAGGAATATGAGGAGAAGATTCTCGGTGCAGATGAGAAGATATTGATCTTGGAAACGCAGCTTTTCAATGAGCTGATTGTTGCCATGCAGGAATATATTCCACAAATACAGATCAACGCCAACCTGATAGCCCGAATGGACTGTCTGTTGTCGTTTGCAAAGGCTTCGGACGAGAACAGATATGTAAGGCCTGTGATAGACGACTCGCAGGTGCTCGACATCAAGCAGGGGCGTCATCCTGTTATCGAGACCCAGTTGCCATTAGGGGAAAGATATGTGCCCAATGATGTGTTGCTCGATACCGAGAAACAGCAGATTATGATGATTACGGGTCCTAATATGGCTGGTAAATCGGCTCTGCTGCGACAGACGGCTTTGATAGTTCTGTTGGCTCAAGTGGGTTGTTTTGTTCCTGCAGAGAGTGCGAGAGTAGGTTTGGTGGATAAGATCTTCACCCGTGTGGGAGCCAGCGACAATATCTCTTTGGGAGAGTCTACCTTTATGGTGGAGATGACTGAGGCTGCTAACATTTTGAATAATGTATCGCCTCGCTCGTTGGTGCTCTTCGACGAATTGGGACGTGGTACTTCCACCTATGACGGCATCTCTATAGCATGGGCCATTGTGGAGTATCTGCACGAGCATAAGAAGGCTCAGGCGCGTACACTCTTTGCCACTCATTATCATGAACTTAACGAGATGGAGAAGAACTTCGCGCGTATCAAGAACTTCAATGTAAGTGTGAAGGAGGTGAGCGGAAAAGTTATCTTCCTGCGCAAGTTGGAACCAGGTGGAAGTGAGCATTCCTTTGGTATTCATGTAGCTGAAATTGCCGGTATGCCCAGAAGCATTGTAAATCGTGCCAACGTGATACTGAAACAGTTGGAAGATGATAATGCGGGAGTAGGGGGTGCAGGCAAACCTAATGTAAAGCATCTTGATGAGCAGAAGGAGGGTATGCAACTCAGTTTCTTCCAGCTTGATGATCCTGTGTTGACGCAGATACGTGATGAGATTCTTGGTCTGGATGTGAATAATCTTACCCCGGTAGAGGCATTGAATAAGCTCAACGATATCAAGAAGATATTGTTGGGACGATAATTATCAAGTAGGGTGTATCAAAAAGGATGACACACCCTACTTGCTTTTTTTCTGTTATCATGTATGATGACAACGAGTTTTGTCATCTTCTGTTACCATTAATGGCTTTAGTGTTTTTTACTTGATTCTTCCTGCAGAGCAATCAGAGTCAAAAGATCGACGGGATACATATAGCTATGTTTACGTAACTTGGAGAAGCAGAAGTAATTGTTGGCTTCAAATACGCTTACCACCATCTCTGTGCAGTAGAGGGCATCAGGGGTTGTATGGTCGAATTTGAAATCAAAAGGCACACCTTTCGACACCAATGCCTCTACGGTCTTTCTGATGGCCAGGGTGTCCACTCTACAGGGAGCCTTCCTGGTATAGATGCAGTATGAGCCGTTGTTGCGTAGATATTCTTCTGTTGTTTCCATGACGATCTTTTTGGCTAAAGTAGAGGCATGAACTAACTTCACCCCATCGTCATACCTGATGACTATGCCGCAATGGGATGGGGTAGAGTCGGCCACCTCAAGGGATCTGGTACCCGATAGTGCTCTTACAGCTACCGATTCCCACGAGTCACCCACGCTGAAAAAGATATCACCTGTTTCAAACCTTGTTGTGTCGGGCATGAGATAGGGAGGGCGGTTGAGCAGGCATATACCTATCCAGACTGCGATAGCCAGAAAGAATAAGGTGCTTCCACAGCCGATAAGATAGTAGAAGCGCCTTTTCGATTTTATCATTTCGTTTTGTTTTTTGCCAATTTTTCGATATTACATAAAGCGATGCCTACTGCGGCTGTCACCATATAAAGCCAACCACCCCAAGCTAAACTGACTTGATCTTTCAGTGTTAAGCCAAAGACAGCGCAGAGGATGAATCCTACTACGAAGCATATGGTGTAGTAGTTCTCATTCATCTTGCCAGTAAACTTCAGTTTTACAGATTTGCCTAATACTATCAGTATCGGAACTAACAATATTAACAATGCTAAAAACCAGTGAAAACCTAATCTACTGCCTTTAAACAACAAGTTCAATCCGTTCATCTGGACTTTCCCCATCACGTCAAGGACAGAACCGAATCCGAAGAATATAAACATAAGGACTGCGCTGGCATTTATAGCGATTCCTTTATATTGTTTGATGGTTTTTATGAGTTCTTCCATAATCTTCTATTTTTTATTTACTATTTTTTATTTACTGTACTTTCGCATACCAGGAAGTTAAAGGAGTTAAGGAGGAAGTTAAGACGTATGTCTTGCTACTTTAAAACTGCGCCAAAAAGTCTATTGTCTTTACTCCTCAGCGACCGTAGGAAGCGATAACTCCTTTAACTCCTTTAACTCCTTTAACTTCTGAACTTGCGAAACTTGGATTATTTATTAGAGGCGTTTAAGTTCCAACTTGTAGGTCTTGGCATCCTTGCAACCATTTTCGATGTCTGACTTACTGAATTTTAACTTTTTAAATTCCACGGGTGTGCCAGCTTTTACAAATGCCTTACCATCCACATTTTCAGCTGCAATGTTGCCTACCAGGGTCTTGTAAACCTCCTGACCTTCAGCGTTGTACCCTACGAGGTAAACATTCTCGCTTGGGAGGATAAAATCATTGCCTGTCTTCATGTCTGATGTGGCTGTAGCTTCACCATTTATCTTGAATGAAGGCGTCAAGTTAGAGTTGCTATAGAAGTCTGTAAACTCTAATGAGAGGGGAGTTGTTATTGTGAAATCACATTTTTCTACCTCAATAGGTTTGCCATTGAGAGTTTTTGCACATTCTTCGATCTTTACTTTCCATTCCGCTTGCATCTTTTCCGATTTCTCGATCAATTCCTTTTTGTCGGCTTCTGTCTTGATGTTCTCGGCCTGTTTCTTCAGATCGGCTTTTTCCTGCATAAACTTTTCATATTTCTCTGGTAGAGAGCCATACAGGTTGGTGTCGGTCGAACTGCCTCCTGAGCAAGCAAATAAGAGTGGCATCAACAAGACTGCAAGTGCCATTTGTTTCATTTTCTTCATAAGCTTTGTAGTTAGATGATTGATTAATTGATTATTAGTAATATAGATGACTTTTATGTTTTCATCTTTTTGCAAATTTAGGAATAAACGAAGAAAGATAGTTAACAATCTCTCAAATTTTTCTTTGCAAAAGGTAAATAGAGGTGGCAATGCGTAAAAAAAACGATTCGCAACGTATTCTAAATACATTGCGAATCATCTGTTTCTCTCTTTACGATATTTGCTGGGAGATATTCCTTTTATCTTGGTGAAAATACGGATAAAAGCCTGCGCACTATTGAATCCAGAAGTCTCAGCTATCTGAACGATTTTGTCGTCCGTACAGTCAAGTTGCTTACAGGCGTATTCGATGCGGAATCTGTTGACATAGTCGTAGAAGGTACATTGAGTTTCTTTGTTGAAGTATGCACTGACGTAGGTGCGATTGGTGCCTATGGTTGCAGCTATGTCTGATACTTTGAGGTTAGGGTTCAGATAAACCTTTTCTTTTTCGAAAAGAATGGCTATGCGTTTTCCGATTTGGGTGTCTTTTGTGATGGTTGCAGTGTCATCTTGCATGTCAATATATTGACTGTCATATAGTTCGTCAAGCACTGACTCATGTTTATAGATATAGTAGCTTATGAACATCCATACCACCAAAGAAATGCTCATATATAGTGCTTCGATGATATAATCTGCATATATGCTGTTAGCTATCCAGAGTATCAAGATGAATACAAATGACAGGAATATGGCGCGCAACCAGTTTAGATTGATGTTTTTGGTGTAGGAGAAGCGTTGTTTTAGTTCTCTGTTGTATCTGGGAATGGCGATGATTCCCCATATCGTAAAATAAAGGCCATAAGCGAATGTTTCGAACACCTCAGCGTAATAGAATAAGACATTTTTGGTCAAGATGAAGAGGACAAAAGGTGCTATAAATAGTAGCTCATGTACGATGATAGTACGACGGGTGAGGCTTGTAGGACTGCATAGTTCGATGAGGATAAAGGCGTATAAAGGGATTGCCACCACGTCGGAAGCTATTGTCATCATCCATCTTATCTCGTTAGGATCGTTTATGGGTTTGATAAAATATAGATTCTTCAAACATTGCACACCGATAACCAGCATCAAGACTGCCACGAGTCTTGATAGTAGTTCTTTGTCCTTATGGAAGAAGAGCCATGACATCATGAAATAGAACATGACGCACAGTCCGTAAATGAAATAAATGGTGTGCAACATTTTATTATTGTCTGTTTAGGTTGTAGAGCAAAGTCTACCGCAAATATACACATTTTATTTGAATAATTATCTTTTAGTCCTTTTTTTATTCAATCTTTCTTTCATTATGAAGTCGTCATTGGGGGAATTTTGCTTTCGTTTGTTACCATACTATTCCCTTGGTATCGTTACTTGTGTTCTTTTTATCCTCATTCTTTTCATCATATCATCTTGCAGGATTTACGAAAAGAAAAAAGGACAGATTTTTCTAATCATTGGGGGCAATAGAAATCCCTCGAAATATGAAAGCGGCTTCGATAGTCAATGAAGCCTATTTGCGTTGAGCATCAGTGACTTGCGAAATGTCTTCGTGCCATATTTTGGCAGCTGTAGCCGCATGGATGTCGTTGCCTTCTCGGAAGGCTTCCGTCATATTGGGATCCTCGCTGAGATGGGCCATGATGCGTAGCTCTATTTGAGAGTAGTCGGCAGAAAAGGACAGCCTTGTAAGCCTCCAGAACGGTAACCGATGGATATTATTTCTTTTTGCTATTCTTTTTAGTCAATGTTTTTTCGTCAGATTTCAATCTGCGTTCTACTTTCTTGACGTCTTCGCCAGCAGGAAGATTTTCTGGCACAATACCACGTTGGAGCATCATGTTACGAACAGCCTTATTATTATCGACATGTTCTTGACAGATAGTTTGCTGACCATGCAAATCCTTTTGCTGAACGTTGACAGAAGTCATTTCTGCAGCAAAATCTTTGGCTTTGATATTGAGTGTAGGGAGGAAATCGGCGAGAGGTCGGCTGTTAGGAGCACCCAATTTACGTTTGAGAAGAGCCGTGTCGAGATTAAACAACGCCTTATCACCTAATGAGCGAATGATGGCAAAGCCTTTGCTGTCCACACCTCTTTCATATAATACACCAGAGAGACGCTTCTCTGTTTCTGCAAGTTTTGCACGTGCTTGTACACGTTCGTATTCCAGCAAGCGCTTTTGTACCAGCTCTGCTCGGCGAGTCTGTACGGCAAAGTAGTTTTGGGCAAAAGAGATTTGTGGCTTGCGTGGATCGCCATTTTGGGCAATAAGGTAGCAAGCATAACGAGTCAGCATGTAGTCTTTGACCTCACGTTGAGCACCTTTAGCTAGAGGTATCATTTTCCCGACGCTGGGAAAATGATATTCTACCATTTCGCCAGCGTTAATACAAGCATCTTTAGCTCGCTCGATGACACCTTCAAATCTTTCCCATTTGGAATAACCTAACACTTGTGCAAGTTCTCTTGCGCTCCAACACTCTACGCCTTCGTATTCGTTGGCGATAGCTTCGAATTGCTCGAACAATTCTTTGATTTCCTCTTCCTTCATAATCGTTTATTTTTATGATATTTCGACAAAGTTACGCTTTTTATTTGGTTGCTGCAAGGAAATTTTATATTTCTCATATAAAATTTGGTTTATTCATCAGTAAAGTAAATCGTATCTTTGCAGTGAAAAGGGAGTATCCTGGTTTTGGCGAAGGGTTGCTGTGTGCATCTATCGGTAGGAAGCATTCAGCCATTTTCCCAACCGTTGGGAAAATGGCTGAATGATATGGAGTTTATTTTGCAAATAATTTTCCGATGAGATTCAAGAGATTAGAAACAGTTTCTTTGCTCTCTACAGGAATCTTGATGGAGGTTTCGCCTGTCTCCTCGTCTTTTTCAATAATGGAATCAACCAGTTGGGCAGTGGCTTCTGGCGACTTTAAAGTTTCGGCTAAGTCTGAGAGGAAAGATACTCCTTGAGCTACTAAATCCTTTGGCTGATTTAAGCGATTAGAGACGGATTCTCTGTTCGGAGAAGAGCTCGTATGTTGCTGGATGGAAACCTCTTCTTTATTCTTGTCTGATTTATGTTCGTCGCAAGCCTTGTTGGTTTCCAAATCCTTAGGATTGATAGTTGTAAAGCCTTCCTCGGCCTTCGGCGTTTCAGTCTGGCATTCGGAATCTTTAACGTTATTAGAATCAGCATCCTTAACCTTCTCTGTTTCTTCATTTTCTTCCACCATACCGCTTACGGTTTCCATCATCTTGCTGAACTTATCATCTGTGATGAAAACAGAATCCTCGCCATCATCGAGTACGCCCTCAAACATGGAGGTCTTGAAGCGCAACTTACCGAGCATCTCTTCCTCGATGGAATATGGAGTTACGAGATTGATAACCTGGATGTTGTTCTGCTGGCCAAGGCGATAGATGCGACCGATACGCTGTTCGAGAACGGCAGGATTCCAAGGTAAGTCGATATTGATGATGGTTGCTGCTGATTGCAGATTCAAGCCCGTGCTGCCGGCATCAGTAGAGAGGAAAACTCGGCTTGATGGTTCGTTCATGAAGTTGTCTACCAGGTTCTTGCGCTTTTCGGATGGCACGCCACCATGCAGATATTCAAAGCCTATTTCTTTTTTCTCCAATTCCTTGGCGATGAGGCGGGTCATGCGTTCCCACTGACTGAATACCACAACCTTTTCGCCTTCTTCGCTGATGATGTCGCTGATGATGTTCACGCATTCATCCACCTTGGTGTCGTATCTCGTCTTTTGGTCGAGGATATAGCTGCTGTCGCATACCATGCGCATCTGCGAGAGGAAGAGCAGGAGACGCTTGCGGTCTTTATCGGATAGGAAATGCATCTTGCGCCATTTCAGAACCAGAAGACGTACCTGATTCTGCCACTCCTGATGCATGTCCTTCTGCTCGTTGGTCATCGGAATAAAAAGGTTTTTGTCTGAACGCTCAGGCATCTGGAGTTTTACATCTTTCTTGCGACGGCGAATGAGGATATCGCTCAGCTTCTTGCCTATATCGTTTAAGTTCTTATAGCCCAATACTTTTCCTGTTTCATCAGTAATGATATGCTTGTCTTTGAAGAGATAGTAAGGGGCGAGGCGGAAATTATCAACAAACTCCACGATGGAATAAAGTTCATCGAGCTTGTTCTCTAATGGGGTACCGGATAGAATTACGGAATAGTCTGACTCAATCTTTCTTGCAGCACGGGAAATCAGTGTGTTCCAGTTCTTCAGGCGCTGCACCTCGTCCATGATGAGCATGTCGGTCTGCAAACTGCCGAGTATTTTGATGTCATTGGCGGCACTGTTATAGGAGATAATCTTGTAAGGTTCCGGGCGGTTATACGCTTCCTTTCTCTTGAGATGGCTTCCCTCAATGACGAAGACTTCGGCATTAGTAAACTTTTTGATTTCACTGCGCCACTGGTATTTGAGCGAGGTTGGGCAGAGGACAAGTACAGATCCAATAAGACCTTCCTTGCGTAACAGTTCGGCAGTACCGATAGCTTGGATGGTCTTTCCAAGACCCATCTCGTCAGCAATAATAGCCTTTCCTGCCTTTGCAGCAAAGCGGATGCCCTCTTTCTGGTAAGGATAGAGGTTTACTTTCAGAAGATTGTCGAGTTTCTCGTCATTGTATGTCTTCACAATCTTCTCTCTTTTCGCTTTTTCGCGAATGTCGATGATAAAGTCAATGGCATCTTTATAGCATCTGAAAGTATCGCTGATTTGGCGAGCTTGTTTCAAGAAAGAGCCAATGCGGGCATAGGCTGTCTTCTTCAAAACGTGGTTCTCGTCGAAGTAATCCTTGGCTAACTGTTCGTATGCCTCCTTGTTGTCGGAGCCGATGCGAATCTTTACGCGTCGCTCATCTCGATAGGAGAGATAGACTGAAGTATAAGGTGGCAATTCCCGGTGTACATGCACACCCTTCTTTCCGCCAAACCATTTCTTGACGGCTTCGATATGTTTGCAAGTGCCGAGTCTCGAAGTCTTGAAATCCATGCAGGAACAATAATTCCATTCGCTGTTGGCTCCACGATACACTACCTTGTATTCGTTGTTTTTCTCTGGGTTGCGAACGATGTATTCGCCAGGGGAAAGGTCATCATCTACACAACTGATGTTGAAGTGCTCTATATCGGTCACCTGCTTGCGCAGTTTGATTTGCCATTCCTCCAAGCTCATCTTTTCTGGCTTAACGATATGGGAGATAACCTGCTTCTTCTTTTTCCTCTTGGTAGTTTTCTTGGTGGAGTCTGTGGCTTTGCGAGATGAAGTCCTGTTAGCCTTGTCGCTCTGGTTGTTAGTGCTTTTATTGTTGTTGTTTCTTGCCATTGTTGTTATTTTTTATGGAATTAATATTTTACGCAGAAGTATCATAAATATCTGAAACTCACAAACATTTTAGATACTTTTAATATGTTGTTCAGTAATTTTGAGGAAATCACTCAAACAAGTCGTCTCCTATTACCTGCCTACTTACCTTCCTTGCATACATATCTTCGAAAAGTTCTTTTACGAGGAAAGTCTTTCCCACACGTCTCCTACCATAGATGGTAATGAATTCCGATTTGCGTCAACACTAATCAGGCATAGAATTGATGCGTTGGTAGAACACCGCTTTTTACTGAGAGGCAGCATTGGTTGATAGTAACATCCCGGTTGTTTCATGTGGAACAACCGGGATGTAATGGTATGAATGTTTTTAATGAGCTTCGAGCCAATTGTTTCCCCAACCGGCATCTGCTACCAAAGGTACGTTCAGTTGATAGGCATTCTGCATTTCCTCTACTACGATTTGCTCTACTTTCTCTTTCTCTTCGGGATAAACAGAGAAGTTGAGTTCGTCGTGTACCTGGATGATCATTTTACTCTTGATGTCTTCAGCCTTGAAGCGTTTGAAGATGCGCACCATAGCCACTTTGATAATGTCGGCCTCGGAACCCTGGATAGGAGCATTGATGGCATTGCGTTCGGCAAATCCACGCACAGTGCCATTGTGACTGTTGATGTCCGGCAAATAGCGGCGACGGTGAAAGAGGGTTTCGGCATAGCCTTTTTTCCGAACTATCTCTTTGGATTTTTCCATGTATGCCTTGACGCCGGGGAAGGTGTGGAAATAGTCCTCGATGATTTGTTTGGCTTCCTTGTTCTCGATATTCATGCGTTGTGCCAGTCCGAAAGTGGTAATACCATAGATGATTCCGAAGTTGGCAGTCTTTGCTTTTTTGCGTTGAGCATCAGTGACTTGCGAAATGTCTTCGTGCCATATTTTGGCAGCTGTAGCCGCATGGATGTCGTTGCCTTCTCGGAAGGCTTCCGTCATATTGGGATCCTCGCTGAGATGGGCCATGATGCGTAGCTCTATTTGGGAGTAGTCGGCAGAAAAGAACAGACATCCTGGCTCTGGGATGAAGCATCGGCGTATCTCCTTTCCGTCGTCATCGCGTACAGGGATATTCTGCAGGTTAGGGTCGCTGGATGAGAGACGTCCTGTGGATGTGATGGCTTGGTTGAACGAGGCATGAATGCGTCCTGTGCGAGGGTTGATGAGTTTTGGAAGAGAGTCGACATAGGTACTGAGGAGTTTCTTTAACCCTCTGTAGTTCAATATCTCATCGATGATAGGACTCTTGCTTCTCAGCTGTTGCAGCACTTCCTCGCTTGTCACATATTGTCCTGTCTTGGTCTTCTTTGGCTTGTCTACGATTTTCATCTTTCCAAAGAGTATTTCTCCTACTTGTCGAGGAGAGGCTATGTTGAATGACTCGCCTGCCAACTCATAGATGTGGCGCTCTATCTCGGTCAGCCTGTTGGTGAGGTTGACTGATGTTTCTTTAAGTGTGTTGGTATCTATACAGACACCATTCATCTCCATGTGTGCCAGCACTGGTACGAGCGGCATCTCTACATTCCAGAAAAGTTCTTCCAGATTCAGTTCCTTGAGTTTGGGTTCCAGAACATTCTTGAGTCGCAAAGTGATGTCGGCATCTTCGGCGGCGTACTCATAGACTTCGGATGGTGCCAGGTCGCGCATCGATTTCTGATTTTTGCCTTTAGGCCCTATCAGGTCTTCGATATGTACAGTCTGATAATGCAGATATACTTCTGCCAGATAATCCATATTGTGGTAGAGTTCTGGCTGGATAAGATAATGGGCTATCATCGTGTCGAACATCTTTCCTTGTATCTCTACACCATAGTTCATCAGTACCTCATAATCGTACTTGATGTTTTGTCCCACTTTCATGATTTTTGGATTCTCATAGAGTGGTTTAAAGATGTTTACGAATTTTAAGGCTTCTTCACGATTGGAAGGAATAGCCACATAAAAAGCTTCTTTTTCCTTCACGGCAAAGCTCAAACCTACCAATTCGGCGTCAACAGCATGGGTTGAAGTAGTTTCTGTATCTAAACTGAGAATTTGTTTTGTAAATAAATAATCATAAAGTCGCTTTGCATCTTCCTCATTATCAATGAGATTATATTTATGTTCTACAGTTTTAATGCTCTCAAAATTCGCGTTTTTCTGCTCATCCTGACCATTGGTCGGATTTTCGGCAAATAAATCAAGCTCTAATGAAGCGTTTGTTGGCTTTTGTTGAGGTTTTTTAAGAACTCTGTTGGCAAAGGACTTAAACTCTAATTCGGTGAAGATTTCGTCGAGTTTTTCCTTGTTGGCTTCTACCAACTTCAAATTGTCCATATCGAGAGCAACGGGCACGTCGGTTCGGATGGTTGCCAAGAACTTCGACATCTTGATGTCTTCTATAGCACCTTCTACTTTTTCGCGCAGCTTTCCTTTTATCTTAGAAGAATTCTCTATCAGATTCTCAACGTTGCCAAACTCGTTGATGAGTTTGATGGCAGTCTTTTCGCCCACGCCTGGACAACCCGGGAAGTTGTCGGCAGAGTCGCCCATTAACGCCAAGAGGTCGATAACCTGGAGTGGGGAAGTGATGCTATATTTTTCTTCAATCTCCTTGGTTCCGAGTTTCTCGTATCCTCCACCATGTTGTGGGCGATACATATAGACATTGTCTTTTACCAACTGTCCATAATCCTTGTCGGGTGTGAGCATATAGGTCTCAACACCCTTTTCGCCTGCCTTTGTGGCTAAGGTGCCAATGACGTCGTCTGCCTCGAAACCGTCAACTTGCAGAATAGGGATGTGGTAGGCATCGAGGATATTTTTGATGATAGGTACTGACAGTTTGATGTCTTCTGGAGTTTCCTCACGTTGAGCCTTATAAGCAGGGAAAGCCTCGTGGCGGAATGTCTTTCCGTGGTCGAAAGCCACTCCTATGTGTGTAGGCTTTTCTTTGGTAAGTATCTCGTTGAGTGTGTTGCAGAATCCCATGATGCATGAAGTGTTGAGCCCTTTCGAATTGATTCGTGGGTTCTTCATGAATGCATAATACGACCTGTAAATCAGTGCGTAAGCGTCTAAAAGAAACAGTTTATCCATAAATAATTATTTTTATCGCGTAAAATTACTAAAAAATTGCCACATTTCGCGAAGAATTGATTAATTTTGTAACAAATTTCGGAAATAATGGATTATTTATCACTTATCAAGCAACCTATAGAGTCTGAATTGGCTGATTTTGTAGACTTGTTCAACAAGTCTTTGATGCATGGCGATGGTCTTCTCTCGCAGGCGCTCGATCATATTCGACAGCGTGCGGGCAAGCGTATGCGCCCTATGCTCATCTTGCTGATGGCCAAGAATTTTGGTAAGGTAACTCCAGTTACTCAGCATTCTGCTGTGGGATTGGAGTTGCTTCATACGGCTTCTCTTGTTCATGATGATGTGGTGGACGAGAGTGGAGAGAGAAGAGGTCAGGCGAGTGTGAATGCTACTTATAATAACAAGGTGGCTGTACTTGTGGGCGACTATATCCTTTCTACTGCTTTGCTCCATGTGTCGTATTCGCACTCTGAGGAAATCGTGCGTTATCTGGCTGAATTGGGTAGAGTACTTTCTAATGGAGAGATACTGCAGTTGAATAGTATCAACAATCAGGAAATATCAGAAGATGTTTATTATCAGGTGATTAAGCAGAAGACTGCTGCCTTGTTTGAGGCTTGTGCCGGGATAGGAGCCTTGTCGGCAAAAGCCTCTATTGAGGCTGTAGAGGCCGCAAAGAAATTCGGGCAGAATCTTGGTATTATCTTCCAGATTCGTGATGATATTTTCGATTATTATGACTCTAAGGAGATAGGCAAACCTACGGGTAATGATATGGTGGAGGGCAAATTGACCCTGCCTGTCATTTATGCTCTAAATTCTACTGGTAACGAACAGATGATGAAGTTGGCCCGCAAGGTAAAGGCACATGATGTTTCGCAGGAAGAAATAGCTCAGTTGGTGGCTTTTACCAAGGAGAATGGAGGCATAGAATATGCAGACAAGAGAATGTGGGAATTCCATGCGGAGTCCATGGATTTTCTTGATACTTATGTAGAGGATAAGGCTGTCTATCAGGCTCTAAAAGCCTATTTAGATTATGTTATAGAAAGGAAGATATAGTTTTTTGCTTAGGATGATTCTATGTTCTATAGTTTGGAACTTAAGTTCTAAAGTTTAGAACTTGTATCCTAAAGTATCGAACTTAAGTTCTAAAGTTTAGAACTTGTATCCTAAAGTATCGAACTTAAGTTCCAAAGTTTAGAACATAGAATGAATAAGGATTTCATGACATTTTGTCCTTATAGAAAATACAATTTAATACAGTTTATGATAAAATAATAAGAGCTTGATTCCCAATGATTGGAACCAAGCTCTTATGCGTATGAAGTAATGCTAATGAAACCTATGCCTTAGAAATACTTGATTTCCTTGCCTAAAATTTCGCTCAAGAGGAGGTTGGTAAGGCGTGAGGTGCCGAGTCGCAACCACTGATTGGTCAGCCATTTTTCGCCTAAGACTTCCTTTACGATGGTGTAGTAAACTACTGCATCGTGGACGGTATTAATGCCACCTGCAGGCTTGAAACCTATCTGAATGCCAGTCTTTTCGTAGTATGCTTTGATGGCCTGACACATTACGTAAGCAGCCTCAGGAGTGGCAGAAATCTTTTCCTTACCTGTAGAGGTCTTGATGTAGTCGGAGCCAGAGTACATGGCTAAGATAGAGGCTTTCATGATGTTGCTGCAGTTCTTAAGGCAACCTGTCTCAAGGATACATTTCATCTTGTGCTCTCCACAGGTTTCCTTCAGTTCCTGGATGTCGTCGCAAAGACCCTCGTAATCCTCGCTGAAGAACTTGCCTACAGGCATCACGATATCCACCTCTGTAGCACCGTCTTTGATGGCCATGGCGGTCTCGGCTATCTTTACCTCTATAAATGTCTGTGAAGAAGGGAAATTGCCGCTTACGACGGCGATTTCCACGCCATCAACCTCCAAGCTCTGGCTGATCAGTCCAGCAAAGTTAGGGTAGGTGCATACGGTAGCTACATGAGGAAGCTGTGGATAATCCTTGGCAAACTGGTTTACCTTTTCGATCATTTTCAGGATGCTTTCCTCTGTATCTTCGGTATGAAGAGAGGTCAACTCGATGCTTCCAAAGAGGAATTTCTTTACCTCCATGGTCTCGTTCTCAGCCACTTTCTCGTCGAGTATCTTCTTAACTTCTGCTGCTACTTCCTCGTCGTTGAGGTCGCAGTTATACTGTTTCAAAACTGACAAATACTTGTCGTCCATCTCGCTGTACTGCCCTTTTTTCTGGGCAATAACTTGTTCCTTGATACTGCTCATACTTAATGTTTTTTATTGTTGTTATTTATTGTTTGTCTTTTCCTTGTTCTGTGCTTAATTTAGGGTTGTTTTTATGTCTTTCTGCATCTCTTTGGGTTTTCTTGTTGAAGCTCTTTTGAAGCTCTTCTGTAAGGTCGATCCCCGTTTGATTTGCCAGACATATAAGTACCCAAAGAACATCGGCCATTTCTTCTCCAAGGTTGGGTTTTTCTCCCTTTTTGAAGCTTTGGTCGCCATAGGTTCTTGCTATGACTCGAGCCAGTTCACCTACCTCTTCAGTCAGGCAAGCCATGTTGGTTAGCTCGCTGAAATAGCGTACTCCATATTGCTTAATCCACTTGTCTACAGCATCTTGTGCTTCTTTTATAGTCATAACAGATAATCTTTAATCATGTAATAAGTCAAACCTATCCATAATCCAGTGATGAATAACGCGGCAATGGTGTTGTAGATACCAATCTTTCCGTCCTCTCTTTTGTCATATAAGAAATCCAGGTTCAGACCCATGGCGATGAGTGTTTGACCTGCGTATGCAACCCATTCGTTGTCTAATAGCCTTTGTGAAAAGGCGATAGACAGAATCAATCCTATGGTTGATAGCCAATCTTTATACTTTACTATTCTTTTCATTTTTTCAGTTCTATAGAATATTCTGTATCTACTCCTTATTATGGGTGTCCATCATGATGGTAACAGGGCCGTCGTTCAGCAGATCTACCTTCATATCTGCGCCAAATTCCCCTGTCCCTACAGGCTTTCCAAGTGACTCAGAAAGCTTTTTGCAGAACTCTTCGTAGAGCGGAACGCTTATCTCGTGTTTGGCAGCTCTTAGCCAGCTGGGGCGATTTCCTTTCTTGTAGCTGGCGAATAGGGTAAACTGGCTGATGACCAATATCTCGCCCTTTATATCCATAATAGAGCGATTCATCACATGATTCTCGTCGTCGAAAACACGGAGTCCAATTACTTTTCTTACTAACCAGTCTATGTCTTCAGAAGTGTCGCTTTCCTCTATGCCGAGAAGGATGAGATAGCCCTGCTGGATAGCAGATTTTAATTCTCCCTCGATGGCGACAGATGCGTGTGCGACGCGTTGTATTACAATTCTCATATTTCTTAATTATATCTTTTGCAAATATACATTATTTTTGCCGAATTGCCATCATTTAGGCTGATTATTTTCAAAATAATCCCTTAATATGCTTGTCTTATGCTGGCCCACAATCTCTGTTAGGGCTTCCAGGCTTGCTTCTTTTATCTTTTTGACGCTTTTAAAATGGCTCAGAAGTGCCTCTTTTGCCTTAGGGCCGATGCCTTTAATATCGTCGAGTTCGGAGTGTAAAGCATGCTTGGACCGCTTGTCTCGGTGGAATGTGATGGCGTATCGGTGTACTTCGTCCTGAATCTGTGTGAGGACTTTGAATAGCTCACTTTCCGTCGGTATGGCAACCGTTTGAGGAGGAAAGCCAAAGAGTAGCTCGTTGGTGCGGTGTCGGTCGTCTTTTGCGAGTCCAGCTATGCTTATATGAAGCCTGAGCTCGTCTTCTATTACGGCTCTTACAACCTCCATCTGGCCTTTACCACCATCGGTAATAATAAGGTCGGGTAGCGGTGTGCCTTCTTCTATCATACGGCTGTATCTGCGCCTTACCACCTCCTGCATCGATGCATAATCGTCGGGACCTACAACGGTTTTTATGTTGTATTTTCTATAGTCTTTACGGCTTGGCTTCATACCTTTATATACGATACAGCCTGCCACGGCATCTGTGCCGGAGATGTTGGAGTTGTCGAAGCATTCTATCTGATAAGGCAGTTTTGACAACTTTAATTTGGACTGCAATTCCTTCATCAGTCGAGTTTGTTTTTGTTCTGGATTGAGCTTTTCTGCCTGCTTAAGACGGTCGAATTTGTACTGTTTGCAGTTCATTTCCGACAATTCCAAAAGATGTTTCTTGTCGCCTCTTTGTGGTACGAAGAAAGTGGCGTCTTTTAATTTCCATTCCATCTCGAAAGGCACAATAATCTCTTTGGAAGCAGAGTGGAAACGTTCTCTTATCTCAGGTATGGCTGTTATCAAAAGCTCTTCGTCGCTTTCCTCCAACTTGCGTTTATATTCGTAGGTAAAGCTCTGGTTGATGGTGCCATTTTTGACGTGGATATAGTTGATAAATGCGTTCTTGTTGCTGTCGTCGTTCACGATAGTAAATACATCTACATCGGTAATGGTGTGGCTTACAACCTCGCTTTTTGCCTCAAATTCGTCGAGCAAAATATACTTTCTCTTGTATTCTTCGGCCACCTCGAACTTAAGAATCTCGGCATTTTTCATCATCATATCGCAGAGATATTTGCTTACTTCCCGTGTGTTTCCCTTCAGAATCTCACGAGCCTGGCGCATGTTTTCCTGATATTCTTCGTAGCTTTGCTTGTTGATGCAAGGCGCTCCGCAGTTGTGTATGTGATAGTCGAGACAGGGCTTGTATTTTCCGTCTCTGATGCCTTCTCTTGTCAAAGGAAAGCGACAAGTGCGGGGTTTGTAGAGCTTTTTGATGATTTCAAGTACTGCATACATGCTTCCTATGTGAGGATAAGGTCCGTAGAATGTTCCTACGCGCTTGTTGATGTTTCTTGTTTTGAAAATTCTCGGGAAAGGCTCGTTGGTTACGCAAATAGAAGGGTAAGTCTTGCCGTCTTTCAGCAAAACGTTGTATTTGGGGTTGTATTTCTTGATCAGGCTGTTTTCCAGCAGTAGTGCGTCTTCTTCTGTATTGACCACTGTGTAGGAAATGTCGTGAATTTTGGAAACAAGCACTTTGGTTTTGTATCTGTCTACTTCCTTATGGAAATAGGAAGATACTCTTCGCTTCAGATTTTTAGCTTTTCCTACATATATAATAGTATGGTTCTCGTCGTAGTATTGGTAACTTCCTGGCTTTTCAGGCATACTTAATACTATATTTTTGAGCTTGGCTAATCTTTGTTCGTTGTCTTGTTTTGACATTTCCTTTATATTTAAGGGTAAAAAACCGCTATAGTTTCACGTGAAACAATAGCGGTTTATGTTTTATAATTGTAAGAGGGTAGATACTTCTACGTCGTTATCGAAGACCTTTCTACCTATGAAATTCTCGTTTACCAATTCGATGATGAAGTTGGCATAAACCTTCTTGGGATGGAATTTCTTAACCAGGTCGCAGGCAGCTTTCATGGTTCCGCCAGTTGCGAGCAAGTCATCGTGGAGCAGAACAACATCGTTTTCATTGATGGCGTCTTTGTGGATTTCGATAGTGTCGATTCCATATTCTTTAGCATAACTCTCCTGTACGGTTTCGCAGGGGAGTTTTCCGGGTTTTCTGCAAAGTACGACTCCAGCTCCCAGTCGTATGGCTAAGGCAGAAGACATGACAAAACCGCGAGATTCGATGCCTACGATCTTTGTGATGCCTTTGTCTTTGTAGAGTTCATACATTTCGTCGTTGATCTCTTTAAGGGCTTTCGGACTCTTGAAAAGAGTGGTGACATCGCGGAAGTTTACTCCCTTGATTGGCCAATCGGGAATGCTTCTCAGATTGTCTAATAATAACTTGTTGTTCATTTCTTTTATATGTTTAATTTGTTACTTCTTTCTTGTTGTTCTTGCTCTTTGTTTCTGTCCCTGTACAGCATGTACTTTTGCTTATGCTTAAAGTGATGCTTTAGCTCTATTTTTCTTGATGTAACCGTTGTTAATGGTGTTATTATCAATATTTTAGCTTTATAGTGGTTTCACGTGAAACATTTACTTGTTTCATAGTTTCGCAAGGGTCAGAGCTGGGTGTGGTTCCTATCTACCGAGCAGTACAAGCATGACGTTGATGTCGCTTGGAGAAACGCCCGGGATTCGGCTTGCTTGTGCCAGAGTTTCGGGGTTTATCTTCGAGAGTTTCTGGCGTCCTTCGGTAGATATCTCGTGAAGTTCTTCGTAGTTGAATCTTCCCTTAATTTTGATATTCTCGAGTCTGTGCATCTTGTCGGCGATGATTCTTTCCCGGTCGATGTATCCTTTGTACTTCATTCTGATTTCTGCAGCCTCTGTGATTTCTTCTTTGCGATTGGCGGGAGCATTTATCACTTCCTTCAAATCAGGGATAATTTCCGCTAAGTTTTGCAAATTCAGATGAGGTCGTGCCACCAGGTCTATCAGTTTGCAGCCAGCTCTGAGTGGAGTAGTGCCTAAAGCTTCCAGTTTGGAATTGACCATTTCTTTCTTGATCGGGTAGTTGGCGCAGAATTCGATGATTCTATCGATTTGTTCTTTCTTTTGCATCCACCATTCAAATCTGTCTCTTTTGGCAATTCCCAATTCGTATGCTTTTTCTGTGAGTCGGGCATCAGCATCGTCCTGTCTGAGAAGAATGCGATATTCGGCACGCGAGGTAAACATACGGTAAGGTTCGTCCACTCCCTTTGTTGTCAAGTCGTCGATGAGCACACCGATGTAAGATTCGTCTCTTTGCATTTCGAAAGTCTTGTTGCCGGTGCAATAAAGTGCGGCGTTGATTCCAGCAACGGTTCCTTGTCCGCCTGCTTCTTCGTATCCTGTTGTTCCGTTCACCTGTCCGGCGAAGAACAAGCCCTTGATGATTTTTGACTCCAATGAGTGTTTTAGTTGAGTGGGGTCGAAGTAGTCGTACTCTATGGCGTAACCGGGGCGATAGATTTTCGCATCTCTCAGCGCAGGTATTTCGTGAAGAGCTTTGAGCTGTATGTCCATAGGCATACTGGAAGAAAATCCGTTCAGGTACATCTCGTTGGTGTCTTCTCCTTCTGGTTCCAGGAAGAGAGGATGTTGATCTTTGTCGGGGAACGTGACGAGTTTGGTTTCTATACTTGGACAATAGCGAGGACCTGTGCTTTGAATCTGTCCGTTGTAAAGAGGAGAGTCGGCAAGTCCGCTTTTTAGTGTCTCGTGTACTTTATTATTAGTATAGCAAGTCCAGCAAGGCAACTGTTTCAGCACTCTGTGTTCGCCCATATACGAGAATTGATGAAAGTCGCTGTCGCCAGGCTGAATTTCCATATCTTCGAAATGCACGCTTCGCTTGTCGATACGAACAGGAGTTCCTGTTTTCATTCTTGCGGTTGTGATTCCCCATCGTGTGATGCTTTCTGTGAAGTGATGTACTGCAGGTTCTGCGCATCTGCCGCCTTCTACCATTTTTCTTCCTACATGCATCAGTCCGTTGAGGAAAGTTCCAGCAGTAATGATAATGCTTTTAGCGAAGAACTCAGCGCCCCAAATGGTGCGTACTCCAACGGCTTCTCCGTTTTCCACTAACAGTTCTTCAGCCTGGTCTTGCCAGATGTCCAGATTGTCGGTATGGTCGAGAACGGTTCTCCATTCCCATATGAACTTTCCTCTGTCGCATTGTGCTCGAGGGCTCCATACGGCAGGTCCTTTACCTATATTTAACATACGGAACTGGATGGCGGTCTTGTCGGTGACTATACCCATCTGTCCGCCTAATGCATCAATCTCTCTTACAATTTGTCCTTTGGCGATTCCGCCCACGGCAGGGTTGCAGCTCATCTGTCCAATCTTGTTCATGTCCATTGTGATGAGGCATGTCTTGGCTCCCATGTTCGCAGCAGCTGCAGCGGCTTCACTTCCGGCATGGCCTCCGCCTATAACGAGGACGTCGTACTTGAAATTCATAATCTATACTATTTCTAATTTTCGGCAAAAGTAAGAATTTTAATTGAATTTTTAGCAAAAACACTTTGATAAATCATGAATTTATAGTAATTTTGCAGCAAACTTGCGGCCATGTACCTAAAAATAGGTATTTTGGGCGGTGCAAGCAAACATCTTGTACAGTGATATTTAAAGAAGAATATAAATTAGTTTCAAACAGTTAAATATTTAAAAATCAATCATTTATGTGGTTAATCAATTCATCTATTGGTAGAAAGGTAGTGATGTCAGTAACTGGTATTGCACTTATTCTATTCTTGACATTCCATGGTTGCATGAATGTGGTTGCGCTTTTCTCAGGAAAGGCTTATGACATGATTTGTGGAGCTTTGGGTGCAAATTGGTACGCCGTAGTTGCAACCTTAGGTTTGGCAGCTTTGGCAGTTTGTCACATCGTTTACGCTTTCATCCTGACAGCACAGAACCGTCGTGCTCGTGGTAACCAGCGTTACGAGGTAACAGCAAAGCCAGAGAAGGTAGAGTGGGCAAGTCAGAACATGTTGGTACTCGGTATCATCATCGTTCTCGGTCTTTTGCTTCACCTTTTCAACTTCTGGTACAACATGATGTTTGCAGAACTCTTGGGTACAAGCTTCGGTGGTCACGAACCAGCAGACGGTTTCGCTTTCATTCAGGACACCTTCGCTAATCCAGTATTCGTAGTTCTCTACATCATCTGGTTGGTAGCTTTGTGGTTCCACCTCACTCATGGTTTCTGGAGTGCCATTCAGACACTCGGTTGGAGCGGTAAGACATGGTTCTGCCGTTGGAAGATGATCGGTATGATTTACTCTACCATCTTGCTTCTCCTCTTCATCGTAGTTGTATTGGCATTCGCTTTCGGTTGCGCTCCATCTTTGTGCTGTGCAGCTTAATTCATGTAATCATTTAAGTATATAAAAAGATTATGGCTAAGACATTAAATTCAAGAATACCAGAAGGACCAGTAGCTGAGAAATGGACCAACTATAAGGCTCATCAGCGTTTGGTTAACCCAAAGAATAAGTTAAAGCTCGACATCATCGTTGTAGGTACAGGTTTGGCAGGTGCTTCTGCTGCTGCTTCTCTCGGCGAGATGGGCTTCAATATCCTTAACTTCTGCATCCAGGACTCTCCTCGTCGTGCTCACTCTATTGCAGCACAGGGTGGTATCAATGCAACTAAGAATTATCAGAATGACGGCGACTCTGTTTACCGTCTGTTCTACGATACAGTAAAGGGTGGTGACTACCGTGCTCGTGAGGCTAACGTTTACCGTTTGGCTGAGGTGAGCAACGACATCATCGACCAGTGCGTAGCTCAGGGCGTTCCTTTCGCTCGTGAGTACGGTGGTATGTTGGCTAACCGTTCTTTCGGTGGTGCTCAGGTATCTCGTACTTTCTATGCTAAGGGTCAGACAGGTCAGCAGCTCCTCCTCGGCGCTTACTCTTCTTTGAGCCGCATGGTTGAGGCAGGCAAGGTAAAGCTCTTCACTCGTTACGAGATGGAGGATGTTGTGATCGTTGACGGTCACGCACGTGGTATCATTGCCAAGAACTTGATCACAGGTAAGCTGGAGCGTTTCTCTGCCAATGCTGTAGTTATCGCTACCGGTGGTTATGGCAACGCTTACTTCCTCTCTACCAACGCTATGGGTTGTAACTGTACTGCAGCTATCCAGTGCTACCGCAAGGGTGCTGACTTCGCTAACCCATCTTACGTTCAGATTCACCCTACATGTATCCCTGTTCACGGTACAAACCAAAGTAAGTTGACTTTGATGTCAGAGTCACTCCGTAACGATGGTCGTATCTGGGTTCCTAAGAAGCTTGAGGATGCTAAGGCATTGCAGGCTGGTACAAAGAAGGGTTCAGATATTCCTGAGGAAGACCGCGACTACTACTTGGAGCGCCGTTACCCTGCATTCGGTAACTTGGTTCCTCGTGACGTGGCTTCTCGTGCTGCTAAGGAGCGTTGCGACAAGGGCTTCGGTGTCAACAACACAGGTCTTGCCGTATTCCTCGACTTCTCTGAGTCTATCAACCGTCTCGGTATCGACGTTATCCTGCAGCGTTATGGCAACCTCTTCGATATGTATGAGGAGATTACCGACGTTAACCCAGGTGAGTTGGCTAAGGAAATCAATGGTGTGAAGTACTACAACCCAATGATGATCTTCCCTGCTATCCACTATACAATGGGTGGTATCTGGGTTGACTACGAGTTGATGACCACTATTCCAGGTCTCTTCGCAATTGGTGAGTGTAACTTCTCTGACCACGGTGCTAACCGTCTTGGTGCATCTGCTTTGATGCAGGGCTTGGCTGACGGTTACTTCGTATTGCCATACACTATCCAGAACTACTTGGCCGACCAGGCTTTGTGGCCTAAGCTCTCTACCGATCTTCCAGAGTTCGTAGAGGCAGAGGCTGGTGTTCAGAAGGAAATCGACCGCCTGATGGGTATCCAGGGCAAGCGCTCTGTAGATTCTATCCACAAGGAGTTGGGTCACATCCTTTGGGAGCACGTAGGTATGGGTCGTACCAAGGAAGGTCTTGAGGAAGGCTTGAAGAAGATGAAGGCTCTGCGCGAGGAATTCAACAAGAACCTCTTCATCCCTGGCAAGAAGGAAGGCTTGAACGTAGAGTTGGATAAGGCTATCCACTTGCGTGACTTCATCTTGATGGGCGAGTTGATCGCTTACGATGCATTGCACCGCAACGAGAGCTGTGGTGGTCACTTCCGTGAGGAGTACCAGACAGAGGAAGGCGAGGCTAAGCGTGATGACGAGAACTTCTTCTACGTAGGTTGCTGGGAGTATCAGGGCAACGACACAACTGCTCCAGTACTCAACAAGGAACCTCTCGAGTATGAGGCAATTAAGGTACAGACAAGAAATTACAAGAACTAAAAAGCGAACAAGACAATGGCAAGAAATATAAGTTTCACAGTTAAGTATTGGAAGCAGGACGGTCCTACAGCACAGGGTCACTTCGATACACACGAGATGAAGAACATCCCAGATGATACTTCATTCCTCGAGATGCTCGACATCTTGAACGAGGAGCTCATCGAGTCAGGTCAGGAGCCTTTCGTCTTCGACCACGACTGCCGCGAGGGTATCTGCGGTATGTGCTCTCTCTATATTAATGGTACACCTCACGGTAAGACAGAGCGTGGTGCTACAACCTGTCAGCTCTACATGCGTCGTTTCAACGATGGCGATGTTATCACCGTTGAGCCTTGGCGTTCTGCTGGTTTCCCTATCATCAAGGACTGTATGGTAGACCGTTCAGCATTCGACAAGATCATCCAGGCAGGTGGTTACACCAGCATCCGTACTGGTCAGGCTCAGGATGCCAATGCTATCCTGATTCCTAAGGAGAATGCAGACGAGGCAATGGATTGCGCTACATGTATCGGTTGCGGTGCTTGTGTTGCTGCATGTAAGAATGGTTCTGCCATGCTCTTCGTCAGCTCAAAGGTTAGCCAGTTGGCACTTCTCCCACAGGGTCGTGTAGAGGCTGCTGCCCGTGCTAAGAAGATGATTGCACGCATGGATGAGCTCGGCTTCGGTAACTGTACAAACACTCGTGCTTGCGAGGCTGTTTGTCCTAAGAACGAGTCTATCGCCAACATCGCCCGCCTGAACCGTGAGTTCTTGAAGGCTAAGTTGGCTGACTAATCTCTTTTGAGAGATAGTTTGACTCTTATCCGATGTTTTTTCGGATAGGAAGAATATATAAGATTAGACCTCACACCGCACGCTTTTGACGTAAAGTGTTGAGGTCTAATTGTTTCTTTTGTACCCCCAAACATTCGCTTTTTTGGAATGTTACGAAAAATAATCCACGAAAAACATGTAAGTAATCATTATTTTCATTATCTTTGCAACCGATACCACTCTCGCTCACGCCGTGTCGAGGCATTTAGAGGCTCTGTGAGGCTCTTTCTCATGCCGAGACGGGGAGAAATAAGGTATGTGGAATATAGTGGTGTCACGACATAATATAAAGGCGTTTACTTGACGCTTTGTTCTTGACGAATCGAAACTTCGCAACTTTCAGTACAGTCTTGAGCATTGCAACGGTAGATGCCCTCGGGATGTGTTTATTTCACATCCCTTTACTGGTATGGCTTATTGCGTAAGGCGATGAGTCTTATATCTGTATAGGGAGAAGTATATACATATCGGCGTGGGCTTCGACGTTGCTCGTTCAACTGTACTGGGCAATGCGAAGGCCTCGATTCGTGGGACGGGTAACAGGTAGAATCCCACGTTTTTTTATTTTGCCGTAATCTGATTGTTTTATCGCCATTTGGGGATTCGTGGCAAAATGGTTTTGTATGGAAAATAATGTTTGTATATTAGAATCCAAAACTATAATAGAGCAAGTTGTTGCAGTTGTAATCCCTATAATTACTGCAATCTTGACATATTTAACTTTTTTGCATCAGCGAAGGGCTTTTAAAGAAGAGCAATTTAAATCGACATTTTATCAGACACAAAAATTCCATAGAAAATTAGCAGATGCTCTAAGGGTGAATGTTTCCCAAATTACCGAAGGAATAGATGTTGTTTATAGGACGTTCTTAGGTAGGCAATGTTTTTTATTTGCTAATAATGAAGTTCAGTCAATTATAGAAGCATTGTCTCAAAAAAGGTATTTAGGCGACCTGAAGGATACTGATATAGAAAGTATCAATCAATGGCAATTACGACAAGATGAATACTCTGATAATGAAAAAGAACAACTGAAAGCAATTAATATGGAACATATAGCAAGGAATGATTGTAAATACAAGTTTTATATCAAAACTTACCACATTTCTGAAAATGATTATAATAATGCTAAAACGCTTAGTAATAAAGGTGAATATGCTTTTCGGATATTTTTAAATGAGAGAAATATTTGCTATGAACATTATATTAGAAGTTTGCAAGAAATATTGGAATTTGTGAGAATGGATATTCCCAAGAAACTTAAAACAAGAACATTTCTTAGGTACATTGCATCCCAAATGGCAATAGAAGAACTTTGGTTTATAAAGCAATATTCGCATATAGATAGTTCTTTCCATAAATGCTATACTGATAGTGGTATGGATAAAGTTGTAGAGGAACAATTGACTAAATAACATAAACAGATTGTGATATGAAACAGATTTACATTTTCTTAGTGTGCTTGTTTGCATCCATTAGTATGAATGCACAAGACAAGGTGATGACGGTAGACAATCAAACTCCTGGTTGGCTATCGAGCAAGATGACTTATGCTCAGCAAGTCGCAGTGGAGGATTTGACAGTTACAGGATACATTAATCCTACGGATATGGAGTTTATCAATGGTTTAATTGGTAAAAGAAATCTAAAAGTACTGAATCTTTATAATGTAGTAACGATTGATAAAGACTATAATGATTATGTGTTGTGGCGTAACTTCATAAAAGCAGGTAAAATTCTACAAAAACTAATACTTCCTAAAGTGTTTAAAGGGGGAGTACACTTTAATACCGAGATAGATTCTCTGTTTTTGATTTGTAATAGTGACACTAAAGTAGTAACTGATTCTAAGATAAACCACTTGACATTAATGGAGGGGAGTGATAGTATCCCTTCTGAGTTTTTTCGGACTTCGGAGGCTTGTTCTATTTCTACCTTTCCGAATACATTGAAATTTATAGGGAGTATAGCTTTTTCTGGAGAAAAACTATCTTTTCATGAGCCTTTAGTGTTTCCCAAAATGATAGTAAAGATTGGAGGAATACAATTTAGTCAATATAGTGATTCGTATTCTTGGTGGGAACCTAATTATCAGTATCCAGATAGGATGACCGATATGCCTGTTTCAGAGAAGCGTTTTGATTTTCCTGATAGTCTAAAATGTTATTATAGTAGAAGGAAATATTATTCTCCTTTAGGAGGGTATTCTTATACTAGTGTAAAAGACATCTTTAAATCCGATACAATTACCGTTGGTGAAAAATGTGACTCTTTATTTGCTCGATTAGAGGCTAAATATGCTTTTTTCTATGCAAAGAATCCACCGGTACGTGATCATGACAGCGATTCAAAAAATATTATAGAGACTTTGTATGTACCAGAAGGAAGTTTAGAAGCATATACAAAAGAATATGGTGCCTATGATAATATAGGTAATATTGTAGAGATGAAAAAAGTTTCCAATATTGCTCTTCGTTGGACCTCTCCTCACCAAATGGTACCAAATGAGCATACAAACCTACTATTTGAAATCCAGCCATCCGATGCATTTGACAAACGGTTAAAGTGGAGAAGTGATAATGAAGAAGTCGCTACAGTAGATGATAATGGAGAAGTTTACGCTCATAAAAGTGGTACTGCAACTATTACTGTAACAACATACGATACGATGGCAGTGTATCGAACTCTTGCGAAATTGTAGTAGCAAAGCCAGTAACAGGAGTTTCTATTGAGCCTGCCGAGGTTGAACTGACAGAATTAGGCAAAACCGCACAACTGACAGCAAAAATACAGCCCGAGGATGCAACCAACAAAAATGTGACATGGAAGAGTAGTAATGAAAGTGTCTGCATGGTATCAAATAGCGGTGAATTGCTAACTACAGGTTATGGTAAAACCGTAGTTTTGGCAACGACAGAAGATGGTAATTATGTAGGAACTTGCATTGTAACCGTATCCGAAGAGACAGGTATTGATAATACAACGGTGTCTTCTGAAGTTAAAGAAGTATCTCGTTTCTCATCACAAGGTCAGCGATTGACAGCACCAACTAAGGGTGTAAACATCGTGAAGTATAGCGACGGCAGCGTGAGAAAAGAAATCGTGAAGTAAAGAATATTAAGGAGGCAAGTCTTATTTATGAGATTTGTCTCCTTTTCGTTTCTTTCCAATTTGGCAAACATTGGAAAGAATTGCCTCGGTCTGGAAATAAGGATTAGTGAGTCTAAAAGCTTATTCTGTATCATTGCTCCTGAGAGGGCACAAATGTGCCCATTGTAGGGCACTTTTGTGCCATAAGTAGACATTTTTATAGCACCAGTATTTATAAAAATGGATTACGCAAATACCCTTCACCCTTCATCTATTCGCGCGGAATGCCGATAAACACAGGGGTTTCAAGGCTGATAGGCTTATTTTACCCCTTCATTACCCTTCATCACCCTTCATCTTTTTGCCATTTTCAGATTTCGACTGATAGACAGAGTTTGGTCCATGCTTCTATTTAAGGCCATTATTTGTCTTCTATTATGACTAGTCCGAGGCATCTATTATGACTAGTCCGAGACATCTATTATGGCCAGTTCGGGGCGTCTATTATGACCATATGAAGGGAGATGAAGGGTGATTTAGCCCCCCTTCAATCCCTGAACCCCCGATAAACACTGGGGATTCCAAACGATAGATGAAGGGTGAAGGGTTTTGTGCTAATTCTATTTCAAAAAACAATATGTCGATAATGGGAGTCTTATCGCCTTGCGCCTCCAAAATCAACTTGATGGGTTAAGGTTGCAATTAGCGACCTTAAAACTTATAATGTAATACCCTTTTCGAAAGAAAAATGGAAAAGTAATAAATTTCTTCCGGAATATTTGGATGCAATTAATATTTTTCTTACTTTTGCGGCATGGAAGAAGAAAATATACAGCAGGGCTTATGTTGAAGTTTAATGAAGAAAAACTGGCTAAGTTGCGAACATTCGATGATGTTCTGCAGGAAAAATATGGCGAGCCTAATAGCGAGGTTCGTAAAGATTTTGATGCCAGGGCCAAGGCTTGGTATTATGCAGAGTTGTTAAAAGACGAGCGTAAGAAACAGAAGATGACGCAGAAGGCTCTTGCCGAGAAAATCGGCAAGAAGAGAGAATATGTCTCTGCCCTGGAAAAGGGCCAAACGGATATGCAACTCTCTACTTTCTTGAGAATAGCAAATGCTTTAGGGCTGCAATTCTCGCTGGTAGTCGGATAAATACATCGTCATAGACAAGATAAAGGGAGATGACAACGATGAACCAAGCTACTCAAGACTTTATTCGCCATCATCAGGACGACGACGTCCGCAAGTTGGCTTTCCTCGGAAGCAAGAATCCTGAGGTCAATATGCCTTTTGCTCTCGACCAGATACGTGGTCGACAGATGGCTCGTATCAAGTTGCCTCGCTGGGCCAGCATCGACGGCATCATTTATCCGCCTCACATCTCGATGGAGCAATGTTCGTCAGAGCAGACTGCGCTCTATAAAGCCGAATTGGCTGCACGATTGTTGGGAAATTCTTCTCTTTCCTCTCTTCGAGGAGAAATCGTGCCCCAAGGCGATAATTCCAAAATTTGCGAATTTGCGACCAAGAGCACAGTTGATTCAGAATTCGCTCAAAATGAAGGTACTTGTGAAAAGCAACAGATATTAACGAAAATGGGTGGTTGTGTTAACAAAACGAAAAGCGATGTTTGCTCAGGAGATTCTGTTGCAGAAATTGAGTTTGTTGACCTTACTGGAGGTTTTGGAGTCGACTTCTCTTATATGGCAGCCCGATTGGGCGCTAAGTCGATGTATGTAGAACGGCAAAAGCATCTTTGTGAAGCGGCGAAGGAGAATTTTGAACGATTGGGATTAAAGCATGTCGTCGTGAAGAATGGAGATGGAGTAGAGGTGCTTCATGCGATTCCGAATCATTCTGGTCTTCGGGTAATCTATATTGATCCAGCCCGTCGTGATGATGCCGGCAACAAGGTGGTAAGTCTTCAAGACTGCACCCCCGATGTAACCAGGCTTCAAGAGGAAATGCTCCAGAAAGCCGATTTTGTAGTCATCAAACTGTCTCCGATGCTCGACTGGCATCGTGCTGTAAGCGAATTAAGGTGTGTGAGAGAGGTTCATGTTGTATCTGTGAACAATGAGTGCAAGGAGCTCTTGTTGGTGCTCTCAGCGCGAAATATGGACGAAAACAGTCGCCTTCGCATTTATTGTGTCAACGATACTCAGTCGTTTGTCTGCGATGATGCCGAAATGGCTTCTTCTGTAGCCCGCATAGCAGCAGCCGACTTAGATTCGGTGCAATATCTCTACGAGCCTAATGCCTCGCTGATGAAAGCAGGCTGTTTCGGAGTACTTTCCGAGCGTTATTCTGTCTTGATGCTCTCCAAAAACAGTCACCTTTTCGTGAGCCAGTCTCCTGTAGTCGATTTCCCAGGCCGTTCTTTCCGTATCCGTGCCGTTTCGTCCTTTAATAAGAAAGAACTCAAGCGCCAATTGCAAGGCATTGTGAAGGCCAATATTGCCACCCGCAACTTTCCTCTTTCCGTGGCAGAATTGCGCAAGCGACTGAAGTTGAAGGATGGAGGCGAAACCTATATCTTCGCCACTACCTTGTCTGACGACAGTCATGTGCTGCTGATAACGGATAAAATTTTAGAAAACGCATGAAAAGTTAGGAATTTCTTTCTGAATGTTTGGAATTTATCCTTAATTTTCTTAATTTTGCAGAAGATGTGAAGTCGATATAAATAACAAACTGACCTCAGCGAAAGTTGAGTAACAAAAAATAAGCTACTATTTATGAACAAATTAAAAACAATCTTTTTATTGCTCGCGTTTATCTTGGCGATGAACATGAGTGGTGTACAAAACATCAAAGCGGAGAACTATCCTTATAAGAGCGACTATCTTTGGCTCACTGTGCCCGACCATGCCGACTGGCTCTATCAGACCGGCGAGAATGCCAAGGTGGAGGTGAGTTTCTGCAAGTATGGCATTCCCCGTGATGGCGAACTGAAATATTCCATAGGCAACGACATGCTCCAGCCCGACAAGCATGGAAGCGTGAAGCTGAAGAACGGACGTGCCGTCATCAATATGGGAACGAAGAAGACTCCAGGATTCCGCGACATGAAACTCTCTGTCAGTCTCGACGGAAAGACCTATGAGCATCATATCAAGGTGGGATTCTCGGTCGACAAGATAAAACCCTATACACAGGAGCCCCAGGATTTCAGAAGCTTCTGGCAGAAGAACGTGGAGGAACTGAAACAGGTGCCTATGTCTTATACCAAGGAGTTGTACAAGGACTATTGTACCGACAAGATAGACTGTTATCTCGTCAAGCTCCAAATCGACAAAATGGGTCATTCCATGTATGGCTTCCTGTTCTATCCCAAGAATGCCCAGCCAGGCAAGCATCCCGTAGTGCTCTGTCCTCCAGGAGCAGGCATCAAGACCATCAAGGATCCTATGCGCAACAAGTATTATGCCGAGAATGGCTTTGTTCGATTTGAGGTGGAGATTCACGGCCTCGACCCACGCATTTCGTCAGAGACTTTTGGCGAGATCAGTCGTGCTTTCAACGACCGTAATGGCGGTTATTTGGCCAATGGTTTGGAGAACAAGGACATTTATTATATGAAGCATGTCTATGTAGGTTTGGTTCGTTGTATCGATTTCCTGACTTCGCTTCCCGAGTGGGATGGCAAGAATGTTGCTGTGCAGGGCGGCAGTCAGGGCGGAGCCTTGGCCATTATCGCAGCAGGACTCGACAGTCGTGTCACCCAATGTGTAGCCAATCATCCTGCCCTTAGCGACATGGCGGGTTATGCGGCTAAGGGCGGAACAGGCGGTTATCCACACTTCTGCCGTCAGCCTCAGATATTGAGCAATACGGACTGTCTCAACACCCTGGCTTACTTCGATGTAGTCAATTTCGCCCGTTACGTCAAGGCTCCTACTTATCTTACATGGGGCTACAACGATGTGACTTGTCCTCCAACAACCAGCTATGCTGTCTGGAACACGCTGAAATGTACTAAGGAGAGTCTGCTTACCCCGATCAACGAGCATTGGACGACAACAGAAACCAACCGCGGACAGATGGAGTGGATAAAAGCACATCTTCTGAAATAAGCAGCTAAGCAAAATTGGCTGAAAATGACGGAACTGTCCTATTTGCGAAAACTCAGTAATCTGACAGGCGGAATCAGTTGATAAAACCAATATTGAGGCAAAATAAATCACCAATATACTTGTCAACCTCATAAAAAACTGCAAAAAAAATAGCAATATTTGGCTGTTTGACCAAATATTGCTATTTTTGCATGCTTTAAAGTAACAAACTAGTTTGAGATAATGTCATTAATAGAGATTCGAAAGGTCGAAAACAAGAAGGACTTGAAGACGTTCATCGACTTCCATTACGACCTATACGAGGGCAACGAGTATGATGTGCCCAACCTGTTCAGCGACGAAATGAATACCCTCAGCAAGGACCGCAATGCCGCTTTTGAGTTTTGCGAGTCCGAATATTTTCTTGCCTATAAGGACGGAAAGTTGGCGGGTCGTGTCGCTGCTATCATCAACCACAAGGCCAACGAGCGCTGGAACTGCAAGTCGGTGCGCTTTGGCTGGATCGACTTCATCGACGACCGTGAAGTGTCCAAGGCTCTTCTGCAGGCTGTAGAAGACTATGGCAAGTCTAAGGGAATGGACAATGTGGTAGGTCCGCTTGGCTTTACTGATATGGATCCTGAAGGCATGCTTACCTGGGGATTCGACCAGTTGGGCACCATGCCCACCATCTACAACTATTCCTATTACCCCGAGCATATAGAGGCTCTCGATGGCTACGAGGTCGACAACAAGTACGTAGAGTACAAGCTCATCGTGCCTGATACCGTGCCCGAGAAATACGCCAAGATTGCTGCCATGATAGAGAAAAGATACAATCTGCATGTGCGCAAGCTTACCAAAAAAGATGTATTCCAGGGCGGTTATGGTCAGAAGATATTCGAACTGATCAATGCCACTTACAAAGACCTCTATGGCTACTCCGAGCTCTCGCAGAAGCAGATAGACCAGTTGATTCATTCTTATCTGAGTTTCCTCGACTTCAATCTCATTACTTGCATCGAGGACTGGAGCGAGGCCGATCACAAGATGGTGGGCATCGGCATCACCATACCTTCATTGGCAAAGGCTCTGCAGAAGTGTCGTCGCGGCCGTCTGTTCCCCTTTGGCTGGTGGCACGTGCTGCGCGCCATCAAGATGCACAAGACCAAGATTGTCGACCTGCTGCTCGTAGGCGTCCTTCCCGAGTATCGTGCCAAGGGAGCCAATGCGCTTCTCTTTGCCGACCTCATTCCCCGTTACCAGGCTTATGGCATCGAGTGGGGTGAGACCCAGGTGGAGATGGAAGCCAATGCCGGTGTGCAAGGTCAGTGGGGAGTTTTGAACCCCATCTTGCACAAGCGTCGCAATTGTTACAAGAAGATTATCAAGTAAAGGAAAATTCAACCAAGCTTTCTTTTTCCCAGGAAGCTTACATACTTTGCAGATTCTCAGAGCCAGTGAATCTTGAGAGTACAACAACATAACAATCTTGAAAAAAAATATAGGAGGAAAATATGGCAGAGGAAAACAACAATACAGTACAATATACTGATGACAACATCCGGCACTTGAGCGATATGGAGCATGTGCGTACCCGTCCGGGTATGTACATCGGTCGTCTGGGCGATGGCAATCTGCCCGAAGACGGCATCTATGTGCTCTTGAAAGAGGTGGTGGACAACTCCATCGACGAGTTCAAGATGGGCGCCGGAGCGCGACTCGAAATCGACATCGAGGACAATCTTCGTGTCAGTGTGCGCGATTATGGTCGAGGCATTCCGCAGGGCAAGCTTGTCGAGGCTGTCAGCGTGCTCAATACTGGTGGCAAGTACGACAGCAAGGCCTTCAAGAAGAGTGTGGGCCTGAATGGTGTGGGTGTGAAGGCGGTCAATGCCCTCAGCTCTCATTTCGAGGTGAAGTCTTTCCGCGAGGGAAAGGTGCGCCATCTTGTCTTCGAACGGGGCATTCTGAAGAGCGACAAGACCTCAAAGACCGAGGATGAGAACGGAACCTACATCTTTTTCGAGCCCGACAACACTCTCTTCAAGAACTACAGCTTCCACGATGACATCGTGGAGACGATGCTTCGCAACTACACCTATCTCAATACGGGCCTTACCATCATGCACAATGGTCGTCGCATCCTGAGCCGCCACGGTTTGCAGGATCTTCTTACCGACAACATGACCAATGACGGCCTCTACGACATCGTCCACATGAAGGGCGAGGACATCGAGGTGGCTTTCACCCACACCAACCAGTATGGCGAGGAGTACTATTCCTTTGTCAACGGTCAGCACACCACGCAGGGCGGAACTCATCAGAGTGCCTTCAAGGAGCACATTGCCAAGACCATCAAGGAATTCTTCGGTAAGTACGAGTATGGCGACATTCGCAACGGCCTGGTGGCAGCTATAGCCATCAATGTCGAGGAACCCGTCTTCGAGAGTCAGACGAAGATCAAGCTCGGCAGTACCACGATGACTCCCAATGGCGGCGAGACCATCAACAAGTATGTGGGCGATTTCCTGAAGAAAGAGGTGGACAACTATCTTCACATCCATAAAGACGTGGCCGAGGTGCTGGAGAGCAAGATCAAGGAGAGTGAGCGCGAGCGAAAGGCGATGGCTGGCGTCACCAAGCTGGCGCGCGAGCGTGCCAAGAAGGCCAATCTGCACAACCGCAAGTTGCGCGACTGCCGCATCCATTTCAGCGACGCCAAGAACGAACGCAAGGAGGAAAGCTCCATCTTCATTACAGAGGGCGATTCTGCCAGCGGAAGCATCACCAAGAGCCGCGACGTGAACACCCAGGCTGTGTTCTCCCTTCGCGGTAAGCCGCTCAACAGCTTTGGTCTTACCAAGAAAGTGGTGTACGAGAACGAGGAGTTCAATCTTCTCCAGGCAGCTCTCGACATAGAGGACGGTCTCGACTCGCTGCGTTACAACAAGGTTGTCGTGGCTACCGATGCCGATGTCGACGGAATGCACATCCGTCTGCTTATCATCACCTTCTTCCTGCAGTTCTTCCCCGACCTCATCAAGAAAGGCCATGTCTACGTGCTGCAGACGCCTTTGTTCCGTGTGCGCAACAAGCGAACCAAGATAAAGAACAAGCAGGCCATAGCCGATGCCGATGCCAAGTTGGGACCGAAAGAGAAGAAGAGCGACTTCATCACGCACTATTGCTATAGCGACGAGGAGCGCCAGCAGTCCATCCGTGACTTGGGACCTGATCCTGAAATCACCCGATTCAAGGGTCTCGGCGAGATTTCTCCCGAAGAGTTTGCCCATTTCATCGGTCCAGACATGCGACTGGAACAAGTCACTCTGCACAAAACCGACCAGGTGCAGAAACTCTTAGAGTACTACATGGGCAAGAACACCATGGAGCGCCAGAACTTCATTATCGACAACTTGGTGATCGAGGAAGATATTCCAGATGAAGACTCTGATCCGCTGGATTAGAATTGATAGTCACGGGTTAACAAAAAGGCACGGATTTGTCTTAACTCCTTTAACTTCTGAGCTTGCGAAACTCAAGTAAAATATGAATTTATGAAGAAATATCTATTGTTTGCACTGGTAGCATTCCTGGCAGTAACTTCTGCCAGTGCCCAGATGCGCATCAGAATGGGCAAGAACAGCCCGATAGAGAAGTTGGGCAGGGCAGAGATAGCCATTGCCAATCTCTATGTCGACAGCGTCGACGAGAACAAGCTTGTCGAGGACGCCATTCGTGGCATGTTGGAGAAGCTCGACCCGCATTCCTCTTACACCACAGCCAAGGAGACACAGGCGATGAATGAGTCGCTCAACGGCTCTTTTGATGGCATCGGTGTGCAGTTTAACATGGTCGACGACTCACTCCTCGTCATTCAGCCCGTTGTCAACGGGCCTTCTGAGAAAGTGGGCATCATAGCCGGCGACCGCATTGTGGCAGTCAACGACACAGCCATCGCAGGCGTCAAGATGAGCAAGGAAGAAATCATGAAGCGCCTTCGCGGACCCAAGGGAACCATAGTCAACCTCACTGTTGTGCGCCGTGGCATCAAGGACAAGCTTTCCTTCCGTGTCAAGCGCGACAAGATACCAGTCACCACGATGGATGCAGCCTATATGATTCGCCCCGGAATCGGATACATCCGTCTGGGCAGCTTCGGAATGACCAGCCACAAAGAGGTTTCTGTCGCTATGGACTCGCTCAAGAAGAAAGGCATGAAAGACCTCATCTTCGACCTTCAGGACAATGGTGGAGGCTATCTTCAGACGGCAGCCAAGATAGCCAACGAGTTCTTGGAGAAAGGCGACCTCATCGTCTACACCAATGGCCGTACAGCGCCTCGACAGGAGTTCCGTGCTGAGGCCAATGGACGCTGGCGCAAGGGCAAGCTCGTGGTTCTCACCAACGAGTTCTCGGCTTCGGCAGCCGAAATCGTGTCGGGTGCCATACAAGACCAGGACCGAGGCGTTGTCGTAGGTCGTCGCACTTTTGGCAAGGGATTGGTGCAGCGTCCTCTTACCTTTGAGGATGGAAGCGAGATACGTCTCACCATAGCCCATTACTATACGCCGAGCGGCCGATGCATCCAGAAACCTTACAAGAAGGGCGAGCGCGAGGATTATGCCATGGATCTCGACAACCGCTACAAGCACGGCGAGTTCACCAACCAGGACAGCATCCATCTGTCCGACTCTCTGAAGTATTACACCCTGCGCAAGCATCGTGTGGTTTATGGCGGCGGAGGCATCATGCCCGATTATTTCGTGCCGCTCGATACGACTAAGTACACCAAGATGCACCGCTTGCTTACAGCCAAGAGCATCGTCATCAACCACAGCCTGAAGTTCATCGACGCCCATCGCCAAGAGCTGAAGAGCCAGTACAAGGATTTTGGTAAGTTCCTGGCAAGCTATGAGGTTCCTCAGAGCCTTGTAGATGAAATCATCACCGATGGCAAGAAAGAGAAAATAGAGCCCCGTGACGCCGCCGAATTGGCTCAGACGAAGAAATACCTGTCCATACAGCTCAAAGCCCTTGTAGCGCGAGATATTTGGGATATGAGCCAGTATTTCCAGGTTTGGAACGAGACGAACGAGATTGTGATGCGTGCGGTGAAGCTGCTCACTACGGGGAAATAGCATAAGTGGGAGAGCCAAATCTTCCAATATTCCAGTTCTTCCAATATTCCAATAAGCATTTGATTTTTCAAACCCTTTTTTAGAGACTCTATAACTACTTAATAATTAAATAGTTATATATATATAATAAAAGGAAATGGAAAATGCAAAAAAATAATTGGAAGAATTGGAATTGGAAGATTCGATAAGGTTTGCTTCCTCTAAAAGGCTTATTCTCAAATGGTTAGCTTCTCTGTGCGTATTCCAGTTACAGGGGCAGCAGAGGACAAATCCACCAAAAAGAGAGGATTTTGACACTTGAAACAGTGCAAAATCCCCTCTTTTTTATTTTTTATAGTTGGGAAAATATTTTTTCCCAGTTGGATAAATCAAATGGAGTCTCTTTAAAAATTAATTTTTCCCGTGCATTTTGTCCCATTTCAGGTAGATTCCTGCAAGAATTGTGCCCGAAATGCTGTGCCAGGCGCAACTAATGGCACAAGGAAGGACGGCAAGTGGCTGGGCGGCAAAGAAGTTTCCGGCCAGGACGGTGGCAAGACCGGCGTTCTGCATTCCCACCTCGATGCTGATGGTGCGCTTCTTGGCTGTGTTGAAGCCAGCCAGCTTACCGGCCAGCCAGCCGAGGCAATAGCCCAGGGTGTTGTGGCAGAAGACGACGGCAAAGGTCCAGAGGAAGAGCATCATGCCGCGTGCCACGAGGTCGTCGTGAACGGTAGAGATAACGCCGCCCACGATGATTGCCAGGCAGGTGACGCTGATGCCGGGCATCAGGCTCTGAATGGTAGGGAAACACTCCCTCTTGCCGTAAATGTAGTTGAGTGTGCAGCCGATGGCTACAGGGATGATGGTTACGAGCAGAATGCCCTGGAACATGCCGATGGCGTCGATATGGATGATTTCACCGGCTGTAATCTTCATCAGCAGCGGCGTCATGACAGGAGCGAGGATGGTGGAGGCACAGGTCATTCCCACCGAGAAAGCCACGTCGCCATGACAGAGATAGCTCATGATGTTGCTCGACACGCCGCCAGGACAACAGCCCACGAGCAGAATGCCGAGGGCAAGGGCAGGGTCGAGGTGCCATACGTGGACAAGGAGGTAGGCCACGCCCGGCATGATGATGAACTGGGCGCAGGCACCGATGAAGACATCAAGGGGGCGTTGCGCCAAAATCTTGAAATCGTTGGTGGTGAGAGTCAGTCCCATGGTGAGCATGATGATGCCGAGAATGACGGTCTGGGTGATTCCGCGTACCCAGTCGAAGGTATGTGGGAAGAAGAATGTGAATACAGCTACTCCTATCACGAAGATGGAGGTGTAATTGGCCAGCACACGGCTGAGCGCCTGAAATAAATGTAACATAACCTATATATTTTTAGAATGTTTGTCGCCCTCTTATATACGTTCTGTTCGGAATGTGGGTGCAAAAGTAGTGATTATATTTATTGTGAGCAAAGGTTTTTGTCGATTTTTTCGTGAATTCCTTTTTATTTCTGATACAATTGTGTAACTTTGCACAAAATATAAGATATTGCGGAATGAACGAAGATTTTGACATAAGAAATGAGTCGGTTTCGCCTGCCGAAAAGGAATTCGAGAAGGCGCTGCGACCCTTGAAGTTCTCTGACTTCAGCGGACAGACGGGCGTGGTGGACAACCTGCAGGTGTTTGTCGAGGCAGCCAAGTATCGCGGCGAACCGCTCGATCATACCCTGCTGCACGGTCCACCAGGACTGGGCAAGACGACGCTGAGCAACATCATTGCCAACGAGCTGGGCGTGGGACTGAAGATTACATCGGGCCCTGTGCTCGACAAGCCGGGCGATCTGGCAGGCATTCTTACCTCGCTGGAACCCAACGACGTGCTCTTCATCGACGAGATTCACCGTCTGTCGCCCGTAGTGGAAGAATATCTCTACTCGGCCATGGAGGACTATCGCATCGACATCATGATCGACAAGGGTCCGTCGGCCCGCAGCATTCAGATCGACCTCAATCCCTTTACCCTTGTAGGAGCCACTACCCGCAGCGGTTCGCTCACAGCGCCTCTGCGTGCCCGTTTCGGCATCAACCTGCACTTGGAGTACTACAATCCGCCAACGTTGCAAAAGATCGTGAAGCGCAGCGCCATGCTCCTGAAAGTGCCTATCGAGGAAGAGGCTGCGGCTGAGATTTCGCGCCGCTCACGCGGTACGCCCCGTATCGCCAACTCGCTGCTGCGCCGTGTGCGCGACTTCGCCCAGGTGAAGGGCAACGGCACCATTACCTACGACATTGCTGAGTTCTCGCTCCGTGCGCTCAACATCGACCAGTATGGTCTGGACGAGATCGACAACAAGATTCTCACCACCATCATCGACAAATTTCATGGCGGACCGGTGGGCGTGGGAACGATTGCCACAGCCATCGGCGAGGATGCCGGAACCATCGAGGAGGTGTACGAGCCTTACCTCATCATGGAGGGATTCATCAAGCGAACCTCGCGCGGCCGCATGGCCACTAAGCTTGCCTACGACCATCTGGGACGCAATCCCTATGGCAGCAACATCATGCAGGGAGACTTGTTTGAGTGAAGAATTTGATAGAAGAACTTTAACTACATGAAGATAGGAATATTTACGGGAACTTTCGACCCATTTACAATCGGGCATCAAAATATAGCAGAACGTGCGCTCCCCATGTTTGATAAATTGGTGATAGCTGTAGCGATGAGTAAGCTCAAACATGCCACGGAAGAGATTTCTCAGCGTGTGGAGAGCATCAAGAAGGTGTTTCCTCAGGAGTGTACAGAGCTGATAGATGTGCAAGATGCTTCGAAGGGTTATCGCATGGAGGTAGTAGCCTACGACGACCTTACCATCGACCTGGCGCATCGTCTTGGAGCCAAGTTTCTGGTGCGGGGCGTGAGGAGCGCAAAAGACTTTGAGTACGAGCGTGAGCAGGCCGACATCAACAAGCAGTTGGGTGGTGTGGAGACCATTCTCCTTTTCTCCGATCCCCGCTACAGCAGCATCAGTTCTACGCTCGTCAGGGAGTTGAGATTCTTCGGAAGAGAAGTGGATGAATTTCTGCCTAAGAAGTGAAGAGTGAAGAACGAAGAGTGAAGAATTCAAAAGCTTAAAAAGATAATAAAAAATATATAGTATAAATGGAGAATAGGAACGAAAAGGTTTTGTCTAAACTCCTTTAACTCCTTAACTCCTTAACTCCATAAGAAGTATGATAACATATAGTGTAGAAGGCGTGAAAATGCCTAAAATCAAGAAGCGCGAAACCAGCGCATGGATTCGCAAAGTGGCTGCTTCACACGGACGCAAAGTGGGCGAGGTGGGCTACATGTTTGTAGACGACGAGAAGATTCTCGAGGTTAACAACGAGTATTTGGGCCATGATTATTACACCGATGTCATCACCTTCGATTACGATGAGGGCGATGTCATCAACGGCGATATTGTCATCTCGCTCGATACTGTGCGCACCAATGCCGAGCAGTTCGGCAAGACCTACGACGACGAGTTGCATCGTGTCATCATTCACGGCATCCTGCACCTGTGCGGCATCAACGACAAGGGCCCGGGCGAGCGCGAGATCATGGAGGAGAACGAGAATAATGCTCTCGCCATGCTCGAAGGTGCTTCGATATTGAAGTAAAGACGTCTTTTGTGTGGAATTGGCAGGAAAGCTATCTTGCAGCATTCTCTGTATTGCTATGTGCTCTCCAGCCAATCCTGACACTTAAAAATCGCCCCATTATTTACCCCTTTTTCGACTAACCGACTTTTCATTAACTTCCACTTAAATCGAAAGGCTGTTTTTGCGTAAACAGCTTGTTTATAGAAGGTTGCAGTCTTGCATTATGTACACGAATCCACTATTTTACTAAGTGAAATAGCTTTTGTTTGATTTTTTGGCTATCTTTGCAGAAGAAAAGATTAGCTGCACTCGGCAAAAAATAATATCAATATAACTTATGAAACATTTAGCATTATCCTGCGTGTTGTCGCTGACAACCGTTTTCTCAGTTCAGGCGCAGCAGATGCCCGTCTATTTGGACGACACCAAGCCCATAGAGCAACGCATCGAGGACGCCCTCTCCCGCATGACCTTGCAGGAGAAAATAAGAGTTATTCACGCCCAGAGCAAGTTTTCATCGGCTGGAGTTCCACGATTGGGATTTCCTGACTTCTGGACTGACGATGGTCCACACGGTGTGCGCCCCGACGTGCTGTGGGACGAATGGGACCAGGCAGGACAGACCAACGACTCGTGTGTGGCTTTCCCTGCCCTTACCTGTCTTGCAGCCTCCTGGAACCCTCAGATGAGCCGTATCTATGGCGAGGCATTGGGCGAGGAGGCTCTCTATCGTGGCAAGGACATGATCTTGGGACCCGGCGTCAACATCTACCGCACTCCCCTCAACGGACGTAACTTCGAGTACATGGGCGAAGACCCTTATCTCGCCTCTGTCATGGTAGTGCCCTACGTACAGGGACTGCAGTCGAAGGGCGTGTCGGCATGCGTGAAGCACTATTGTCTGAACAACGACGAGGAATATCGCCATCAGGTGAACGTGAAGGTGAGCGACCGTGCCCTGCACGAAATCTATCTGCCTGCCTTCAAGACTGCCGTTGAGCAAGGCAAGGCATGGGCCATCATGGGCGCATACAACCTGTATCGCAACGAGCACAACTGCCATAACCAGTACACCCTGAACAAGATTCTGAAGAACGACTGGCACTTCGACGGAGTGGTGGTGAGCGACTGGGGTGGAGCCCACGACACCGACCAGGCTGTGAGGAACGGACTCGACATGGAGTTCGGCTCCTGGACCAACGGATTGAGCTGGGGCGCCTCCAACGCCTACGACAGCTATTATCTCGCCCGTCCCTATCTGAAGGCCATACAGGAAGGCAAATACACCACACGTGAGCTCGACGAGAAGGTGCGTCGCGTGCTGCGACTCTTCTATCGCACCACGATGAACCGCCATCGTCCTCACGGCTTCCTCTGTTCCGACGGACATTACGCCACAGCCCGACAGATAGCCGAGGAAGGCATCGTGCTGTTGCAGAACCGCAACCGCGTGCTGCCCATCAACACCCAGAAGGTGCGCCATGTGCTCGTGGTGGGCGAGAACGCCATCAAGATGATGACCGTGGGCGGAGGCAGCTCCTCGCTCAAGGTACAGCGGGAGATTTCCCCTCTGCAGGGCCTGCAGGCACGACTGGCCAAAGACGGCGTGGAGGTTGACTTTGCCCGAGGCTATGTGGGCGATGTGACTGGCGCTTACAATGGCGTCACCACAGGTCAGAACCTGGAAGACAAGCGCAGCGAGGCAGAACTCATCGCTGAGGCTGTAGAGAAGGCGAAAGCGGCCGACTGTGTCATCCTCTTTGGCGGACTCAATAAGAGCGACTATCAGGACTGCGAGGGCCACGACCGACAGCAGTATGAGTTGCCCTATGCGCAGGACAAGCTTATCACAGCTCTGGCTGCTGCCAACAAGAACTTCGTCTATGTCAACATCTCGGGCAACGCTGTGGCCATGCCTTGGCGCGACAAGGTTCCCGCCATCGTGCAGGGCTGGTATTTAGGCTCTGAGGCGGGCGAGGCTTTGGCTTCTGTCCTCACGGGCGACGCCAACCCATCGGGCAAGCTGCCCTTCACCTGGGTGAAGTCTTTGCAGAATGTGGGCGCTCATGCCCTCAACACCTATCCTGGAACCTGGCGAAAGGAGGGTGGATCCAAGACCGAGGGCAACATCATCGACGAGGAATACAAGGAAGGCATCTATGTGGGCTATCGCTGGGCCGACCGCAAGAAGCAGCGTCCTGTGTTCGCCTTCGGACACGGTTTGAGCTACACCCAGTTCGCCATCAGCAATCTGCGTGCCGACAAGGCATCGATGACAGCTGCCGACTCCATCACCTTCACCGTACAGGTAAAGAACATTGGTCAGCGTGCCGGATCTGAGACCGTACAGCTCTATGTGCACGATGCCAAGGCCTCGGTCGACCGTCCGCTCAAGGAGCTGAAAGGCTTCTGTAAAGTGAGTCTGCAGCCTGGCGAGAGCAAGGACGTTAGCATCACCCTTGGCAAGGATGCCCTCAGCTTCTACGACGAGACTACAGCAAGTTGGAAGGCTGAGCCAGGACTGTTTGAGGCCTGGGTAGGCAATGCCTCCGACAATCTGAAGTTGCGTAAATCTTTCCAACTGAAATAATCCCCAAATAATTAAGATATCAGCATGAAAAAGAATCTGTTATTAGCATCATTCATCCTGTTGGGGACTTTGCTGTCTCCTTCAGCCTTTGCCGCGCGCAAGAAACTGCCGCCCATGAACGAGTATGTCGGACAACTCATGTCGCGCATGACGCTTCAGGAGAAGATCGGCCAGCTCAACCTCATGGTGGCGGGCGACATCACCACGGGCAGCACTATGGACACTCAGGTGGCGGGCGACATCGCTGCCGGCAAGATGGGAGGCGTGTTCAACATCAAGGGCTTCGACAAGATCAAAGCCCTGCAGGACGTGGCCATCCGCAAGAGCCGACTCGGTATTCCGCTCCTCGTGGGCATGGACGTCATACACGGCTACGAAACCATCTTCCCCATACCGCTCGCCCTCTCCTGCTCGTGGAACGAGGAAGCTCTGAGACAGGTGGGCGCAGTGTCGGCACGCGAGGCAAGCGCCGATGGCATCAACTGGACCTTCTCGCCTATGGTCGACGTGGCTCTCGATGCCCGCTGGGGACGCATCAGCGAAGGCTTCGGAGAGGACCCATACCTCAGTGGTGTCTTAGGAGCAGCCATGACTCGCGGCTATCAGCAGGCTGACATGAGCCGTGAGACCATCGTCCCCAAAGACCACATCATGGCTTGTCTCAAGCATTTCGCCCTCTATGGAGCCGTTGAGGCAGGCAAGGAGTACAACACCACCGACATGAGCAAGATACGCATGTACAACCAGTTTCTACCTCCCTATAAGGCTGTGGTCGACGCTGGTGTGGGAAGCGTCATGTCGTCGTTCAATCTCATCGACTATGTGCCTGCCACGGCAAGCCATTGGATGATGACCGACGTGCTGCGCAAGCAATGGAACTTCCAGGGCTTCGTCGTGACCGACTATGGCTCTATCGGCGAGATTCTGCAGCATGGCACAGCCCGCAACCTCAAGGAAGCCTCCGAGCAGTCGCTCCTGGCCGGAACCGATATGGACATGTGCTCGCAGGGCTTCGTGAGATTCCTGGAACAGAGCGTCAAGGAAGGCAAGGTGAGCGAGGCTGACATCGACATCGCCTGCCGTCGCATCTTAGAGGCTAAATACAAGCTGGGACTTTTCGAGGATCCTTACCGTTACTGCGACAGCAAGCGACATAAGACCGACATCTTTACCGCTGCCCATCGCCAGACCGCACGCGACATTGCCGCCGAGACCTTCGTCCTGCTCAAGAACGACCGTCAGCTGCTGCCCCTCAGCAAGCAGGGCAAGATAGCCCTCATCGGTCCCCTGGCCGACACGCGCAGCAACATGAGCGGAACCTGGAGCGTGGCTGCCACCCCCGACCGCTATTCCTCTCTGCGTGAGAGCATGGAGAAAGCCCTCGATGGCAAGGCGACGTTGCTCTATGCACAGGGCTGCAACGTGGTGTACGACGAACAGGAGCAGAAGGACGGTGAGTTGGGCAAGACCATCGCCCGAGGCGACGATGCGCAGATGGAGGCTGAAGCCCTTGAGGTTGCACGCCAGGCTGACGTCATCGTGTGCGCTATGGGTGAGACTGCCGATATGAGTGGCGAATGTGCCAGCCGCACCGACCTTCGTATGCCCGACGCCCAGCGCCATCTGCTCGCTCAGCTCGCCAGGACGGGAAAGCCTATCGTACTGCTCAACTTCTCGGGTCGTCCCACCGTCCTTACTTGGGAACATGAGCATCTGCCTGCCATCATGAACGTGTGGTTTGGCGGTTCTGAGGCTGCCGATGCCATCTGCGACGTCATCTTCGGCGACAAGGTGCCTTGTGGTAAGCTCACCGCCTCTATGCCCAAGACTACAGGACAGGAGCCTCTCTATTACAACCATCAGAACACTGGCCGTCCCGTGCCCGACGACAATCCCCGTTTTGCCAAGTTTGCCAGCAACTATCTCGACGTGCGCAACGGTGCTCTCTATCCCTTCGGCTACGGCTTGAGCTACACCACCTTCGAGTATGGACCGCTGCAGATCAGTGCTGACCACACCGCCACTGTCCGTGTCACCAATACTGGCAGTCGCGCTGCCGACGAGATTGTGCAGCTCTACATCCGCGACAAGGTGGCAAGCATCTCCCGTCCTGTGAAGGAGCTGAAGGCATTCCGTCGCATCCACCTTGCTGCTGGCGAGAGTCAGGATGTTAGCTTCCAGATAACTCCCGACATGCTGAAGTTCTACAATGCCGACCTGCAGTATGTCCTCGAACCCGGTGAGTTCGATATTATGGTGGGGCCCAACAGCCGTGATACCAAGAACGGAACAATCTGTGTGAAGTAAAGTCTTCCTGCCCCCCCTAAGAGCTTCCTTTTGGGGCATAATAGACGACCGGCGCCGGTCGTCTATTGTGACCTCCCTTGGTCGTAATAGATGCCCCCTGCGGGGCTCTTATAGCACTTTCAAAATGCTGCGATGCCGCTTTTCTTCTACAAAGATACAACATATTTCGGCTGTTTGTTCAAAAACGGAATGACTTGTTAAGCAAAACAGCGAAAGAAAGGCAAGAAGCAGCGATGTAAGTTGTTGTTTATGTGTAAATTACATAAACATCAATTTTTAGCATCCTATTTAGTTTTTGATGAACAATGCGAAAAGTAGAATAGTCATTTAGTCATTAGTCATTTTCGCGTTTTAGTTCTGCTGAGGGGAAATTCCCCCTCTCCTTAGAACGTTCCGATCTTCCTTACATCCTCCTCGAAGGAGTCTTTGTCGTTGATGGCACCTTTCTTGATATGTGCTCTGTAGTTGTAGATGGTGTTGACACTGTAATGCAGTATCTCCGCTATTTTGCTGCTGTCGTTGATGCCCAATCGGATAAGGGCGAAGATGCGGATAGGGGTGGAGAGTTGTTCCTTCTTGGGCTGTTCTATGCGCTCTTCGGGGCGCAGCAGGGCATTGAAGGAATCGAGGAAATGGGGGAAGAGCTTGAGAAAGGCGGAGTCGAAGTTGGTGTAGAATTCCTCTAACTCTTCTTCCTTGAAGTCCTGTGGACGTGTCATTTCGTACAACTCGTCATACTGGCGTGCCTTCAGCTTCTTGTGCACTCTCTTGCGCAGATCCTCTATCTTGTTGATATAGATGGAGCAGAGGCGCATAAATCTGCCCACATACTCTTCCTTGACACGGTTGGCGTCGGTGAGTTCGTGGTTGACCACAGAGAGCTGGCTGTTGGTGCAGGAGAGCTGCTCGTTGAGCGACTTGAGCTGTGCATTGAGTTCGTGCAGTTGGTGGTTGGTCTTGGCGAGGTTGTCTCTTGCGATGGCGAGTTTATGTCGCTGTCGGCTGACGTAGAACACGCCGATGAGGAGCATCAACGCCAGGATGCTGATGATGCAGAGGGTATAGTTCTGTCGCCTGTTGTGCTGGTCGTTCTCGTCTTTGTACATCTTGGCGATGACCGACAGCAGGGGCGATATCTGGGCCAGTCGCTGTCGTGAGCCGAAACGGTTGGCGCTGATGCTACTGAAACTGATGTACTTGTAGGCTCTGTCGACATCGTTGAGGCCCATGAGCTGGTTGGCCATTTCCCACATGGATCCTTGGTCCATGACGCTGTTCCTGATGTCGGTGAGGACTGATTCAGCCAGCCAGTACATCATGCGGGTGCTGTCGTTCTCTGCCTTGTATGCCAGATAGCGGTAGAGGGTGACGAGGGCGTAGGGATGCGACCCTTTCTCTACGTGGCTGAGCCACTGGTCGTTGATGCGCATGGCTTCCCGATTGTCATGGGCATTGAGGGCGTCGAGCTCACGATACTGAAATACGGAATTGCTGGTGGGGGGAAGCGCAGCATACATCCGTTGCCGGTATTCGGCTGCCATGGCGCCGTATTGCGCCTCGGGGGTGATGGGGTTGCGGTAGTATATGATTTCGCTGTATACGTGGTTGTAAGCCATATAATACGTGCCCTTGGCAATGTTGTCAAGCTGGGTGGTGTCGATGGCGTTGAGGGTGTTGAGCGCCTCGATAAACTTGCCTGTGCTGGAGCAGCGGATGGCGATGAGTGCCTGGCACTTACCTACTTCTGAGTGCCTGCCCGTCTTCCGGGCAATCTCGATGCAGCGTTTGAGGTAGATGATGGCAGAGTCGTTGACGAAGGGCGTGTACTCTTCGTATAGCCGATAGGAGAGTTGGTATTCGGCATGTGGGTTTTTGGCTTGCGAGAGCTGTTGCTGCAGCTGTCGGATGCGCTGCTCTTTGCGGCTGACGTATTGGGCAGAGTGGTCTATCGCCTCGTCGATGCAGTGGAGCAGGGAGTCGACACTCTTTGAGGTCTGTGCATGACCTATGAGAACTGACAGCGCAAGGAAAAGTTGCGTAGTAAGGATGAGTTTTAGGCTTTGTTTGGCTTTCTTCATTTTCAGGTATTTTGCTGTTAGTCTGCAAAAATATGAAAATTTTTTAAAACACGCAAGAACAAAGCAAAAAATAATGATAGTTGAGGTGTTTTTCAGGAGTTTCTTCAGGAGTTTTTTCAGGAGTTAAAGGAGTTAAGGAGTTAAAGGAGTTAAGACAAATGTCTTGAGGGTTTAATTAAAGGAGTTAAGACAACCGTATTTTGGCGTTGTTTTTTAAACAACAAAGCATATGTCTTAACTCCTTAACTCCTTAATGAGATGCAGGGGAAAATTACTTCTGGAATACGCGAACGTAGTCCACCTCCATGGTGGCAGGTAAGCAAGTTGGGTCTAAGCCCTGTCCACCGCCCCAGGTGCCGCCCCAGGCGAGGTTGAGGATGGGGTAGAAGGCTGCATCGAAAGGCCATGCCTCCTTGCCGTTGCCGTCGTTGCGATAGGTGAGGAGTTCCTCGCCATCCACATAGAAGGTCATGTATTCTGCTGTCCACTCCATGCCGTAGGTGTGGAACTCGGTCTGTGAGTTGCTGATTTTGCGGCGTGCAGACTCGATGGATGTGCCGGTGTTGTTGTACTTGGTGCAGTGGATGGTGGAAACAACCACGTCGGGGTCGTAGCCCACAGACTCCATGATGTCGATCTCGCCATCACCAGGCCATTGCTGCCAATTGACAGGCATCATCCAGAATGCAGGCCATGTGCCCTTGCCCTTAGGGAGCTTGATGCTTGCCTCGATGTATCCGTACTTCCAACCTGTGGACTCACGAGCGTAGAGACGAGCGCTCTTGATGGTGCCGCCATCGTCGAGGAGGTTGATCTTCAGTGTTCCGTTGGAAACCTGTGCCACCTTGTCCTCGCGCACGTAGTTCTGCAACTCGTTGTTCACCCATCCGGCTGGCTTGGTCTCGTAAGTCCAGTCTGGTCCCAATTCGTTGTCGCTGAACTCGTCGTTCCATACGAGGTTGTAGCCTTCGATGGGGCAGGTGATGTTCTGTCCGCCCTTGGCCTGGGTGACGGTGATGTTCTGGCGTGAGCCACCCGACCAGATGGTGACGTTGCCAGTGCGCTCAGCGCCCAGGTTCTCGCCCACGGTGACGGTGATGGTGGCTTTCTTGCCTACGGGATTGGTGGGTGTCACCTTGATCCAGCTGTCGTTGGAATAGGCGGCAAACTCGTGTGTGCTCTCCACCTCGGCGGTCTGTGTGCCTCCTGCATTCTCGAAGTTCAGCGTGGTGGAAGAGAGGGTGATGGTCTCGGCCGAAGCGTAGCTGATGTCGGTTTCGTTGTTGCTGCAAGCGCTGAGGCTTATAGCAACAGCGAATATTGCGCTAAAAATCATTATCTTTTTCATGTTAGTATGTTTATTGTTCAAGTTTTCAGGGGGAATTCCCATGAATTCCTCACCTGAGAAACTTGAGTTGTGATAAATTTACTGAGCAGTTTTCTGGAAGATGATGTCGTAGATTTCTACCTTCTCGCCTTCTGGATTTCCTCCAAAGTCGAATACCAGCTTGAGTTTCTGTGCAGCTCCCACTTTGAGGACGGTGGCAGGAACCTTGACCTGATATTCCTCGCCTGCCTTGAGGTCGTAGGTGTTGGCGAAGAAGAAGTTGTCATCGCTGGAAGCATCGGTTATCTTGACGGTTACGCCCTTGATGTCTTTCTTAGCCAAGAACTTGCACGAGAAGTCGTAAGGTGTGTCGGCCTCGCCAGGAATATCGGTGGTGAGGTGAACCTGTGCCTGCCACTGTGCGAAGGTTGCTGTAGGCAGCTCAACGGTGTAATGGCCCTTGTCGGCAGTGAAATCGGGAGCGTCTATCTCGGTCCATCCTGGAGCGTAGAAGAAGAAGGTGGTGAAGCCATCGGTGCCCTTGTCGTCTACGTGGCTCTTCCAGATATTGGAAGCGCTGTTGTAGTTGTACACGGTCTTATCTTCTTCCTCGGCAGGTGCTTCCACACCGTCGCACTTGTGTTCCTGCAAGTCGATGTTGCTGATGGTGAGCTTGGTGTTGTCGGCATTGCCTCCGCCGTCGACGACTAAGGTGACGTTGTCCATGTCGATGCCATCCATGTCGCTACGGTAGAAGAGAACTTCCTGGTTGGCCTTCAGGTCGATGCGCTCTGCAAAGTAGAAGCTGTTGTCGTCGCCGGTCTTGACGAGCTTGATGGTGACGCCTGGATGATCGGTGGTGGAAACGAGCTTGCAAGAGAAGTCGTACTTGGTAACCGCGTTGGTGGTCATGTCGGTGAGGAACTTGACCTGTGCCTGCCACTGTTCGGTGGTTGCTGTAGGCAGCTCGATGGTGTAGGCACCGTTCTTCTCGGTGACGGTTGGGTCGTCTATCTGTGCCCATCCCGGTGCATAGAAGAACTCGTTGGTGAAATGGCAGTTCTTCCACAAGTTGCAGTCGCTGTTGGAGTTGAAGCCCTGGAAGCCCTCGCTGGCGCAGGTGAGGATGTAGTGCCATGCTATGCTGTTGCCATCGTCCCATACGAGCACCATGGTGCTGCCGGTAATGCTCTCTACACGCAGACGGAGCTCGCCGTTATAGGCTGCGTCGGCTGGGATGTAGGGGAAGCAGGTGTTGGCAGGCATGATGAGGTAGAGGTCGTCGCCCTCGGCACTGAGCTGGTAAGAGCTGTGCTGCTCGCTGACAGGCACCATGTAGTCGGTGTCCTGATGATAGTCGGGGAAGATAGAGCAGCCGGTGTTGACATACATGGTTCCGCCAGCGCCTGGGTTGTAGGTATAGCTGTAGTCTGCGCCAAAGGTGAGTCGGTCGTCGTACACACCGAACTCGGCCTTCTCGTTGGCTCCTGCCTTCCACCACTCGGTGCCGTCGGTTCCTGAAGGTCCGCACGCCAGGTGGGCGGGTTCGGTGGCAGCGATGCGCCACTCCTTGCCCGACAGCTTGCCTACGATCTCGCTGAAGTCGACGAGGGTGTTGGTGACGTGGAATGTGGTCTCGCCCATGCCCTGCGACATACCGTTGCGGTTGCCCACACGGTAGTAAACCTTATAGTCGCCCGAATTGACCCATATCTTCTGCAGTGGGTTGACGGTGGAGTAGACGGGGTTCTTGGTTACTTCCTTGCCGTCAACAGGAATGTACCACATGGGGTAGATGCCGTCGCCCTCCATATTGAAGGTTACTGTGTTGGTCTCGTCGTCGACGCTGGCAGTCACCTTTGCGTTCTCTGCCAGTGGCAGTCCTGCCTCTGATACGCCGTCGAAGTCCTCTGGGCTGCACGCGCTGAGTGCCAACCCTGCTGTGGCAGCGATGAGGAGTGCCTTGCTGAATATGTTATGTTTCATAATTGCTTGAGTCTTTATATTAATAGTCGTTTTGTGTCAGTGTGCCGTGAGATGCGTCGAGCTCACTCAAAGGAATAGGAAGATATTTCTTCTTCTCTGTCCATGTGTTGGTGCGGTAGCCGTAGGCATCGGGTACGAGTGTGGTGGCAGCCTTGCCTGTGCGGATGAGGTCCCAGTAGCGCTTGCCCTCGCCTACAAACTCCTTGTGGCGCTCGTCGATGATGTTGTCGATAGTGGCAGCCTTGTTGTCGGTGAGTCCGGCACGGTGGTGTACCTTGTTGAGGTATTCCTCGGCATCTGCCATGTTGCCGCCTGTGCGCACGATGAGCTCGGCTGCATTGAGCAGCGTCTCTGCGAAGCGGTAGATGCGCAGGTTGTTGTTGAAGTTAAGGTCGCCATCGGCTTTCTGATCCTTGTTATTTTCTTTATAGGCGATATACTTCTTGAGCCAGAGTCCAGTGTATTGCCAGCTCTTGGTGTCGCAGTTCTTGCCACGTCCGTCGAAGATGGTGGCGTCCTTGCGCACGTCGCCCTCGTCGAAGAGGTCTAAGGTCTCGAGTCTTACAGGCTCGAATCCCCATCCATTGTCCACTCCGTCGCTCTCCTTGTAGTCGCGTGGAGAGATGAAGCGTGGATAGACGGTTCCGCCCGCATTGATGACTCCACCGCCCCAGGCACGCACGGCTCCGTCGTCCATGTAGCCTATCTCGAAGATGCTCTCCTTGGTCCACTCGCCACTCTCGAGGAAGATGTTGGCGTAGTCGGGGTTGAGGTCGTAGTCCTGCTTGTCTTTGATAATCTCTTGCATATAGCCTAATGCCTTGGCGTAGCGGCTCTCGTCGTTCTGGTACATCACCATCTCGGCATAGATCATGTAGGCGGCAGCCTGGCTCATGCGTCCCAGGTTCTTGTCGTCCCATTTCATAGGCAGGGCGTTGAGGCCGATGGCGCTCTCGAGGTCACTGATGACAGCCTCGTACACCTCGTCGGCGCTCTTCTGCTCACCGATGTAAGGCGACTTGAGGTTCTCGAAGTAGAAAGGTATGTTGCCATAGAACTTCCATACCTGCATGTAGTAGAAGGCCCGCAGCACCTTGGCTTCGGCCATGAAGGTGTTGTAGTCGGCCTGTGTGAGGGCAGCCTTGGCCCACTCTATATAGGTGAGCACGTCGTTGGCGTTGCGTATGCCCTTGTAGCTCTGATCCCAGATGCCTGTGAGGGCATCGCCTGGGTTCTGGGTGCTGGCATAGTTGGACATCTTCTGTAGGAAGAGGTTGTCGGAACTGGTTCCGCCGCCTACCCACACATCATCTGCCATGATGTCGCTGCAGAGCTGTAGCGGAGCATACTGCACGTTGTTCCAGTCGTACTGGCGCATGGGGTTGTAGGTGGAAACCACAGCTTCCATGATGTGCTCCTTGTTGCTGTAATATTCCTGCAGGGTGGCCTTGTCGGGAGGGGTCACGTCCAAGAAGTCATCCGAGCAGCTTGTCAATGTAAGGGGAGCGATGAGCGCTGCCATCAATACATATTTATATATTTTCTTTGTCTTCATAATGATAAGTTTTTTAGAGGTTTAGAATCCAAGGTTGAAGCCCACGGTGATGGTGCGGCTCTGAGGATAGACACCATAGTCGACACCCAGCGAAGTGGCTCCTGTGCTGTCGCCTGATGAGATTTCGGGGTCGAAGCCTGCATACTTGGTAAGGGTGAGGAGGTTCTCGGCTGCTACGAAGAGGCGCAGCTTGTTGACGAAGAACTTCTTGGTGATGAACTGTGGCAGGGTGTAGCCCAGCTGGATGTTCTTGAGTCTGATGTAAGAACCGTCGGTGATGTAGAGGTCGCTGCTCTGCCAGTTGGTTCCGTCGTTGATGACGAAGCGTGGGTACTTGTTGGAAGTGCCTGGACCTGTCCAGCGGTTGAGCAGATAAGAAGGAAGGTTGGCTGGTTGCACGTCGGTACGGCGTGTGGCATCAAAGATGTCGTTGCCGGCAGTGCCCTGCCACATCATCATGAAGTCGAAGCCCTTGTACTCGGCATTGAGGGTGAAACCGAAGGTCCAGTCGGGCATTCCCTTACCTATCTTGGTGCGGTCGGCAGCATCGATGGCTCCGTTGCCGTCAACATCGACGAAGCGCACGTCGCCAGGCACAGCCTTAGGCTGCAGCATCTCGCCGTCCTTGTTGACCCATGCCTTCACCTCGTCCATGGTCTGGAAGATACCGGCTGTCTTGTAGCCGTAGAAGTATGGGAATGGTTCGTTGTTAGAACCGCGTGTGATGGTTCCGGTGTTCTGCATAGCACCGAGTTCCAAGAAGCCTGAGGTGTTGCCGAGGTTCTTCAGTTTGTTCTTCAGATAAGAGGCGTTAGCCTTGGCGTGGAATTTAGCCTTACCGATGTTCCACTTGTAGCTGGCTTCGAGCTCAAGACCCTTGTTCTCCATGTCGCCCACGTTGCCAAGAGGTGCGCCGGCTCCCACATAGTTAGGGATAGGCATACTGATGATCATGCCATTGGTCTTCTTGATGTAATAATCGAGGCTGAATGTCAGGGCGTTCTTAAAGAATCCCAAGTCGATACCTAAGTCGGTCTGCTCGCTCTCCTCCCACTTCAGGTCGGGGTTGGCAAGTGAGCCTGCCTGTACACCATTGACAACGGTCTCGCCCTTGCCCAGGATGGTGTTATAAGGCGAAGCTGTCCAGGCTGCATAGGTGAAGTCGCCGATGTTGTCGTTACCGTTCTTACCCCAGCTACCGCGAATCTTCAAGTTGCTCAACCAGTCAGGAGCATGGAAGTAAGGTTCGTTGATGACGTTCCATCCCAAAGAGAAGGAAGGGAAGGTGGCGTAGCGGTTGTTGGCACCGAAGCGCGAACTACCGTCGCGACGTACAGTAAACTGTGCCATGTAGCGCTCGTCGTAGTTGTAGCTGGCACGGAAGAAGTAAGAACTCAGTGTGTGTTCGTAAGCAGGTCCTCCACTGGCAGACATCTCGCCACGGCTCTGGGCGGCACTCGTATTGTTCATGAAAGGCTTGTTTATGTCCTTGAGGTTCTGCAATGCACCATAGAGGTTCATGCCTGTATTCTGCATCGCACTCTGACCTGCCACCAAGTTGATGGTGTGCTTGTTGAAGGTCTTGTCCCAAGTCAGCACGTTCTCCAACTGCCATACAGTGCCGCGGTTGCTTGACTGGTGGGCGTTGGTGATAGTGGCCTTATTGTTTCCTGAGAGATAATAGAGAGGTGTGTAGCCGTCGCTTCCCCAGAATCCGAGGTCGGCTCCGTAAGAGATGCGGTATTTCACGCCGTAACCGATGTTGAGGTCGGCAGAGAAGTTGGCTACAAACTTATGGCTCCAGCCCAAGTCGCCAGGCAGCGAGAGCATGGCCAATGGGTTGTTCATTTCCTGATAGCTGCTTCCAGGAACTGTGTACATACGTCCGGCTCCATCGTAGAGCATGTACTGCTCGCCATAGAGATTGCTCTGAGCTTCGGCTGCTGCACCGCTCACGGTAGGAGTGAGGATAGGAGAGAGGTAGAGGGCTGAACCCAATGGAGAACCATACTGAGAGTTGGCGTCGATGGCCTTGCTCTTGACACGTGAGTAAGAGATGTTGGCGCTGATCTGCAGTTTGTTGAGCCAGTCGCGGTTCTTGGTGTCGTCGAAGAGCGTGTAGCTGGTATTGCTGCGAAGTGACAGACGGCTGTAGTTGCTTCGGTCATAGTTGCCGCCTACGATACCGTCCTGATGATAGTAACCCATAGAGAGGTAATAATTGATCTTGTCGGAAGCGCCGCTGACGTTCACCTCATGGTTGACAACACCGGCGTTGTCGTTGAACACCTCGTCCTGCCAGTCGGTGCCCTTGCCGTACTGATAAGGATCGGCATAGATAGGAGCCTGTCCTGCGTTGACAAGACCTTCGTTCATCATCACAGCATACTCGGTGGCGTTAAGCACATCGCGGTGCTTCCATGGGTTCTGCCAGCCGTAAGAGAAGTTGTAGTTCACGTGTACTCTGCCCTTCTCGCCGCCCTTGGTGGTGACGAGGATGACTCCGTTGGCAGCACGTGTACCGTAGATGGCGCCAGAGGCAGCGTCCTTCAGCACCTCGATGCTTTCGATATCGCTGGGGTTCAGATAGTCGATACCGCCCTCGATAGGCATTCCGTCAACGATGTAGAGAGGGTTGCTGTTGTTGATGGTTCCGATACCACGGATACGAACCTGAGAGGCTGCACCAGGCTGACCTGATGAGGAAGTGACGGTAACACCTGAGGCCAAGCCCTTCAGCGCATTGTCGACACGTACTGCCGCCTTGCCGTCGAGGTCGTCGGCGCTCACCTTGGCGATAGAGGCTGTTACGACGCTCTTCTTCTGAACACCATAACCCACTACCACTACGTCTTCGAGGGTGCGTGAGTCTTCCTTCAGCGTGATTTTCAGCTTGTCGGAAGCCTTCACCTCTTGAGTCACATATCCTATATAAGATACGACCAATGTTGTGTTGGGGTTGGCTTGAATCGTGAAGTTACCATCCAAGTCGGAAACTGTACCTTGCGAGGTACCTTTTACTACTACTGATGCACCGATGATGGGTTCGCCACTCACGTCGGCGATGTTACCCTTACAGGTAATCTGTTGCGCCTGCATGATGGTTGCCACAAACAATGTCAGCATCACCATTAATAACCTTGTTGGTTTCATAAGCTAAATGTTTAGATTTTTGTTATTATTGAGTTTCGTTATTATTAGGTATGATGTAGGTGGACGACTTTTTCGTCTTCTACCGAAGCATTCGTTTTTCCGCTTGCAAATGTACTAAAAAAAATAGTCGGTAACAACCCAGTGATAAATAAAAGTGGATTTGAAAAGTAGAAAGTTTTTCTTATGTTTCTGATTATCAGTACTGTGCGAGAAACTTGAAAATCGAAATCAGTGGACGCTTTATAAAGCTGAACTTCGAGAAAAGGGCGCTTTCATCCTTCTTGTGTGTTGACAAAAAGTAGAATTGTGTTTTTGTGCGATTTTGCTTCTGTTCGTATGTTGTCCACTTTCTTCTTATCTTTGATTGTCTTTTAAATAGTTGATTATTAGTGGTTTGTGAATCTTATGGCACTTCTGTTGTTCCACTTTTCCTTTTTATGCCGAAAAATGGGTGGATTTTTTGCTTAATTTTGCGGCAACAATCTGATTTTTTTAATAACTTTAAAAACTTAAATGCGTATGAAACATTTGAATTTACTTCTGTTTGCATCTTCCATGATGTTCGTGGCGCCTGCTTATGGTCAGGACTATAAAAAGGTATGGGCGGACGAGTTCAACAACGTAGGTTCAGTAGACGAAAAAACCTGGAACTATGAGATTGGAAACTATAACAACGGATTTGGCAACTGGGAATTGGAAAGCTATCAGAAAGCCAACGCCACCGTAGGTCTCGCTCCCGACGGAAAGACCAAGGCTCTCATCATCTCTGCTAAGCCCGACCTTACTTCGGCACGACTCTTCACCAAGGACAAGGTGTCGTTCAAATATGGTAAGTTGGAAACACGCATCATGATCCCTAAGACTGCCAATGGTTTGTGGCCTGCCTTCTGGCTTCTTGGCAACACGGGAACATGGCCTTCGTGCGGTGAAATCGATGTTTTGGAGATGGGACATTTTGACGGAATCAAGAACGGCACTCAGGAGAAATACTATAGCGGCGCCTGCCACTGGGGTGTTTATCAGAATGGTGGCTATCCCAACTATGGCAAGTTCACTACCTCGCCTACGAGCCTGCAGGACGGCAAGTTCCACAAGTTTGTATTGGAGTGGACGCCCGATGTCATCAACATGTATCTCGACGACGCTCCTAAACCTTATTATAGCATGGACATCAGCGACAGAAGTCTGAATACATCGCCAGGCAACTATTTCAACAAGCAGTTCTATATGCTCGTCAACTTGGCGATAGGCGGCAATTTCACAGGCGTGAACAATGCAGCAGCCGTTACTGCCCTCAATTCTGGCGAGAAGAAGATGTATGTAGACTATATTCGCCTTTACCAGAAGGAGGGACAGGAGTGCTACACCGTCAACGGAAAAACCGTCGATAATATGAAAGAGGACACAAATTTCGAGGACACAACCACCGAGTTAGGAGAATATGGCTACAAGGCGCTCGATGCTGCAGGTAAGTCGGTCTTCGACTTCTCTAAAGGTTCCGACTACGTCATTATCAGCGCTTCCACCGGTGTAATGCAGCAGATGGGTGAGAAAATCAAAGCCGACTATTCGGTAGACAACACCAAGCAGCACCTCTATATCTGGGAGAACACCTATGCGCCAAGCATTGGAACAGGTGTCAATTCCTTCGGACTCAACGAGGATTACTCTGTTTTTACCGTTAATACCAATGTAACATGGTCAGGATTGGGTTTTGCCGGAGTAAAAGACCTCTCCATGCTCGATGACAGCTACTATCTCCACTTCTCGGTAAAGGGCGATGATGCCCTCTTGCATGCTTCTCATGCGTTTGGTGTAGGTGAGGCCCGCTTCACTATCGGCAACAACCCTGTGGAGGGCATGATTTTGGGCGACTACAAACGCGACGGCGAATGGTACAGTTTCGACATTCCTTTCAGCAAGCTCAAGAAGATGACAGGAACTGTATTCCTCGACAAGGACGGTGGTGCTGCTGCCTATAGAGAGAATGCTTTCTGCGCGCTCAGTGGTGGAAATGCTGGTACAAAGCTGATCTTCGATAACGTGTTCTTCTATAAGAAGCAGGGTGGCAGCGAGACTCCTGATGTCGACGCTACTCTCGGAGAATTTGGATCCAAGTCGCTCAACGCCGAAAAACAGTCGACTTTCGACATTGCATCGGGTTCCGACTACGTGCTCATCGCCACTGGCAGCACCTTTGCCAATCAAGTAAAGGATGCAGGCAAGGTAAAGGCCGACTACAATGTCGACAATAGTCGCTATAACTTCAACCTCTGGGAGGGCACCATGACAGGCGCTACACCCACAGGCACCAACAGCTTCGGCTACAACGAGGAATACTCCTGCGTGAAGGTTGATGGCGGAAAAGGTTGGTCGGGCGCCGGCTATGCTCCTGCAGCAGCCACCGATATGAGCATGATAGACGACAGTTACTGGCTCCACTTCTCAATGAAGACAACTAACGAGATCAGCAAGAGCGCTCCTTATGCCATCGTCATTGGCGAGAATGCTCATTTCACCATTGGCGCTGCTCCTTTCGAAGATGGAAGTAAGAAATATGCAGTACTTGGCGATTTCTATCGCAACGGCGAATGGTACAGCTTCGATATTCCAATGACAGAAATCAAGAAATATGGCACTCCTGCCTTCTGGGGTAATAGTTCTTACAAAAATAACATCCTGAGTGTCCTTGCTGGCGGAACCAACGGTGTAGAGGTGAATCTCGACGGTGTCTTCTTCTACAAGAAGATTACTACTGGTATCCAGGCTTCTACTGCAGATAAGAAGCAGCAAACCAAGGTGCTCGGCATCTACGACCTCACTGGTCGCCGTGTCAGTGATATGAATGCTGGTGGCATTTACATCGTACGAACCAACCAAGGAAACTTTAAGGTGAAAAAGTAATATTTAAAGGTAAAAAAGTAAAAGGGTAAAAAAGTAAAAACAACTTTCTCAAATGGGGAAGTTAAGATAACTTCTCTAACTTCCGCACATGAGAAAGTTCAATAAATCAGGTACAAGGGGGCGTTTCATCAAGATGAAATGCCCCTTTTATCTTAATATTTTTCAAAACGAAGAAAAAGATAAACAATAGATAATCAGTTACTTGTGCTCTTTTTGTTGCTTCGTGAAGCCACTTTTTTACCCACAGCCGAAAAGCGAAACGATAAAAAGTGTAATTTTGCAAGCGAAAACTTAATAACTTAATTGTATAATTAAAAAACAATGCTTATGAATAGGAGAATTTACAAATTGTTACTTTTCTGTATGGTTAGCATGCTTTCTGTTTTTGTGCATGCTGCCAATACGCTGGAAGTAACTTATCAGATTGGTAACACCCAAAAAGTCACTTGTCTATGGCCGTCGTTATAAAAGATGAACGCGTAAAAATATGTCGTAGCTTTTAGTTCTTTCAGAACATCGTTGGCACAGATTAGGAATAACAACACATACAAACATTATAACTTTGCGTACAAATTTAAATAACTCAAGTTTCGCAAGTGGTTTAAGTACGGGCTAAGAGCTTCTGCCCCTTCAGGGCGTGTGGGGCAAAACTTGCGAAACTTCAGTAAATAATAACTAAAAAGAAAGGAGTGAGTTTCTCAGATTTTATTTGAATTTTTGCAATGTCATTCAGAGTTTTATTTGTTTTTTAAATGCAACACTAAGATAAGTGAAACTTCTGACATGACATAATCCTGGGCAACTTTTTGTTGCTAAGGTCTTTTAAAAGTTTAATTAATAATAGTGTTGCGGAATTATGGATATGAAAAAAAATATACTTTTATCAATGATCTTGCTCGCTTTGTGCTTGATACAGGCTTCAGCGGACACTTATTACTTCAAAATCCGGCTTTACAATGATAAAGGTGAGTTGGAAGGATGGTCTAATTATATTGAGGTAAGCTATGATGATCAGAAAAAAGTTTATCATAACGGACTGAGGGATCTTATTGATGGAAAGTCTGTAATGGATGAAAGTAAAGGGAATTATACATTGCCCCAAGCCGATAATAAGCTGGATAGAATTTATGGTATTGTATTTGCCAATGGGAAAGGAAGAGGTAAAGGTGGACAATTAAACATAATGGAGGGAGATGAATATGAAGCGTGGAAGGAGATACGTGAGCACATCAAATATCTCGAATTGCGCGAGTATCAACGTGATATATATACTGATAAGGGCTATTTCATGGATATGTTTAAACTTGAAAAGTTGGAATTGCCTAAAGGTGGTATGAATGTAGGAAATGGTGATGAAGATTGTCAATATTATTTCGCTAATGCTTGGAATCTGAAAAGAATAACTATATGGAACGATAAGACGAATGCCCCCGTTGAAATAACAGATAATGCGGTAACGGATAAAAAGTTGCTGAATATAGTTGGGAAATATATGTTTGCCAATTGTTATGGCTTGAGTACCAAATATATAAACCGATTGATAAAGAATGTTACAGAGATAAAAAACAATGCTTTTTTCGCAGATGACAAAAATCGTGATAAATTCTCTGACGCAGAAGACAATAAAATGGCTATTGAGATACCCAACTCAGTAACGAAAATAGGAAGTCAGGCTTTTTATAATCGAGTGAAAGTTACCGGACTGAATATTCACGGAAATGTTGGTGGCTTGGAGATTGGTTCTCAAGCATTCAGACGCTGCGAACAGTTGAATGCCTTAAACTTGGATAATGCTAAGATAACCTCTCTTGGAACTGGTGTATTTGGTGACTGTCGATCCATGACCAACGAATTTGTTAAGGGTGTGTTAGAGAATTATGCAGCCAATGGGGGAACGAAGATTCCTGCTTATCTGTTTTTTGGCTGCAACGGACAAGATGGACATGATGGAACGGATAAGAATAAAAATGTTTGTTCTTTTACCGAATTGAATATTCCTGCACAGTTTTCTGAAATAGGAGATGGTGCATTTGCTTCTACTGGTGATGCTAAAATAAAGTTGAAAACTATCACAGTGAACAGTGAGAAGGCTCCTACGTGCCTACAAGGGGAAATGGACGAATATGCAAATATTAAAAATAAAAGCGTGTTTGCAGGGCTGGATCCAAATATGACAACTGTAATCTTTGAGAATGCTGCAGAAGGATGGGATGTAAGTGAGACAACTGGTTTTTTGACCTATATGAATGATGGGTCTGAGTTTCAGCGTCTTCTCACAAAAGACCTATTTAGTAATAAAGTAGAATATATTAATGTGCCGCAGCAACATGCGATAGTAAGATTGCACAGAAAACTTAAGGAGGGTTGGAACACCATTTGTCTGCCTTTTGGAGTGAATTACAGATATTGTAGTAAGTGGGGTGAAGCTTATGAAGCCAAACAGGCTCACAATGCACGCATCATAGTGAATGGGCTTACCAATAATGATAGTGGGGCTAATAGTGATAATTTCACAATGGGTGTATACCGCGGCTATTGGAAAGAGGGTAAAACTTTCATGTTTCTCCATTACACCGATTTTGATGCTTATCCGCTTGATTTATGTGAGACATTCCTTGTTAAGATGAGAAAAAAAGATATTGAAAACGCAGAAGATGGTATTTATACGTTTAGAAATGTTGATTTGAACTACCGCTGGTCTGCATCTGGAGTAAGTGGAAATGATGGGGATTGGACGCTTGTAAAAACATATTCTGCTGAGGAAATGTTACAGCAGGTAAAGGATTTTGATGGTCAAGTGAATACTGATGCGATACCATTTAAAAATAAGGCATCCTATGATGATTATGTGCTTAGAGGTTCTCTTGTTCAGTGCACGGGCACTGTGGGGGATTCAAAAGTTGGAATAACAACCGATGATTATTTCTTTCAGCAGTCCCAAAACGGCATGATGAAACTCTATCCCTATACAGAAGGTAATAAATACGGTATCCGTGGGTTCAGTGGGTGGTTTCATAAAAAAGATAAAAGTTCCTCGAATGCTCATGAACTTTCTTTAAGTTTGTTTGATGATAGTAGTATCACTCCTATAGAAACAGTAAAGGAAGATGACTTGAATAGAGACATTTCTGGCAAAGTTTATAGCATCAGCGGAGTGCTTATGAAAAACAATGCCGCCGATCTGAATAATCTGCCAAAGGGCATTTATGTCGTGAATGGAAAAAAATATGTAGTCAAATAAAAAAAGCAACAATGAAAAAGGAATATATAAAACCGATAATCATTAATATAAAAATATATAATGATGATGCTTTATTACAAACAGCATCGCTTTATGATTACAACAAAGTCGATCCTGATGAAAATATTGCCGGCGAAGGTGGCGAAGACGGTCCGATCATCGGCGATGATGGAAACATTTGGAATGACTAACAACTTTATTTCACGTTTTTCCAAAAAGTACAAAGCATGAATACATTGAAACAAACTCTTTTTTTATTGCTCATTCTCGTATTTTCGGGAGTGAGCAAAACTATTGCCCAATCCACTGGCGTGTATGTAGGTGGACATATCCGACGTGATCGTCCCGGTACCATCGAGAAATTACGCAATTCTGGTTTCACATACATCATTCTCTTCAATATCAACGTTGAGCCCGATGGTACACTGACTACAGATGGCGAGACGGTATGCAAAGATGGAAAGTATGTGTTTGGTAACACGCAACCCAACTATGTCTCTGACATAAAAAAACTAAAACAGGCACCAACAACCATAAGTAGAATAGAAATATGTATAGGTGGTTGGGGTAACGAGTCTTTTAGTCGCATCAAGGAACTTATTAATAGTCATGGTGTAGGAAGTGGTACCATCTTGTATAAGAATTTTAAAGCGCTTAAAAATGCCATTCCAGAGATTGATGCTGTAAACAACGATGATGAGCATTGCTACGATGTCGCAACGGCTGTTAAATTCCACCAGATGATGTATGAATTGGGGTATAAAACAACTATCGCGCCATATACGAACCGTAGTTTTTGGGAAAATCTTGTTTCTCAGTTGGGCGATAGATGTGATAGGGTACTTATACAGTGTTATGATGGCGGAGCAGGAAACAATCCATCCGACTGGCATTTAGGTAACAGAGCTGTCCATGCAGGAAGAATGAATTACCAAGAAGGTGGTGTAGATGCATGCGTAGCTCAGATGGAGTCATGGAAGAAAAATAATGGAGTGAGCGGAGGTTTTATTTGGCTTTATAACGATGAAACATGGAATCTTAATCAGTGGGCAACGAGGATGCTACGTGTGTTTGGTACAAAAAAGTGCGATGACAGTATAGCAATTCTTTATGCAGATTCCGACTATCGTGGTTATTCAAAATCATTGGGCGAGGGTAGCTACACTCAGGCAGAACTCGCCATGTATGGCATTAGTGCTAAGGATATATCATCGTTGAAGGTCACAAAAGGCTTCAAGATTACACTCTATGAGAATGCTGATTTCACTGGTAATTCAAAGAGTTGGACAACAGACGCTTCTTTTGTTGGTGGGGATTGGAACGATAAGGCTTGTTCGGTGCGAATCGAACCAAATGGTAAGAGCGGTCTATCGGGTAACTTCAAAATCATGAACCGCAACAGTGGTAAGTATCTTGACTTGGATAATAACAAGACTGATAACAATACCGCAATCGTCCAGTTTGATGACGAGGGTGTAGATGCCTCTCAGACGTGGACATTTACAGAGGTGATGAAAGGTAAGGGTGTCTACTCCATCTGCTCCTATGGTAATAAGAACCGAGGTATGGATGTCGTTGATTTTTCTAAGGATAACGGAGCTCAGGTGCAACTATACGACTATTTGGGTAATAATCATCAACAGTTTATTCTCTACGACTGTGGTGAAGGCTATTATCAACTTGTAGCTCGTAACAGTGGTAAAGTGGTAGAGATTCCACAATCAAGCAAAGGAAATGGTGAATGGATAAAAATCTACGACAACAATGGCACCCACACACAACAGTGGGCCGTGGTTGAGAACCGATACGACGAGGCTTCTGCAGTTACATTGTATACCGATGAAGGCTATAAGGGTAAAGCTGTGACCCTTTCTGAAGGCGAATATAACCTCAGTCGAATGGGGCTTTACAATCTGAAGGACAATGATATGAGTTCTTTGAAGGTTACTCCTGGTTTCAAGGTTACAATCTATGAGGATGACAATTTCAATGGCAAAAGTAAGTCATACACAGCCTCTGAGAGTTTCGTTGGTGAAGAATGGAATGATAAGATGTCTTCGTTGAAGGTTGAGGCATACGGAAAGAGTGGACTATCAGGTGACTATAAGTTGCAAAACCGCAACAGTGGTAAGTTTCTTGATTTGGACAACAACAACACAGACAATAAAACAGCCATCGTTCAATATGATGATGAGTACATGGATGCAACGCAGATATGGACATTGACAGAGATTGGTGGTGAAAAAGGTGTTTATTCTATATGTACTTCAGTCAACAAAAGACAAGGTATGGATGTAGCCGATTGGTCGAAAAACAATGGCGCCCAGGTGCAACTCTATGAATATAACGGCAACAGGAATCAACAGTTCATCGTTGTCGAAAAGGGTGATGGTTATTATCAATTTGTTTCACGTCTTAGTGGTAAAGTGATAGAGATACCGAGCTCGAGCAAGGACAATGGCGAGTGGATAAAGCTATATGACAACAATGGCACCAATACGCAACAGTGGAAATTCGTTAGTCCGTCTGTCTATTCTGGCATCGCAAACACCGAAAGTCTCTCTGGGATGAACCTCAGAAAAGAGGGCAATACCATCATCGTGACAGGTGCAAAAGGCAAAGAATTGACTATCTATGATGTAAGCGGAAGACTGATACGTCGCGAGAGGGTTCTATCGAACGTAGACTCAATATCCATCTATGACCAACCTTCAGGAATTTATGTGATAAAGGTAGCTCAAGAAATATTCAAAATTAGATTTTGATGCTAATAAAGACGCTTATAATTGTTTAATACAAAAACTAAAGACTTATGAGATTTAAAAACTTATTAACTATTTTATTACTCTTCGTTGCTACATTGCTTTGGGCTGAGTCTATAACACAGAGTACTGCGCGAAAGAAAGCAGTAAACTTTGCAAGTAAGCATGGTAAGACTATAGCTGAAGATGTAAAAAACCTTTTTAAAGTGAGAGGCAAGACTAAAGCACAAGCAATGCCGTATTATGTATTTAATACCAATGATGATAACGGTTTTGTTATTGTTTCGGGAGATGACCGAACAGCGGAGATCCTTGCTTACTCGGATAAAGGTCGTTTTAATGCAGATGAAATACCAGATAATATGCGCGAATGGCTTCGTTATTATGCCCGTGTGATAGGTACGTTGAAACCCACATCGTCTGTCAAAGCGTCAAGTACCACATTATATGATAATGGACTACGTGAAGCCAATAGCGCTATCTCTCCCCTTCTATCTTGCACCTGGGATCAAGGTAGTCCTTATTATGATCGCTGTCCGTTAGTTGAAGGGCGCAGATGCTACACAGGTTGCGTATGTACAGCTGCTGTACAAGTGATGTATTATCATCAATGGCCTAAATCTGCTACCACTAATATTTCAGAGCATTCGTTTACATATAATAATAGGAGATACACGGAAAACGAACTAACACCTGTTGTCTTCGATTGGAAAAGCATGAATGACAGTTATCGTGATGGTCAATCAGATCATTCGGCAACTGCTGTCGCTGTACTCATGCAATATGTAGGGCAGGCCATTAAGTCTGGCTATGGACCTGATGGAACTGGATCAAGTTTTACAGAAGTGGAGCATGCCTTAAAGAACAACTTCGGTTACGATGGAAATATTCAACATCTTTTTCGTAACAATTATAGTAATGAAGCATGGGAAAGTTTGATATATCGAGAATTGGCAGAGCGCCGGCCGGTCCTCTATGCAGGCACATCAAGTGGTGGAGCACATGCATTTGTATGTGATGGATATGATGGAAACGGTCTTTTTCATATCAATTGGGGATGGGGAGGAATGTGCAACGGCTACTTCAAACTATCCGTTTTGAACCCTAACGACAATAGTGGCATGGGTGCAAGTAGTTCAAAAGACGGCTATTCCATGAATCAAGATGTGCTCATTGGGATACAACCTCCATCTGCACACACCGATAATCCTGTGGCAACATTTTATTCTGATATCGACTACAAAGGTAAGGCTGTGGACTTACCAGAAGGAGAGTTTTTGCTGTCCTCATTACAATCATATGGGATAACAAACGATGATATATCGTCGTTGAAGGTGAAGAGTGGTTTCAAAGTCGTTGTCTATGAGAATGATGGATTCGGCGGGAAGAGCAAATCTTACACAGCTTCTACTGCTAATATGGGTTCTGAGTGGAACAAGCAAGTATCATCAATAAAGATCGAACCAAATGGTAAGAGCGGTCTATCGGGTAACTTCAAAATCATGAACCGCAACAGTGGTAAGTATCTTGACTTGGATAATAACAAGACTGATAACAATACCGCAATCGTCCAGTTTGATGACGAGGGTGTAGATGCCTCTCAGACGTGGACATTTACAGAGGTGATGAAAGGTAAGGGTGTCTACTCCATCTGCTCCTATGGTAATAAGAACCGAGGTATGGATGTCGTTGATTTTTCTAAGGATAACGGAGCTCAGGTGCAACTATACGACTATTTGGGTAATAATCATCAACAGTTTATTCTCTACGACTGTGGTGAAGGCTATTATCAACTTGTAGCTCGTAACAGTGGTAAAGTGGTAGAGATTCCACAATCAAGCAAAGGAAATGGTGAATGGATAAAAATCTACGACAACAATGGCACCCACACACAACAGTGGGCCGTGGTTGAGAACCGATACGACGAGGCTTCTGCAGTTACATTGTATACCGATGAAGGCTATAAGGGTAAAGCTGTGACCCTTTCTGAAGGCGAATATAACCTCAGTCGAATGGGGCTTTACAATCTGAAGGACAATGATATGAGTTCTTTGAAGGTTACTCCTGGTTTCAAGGTTACAATCTATGAGGATGACAATTTCAATGGCAAAAGTAAGTCATACACAGCCTCTGAGAGTTTCGTTGGTGAAGAATGGAATGATAAGATGTCTTCGTTGAAGGTTGAGGCATACGGAAAGAGTGGACTATCAGGTGACTATAAGTTGCAAAACCGCAACAGTGGTAAGTTTCTTGATTTGGACAACAACAACACAGACAATAAAACAGCCATCGTTCAATATGATGATGAGTACATGGATGCAACGCAGATATGGACATTGACAGAGATTGGTGGTGAAAAAGGTGTTTATTCTATATGTACTTCAGTCAACAAAAGACAAGGTATGGATGTAGCCGATTGGTCGAAAAACAATGGCGCCCAGGTGCAACTCTATGAATATAACGGCAACAGGAATCAACAGTTCATCGTTGTCGAAAAGGGTGATGGTTATTATCAATTTGTTTCACGTCTTAGTGGTAAAGTGATAGAGATACCGAGCTCGAGCAAGGACAATGGCGAGTGGATAAAGCTATATGACAACAATGGCACCAATACGCAACAGTGGAAATTCGTTAGTCCGTCTGTCTATTCTGGCATCGCAAACACCGAAAGTCTCTCTGGGATGAACCTCAGAAAAGAGGGCAATACCATCATCGTGACAGGTGCAAAAGGTAAAGAATTGACTATCTATGATGTAAGCGGAAGACTGATACGTTGCGAGACAATAGATTCTGCCAAATATTCCATGTCTTTGGATAAAATGAAGTCAGGTATCTACATCATGAAAATAGATTCCATTACTAAAAAGATACGGGTCGAGCTGTAACATTGCTATATTCTATAATCTAATAATTGAACTTTAGCAAGTTCAGAAGTTATGGAAGTTAAAGAAGTTATCACTCCCTTCGGTCGTTAGAAGTTATAGCCAACAGCCTTTTTGGTTGAAAATTTAGCTGTAAAGCTTTTGGCTTTAACTTATCTAACTTCTTTAAATTCTTTAACTTCTCCATTTGCGAAAGTTGAGTAATAATAATTCAAAATTAACTATTATGAAAAAAAATCGTGTTTTATTGTTTTTAACGTTATTCTGTGTTGCAATTCTGAAAGTCCATGCACAAAACATTCCTATTGAGATAGTGAACAATTCTGTTTTTCCTGACGACAAGGTATATGTGGCTATCATTGGTAAGAAAGTGAGTGATGATGCTCCTATTTATTATGACCTCATAGCCAACAATGCAAGTGATGCTGCACTCAAGGCCCTTACTGTCAATACAAACACTCTGCATAAGTTCAACGGAGATAGAGGTTATGCCAATGTGTTTACGCCGCTGAATCAGATAAAAAACAAAACCATTTACGTAGATAAAACCCATGCTTGCCGTATGTTTTTTGGTTTCAATTCACCGCTTTACCTACACGTAAACGATAATAATGGTGGGTATGCAGGAGCTGACATGCAAAACCCTTCCGACCCGAATATCGATCTGCGATGGGAACTTATTGAATTTTCTTATGATAGGTTTGGTGTGATGTTTATCAATACCACACGTGTTGATGCATTCCAATATCCCATGGGATTGGAACTATATGGAAATGCTTCGGCAGGTGCCAATAATCCATACACCAAGCGTGGAGAGGTGAATACCTATGAGGAGATTATCAATCGCTGGAAGACACAAAACGAAGGTAATATCTTCTCTAACTGTCTGAAGAACAAGATAACTCAGGATCATTTGGGAGGTATTATTATGCAACCATCTAAAGTGGCAGAGGTGAAGAATACTGGATATTTCGATGGCTACATCAACCGTATCTGGAGCGAGTTTCGCACTAAAGACATACACGTAAACATGGGCAACCAATTAGGTGTTTGGCGTGGACGTGTGAATGGCAACAACTTTGTCTTAACAAGTGAGTCAGGACCTCGTCAAGGGCAGACGGCCATTGTAGGCAAGCCTACCTCCATTGATGTGATAGAAGGTGCAGGAGAGTTTGCAAGATTCCATGGCAACGATGCAGATCTTCCAGTACAAGCCATGTTCTGTGGAGCGATGAATCGTGGAGTGATAAGAACAAATCTTGCAGATGGCGAACTGCAGGATTGGGGAGATACAGGAAGCTTCTTCAACACCGATGTATATAACCCTTATGTGAAATTCTTCCATCAGAAAGACATTAGTTACGACGGTTATACCTATGCCTTCGCATACGATGACACATTTGACCAAAGTGCAACATGTGCCACCAGTCATCCAGAACGTGCCGTGGTAACTATTGGTGGATTTAAAGGACAGTCTGGGACAGATCATCCTATACCAGAAGTTACTGCTGCTCCTATCCCTCATCACACAACTGACAATGTGAAATCGGTTTATAGTGATACTTACACTTCGCTTGTTCCGGGTATGTTTATTGGCTCTTGGCAACAAAAGACAGCTACACAGAGCGTCAGCCTTGACGGCAACAATACACTCAAGTGTTCCAACTTTAATTATGTCGGAATTGAGTTTGATGGTCCTGAGATAGACGCAACAGATATGGAATATCTCCATTTGGATATCTATCCTCTATCTTCTTTTACGATCAATGTATACCCAATATGTCGTAACAACGATGGGAGTGTCAACGACCAATTGAAAAGACCTATTAATCTCATAGCTAATCAATGGAATAGCATAGATATCCCTATGAGTGATTTTGTTGGACTCAACGCTTCCAGGATCTTCCAGTTCAAGTTTGATAACGGTAAAGGAGAGACCTTCTATCTCGACAATCTGTATTTCTACAAGAATGGTTCTTCTAGCGGAATAAGTAGCATAGAGACCCACACACAGGATAATCATGCGTGGTACAACTTGCAAGGTCAGCGTATGAACGATGGTGCAGGCTCATTGCCAAAGGGAGTGTACATACATAACGGAAAGAAGATTTTTGTGAAATAACATAAAATAATAAAAACTCATGCGGAAGATTCTTCCGCATGAGTGATAACCAGATCAGTGACATGAGTCCAGTATGTGGTCAAATAATTAAAAATATGAAGAGACGAATTCTTTTTGCAAAAAACTTTTTCCTTGTAGGTTTATTGCTATTAACTTCTTTACAAGTCATAGCGCAAAAGGCCCGTGTGATGATCACTACGGAAAACAACAGTAAACTCTTGTCAGAGACAATACTGAAAACCACAAAAGGTAGTCCTGCATCCAACTATGTGCGTATCAATACAGATCGTCAATATCAGACGGTAGATGGTTTTGGCTTCGCTCTTACCGGAGGGACGTGTTACAATCTAATGCGAATGAGTGTAGGAGAACGTGATGCACTTCTTAAGAAAATATTTTCAGAGCGCCAGGGTTATGGTGCGAGTTATGTGCGCATAAGCATAGGATGTAGTGACTTTTCTCTTTCACGCTATACTCTTTGCGATGTAAAAGGCATAGAAAATTTTGCCCTTCAAAGTGAAGAAATTGCGTATGTGATTCCCATTCTAAAAGAAGTGCAAGCCATCAACCCCAAGCTGAAAATTATTGCCGCACCATGGACTGCTCCTAAATGGATGAAGGTGAGTCAGAAAAATGGGGATGTTCCGTATGAGAACTATGTAGGCGGACATCTGAATAAAACTTGTTATTCGGACTATGCGGACTATTTCGTAAGGTTTCTGAAAGCGATGAAAGACAACGGAATAACAATCCATGCGGTGACTCCACAAAATGAACCTGGAAACGGAAACAACGAAGGAGGAGCTATGCTCATGGATGTTGAAGAGGAAATAGCTTTTGTTAAGGTTCTTGCCACAGCCTTTCACAATGCAGGACTGAGTACCAAGATATATCTTTTTGACCACAATTTTGATAACGAACAATATGCCGAACAGGTAGCAAAGTCCTTGCGGTCATCATCGTTTCTTGGTGACGATCTTGTGGAAGGTGCCGCTTTTCATAACTATGGGGGTGACCCTACAGCCATGGCTACGTTTTATAATAACACGGGTCTGAAGTCAATCTATACTGAGACAAGTATAGGCTCGTGGAACGATGGACGTAATCTAAAAGACAGGTTATGCGGAGAATTCAACTGGTCGGGTTTGCGTGCGTTGCAAAACCAGAGTAGTGCATTTATAGCATGGAACCTGCTTCTCGACTATGATGGTCATCCTACCACCTTACCTAATAGTACTGTGTATGGCAATATGGAAATAGATGCAAGTAGTTATGCGCTCTCTACGGTACGCTACAATCGCGATTATTATATCATTTGCCATCTTTCTTCTGTCATCCGACCTGGTGCGGTAAGATGTGACTATATAGAGAATGGTGTACCAAGAGATGACTGGGACTTCAATTATGTCGCACTAAGAAACTCGGATGGCACCACAGCTTTTGTCATTAGTAATAAGACATCGGTCGAAAAGCATATCAACCTTGCTTCGAATAGCGAATATGTGAACGTAGATATACCTGCCAAAAGTGTTGTTTCTGTCCTTTTGGGAGATACAGAACAAAATGCCGTGACCTTTGGTGGTATGGAGATGATTCCGTCAGATAACCGAAATAGTTTTTCTATCAATACCTATCTTGAAAAGGGCAAAACATACACTGCTGTAGGCGATGATGCCTTCAGTTCACCTGACTTCTATGAAGATCCTGATTTTTTCATCAAGTTAGGAAATGGTCGTTTCAAGTTTATGGCTCTCAGTGGTTATTATAACATCAAGTTTGTCCCCGCAACGAAGAGTTTTCGTATATACGCCTCTCATGAGAATGGGAATCCATTGAGTCTTAATGCAGATGGCACCGGTGCCTTATGGGCTATTGGCAGTGATGGATTGCATAAACCGTATTATAGTATCATAAGCAATCAGGGCTGGTGGACTGATACCGACCATGCTACATGTATGGCACCCGTGGGCAACAAGAGATACCAACTGACACTTACTGCAGGTCGTCAACTGAATGTAAATCATGTTGACTTTAAATTTTTCGGACAGGCAGGATGGGGTGTTGAATTGAATCCTACAGGTGAATACCGCATCTCTTCCAGGAGTGATGTGTTTCTCATAGGGCATCAGGCAGTGAATGGGCATAGTGATGGCAATGTGTATGTGGCTGACGGTGTGACGCTACAAGAAGGAAGAACCTTTCGTTTTATCGTTGACATGTCGGTTCCCTCGAAGCCAGTAATGTCTGTTGATGATATATCTACGGGCATAAAACATCCTGAAGTATATGCTGATGGTCTTTCCCACGAGTGGTTCACACTTTCAGGTATAAAGATCGAACGGCCACATAAAGCTGGTGTTTATTTATGTAATGGGAAAAAAATCATAATCTTATAAATATCTGAGAACTGAATAGTTCATTTAATGTTTATGGTAACTGATTTTTCAGAAATGATAATTTCTCAAAAATCCTGCACACAGTCCATCTGTTTCTGTCTTCTCAAATGGGGAAGTTAAGATAACTTCTCTAACTTCCGCACTGAGAAAGTTCAATAAATCAGGTACAAGGGGGCGTTTCTTCAAGATGAAATGCCCTCTTTATCTTAATATTTTTCAAAACGAAGAAAAAGATAAACAACAGATAATCAGTTACTTGTGCTCTTTTTGTTGCTTCGTGAAGCCACTTTTTTTCTCACAGCCGAAAAACGTAATGATAAAAAGTGTAATTTTGCAAGCGAAAATTTAATAACTTAATTGTGTAATTACGAAAATTTAATAACTTAATTGTGTAATGTAACTACTCAGCACCCCTATAGAAAACTTCTCGTTAATAAAGCATAAACTTGAT
>ERZ780214.8-NODE-8-length-110158-cov-42.02_pt1 | contig 110158 bp, 95 predicted proteins | sample MGYA00510976_ERZ780214 | MGnify/ENA primary metagenome ERZ780214 (study PRJEB29588, sample SAMEA2154920) | human gut metagenome | biome: human gut; feature: human-associated habitat; material: faeces | place: Denmark | collected 2008/2010 ... | reverse complement strand
TCAACTCGTAGTATAAATAAAGCTTAAAGTGGTCAACTAAAATCGTTAAACCACAAATTGTCTGTGCATAAAAATACACAAAAATGCTATAGTTAACTGTGAAAAAATAAATTCCCAGTTAGGAAAAAATATTTTCCCAGTTGGACAGATTATTTTTCCCAGTTAGACAATGTGTTTTTGATTATTATCGCATAAACATGCAGTATAAATATACGATTATATTCATCACTATATTTATCCCAAACCATCCCAATCATAATTATATGAAGAATGGCTTTACCCACATTCCCCCAACCCACACTTGTCGGGAAAATACAGAAATATACTCCTAAACAGTTCGAGTTTCACTTATTACAAAAATGAGGACTTAATTGACGAAACATCAGTCATCAATTAAGTCCTCACATCAACGGACGTAAGAATCCAAGCCCCTTTTACAGGGAAGCCACCGCCATTCTAAAAGTTCTTACCAGTGCCAGAGTCCATAAACTCAGCATCAGAGAAAGTGAAGTCAGCCGAGCTCGACACACCGAAGAGGTCGCCGGTGGTGTATTTCGTTACATAGTTGGTTTTCAGATGAACGTTCTCAAAGGACAGACTCTTCAGCAGCGAGCCCTCCGAGTCCAGCATCTCCACATCCACCTTGATATTCTCCTCCTCCGCCGAACTCAGGAAGACATAGGTGTGCAACCGGGATATGGTATTGTTCATCTCGATTGTCGGAGTCACCACGCTCACGTCAGCCGCCAAACCAGTCATAGGATTCCATTTGTTGCTGCAGTTACCTGAGAAGCGGAACTTCATTTTCTTCACCACATCCGTCGTGGCACCAGTATTTTCAATGGTAAACTTAGCCACAGAACGCTTCATGTCGCAATTAAAAGTATTACTTCCTTCCTTTACTATTATCTTCTGGCAAACAGCAGCCATGTCTGTCACCTTGTTGGGGAAGACAACCTCCGTCACAGAATTAATCTTCACATCGGCATTCTTGCTGGCTACAGCTACCATATCATATTCTCCCACAGGAACCCGCATACTGACATGACCGAAGTTGTCTGCCATTTCAGCCTTCACCTGTCTGAAAACGATAGTTTTACCCGTGCCATTGGTAGGGATCAGAGAAATATCCAAGTAAGTAAACGGGCTATTCTTCAAAGCAGTACTCGTACTGCTTTCGTCGGCTCGAGTCTTTGCCTGAGAATTCTCCAATGACTGCATGGTCACTTGGTAAAACGACAAGCTAACTTGCTGGTTCGCTACATGGGATGATTCATTACCATCACCGTTTTCGGTTGTACAACCGGCACTAACTAATAGTGCAATAGCCATGAATAGGCTGGTAATTGAAAACTTTAGATTCATAATCTTCGGTTTTTTAGTTATTGGAAAGTATCGAAACTTTTTCGGTACATGCTTCAAAAATAAGAATTATTAATAAGAAATTACTATTTAAACCTTTTAAAACCAATTTATTTAATATAATTTACACTGATTTTATAAATATTTATCTAAAAATAGCATTAAAAAATAAAAAAAGTATCTATATATGCCTTATGCTCGATGAACAGTGAGAGCGAGCCTCGGGCTGCCAGCTCGTGCGGTGTGTCGGTCTCGAAACGCCCAGGGCTAAGAGCTTCTGCCCCTTCAGGCAGGGTGTGTTGCTGCTCGGTACTGGCAGCTGTCCCAGAAAAGCCCCTTTTCCTATTCCATCTCCCATATCGGCATAACCTCAATCCTTATTCCGTCTCGTTCGAAGGTCTCTCGTTGGGAGAAAGTAATGATTTTTCCCTGTTTGCAGCCTGTAACCGAGGAGGCAGCTATCAAGCCTCCTACATAGAGGATGCGCTCTTTTGGAGTTCCTTATTGCAGCAGGCGATTAATCGTAAGTCCCAATAATGATGACTTTCCGCAACGGCGAATGCCAGTAACAGTCACGATGCGGTTTCCATCCGTCGGAAGTTGGGTGCTTCTCTCTTGCAAGGCAAAAGGTAATTCCTCTTGGTACAAGGAAATGATTGACTGAAATGTGCTGCGTAGTTCCATTTGTGTACCTTCTTTATTACTGATTATTTTATTGTTAATATGTAGATTCCTACACTCGGTCGCAAAGACACAAACTTTCCTTCTAAAAAGGAAAGAAATCGGCAATTATTTCCTTTTGAAAAGGAAAGTTTGTTTTTTCTTTATCCCAATCTTGTATTTTTAATTCAAGTTTCGCATTTCTGAGGGAACATTTGTAATTTTGCTCATGGCTTTGAGCTTTGAGTAATATTAAAAAACTATGGAATATCCACTGAATTACGTCACCTTATTTGTGCCCTGATCCGGCTCAGACTTGCCTGTGTTATGCCTAAATAGGTAGCAATGTTTCCCAACGGCAACCGTTGCAACAAATCGGGTTCTTTCTCTATCAACTCTTTGTACCGTTCCGAAGCAATGGCGGACAACATGGAAATCAGCCGTTCCTCGGTGGCAAGCAATTCCATCTCCGCATAACGCCGTCCCCAATTGGCAATATGCAAGTCTTCCGTAAACAATTCTTTCAGCTTTTTCTTCTTCAATACGTATAAGACTGAATCTTCCATCAGCTCCATCGTCTCATATCCCGGCTCATCGTTCACGTATCCTTTCATGGAAACAAGGGTCGCTCCTTCCTTGCCAACCCAAAAGGTGATTTCTTTCCCGTCCACCGAAGTGTAAGCGCGGACAATGCCGTTCTTGATAAAAAAGATATCCTTTTCTATCTTGCCGTTTTCCAACACGCGGAATCCTTTGGGGTACGAAACCTCACTCAGGCATTGCCGCAATCTATCCAAAGACGCATCCGGCATGGCATATCTTTGATTGATGATTTCCTTTATATCCATAACTCATTGTTGTATTTGGTGTGCAAAATTATAAAATTGCACATAAAAACGGAAATGAACGGCTGTTTTTTTTGCCAAATGTAAAATCAGTTTTTACCAAATGAAAAAAGCAATTAGAGATTATTCACTTACTTTTGCACCTGAATTTAATAAATCATAGGTATGAATTGGATAATCTTATTATTGGCAGGATTGTTTGAGGTGAGCCTTACATTCTGCTTGGGTAAAGCGAGAGCTGCGTCAGGACTTGCTTTTTATCTGTGGGGTAGCGGCTTCTTGGCTTCCACAGTATTGAGCATGACCCTGCTTGCCAAGGCGGTTCAGACTTTACCTTTGGGAACGGCATACGCCATTTGGACGGGTATCGGGGCGGTCGGCACGGTCTTGATAGGGATATTCGTCTTCAAGGAGCCGGCCTCTCCCATCCGTCTTTTCTTCCTATTCACGCTCATTGCTTCCCTGATAGGATTGAAAATCGTGTCATATTGAAAGGAGGCAGAAGATGAAGTATGAATTGAGGGAGAACCAAGGCATTTCGGCGCCTCTGCTGGCGCTGATGGCAGTCGCTACTGGGCTTTCCGTTGCCAACTGCTATTATAACCAGCCTCTGTTGGGCAGCATGGCTAAGGATTTCGCGGTAAGCGATTTTTCCGCCAGCATGGTGGCGACATTGACCCAGATAGGCTATGTGGCAGGGCTTGTATTTGTCATTCCGCTTGGCGACCTGGTTTCACGAAAGAGACTGATATTGACCAATTACATCGTTTCTTCGTGCGCCTTGTTTGCCATAGCACTCGCCCCGAACATCTACTGGGTGTGGGGCGCATCCTTGCTTGCCGGGGCATCTTCGGTCATGCCGCAGTTCTTCATCCCGTTGGTGTCGTATAATTCAGCTCCGGACCACAAGGTGCGCAACGTGGGGATTATACAGTCCTGTTTGCTCATAGGCATTCTTGGGTCACGGGTATTCAGTGGTTTTCTCGCCGATATATGGGGATGGCGTTCTGTCTATTTTGTGGCTTGCGTGTTTATGCTCGGGTGTTTTCTGATGATTCACAAAATGCTGCCCGTGTTGCCTGCCCGTTCACGAGAAAGTTATGCAGGGCTGATGAAATCTTTGTTGCGTCTACTTTCCAAATACCCGTACTTGCGTATCGCGTCGTTGAGGGCGGCATTGGCTTATGGCTCGTTCTTTGCCTTGTGGAGTTGCCTTGCTTTCCGAATGAAGCAAGAGCCTTTCTTTGCAAGCGACGATATTATCGGAGCACTCGGTTTGTGTGGATTGGCAGGTGCATCCACGGTGGTTTTCATCAGCGGATATATCCAAAAGTATGGCGCAAGATTCTTCTCCATTGTCGGAGGATGCGTCATCTTGTTTGCATGGTTGTTGGCATTTTGGGGAAATGACAGTTACTTGTGGATGATAATCGCCATCCTCTTGATTGATGCCGGAATGCAAAGCATCCATCTGTCAAATCAGACCAGCGTGGTCGCTCTTGACGCATCCGCCATCAACCGGGTCAATACCGTTTATATGACCATTTACTTCTTGGGAGGTTCTGCCGGTACATTTGTTTCAGGTCTATTCTGGCAACATTATGGATGGCCGGGTGTGGTAGGGGTAGGAGTTGCCTTTACCGCAGCTTCCTTGCTTGTTAATTGCTTCAACTCTAAAACGGCATAAGGGTGGATGCCAAATATTCTTTCAGCCTGAATATAGTAATGCAGACCATGGTAAATGGAATGGCTACAGACTCATTGCCTGAAAACAAAGAGAATCTTTGTAGGAATAGGAAACAAACCGATAACAATATGGCGACAAAAGATGGTTTTATCATCCGTCCAATCAAGAAGATGGATAATGCTTAAATGCAAATGCAGAATATTGGGTGATAGATTACGAAGGAGAAATTCAAGGAAGTTGTGGCTTCTATCCCACCAAAGGCTTGCCCGACAAATGTGCCGAAATAGTATAGTATTATATTTATCGCCTGCTGTTCGAGGAAAAGGATTATTTTGTATTTTGCAACATATACTTTAAAATATTTCCTCTAAACACATAAAAAAAGACTTGCTGTCCCACGAATTGGCACAAGTGCAAGCTAACTTTGCACACAGAAATCAAAATAGTAAAGTTATGAAGAGAAAAAAGATATTTTTCAAGGAATGTCATCTCGCAGGTCGCCAATATCATGATGCCAATGAAGTTTGGGAAGAGTTGAAGGTCGGCACTCTGCTTGAATTACAAAGAGACCAAGAGAACCCATACGACAAGAATGCAGTCGCTGTGGTTTACTCAAAGGTGGTAGATAACAACGAGAAAGAGGAATATCTGCTGGGCTATCTTCCTCGCACTTCCAATACAGAGATTGCCCAATTATTGGAAATGGGGTGGGCATCTATCTTTGAATGCCGCATCAGCAAAATCAACGAAGATGCTCATTACGAGAACCAAATTCGCTTGACCATTCGCATCAAGCAAAACCAACAAGCACAGAATTGTGTCGAAAGCTAACCCTAATATCGAACCAGGTCGTAGGGACCTATATGGTGCGACGTGGCCTTGACCTTTCTGTGCTTACCTACAAAGGGACAGGATACGCCGCTCACACGTCGGTCTTCGGATGCAGGCTTCGGGAGGATTTCCTGTCCCTTTTTCTTATTTACAAAATAATCAGCATCTTATACTATTATCTTTTCATGACGATTTTAAGCATTCTTTCTTGATGCTCATTCATATCATCCACATCCCATTCCAATCCAAAGAGACGTTTAGCCGTCTCATTCTTAATCCCATCATCATAATTGTCTTGACATATTTGCAACATGATTCTGAACTTTAGAGATGCTGTACTAACTTGATTTGACTTTGAATCCAAATAACGGTTTTTCTTATCAATTGGATTCCAGTCAGAACCGGAGCTATTAGCATCGGAACCAATCATGGCAAAGTTTCCCAAACAATTGATGTCTTCTGAGCTGATAGGTTTATCATTACCAGCCTTAGCCTGAGGATAATAATGTTCAAGGCTCTTACGAGTTCGAGAGAAATAGAAGTTATTAAATACCTCTAATTCAAAATCACTACATCCCAAATCCTGAAAGAATCCGATACGTTTTGCATCTCCTTTCTTAGCCTTTTCTCCACGTAGCTCCTCCGCATACTTTCTCCATATTTTATAGTCTGTATAATCAAACACATAGAGAGGTATATTGGGGGCTCCCTTAGGATAGATGAGATTAAAGTCTCGTTCTACATTTTCCAGTTCTACATTCAGATGTCCATTTCGTATCATCGTGTCATCAAAGCTATTAGGCTTTGGCTGGTTTCTTTCATTGAGTTTTTCCGCATTCAGATACACATCAAAGAAATACTTATCAGCCAGATTTCTCATAAAGACGAGATAATCACTCATATTATCGCTCTCAAACAAATGGTACAGACAATAGAACAGGTAGTTCTTGCGTTGCTTCGCCGTAAAAGTTACCTCAAACATAGACAGCAACTGTACCAGCTCTGCTTGCACAGGTTTGTCTTCCGACAAATCCTTCAGATAGACAGCATTTCCATTTTTATAGTAACGCTGCAACTTCCACGGATTTTCAGAAATACGGTCCTCACCGAGCGTATGATGAACCACATAATTATCCAAGAAATACTTAGCTTTCAACAGATTATAAGCAAACCGCTTTACGAAATCGGCCGTGATGTTAATCTTCTCAAACTCATGGAGCAGTTCCTTGTCATCAAGAGATAATTTCAAAGGATCAAATCCTTGTTCCTTCATCCTCGTAATCTTCAACACAATCAAGAGGAAATTAGGGAAGTCTATGATTGGTTGAAATCTATCATTTTCATCTAACGTCGTACTCTGGGGCACTGGCTTAACAGGAGTATTCAACAACTCAGCAATCGTTTTTCTACCCAAAGAATTACCAGCATTAGCTGGTATGTCGGCAAATGCATCAAACGACTCTAAGACGAAACTATCCATGTTCTCACCAAAAACAGTTTTCATATCAGACATTTTTTGCTGAACGTAGAAGCACATATCACTACATGCTTCCCAGATACGGCTGAACTTTTCCATTGAGGTATTATCCCCGATAAATTGTTCACTCAATTTTGCCTTAACAATCTCATGCTTCTCCAGCTGTTCGCCACGAGAGTTCATCACCTCAAAATAATGGTTCAAATCCACATCCTTCGGCACTCGATAATGTATGATATGGACATGATTCAAGAAATACTCTTTGAATTTATCCACATCAGTTTGAGCCATACCAACAATCTCATTCAGTCCTGCTTTTGCGGACTCGAAGCCATTCTTGATACCAAGGTCAGGCATCTCACCAAGGTCATCTTTCTCTCCACGCCCTGATAATGCCTCTATCGTCGAAGCTGAAGCTTTTCGTGCAGAATAAGTCAAGCGATTATAAATGTCCTGTACTCCCAAAGCTCTAAGTATGAGGTAAATCGTAGTCAGACGTTGTTGACCATCTATCACCTCATATTTGTTCTCATCACACTTATAAGTGACAAGAGTACCTATGTAATAAACCATTTTGCCCATATCCATAGAATCATGGACATCTTTTATCAAAGCACAGATTTCATCTCGTTCCCACGCATAGTTACGTTGGTAGATTGGAATTACGTATGTAATAGGTGCTCCGTGATTATCACAATAGATTTCCTTGATAGAACACTCTTTCAAAATACTTTTCAAATCTTTCATTGTCTTCTACTATTTATAAAAACGATTTACTTTAAAGAAATAGAGATAATTCAGATAGACTCCATCGCCATCATGCTCATCCAAATTCTCGGCATTTGTTCTGCCATTATTTTTCCCATCCTTTATGTCGCTATCAGACAAAGGGGTTAGCTTATCTGCCAACACGCTGAGTAATGTAGTGGGGGTATCCTGCCTGGCTATCAACTTGTACATATTAAATGAATTCTTCAAATTCTCATTAGTTTCCATAATGAAATTCTGAGCAGAAAGCCATCCTAAATTTGTATATTGCGCTCTAAGCGAATAAGCCCAAACAAAGGCATAAACGACAAATTGCTCAAATAGCTCCATATCTTCTTTGGTTGGATATGACTCCGGACAAAACCTATCTACATACAGGAGAACTGAAGTATCAAACAGCAACCGAGCAATACCATTGCCTTTTCCATTCTTGAAATAGCGATCCAATGTCTTCACTATAATATTGTCGTTGATATAGAACCCCTCGTACTTGCTGTTATCTCGAATGTCCTTTAGTATGGCATAATAATGCTTCGTATATTCAAAGAAAGGTTTGCCTGCTATAATTGGAGCGTCCAATTGAAATGCATTGATATTGCGAGTTCCAGAAACGAATGGCATCGCAGAAGAATTTACCATATCTGCATAACAATAAGCACTCTTATAGAATTGAGCATAAGGAGTTCGTGCAGAACGAGTAATCCCCTTGAACATGTGGATATTACGTTCATCCAACACTTCTGCCCTATTGCCATTTACCCATTCCTTGATACGATACAGATAGTTTCCGAAAAAATCTGCCAAACCACTTTGAGATATTTGTTCCCATCCCTTGACGATTCTTTCAACTTCATTCTCTTCTATATCAATCATTTCACGCAAATGATAAGCTTTCAGCAAATCATGTGGATATAGGGCTTTGCCACGAGCATTCTGAGAATCAAAGAACTGAAAGGCTTCAGAAACGTCAGATGTGACAACAACAATAAGTTCACATCTGTTCTCTACAAATTCTTCCAGTCTTCCACACTCCTGTTCCTTTACATAATACTCTTTTTTCTTTTGTTGACTTTCTTTCAAATCAGGTTTGCTGACGCGTCGTTCCAATGCTCGATAATTATTGGATATATTACGGGCATTATACTCATTATTATATAATTCTTGTTGGAGAAAAGCTATATCGTTCTTCCCCAAAGCCCTTAGCAACAAAGAAAACGTAATGATTCTCTGCAAGCCATCAACTATATCATACGAGTCTTGGCTTAATGCTCGATGAAGAATCAGAGTACCTACCCTGTAACTTTCTTTATTTTCATTCATCGCTTCGATAATATCATCAAGCAACTGTATTGCATTACGAGCAGTCCACTTATATGGACGCTGATAGATTGGAATCGACAGATTCACACCATTTATGGGTTCCCCGCCATTCGAAATCGTTTGACGAAGAAGCAAGTCACCAATAGTAGTTATAGACAACGTAAGTTTATCCTTTTGGGATTGTTGTTCAACTGATTGTTGTTCAACTATATGTATTTGCGAATTATCGTCTTTCGCCCTATTGATAATGGTAGTATTCTCTATGGTATCTCCCATCGTCCAATACTTATACCCATCAATATGAAGATAAGGAAAATTATATTTCCACCATTGTTGTGGAACACCAAATTCTCTTTGTGACTGCACAAAAAAGACAAATTCCTCATCAGACAAGGCACATTTATTCCTCACAATGTACTCATGAGGACACGTAGGCATAGTCTTGGCAAAAGTCCATTGACATTTGCCTATCAAACGGCGTAATTTTACTTCATCATAGTTCATATTTTATGAAATTATTTGTTATGTCGGCACAAAGATAAGAAAAACTTGTATCAAATCATAGGACAAGTTCTTTTTAAAAAGAAAAAATGTATCATAAATCAATAAAATTACAAAAAAATCGTTACTTAATGTAGATAAAATCGTATATAACATGAGAACTCAAGCGAAATTCAAAGAATACATTTGGTTGGTAAACACCATCAACAAAGCCCAATCTATTTCTTTTGCAGATATTCAAAAGAAATGGCTTGAAACAGACATGAGCGAAGGAATAGAATTGGCTCGTTCAACCTTCAATCGACACAAAGATGCCATAGAAGACATTTTTGGCATATATATCGAGTGCAACAGGAAAAACGGATATAAATATTCTATTGGAAATCCTGAAGCATTAGAGTCTGACTCCATACAAAACTGGATGTTAGCCACACTTGCATCCAACAATATTATTAGCGAATGTGTATCGCTTCAAGATAGGATCGTGCTTGAAACTGTACCATATGAAGGCGAAAACCTCAAACTAATCCTTGATGCCATGAAACGAAACATCAAGATAACCATTCTTTACAAGAGGTATGGCAATACAGATGCCAAAAGCTATACTATCGAGCCATATTGCATAAAATTGCATAAGCAACGTTGGTATGTATTGGGACATTTCCATTATACAGAAGCAGAAACCCAAAAAGTAAAAGATTACTATGCTCTATTCTCACTTGACAGAATCAAAAGCATAGAATCCACAGATACCAAATTTGAGATAACTCAAGACTTCAACGCTCAAAATTACTTCAAAGAATATTACGGAGTGCTGATTGGCGACGGAACTACTGTTGAACGAATTAGATTTAGAGCTTACGATTACGAACAGTATCGAGTAAAAGATTTACCTCTCCATTCAACTCAAAAAACTATCGCAAAAGGCGACAACTATATGGATTTCGAAATTACCATGCGCCCTACCGTAGATTTCTTTGGATATTTAATGAGCCGGGGAAGCCAATTGAGAATCCTCTCACCAGAATGGTTGGCTGAACAGATACACGACTTGCATCGAGATGCAATGAGAATGTATGAAAAAACAGAATAACAACAATCCAAGTTTCATACATATTTCTCGGATTTGAGCATTTTAACGCAAATTATTTATCGGATTTGGTTAGATAGTACAAAGGTAGTACAATATATTAAAGTAGAAAAGAGATTTTAGATAAAAAACAGAATAAGTTTCCTTTTGAAAAGGAAACTTATTCTTTCTTTATCCCAATCTTGTATTTTTAACTCCGATTTGCTTGTTGTCCTCAGAATTTTTGCTTAACTTTGTGCAAAAATCAAAACGGTGCAGATTATGGCAGCAAAATTCTATCCTGTAGGCATTCAGACATTCTCGGAGATTATCACCAAGAATTATCTCTATGTTGACAAGACCGGTTACATCCATCAGATGACCCATTCTGGCAAGAAATATCTTTTTCTGAGTCGCCCTCGTCGATTCGGAAAGTCGCTTCTTGTCTCTACCTTGCAAAGCTACTTCGAAGGAAAAAAGGAACTTTTCAAGGGATTGGAGATGGAAAGGCTGGAACAGGATTGGGTGGAATACCCTGTCTTGCATTTTGATCTGTCGGGTGGCAAGCACATGCAGGAGGATGCGCTGGTACGCTGAGCCGACTCAAAGATTATTATGACGGCTATCATTTTGCATCAGAATCGCCTGATATCTTCAATCCGTTCAGTTTGCTCAGCAGTCTTTCGCTAAAGCGGGTAGAGCCATTCTGGTTTTCTACGGGAACTCCTACCTATCTCATCAATATGATGAAGAAGTTTGATGTCAACTTCAGCGATTTCGCCGAATCCATGGAAGCGGGCGTTTCTGACTTTGATGCGCCTACAGAAACGATGACAACTCTTACGCCTCTGCTCTATCAGAGTGGCTATATTACTATCAAGGATTATGAAGAGGCTTACGATTCCTATACTTTGGGTATTCCGAACAGAGAAGTGCGGCTGGGACTGACCAAGGCGCTGATTCCTTACTATGTAACGCCTAACACGCAGAATGCCAATAATACGACCCGCAATATGGCTCGTGCCTTCGATAAGGAAGACCTGGGACTGGCCTTGCAGTATTTGCAGACTTTCCTGGGCACGGTTCCATATTGTGCCCATACGGACTATGAGGGGCATTATCAGCAGATGTTCTATGTCATCTTCTCGCTTCTTACGGCTTGGATGGTAGATGTAGAAGTACATACTCCGAATGGCAGGGTTGATATCGTGGTTATGACGAAATCTCGTCTTTACCTGATAGAGTTGAAACTTAATCAGAATGCCCAGGTGGCGATGCAGCAGATCAATCTCAAGAACTATCGCCAGCGTTTTGCCTTGTCGGGCCTTCCTATAACCAAGGTCGGGATTAATTTTGATAGTGCTACGCATAACATCACGGATTGGGTCGTGGAGTGAGAAATGCCTTCTAGAGAAAAGGGCAAGATCATGGTGCTTTGAGCCATGGTCTTGCCCCTTTTCTTGTTCTAAAGCTCTAGTTGTTGTCTTGCAGTAGCCATTTCCAGATAGGTACTACCTCTATCGTATAACCATCTGCCTTTATTTGGGTCTGGTAATCACGGGTGATGATGTAGCCGTGATAGCCTGGAAAGGCTTTCAGAAATTTAATCAGTCCTCCTACTTCTCGCTCGTAGGTTGCCTCATCATTCAGATTGTAAGATACCTGGATGGCCAACTGGGCAGAAGGAACGCAGAAATCTATCTCTACGTTCTTGTTGAAATAATAGAGCAAGGTTTCTTCTGTCGTGTTTCTGAATCTTCTGTTCAGTTCTATCGCCACCATATTCTCCAACAGCTTCGTTTCTCCCTGAAACAAAAAGAGATTGAGTATTCCATTATCGGCAACGTATCTTTTTTGAAGTGTTGCCTGTTCTGTCATAGGTGAAACCAGATTCGGAATCGGGAAGAAGAGATACGCATCTTGCATGTATTCCAGGTAATCCTTTAGGGCTGGCAAACTGATGGTGTCTCCGGTAGATTTCACCATGTGTTGCAATCTGGTCAGGGATGAAGGCTGCATCACGCTATCGGCAAGTTTTTTAGCCAGAAAGCGGAATATTCTTGAATTGCGAATGCTGTTTCTCTCCACGATGTCGCCAATCAGAATTTTCTGATACAGGGCATTGAGATATTCCCGCTTGTCGGGTTGCTCAAACGATTCTGCTATTCCCCCTTCGTAAAAGTAGGAATCAAAATAGTTGGATATTATTGATTTTATCTGTTGGTTGTATTCCCAGTTTTCACCTAGTTCTACTTGATGATAGGTTAGGTATTCTGCAAAGGAAAAAGGAAAGATTTCCTTCGGAATATATCTTCCTCCAAGTGTAGAATACATTTCCTTGCCCAGCATCTTGGCGTTGCTGCCTGTAATCATCACGCGATATTGGGAGTCAGCCAAGCGGCGGGCAAATTTCTCCCAACCTTCTATATTCTGAATCTCATCAAGATAGACGAAGGGCTGTTTGCCTGGATATAGTTCCATGTAGGAATCCAGGATAGTGCCCAGTTCTTCAGCCTTGAGGGATGACAAGCGCTCATCCTCAAAGTTGATGTAGAGAATATCTTGGGCCGACTGTTCTCCTTTGTTGAGTCTGGTCTGAATATCCTGATACAGTAAGTAGGATTTTCCTGCTCGTCTGATACCTACGAGAATATAATTCGACTTGTCACCGAAAAGGAAATCTCGGTGAACCAGTTTGTAGTTCGGGATGGCTATTTGCTTCTCGATGATGATATTTTTGATAATTTGCTTGTCCATACAGAAATATTTTAAAGTATACTTTGCAAAAATACGAAAATATTTCTAACTATACTTCGAAATAATCCTAGAAAGCGGTTTGTTTAAGGAAAATTAATGTTTTTCCTATGATTTTCTGTTCCTAAGGTGAAAAGCAAATGGATTGGGTTTGCCTTCTATAGAAGAGGGGATTTCCCTGGGGCTGCGTTCCAGTTACCCTGCTAAATCTTCCAGATTCCAGTTCTTCCAATTAATTTTAAGAGGGTATGCATCTTTCGCTTGTCCGTCTGCTTTACTTTTTTATATTGTGTAACATATTGATTATTAATTAATTATATATATAAATATATATAAAAAGGAGGGTAGGATGGATATGCTGAAAAATTAATTGGAAGATTTGGAATTTGGAAGATTTTGTTAGCTTGCTTCTGTCTAAAAAGTTAATAATCAAATAGTTAAATAAGTTCTCTACTTTCCGAAATCAGAAAAATGAAAATATTTCTTCCAAAAAAGGGGCGTTTTTCGGGATTTTATTCGTATTTTTGCCCTGTCGTTTGATAAGATTTCAGCAACAAACAATTCAAAACCTAAATAAACTGTTGAATTATGAACATATTGAAAAAGCTATTTGGTGGCCAAAAGACTACTGAAGAAGTGAAACAGGAGAAGGAAAAAGACTTCGACATGGTGAAATATGATGGTGTTCGTGCTCTCCGCATGCATCAATTTGACCTTGCAGCCAAGTCTTTGGAACACGCTCTGCAGTTGAATGCCGAAGATTTGGAATGCCGCGACTATCTCTCGCAGGCTTACATCTCTATGGGTGATCTGCAGAAAGCCTATGAGCAGTTGCAGATTCTCTCGGAAGCCCAGACCGACAACGTGGCGGTGTTGCTGCGTATGGCGGATGTGGCGTATATGATGGAGAACTATACTGCCATGTCGGAGGTATGCGATAAGGCTCTTCACCTGGACACATCGAATCTGCAGACCTATCTCTATTATGCCAAGGCTTGCCGGGGATTGGGAGAACCCATCCGTGCCGTGTCGATGCTGACAGAGGCGATAGGCAAGCGTGAGGATTTCTATGCCGCCCGATTGCTTCGTGGTAGCATTCTGTTGGATCAGGCTCAGCTTTCCGAGGCAGAACTCGATGCAACTTTCCTCTATGAGCATATTCCGGGCAACGAGGATGTGCTGTTACTGAAGGCTCGTGTAGAGAAGGCGCAGGGAAAGATGGAGGAGGCTGAACAGACCTACGGTAAGGTGATGGAGGTAAATCCTTTCTCTATTGATGCGTATCGCGAGCGCAGCGAGGTTCGCCGAAGTCTGGGTGATAGTGCCGGTGCTGCCGAGGATGAGGCTGCTGCCAAGGAAATGGGTGCCGAAATTCCGGAACCATCAGAAGGAATAGAGCAGAAAATAAAGGAAAAAATGCAGCGGATGGACCCCTATAAGGTTTTCCATAACGAATACTGAATAATAGAATTTCATCTTTCTAACTGGAAAAAATATTTTCCTAGTTAGAAAGATTATTTTTTATAACTACAAGTCGTCGTTCTATCTGATACCATTATCTCTATCGCTATTGTTCAGCTTACGGCTGCCTGTATGGTATCTGCGGCCATGGCTGAAGTTGAAGCTGGCAGCAAAGACAAGCATGTTGCCCTGGTCAGCAAGGCGTACCTTGTTCTTCTGCTGCACATACTTGTTGAAAAGTTCATCCTTATACACGCAGCCATGAGGATAGAATACGAATAATCCGAGAACGCCAAACTGCCAGTTCTTATAACTGTAGGTTACGGCAAGATTGGAGGTTGGCTCTCCGCCGTTTGTCTTTTCTCCCCAAAAACTCTTTTCCACCTTATAGGCACCATAGCCAATGTTCCAATTGCCCGTCATGTACCGAATTTCTGCTCCATAACTGAAGTAATTGAACTCGTGGGAATAATCCAAACCCTTTGTCTTGACATTCTGATACTCGCACATAAGGTTCAAATCCAGATGATCCTTGATGAGATGAACTTCAGGAGTCAACAGCAGGTGCTTGTAATTATGACTCTTCTGATTCTTAGGTTTGCTCACAAAGAGATAAGAGCCATCCTCCCGCTTTTCGGGCAAGATAGAAGTAGCTATAGGCTTGTCGTAATACGTCCAGTTTCCCTCCAGGTACACAGACATCAGCGGAATGTTCCAAGAAGCCGACAAGGTATTGTTGTAGCCGGTAAATGGCTTCAGACCGCTATTGCCGTCACGCGCCTCAAAGCTGTTGGAATATTGGCGCAACTCGCTCAAGTCGGAAAGGCTTGGGATGTCTGACGTGATTTTACTGCTCCATTTAAAACTCAGACGGTCGCTAGCCTTTGCCTGTAAAGTTACCTGTGGTCGAAACAGCCATTTGCTGTATCCGTTCTCCCCCTGATGGATGGAAGACCTGGTTGCGCCAACTCCCACCTGATAACTAAACCACTTCTGCTGTCCCTGTAGCTGGGTGAAAAGATAGAGATTGCTGTACTTCAATTCCGTATCAGCATTACTGCTTCCCACATAGATGTTATCTGTGTGGCTGATATTATATTGCCCACCTACCGATAAAGCCATCTGTTTCCAGTTCTTGCTGTATGTTCCTTCACCAATAAGAGAGCGCTTTCTACCAGTTGCATCATAACTGTAATCGGTCAGCGGAGCGTTCTTTACAGATTCATCCGGCGATTTGTTAAACGTATATTCCCTCATACGATACTGGTAATCTGTGCCGATGTAAGTACCCACCAGGTTCAGAGCCAGGTTCTGGTCATGGGGCATGTTGAGCGAATAATAAATATCCAGGGATGGAATCTGCTCCAGCATTTTTCTGTTGTTCAGCAGATACTGGTCCGCCTTGCCACTTTCCTGATAAAGCTGGTTCATGCCTCTCACAGGACTGTTATGATTGTAGAAATTCAACCGTACATTCAATGTATATTTGTCTGGCTCACTAAGATTATAACCCAACTGTACATTATTGGTGGTGTATAGGAACGGAGAATCATAACCTAAATAATTGCGATGTAGAGTTTCTCCTGTGGGCAGATGATAAGTACCGAGACTCTCATAGCTTCGTTCCTCTACCGAGCGATAGGAGAAACTGTAGTTGATGCTGAATTCCGATTTCTTCACATTGTATTTGAAATAACCGTCGCTATTATTGAAACCCGCCTTGGTTCCTTGCATCGTAGAAACTCCACCCACATAACCGGCATAGCGTCGGCGGACCTGGTAGTTGATGACTGCATCCAGATTGCTGTCTCCATATTTGAGTCCTGGAACATTGATGAATTCCACCTTTGTAACTTCATCCGGCTGCAAAGCCAATACATCTTGCATGCTCGCCTTGACATCGTTGATGCGCATTTGCACCTCTCCGCCCTTTAATGACAGAACTTTGCGTTCTGCTCGATTTACGATAATGGTAGGCAAAGACAAGTTGTCCAACAGATCATAACCATTGGAAGCCGTTTTCACCTGCTCTTTTGTAGGGAAAATGATTTGTCTATCTACTTTTTCCACAACCCTTGCGGCTTCTACGGTCACACCTTTCAACAGGAATGATTTCGCCTGCATCTTCACATTTCCGATACGGGCAATAGATACCAGCTTACAAATGGTCTTATAGCCTACAAAAGAAACCTTCATGAGAGCCTGCTCCTGCTGGCAGGGGATGACGAAATCGCCATTGGCGTTGCTCACGCCTCCACAGAGAAAGGAGGAATCCTTCGGGTTGAGCAGCTGGATGTTGGCGAATTCTACAGGAAGATTGTGATTGTCTATCAATCGACCTATCAGCTTACGCTCGCTCTTGCGTATGCATTCTACCGTGATGATGCTGTCACCTACGGTCATCTGCATCGGATAGAAGCCGATTACCTTGCGGATGGCATCGGGAATATTGGCGGACTTCACGTTCTGGGTAACTGTGAAGTCTTCCAGTTCGTTGTAGATGAAGCTGATTTTATAGCGCTTGGAAGCCTTGTCGAGGTCGATGAGGACGTCCGACATGCTGCGGTTGTGATAGTTGCGCTGGATGTGCTGTGCGCTCATCGCCAGGACGAACGTACACAGCAGGAATATGATGGCTGAAAATCTTCTCATAATGATGTTGCTTTTTATTTGTTATTTTACAATCAGCTCGTTTTGTTGCAATTCGATGTTTACATTCTCGAATTGGTTCAGTTCTTTTACGATGTTCTCGATGCTCGAATGACTGTTCCATTCGTAATAGAGGCGGAGGGTCTTGTCCTCGTTATTCTCAAACTTCACTTGTAAATCATAATAAGAAGCAATCTCTGAAATCATCAGCTCGAAAGCCACATTCTCGAAAGTCTTGTGAATGGCTGGCTTTTCTGGTTTCGGATGAGTCAGTGAATCCTTTGCTGCTACCTGCTTTGCGGAATCTGATTTTATGACTTCCGGATGAGTATCTGCGATTACCTGGGTTGGTTCCTGGCTGCTGCGCTTGATGTAAGTATGGATTGCGGCAAAGGCAATACCCGAAATTAAGACAAAGCCGGCGATGGATGCTGCCAGTTTACGCCAGGAAGTTATAGGATGGGATGCGCCTGCTTCCTGAGCAATAGGATGGGATTCTTCTTGAACAATAGGATGAGTTGCTTCTTCCTGAAGTTGATGCTCCTGGCTGAATTTCTCCCATTCCTCATCTATATTAGGAGAAGAGTTACCCAGAGAAGAGTTAGAAGAAAGAGCGTCATCAGGCGAATGAGAAATAGAAGCCCGAGTGTTTAAATTCTGCTGAAGGAGGGCAGAATCCACTTCCACCATCGTCTGATAGAGTTTTCGGCATTCCTCATCCTGCAATATTTCACGAATCTCCTCATCAGAATACTTCTCCTGATGGTCGATGATATCCAGTATTTTTTCAAACTTGTCCATAATAATTCTGCTAAGGGTTAAACTTTTGCTTTATTTTTCTGATGCCTTGCGCCAGATGCTTATAAACTGCCACTTCGCTGATGCCCAATTCCGTAGCAATCTCCCGATATTTCAGTTTCTGCCGAAAGCGGAAATCGAGCACCTTGCGGGTTTGTGGCGTGAGCTCAGCATTCATATAAGCCAGAATTGCCTCGTACTTTTCGGTCTCCCTGTCTATTTCGGCAATCATCGCTTCCTGGGGAACTATCGAAGGCGAAGTATCGGTTTTCAGGAGGTGATGAACCCGGTCTTTCATCTTCTGTCGGCTCAACAGGTTGAGGCATTTATGGCGCACACACACCAGAAGATAGCTCCCGGCGTTGGCGGAAGGCAGGGGCGAATCGCTGGTTATAGTCTCGTTATCAAGACCCAGTTGAGTCTTTCCGTCGAGCACATCGGCAAAGACTTCGCTCACCACATCCTTGCTGGCTGCATCATCCTTCAGAAGTACCCTGGCCAATTGGTACATCCTCAGATAATGCTGCCGGAAGAGCTGTTCTATCGTTTCTTTGTTTATTTGCATTACTTTATTTTCTTTTGCCTATATTACAATCGAATTTTAATTTTCCTAACCCTTAGCAGAATATTTTTTAATGCAAATTTTTAAAACGTCAAAATTACCCTATCGGACTTGCTCCTTCTTCAGATGCTTATAAAGCCACAGGAAGGCGGGAATGAGGAAGAGATCTGCCATAACCCACGCCACAGGATCGCCGAAGCAGACACCCGTCCATGCCAGGGCAGGCACCAGCCAGAGACTCACGCCACATCTCGCTATCATTTCCATCACGCCACTCATCATCGAGAGATTGCTGTAACCCAAGCCCTGGATGCTGTAGCGCAGGATGGTGAGCAAACCTAAGCAAGGATAGAAATAGTTGGCTATGCGCATAAACTGGGCAGCATAAGTCACCACTTCTGCCTCGCCCTTATCCACGAAGAGCATCATCATTTCATCGGCAAAAGGATAGATGAGCAGGAAGGTGAAGACGAAATAAACCAGCATCATCCTGATGGCAGCCCTTACGCCCAGACCGATTCTATCCAGCTTCCTGGCTCCAAGGTTCTGTCCGCAATAGGTAGCCATCGCCACTCCGATGTTCTCGAAAACGCAGGTAAAGAGATATTTGATGCGCATAGAGGCAGTAAATGCAGCCACATAAACCGTTCCCAGGGCGTTGTTGGCACTCTGCAGCATGATGAGACCAATGGCGGTAATCGAGAACTGTAGGCCCATCGGAACACCATTGTTCAGCAGAATGCTTATCTTCTTGTTATCGAATTTCCTCTCCTCACCCTTCGGAATCAGAATCTGCATCTTCTTCTTGATAAACCAGATACAGAGCAGCACGGAGATTCCCTGTGAAAGCCAAGTAGCAATACCCGCTCCCTCTACGCCTAACCCCATGCCGAGAATGAGAATGGCATCAAGAATAATGTTGATAACCGAGGCTGTGATGAGGAAATAGAAAGGCTGCTTCGAGTTGCCTAAGGCACGGATTTGACCGGAGAGCAGATTGTAGGCGATAGTGAAAGGAATCGCCGCAAACTGTAGCATCAGGAAGATGTAGGCATCATCAAACACCTCCTTCGGTGTATTCACCAGGTGCAGAATCTTTCCGCAGAAGATGCAGGAAAGAAAGGTGATGACCACGGCAAACACCACGGCGATGCGGATGCTATTGCTTACGTAAGCCCGCATCTTGGCATAATCCCTGGCACCGAAAGCCTGGGCGATAGGGATGGCAAAACCGGCACAGGAGCCGTTGCAGAAGCCCATGATGAGGAACATGATGGAGCTGGATGCGCCAACTGCCGCAAGTGCTCCCACGCCAATCCATCTTCCCACGATGGCGGCATCGATGATGAGATACATCTGTTGAAGGATGTAACCCAAGATTAGTGGAATCGCAAATTTGATGATGGCTCGCAAGGGCGAGCCAACAGTCATGTCGTTAGTAGAGTTCATTTCCTATCTTCTGTTTGATTTCTTCCATTTTGATGCGGCGCTCGATAGAGAAAGTATCGCCGTGGCTCTGCACATAGTCGAAGAGCATGAAAGCCTTGTTGAGCAACTCATCTCTTGCAGGCTGCCCCACGGTATCTGCCTCGTGGTAATAGAGTTCGGCAAGCATGTCCATCTTGGAGAGTCGCTTCTCCTCGTCGGCAATACCAGCCATCGCCTTCATCACATCCTCGATGGTGGCGATACTGTAGAAGGCGTAAGGTCCCACGTATTGATTGTAGAGCTCCCTGATCTTCTCACGTCTCACCTCCACCTCTTTCTTTTCGAGCATTCTTTCGAGTGCCGCCATAAACTCGCGAATCAATCGCTGTATGTAGTCTCGTTGTAACATATTTTTTTATTTTGTTGTTATTGTTGTGTTATCTAATAGACTCATTGGTATTGCCATGACTAAGGCAAAGTTCAAGGAGTATTGTGAGAAGAGTTCCTAAAAACTCTCCTCTACCCCATACAATGGAACATTCTTCATCCACTCTTGCTCCTTATATGGCGACATGGAGAAGCGGATGGCTCGCAAGTCGGAATGGGCGTCAAAGAAGGCGCGAAGTGACTTGGAACGCAGGTTCTCTTCCGCTTTTACCTCTATCGGAGTTATCACCCCTTGATGCTGGGCAAGGAAGTCTATCTCCAAGCGAGCGTCTTCCCTACTATAATAATAGGTGTAAATGTCCTGTTGACATAATAGCTGGGTAAGGACGTAGTTTTCCGTGAACGCCCCCTTGCTCTCCGTCATGGCTTTGTTGGAGATGAGCATTTGAGCAGGTTCCATCTCGCTCAGCGCACCCAGGAGACCGACATCCAGGAGAAACAACTTGAAGGCATTGAGGTCTTCGTAAAACTTCAAAGGCATTCCAACTTCTCTTACTCGGGAAATGCGATAAGTGAGACCTGCATCCACCAGCCATTGTATTGCCATCTCAAAATCCTTGGCTCGTGCTCCACTTCTCACCGCTCCATAGATGAACTTCTTATTTTCCTTGGCAAGCTGGGAAGGGATGGATTGCCAAACCATGCTGATGCGAGTGGCTTCATTTGGGCTGACATGCTTCGACATGTCACTACGATAAATGGTGAGAATGTTGTTCTGAACCTGTCTGACGAGATTTGCATCGTTAGTTGCAAGATAAGTTTTTACAGCCTCAGGCATTCCCCCTACAAAATAATATTCTCTTAATATCTTGATGAGTTTATCATGAAGTAATGTGATGGTCTTCCAGTCTTTACTTTTCAATATGTTCAGCAACTGTTCTTCGTCTTTTGCCATAAGAAACTCTTCGAAAGACATAGGGTAGAGTCGAATGATATCAACCTTTCCCACTGGGGCGGATTCTCCTTGGTGCATGGCAACGCCTAAAAGTGAACCTGCTACAGCCACATGGTATTCTGGTGCATTTTCACAGAAATACTTCAGCGAGGAAAGTCCCTTGTGAAGTTCTTGTATTTCATCCAGAATGATAAGCGTTTTGCCAGGGATTATAGGCTGTTTGCTAATGGCTCCGATAACCATTAGGACTCGCTTCATATCATAATCTTCTGCAAATATGTTGGCAATCTCAGAGTTTCCATCACAGTTGATGTAGGCAACGTGGTCATATTCCTGTTTCCCAAACTCCTGGAGAATATAAGTCTTGCCTACTTGTCTTGCTCCTGATAAGATTAAGGGCTTTCTGTAAAGGCTCTCTTTCCATGCTTTTAATTGTTCTATGATCGTTCTTTTCATCCTTACATACATTTTGAAGTTGTTAATGATGTTAATAACTTTCTGTTATGATGTTTAAACAGCTCTGCCGGTTGCAAAGATACACTTTTTTACACGATCTTCCAAATGTTTACAACACTTTTTTACACGAACTTTCCGCACGAACATACACTTTTTTACACGAACTTTTCTCGTATACATACACTTTTTTACACGAACTTTGTCTTATACGTGAAAAAGTTGTCACCTTTTTCCTTTATTCATCATTATTGATTGCCTCCACATACTCCCACAGTTTCTTGTAGAAAGGATGCTTCGTCATCGTGTCTTTATTGCCGAGGATGATGAGTTTCATGCGAGCTCTCGTCATCGCCACGTTCATTCGGCGGAGGTCTTTCAGGAATCCTATCTGTCCTTCATCATTCGAACGAACCAGGGAGATGAGAATCACATCGCGCTCCTGTCCCTGGAAACCATCTACCGTGTTGACGCTGATCTGGCGGCGGTAAGGCTTGAAGAACTCATACTTCTTGATGAGTTTCTTCAGATACTGCACCTGGGCACGGTAAGGCGAAATGATGCCTACATCGATGCTATCGCCCAACACACGTTGCTTGCCTATCTTCGTAAAGTATTCAGCTAAGGTCAGGAGGGTAAGTTCAGCTTCCGCCTTGTTGATGCGGCCGTAACTCTCGCCCACAAACTGCTCCTTGAAGTTCAGATCAGAATTTTGATTGGCTGCAGATGAAGAAGATGATGTGGAAGCAGAATCCTCAGTAGCAGCTTCTCCTTCTATGGTTATCTGATTCTCTTCATCAGAAGTATCAATCCACGTTATCGGATGGTCGAAATCGAGAATGCTGCGATATTTGATTTGTGGCGCACTCTCCACCTGACCTCCATAAAACCAGTCGCTGGAGAATCGCATGATATCCTCGTTCATGCGGTACTGTATCTTCAAGAGGGTCACTACCTCAGGCTTGTTTTCTGCAATACGCTCCATCAGGGTTTTGCCCAGTCCAGCTCTCAACGCAGCGATGCTCTTCACCGTAGGCGGCAACTGACAATGGTCGCCCGCCAGAATCACCCGGCTGGCTCTTCTCATCGGAATCCAACAGGCTGCCTCAAGCGCCTGTGCAGCCTCGTCGATAAAGAGGGTGCCGAACTTCATACCTTCCAGCAGACGATGAGCGGAACCCACAAGCGTACAGGCGATGACACGTGCCTCGCCAAAGAGTTCTGCATTAATACGGATTTCTATCTCGGCAGCACGGCTTCTCAGTCTGTCCATCTTCTGATGAAAGCTCTCGCTTCCTTTCTTGCGGTTGGAGCGCAATTCGCGGATAGCCTTGCGTATCGCCCAGAGTTGCGGATAGTCGGGATGGCTTTCAAAACGACGCTCATAGGTAAAACCGAGCATCTTGTCGTTGACCCTTGTCGGATTGCCGATACGAAGCACGTTGATGCCTCTATCCACGAGTTTTTCAGAAATCCAGTCCACCGCCATATTACTCTGTGCACACACTAATACCTGGCTCTCCCTCATCAGGGTTTCATTAATGGCTTCTACCAGAGTCGTCGTCTTTCCCGTTCCCGGAGGTCCATGCACGATGGCCACATCCTTTGCCCAGAGCACCTCGTTCACGGCTCTTTCCTGGGTAGGATTAAGCCAAGGGAACTTCATGGGTTCAAAGGAGAACCTGCCTGCTTTCTGATGAGAATAGAAAAGATCTCGCAGATAAGCCAGACGGTTGTTCTTGGCTTTCATCGTGCGGTCGAGGGCGTCGAACATCATCTTGTAGCTCGTCTCGTCGAACGACAACTGAACGCCCACAGGCACGTCAGCCTGCTGCAGTTCGAGCAGCGGTGCCGAGTCGGGTACGGTAATCACCATTCTGTCGCCGTCCACATAGCTCACGGTGCCTGTGAAGGAGAAGTATTTCAACATCTTCTTTTCTGTCTTCCCGTCAGTCTGCGCGGATTTGTTTTCCCCTGCCTTAAAGAACATGACGGGTCTTCCGAACTCAAAGTTGTGTTCGATGTCCTGGTCTTCGGTACGGAACACCTCTATGGCGTTTTGGTTGAGCGAGTTGTAGAAGCTTTTTCCTATGCGTAGCGGAAACCAGGCATCGCCTCTCTTCACCTTTCGCTGCATTCCCATCTGTTCGGTCTGTTTGCGAAAGGCTTCTTTCTCGGTGTAATACTCTATTTGCAGTAGGGTACGTTGCTGAAGCAGTGCTTGTATTGGTGATGTTTGTTCCATATCGTGTGCAAAAGTACTGCTTTTTTTTGGGAAAGATAAGTATTATCAAGAAAAATCACTTATCTTTGCATCATGAAATCATCTGTTCTTCTCAACGAACTCAGCATCGGCTACCGCCATCGGGGCGAAACCAAGGTCGTAGCCCGTTATCTCACAGGCTGCCTCTGTGCCGGCGATCTGACCTGCCTCATTGGTCCCAACGGCGTAGGCAAGTCTACCCTGTTGCGCACTCTTTCGGGCTTTCTCCGCCCCCTGCAGGGCGAGGTGCTGCTCGGTACTGGCAGCCGTCCCGTACCCCTTTCCAGCCTCACCCGTGGCGAGCTTTCGCGCCAGATGAGCATCGTACTCACCGCCAAGCCCGAGACCTCGGGTCTCACCGTAGCCGACCTTGTCGGCATGGGGCGTTCCCCTTATACTGGGTTCTGGGGCCGTCTGAGTCAGGCAGACCGTGCCCTTGTCGCCGAGGCCATGCGTCAGGTCGGCATCAGTCATCTCAGCGACCGCAGGATAAGCACGTTGAGCGATGGCGAGCGACAGAAGGCGATGATCGCCAAGGCATTGGCGCAGTCCACGCCCATCCTCTTCCTCGACGAGCCCACGGCGTTCTTAGACTATCCCAGCAAGGCAGAGATGCTGCAGCTGCTGCGCAGCCTGGCTCACGATCTTGGCAAGACCATCTTCCTCTCCACCCACGATATAGAAATGGCACTTCAGCTTTCCGACCGCCTCTGGCTGATGCAGTCAGGCCGTTTCGAGACCGGCACACCGCACGAGCTGGCTGCCCGAGGTTCGCTCTCGCTGTTCATCGAGCATAACGGCATACACCTTGACAAGGATTCGCTGGCAATAAGGATTGAGGAAGAGTGAGGGGGGATAAAAATAAAAATTCTTTAAATAAAGCAACTTTTAGAATTATTTCGAAGTATAGTTAGAAATATTTTCGTATTTTTGCAAAGTATACTTTAAGATATTTCTGTGTGGACAAGCAAATTAATAGAAATATCATCATAGACAGTAGATAAATGCAGAGGATAACGCATAAGAGAATCAGGATTTCCTGGCTGCTGCTATTGGTCTCCCTGCCGATGCTGCTGGCCGTTACGTTTCACCATCATGGTGAAGCGCAGGGAACTCAGGCCGATTTCTTTTGTGCCGATTGCGCCCATCATGTTCATCACGACGGGCATCTGATAGCCCTGCAGAATACCATGCACGACTGTGTGCTTTGCCAATTGCAAAGCACTCCTTATCTGGCTCCATCCCTCTTGGTTTGGGTTACCTTCGCCGTGCTACATCTCTCCCCTCGCCATGCCTTCTGCTCTCCTTGCCTGTGCAGGGCGAAAGGGGTAAAATCTACCCGTGCTCCACCTTATTTTCTGTTATTATATAAATAACTGAATATTAACAGAATAAGGTAACAAACAACATAATGAGAACTATATTGAAATCAATAATACTGATGAGCCTGTGCTCGTCGGCTACAGCCCCTGCTATGGCTATAAACGAAGCAAATCATGATAAGGAGGAGGCAAACATTCATAAAGAGGAAGCAAACATTCATGAAGAGGAAGCAAGCGATTCTACCAAGCACCAGCCGCTGACGGAATCGAGCATCAAGCTGAACGAAGTGGTGGTAACAGGTTTGACGGGCAGCCAGAAGCTGAAGCAATCGCCGGCACCTATCTCCTTTGTTTCTGCCCGCCAGCTCGAAATGCAACCTTCTACCAACATCATCGACGCCATCGCCCACCAGCCAGGCGTTTCGCAGATTACCACGGGAAGCGGCATTTCAAAACCCGTTATCCGTGGCCTGGGCTATAACCGCGTGGTTGTGGTGAACGATGGAATCAGACAGGAAGGTCAGCAATGGGGCGATGAACACGGAATAGAAATCGACCCAGCTTCGGTTCATTCCGTAGAGATTCTGAAAGGTCCGGCAAGCCTCATGTATGGCTCGGATGCGATGGCAGGCGTCCTGATCTTCCACTCTGCTCCTACACTTGCCAAGGGCGACATGAGAGCGAATTTCTCTACGGGCTATCAAACCAACAACGGACTTTTTGACTATTCGCTCAACTTTGCCGGCAACCAGGGCGGATTCGTCTGGAACACCCGATACAGCGGCAAGATGGCGCATGCCTACAAGAACAAATACGATGGTTACGTATTCGGCTCTTCGCTCAGAGAGCAGGCGTTCTCGCAGCTTCTCGGCTGGAACTACCGAATGGGGCATTCGCACCTCACACTCGATTATTATCATCTCACTCCGGGCATCGTGGAGGGAGAAAGAGATGAGAAAACGGGAGAGCTGGAAGTGCCCGACGGCTACGATGTGAAGAGCTATGGCAAACCGATGCCTTATCAGCAGATTCATCATTACAAGGCTGTACTGGATAATTCCTGGTTTCTGGGCGACGGCAACCTGAAACTCCTTCTGGGTTATCAGCAGAACCGACGTCAGGAGTTTGAGGAGGAAGAGAATCCGAAAGAATGTGGACTCGACTTCATGCTCCATACCATGAATTACGACCTGCATTACCTTTCGCAGGAAATGAATGGATGGAAGTTCTCTACGGGCATCAACGGCATGTGGCAGCAGTCGATAAACAAAGGCTCTGAATTCCTGATTCCAGCCTATCATCTCTTCGATTATGGTGTATTTGCCACGGTGAGCAAGGAGATAGGCAAACTGAACCTGAGCGGAGGAATCAGATACGATCATCGCCACCTGCACAGCGAGGCTTTGAGAGAAGAAGAGTCTTCGGAAAACAATGGAGGATTGGCTGGTCCCGATTCGGATCATGACGCTTTCCGCTTCCAGGCTTTCAAGCGCAGCTTTGAGGGAGTAACCGGCAGCATCGGATTGGCTTACGAAATCCTGCCCGATTTCAATATCAAGCTGAACGTAGCAAGAGGTTTCCGTGCTCCAAACATCAGCGAATTAGCATCTAACGGTGTGCACGAGGGAACCCAGCGATACGAATTGGGAAATACCAGTTTGAAGCCGGAAAACAGTTGGCAATTCGACCTTGGTTTAGACTATTCTTCGCCTATCATTTCGGCTTCCCTTTCTCTGTTTGCCAATCGCATCAACCATTACATCTACAGCGAGAAGTTGGCTGATGAGAATAATCAGCCTGTCCTCATCGACGACACGCCTGCCTATCAGTTTACATCAGGCGACGCCCGCATTCTGGGTGGTGAGGCAAGCATCGACATCCATCCTGTAGAGCGTCTGCATTTCGGCAACACCTTCTCGTATGTCAACTCCGTGCAGTTGCATCAGCCTGCCGAATCAAAGTATCTGCCATTCACCCCAGCCCCTCGTTGGGTTTCGGATGTAAGGTATGAGTTTGTCTGCGACGGCAAGACTTTCGATCATCTCTTCGTTAAGCTGCAGATGGACTGCAATCTTCGCCAGAACCATTATTTTGCAGCCAACGAGACGGAGACCGCCACGCCATCCTACACCTTATTGAATATTTACGCAGGAACCGACGTGAAGCTCCACGGCAAGCGCCTTCTCTCGCTCTATCTTTCTGGCGAGAACCTTACCAACCGTGCTTACCAAAACCACCTGAGCCGCCTGAAGTATCTTGACGTAAACCAGGTGACGGGCAGAAGAGGCGTTTACAATATGGGCCGCAACTTCAGCATAAAAGTTGTGGTTCCGATAGAGCTGTAACTCCCCTTTAAGAATAAGCAATTCCTCATCAGGAATCAGAATTCTGAATAAACAAGTGCCGATAAGGGTGCCAAAAGTTGCAGAAAAAATAACTTTTGACACCACTATCGGCATTTTTCGTCTAATTATTAGACAATCATGGCCGCCTTTCTATGATATTTTATATCTTTGCAACCAAAAGTCCCTTGGAAAAGTGGCAGAACAGAACAAAAAGTCCTTGAAAAACGTGCAAGGTTTCAAGAAAAGTCCCTTGGAAAACGTGCGCAGCTTTAAGAGAAGATAGTAAAAAAAATAATGACAAAGAAACAAGGAACGATATTGATTGTTGATGACAACCGCAACATTCTTACTACGGTAAGGATGCTGCTGGAACCTATATTCAATGGCATCATCACCATCGCCAACCCTAACTCCATCCCAGCCAAGCTGAGAGAGGAGCATCCCGACGTGGTACTGCTCGACATGAACTTCTCCAGCGGAATCAATTCGGGAAACGAGGGATTGTACTGGCTCAGGAAAATCAAGAACCTCAGCCCGAAAACCGAGGTGGTGCTCTTTACCGCCTATGCCGACATCCAACTTGCCGTAACAGGCATCAAGGAAGGTGCCTCCGACTTCATCGTGAAGCCTTTTGAAAATGAGAAATTGGTCCGTACGCTGATAGAGGCAAGGGATAAGAACAAACCTACAGATAAAAAGGTTAGCAGAAAAAGCGGAAATGATTCGACTGGCATGATGTATTGGGGAGATAGCGAAGTGATGAACAATTTGAGAAGTATTGTGGAAAAAGTGGCCGCAACCGATGCAAATATCCTCATTACAGGTGAAAACGGAACGGGTAAAGAGGTGTTAGCCAACGAGATACATCGTTTATCCACAAGATGTGGGAAAAAGATGCTGCCTGTGGATATGGGAGCCATCACGGAAACCCTTTTCGAGAGCGAACTCTTTGGTCATGTGAAGGGTGCTTTTACCGATGCCAAGGTGGATAAACCGGGCAAGTTTGAGCTTGCCGACGGCAGCACTATCTTTCTGGATGAGATAGGAAACTTATCCTACAGTCTTCAGGCAAAACTCCTTACCGCCCTGCAACGCAGAAGCATCGTAAGGGTGGGCGGAAGTACGCAGATTTCTATCAACGTCCGACTGGTTTGCGCCACCAACCGCAACCTGCAGCAGATGGTAAACGATGGCGAATTCAGAGAGGACCTGCTCTATCGCATCAACACCATCCATCTGGAATTGCCTGCCCTAAGACAAAGAAAATCAGACATCGTTCCGCTGGCAGAAAGATTCCTCCGTCAATATGGCGATTTATATAATAAGGTGAATCTCCGCCTTTCGGAAGAGGCTGAGAAAAAACTTACCAGTTTGCCATGGTACGGCAACATCCGCGAACTTCAGCACGCCATCGAGAAAGCCGTGATTCTGTCTGATGGCGGAAAGATTTCTGCAGAAGATATTGACGGCAGAAACCAGACGAAAAGAGAGAAGCCCCTGGAAGAGGTTCAGACGCTCGACGAGATGGAGAGCCGAATGATAGAGAAAACCATCAGGGAATGTGAAGGCAATCTGTCGGTAGTAGCCGCAAGATTGGGCATTTCCCGCCAGACGCTTTATAATAAGATTAAGCGATATGGATTATAAACTAATTATAATTATCGTGCTTTTGCTTGTGGCTGTAGTAGGGTACATTCGACTTTACCGCCACTATCGCCGTAACATCAAGAAGGTAACTTTCCTTTTTGATGCGATAGATAATGGGGATTTCTCCTTCAGCTTTTCTACGGAGAAGGGGTTTAAGGAGGATAAGATACTGAATCTATCCCTCAACCGCATCAAACTCTTCCTGCAGCATACGAGAGAGGAGCAGATGGAGCGGGAGAAATATTACGAGCAGATTCTGAATGCGGTGGATACGGGCATCCTGGTGGTGGATAGTCACGACAACATCCTGCAACACAACCAGGCAGCCCTCCGGTTGCTCGATACGGATGTGCTTACCCACATGAATCAGGTAAAAGGGAAACTGAAGGATGAACACCTGGCAAAACATGAGACGCAAGCCATGCTGAAAGACAAGCACGTGCGCATCATCGCCCTGAGCGACGTGAGCCACGAGCTGAGTAACCAAGAGGTGGATTCTTGGATCAAACTGATTCGTGTGCTGACCCATGAAATCATGAATACCATCACGCCGGTTACTTCGTTGAGCGAGACTCTGCTTACCCGGGTTACAGAGGATAAAGACTTGAAGCAAGGCCTGGAAACCATCCACAAAACAGGAACAGAACTGTTGGCTTTCGTCAACAACTATCGCCGTTTCACCCATGTTCCCCAGCCTCAGCCTGCTCTCTTCTATGTGGAACCATTCCTGGAAAGAATGGCGATGCTCTGCAACCACGAAGTAGAGATTTCGGTTACTCCCAAGGATTTGCTGGTTTACACCGACGAGAGCCTCCTCTCTCACGTAGTAACGAATCTTCTGAAGAATGCCGTAGAAGCTTTCAAGGAAAAGGAAAAGGAAAGAGAAGACAAGCAGGAATGTCGCTCCGCAGATTTGCAATCCGTGGCAAGCAAGAAGGCTTTTATCCGTCTCAAAGCCTACGCCAATGCCCAGGAATCCATCATCATCGACGTGAGCAACAACGCCGGTCTCATCCCCGAAGATGTAGCCTCCCACATTTTCATCCCGTTCTTCACCACGAAGCCAGAAGGAAGCGGAATCGGGCTCTCCCTTTCCCGCCAAATCATGCGAGTAAGCGGCGGCAGCCTTTCGCTCCATCAGGACAAGGCACAGGGAATCACCACCTTCCGCATCATCATCCCATAAAAAAGTATAATTTGGGGAAGGAAAGTTTGGCACTTTCGCTTTTTTACCATATCTTTGCCTTTATAAAAGATTAAGCTTATGTCAACAGACGATAAGACCATATTAAAGATAAAAGAAATAGCTAAATCTGCTATTCCTTCAGGAAGCAAGGCTATATTGTATGGATCAAGAGCGAGAGGTGATGCTCGCAACGATTCAGACTGGGACATTCTTATCCTTTTAGACAAAGACAAACTGGAACAAACGGACTATGACAAAGTAAGTTACCCGTTTGTTTTGTTAGGTTGCGACCTCGGCACAGAAATCAATCCCATTCTTTACACAAAGAAAGAATGGGAATCGTATAACTTCACCCCTTTTTACGAGAATGTAAATCGAGACGGCATTAGTTTAATATAAAAGTTATGGATCAAGTAAACAAAGACACATTAATCAGTCTGCAAGTAGAAAAAGCCAAGCGCTTTTTAACTCAAGCAGATGAAATGGTTGAACTAAAGCATTGGGATTTAGCAGCCAATCGCTATTATTATGCCTGCTTCCATGCCGTACAAGCTCTATTCATAGCAAAAGGTGTTAATGCCCACACTCATGCCGGCATTAACACCCAATTCAGTTTACACTTCGTAAAGACTGGTATCGTAGATATCTCTTATGGCAGTTTCCTCGCCCGTATGTTCCAGTTAAGGCAAAAAGCCGATTACAACTGCGCGTACGAAATTTCCGAAAATGACATCCTGGAAATTATTGGCTTATCACACGATTTTATAAAAAACATATTAAAGTTAGTCAAATAATTACTTACAGAAGATTATGGCATTCGAAAAGGAAATCAAGGAATACGAGGATTTGAGAGGAAAATATCAAACCCTTATCATCAATAAAATGGATAGAGAAGAGTACATCAAATATGATGAAGTACTCTTCTCTACTTTTTCGTGCGCCATTGAAGGCAATTCATTCTCCGTAGATGATACCCAGGAACTGAAGGAGAAAGGATTAGGGATGATTCCTGCCGGAAAGACTCTTTTCGAGGCTTTCGAAATGCTTGACCACTTCGAAGCCTTTGAGTACATGATGCAAAACACGCAGCATCCACTCGACGAGAATTTTCTAAAAGAAATCAACAGACGGGTTACCAGCCACACGCTTTCCTACCATTCTCCAGGAGCCATTCCGGGCGAATACACCACCACGGACATGGCTGCAGGCGACACGGTATTTGGCGACCACGAAGAACTCATCGCCAGAGTTCCCAAGCTGTTGGAATCTACCGAAAAAGCCATCGTTTCGGCAGCCGTTCATCCTATGATTCTTGCCGCCCGCTTCCATGGCTTCTACGAATATCTACATCCGTTCCGTGATGGGAATGGAAGAACAGGACGACTCATCAGCAACTACATTCTCTTAAGATTGAATCATCCTCTCCTCATCATCCCATCCGAAGCCCGCCAGGAATACATTTCAGCCCTCCGCATGATTCGTACGGAAGCAACTGACGAGCACCTCATCCGCTTCTTCTTCAAGATGGCAATACAGAGGATGGAAGAAGAGCTGAAGCAGAAAGAGGCTAACACCAAGCGATTTATGACATTCCTCTTCTAATGAAGCATAGTGCCACACATTCATCCAAAGAGCAGAAGTATTAAAGCTGATTGCCATCCGCTTCCACTACTTGTCCATCAAACAAGCGGACGATTCGATGGGCTATCTTGGCATCATGCTCATTATGCGTCACCATGACGATGGTGGTACCTTCGTGGTTCAGTTCGGTAAGCAGATGCATTACTTCGGCTCCATTCTTCGAATCAAGATTACCAGTTGGCTCATCGGCAAGGATAAGCTTAGGTCCGAAGACTACGGCACGGGCGATGGCTACTCGCTGCTGCTGACCGCCCGAAAGCTGATGAGGGAAGTGCTTGGCACGATGGCTGATGGCCATTCGCTTCATAATCGCCTGCACCTTTGCCTTGCGCTCCGCCTTCGGAATGTTGAGGTAAGTAAGAGGAAGTTCGATGTTCTCCTCTACATTCAATTCATCTATCAAGTTGAAGCTCTGGAACACAAAACCGATTTCTCCCTTTCTCACATCCGTGCGCTCCTTTTCCTTCAGGTTTGCCACCTCGTGATTACCCAGGAAATATTTTCCCGATGTAGGATTATCCAATAATCCAAGGATATTGAGTAAAGTGGATTTGCCACAACCGGATGGTCCCATAATGGCGACAAACTCGCCGTCTTCTACTGTGAAAGATACGTTATTTAAAGCAATCGTCTCCACATCTTCTGTGCGGAATGACTTGCAAAGATTCTCTATTTTAAGCATTTTCTTATCTTTTTACTTTTTTACCTTTTTACTTTTTTACTTTTAATATTATTCATCCTTGAGATACTTCACCGGATTACTGTTAGCCACCTTGTAGCAGTTGATGACAACGGAAAGTCCGATGATGACAAGCAAGATGATGGTAACGCCGATAAACAACAAAGGCGTCATCGTAATCTTCTCGCTAAACGACATGAGCCATTGTCGGGCTATCAGCCAAGCCCCCAAGTCGCCCACGATAATGCAAGGCAAGGCAATCTTCATAATGTCCTTCAGGAAGATGCGAAGAATATCCTTCACCTTGGCTCCGTTCACCTTTCTTATCGCAATCTCCTTGCGGCGGCGGTTTACCTCATCACTCGTATAACCCACCAATCCGAAGAGGGCGATAATCATCGTCACGATGCCGGCTACCAGGATTCCGTTGCGGAAATTGAGCTGGGAAGCATACTGGTTAGCCAGTTCAGAGGCATAACTCTTCACGACGACCTTATTGTTAGGATACATCGCCTGCACCTTCGATTGCAACTCCGACAACGATTCATCCCTTAGTTCTTTAAACTTAACCAACATATAATAAGCCGTCTTGGCTGAATAGAAATACAAGTCAGGAAATTCATTCATTCCATCACCCCCGGTTCCCACAGCACCCCAGCGGATATTCTTGCTCACGCCACAAATGGTAAAGATATTATTATCATGACCCGTACAGGTAATTTGCTTACCAACTACGCCATCCTTCCAATGCCACGTTTTGATGAGTTTCTCAGCACCTCGTTCATCAATAATAACCTGTCGGCAACTGTCATTTCTTTCCGTAAAGAAAGAACCCTGAACGATAGGAATATTCATCATCTTAAAGAAATTATCGTCCACTCCCGACATCTCCATGATATTAAAGGTATTCTTATCGTCGCCAGGTACTCCTACCATATTTCCACTACGATCATACCCATCGAGCGGAACATTAAAAGTCGAACTGCAATCCATGACATTCGGCATCCGTCTGATTTCTGCCAGACATTGGTTGCGCTGGTCTCTATTGCTGGCATCTATCGAAACAATCGCTACATGATTGTAATCATACCCAGGATTGAGCCCCAACATCAGCTGGTATTGACCATTCACGATGTAAAGCAAACTGAACAGCAAACCAGAGATAACGAACTGGATACCCAACAAGGCAAGTTTCCATCGGTTGCGATTCTCATTATAACCACGGAAAGCGATGGCTACAGGAATCCTGTTGTAAAGCCAACCTGGCAGCAAGCCGCCAACCAGCAGTACCAGAATACAGATAGCCACCAATATCCAACTGCCACGATTAAGTACCAACATGCTTACCGGAGCAGAAAGGAAATTTTCGATGGTTCCCTTGCAAAGGAACACAAGAACAGCCGCAAGAACAACCGCCAGCCCCACATGCACCAAAGCCTCAGAGAAAATGATGGCATGAATGTTCTTCGATTCGGCACCATAGCACTTACGGACAGCCATTTCGCGAGAACGACCCACGAGATTTCCAACGATGATAAGCAGATAGTTCATCACAGAAGTGAAGAGGAGGACAAAAGCGATAATTCCCATAATCCATCCCATCTTCTTGATATAAGGATTTTGGGTGTAAACATCGCTCAATACCGTGAAATCATAGTTCAGTTCTATTCCCATATTCTTCATCTCCTTCAAAGGGAAATGATCCTCTCGCATCTTATTCACGTAAGGCTTGAGTTCTTTTGCCTCATGCCCCTTTGCCAACCGGATGTAGGACCTATAGGAATCATTTCCCACCCATTGGCCTCTGCCATCGTAGGAATATACGTATGGCACACTACACATCGACAGAATCATCTGCGTACCATGAAAGGAAGAACCCCATGGAAACGCTTCGAAAACACCATAGATGGTAAAAGTGGTTCCCGGATAATTAGAAAGCGTGAAATGCTTGCCTACAACATTGCCGCCAATCTTTGCTGCCGTTTCAGAATCGATGAGACAGGATAAGGGTTGGGATAATATTTGTTTAGCCTTGCCTATCAATATCTTCTGTGGAAAGACATCGAAGAAACAACTATCTGCCATCCTAATATTGGCAGAAACGATGTTCTGGTCTTCCATCTTGCATTGGGCATCATCATAAAAATAGTGAGTACTGGTAGCAGTTTCCACCATAGGCGCATATTGTTTTACACCTTGGGCGGTGGCTCCTGAAGTATTGGTAAACTCCATGGTTTCGCCCTGGTTACTCCCCACTTCCGAAATCAGATACGTCCTTTCCCATCCTGGGAAGTACGTATCGTAAGTCTGCTCGAAATAAATCTCGGCAATAATTACCGAACTGATTGCCAATCCGAGCGCCAGGCACAAGATCTTCACGAAATTGTGCTGGCCTCTTCGGGGCAGATTCTTGAATGCGTTAATAATATGATTCATATCAAATATCCTGTTTCAAGGGCGTTAGCCCAATTTATCACTAATCACTACTAATTAATCATTACTAACTAATCACTACTAATTAAAAACTAATACATCATTATCCTTATAGGCTTCATAGCCGCTAACGATAACCTGCTCGCCCGGCTCCAAGCCTTCAATTACCTCATAATATTGAGGATTCTGGCGACCGATGGTTATCTTGCGGCGATAAGCCTTCTTGCCACTCTTGTCTAATACAAAAATCCATTGACCGCCCGTTACACTATAAAACGTGCCTTTAGGGATAATTATTGCCTGCTTCGACTGACCGAGCTGCAAATCTACATAATAGGTCTGACCGGTTCGGATATTGCCAGGGCGAACACCTTTGAAGACGAAGTCGATGCGGAACCTGCCGTCTCTTACCTCGGGATAAACCTTGCGAACCTGCAAGAGATAATGCTTGCCGTTCTGGTCGAAAGTGGCAGTAAGCCCCGGTTTTACCCGGTCGATGTAATGCTCATCCACCTGCGCCTGTACCTTGAAATCGCTGAGATCGTTGATGACTCCTATCTTCTGTCCGGCAGAAATGCTCTGTCCCAACTCCACATCGAGCAAACCGATTTCGCCCGAAATGGTGCTGCGGATGTTCAGCTTCTCCTTGCGCTGGCGAACCAATTGCACATTCTTCTGCATGGCTTCCAGATTATCGCCCATCTGATCCATCTGCGAACGGCGCAACTGGGCATCCTTCTTCAATCGCTTGCTGATGAGTGCATGCTTCTTGACGGCAAGGTCGTAATCTTCCTTAGCCTTCAGATACTCCTCGCGCGAATTGAGTTCTTCCTTGTGCAACGCCTCCTGATGCTGATAGGAACGGCGCTTGGTAATGACATCCTGCGAAAGCGACAGTTCCTCGTTGCTATTGTTCAGACGGTCCTGCTCCATCGAAATCTGGGTGTTGCGAAGCATGTCCTGCTTTTCGGCAAGTTCGCTCTCGGCATTCAGAATCTCCAGGTCGAGATTCGAATTGCTCAATTTCACGATGACATCGCCCTTGTTCACGTGGGCACCTTCATCCACCACTTTCTCCAGAACAATACCGCCCTCCTCGGAACTGATCTGCACCACGGAGATAGGAACCACCTGTCCATCCACCGAAACATAATCGTTGAACTGCGCCTTCTCCACGGTTCCGATGCTCAATCCCTTCCTGTCCACCTTCAGGGTGGAAGAGAAATTGCTCAATCCCAACCAAATGAGGACTGCGATCAAAACCGCTCCTCCGCCAATCCATGCCCAATACTTGCGAGGCACGAGATATTTTTTCTTTTCTATCTTTATATCCATAATTTAAGTGAAGAGTGAAGAACGAAAAGTGAAGAATTCACTTGCATTCTCCAGGTTTATTTAATTAAATTTTCTCCCTGGTAATAAGCAACCAACCTTTGTTTGATAATGAGCAACATCTGCATCTGGAGTTCCTTGATTCTGCTTTCCAGAAGCGTCTGGGCTGCGGTATGAAGATCGAAGGTGGAAAGCATTCCTTCCTCAAACTTCCGGCTCGACATGTGATAGGCGAGCGAATCGGAGGCAACCTTCTTCTGCATCTGATGCAACTCCTTGGCGTAACCCTCAGCATCCATTACCGCCTGAGCGATCTGGTCGTGAAGCTTGCGCCTGGTTTCCTCCAGGTTCACCTGCGCCAGTTGCCAGTCGTTGTGTGCCTTTTTCACGCTGTGCCAGCGGTCGCTATTATAAATAGGTATGGAAAGGGTCAACGCGAGGTATTCGCCCTGGTTGTTGCGAAACTGCGAGGCAAACCCATCGTATTGCCCTTTCTGAGAGAGATTCTTGTAATAGTTGGTAGAAATGCCGCCACCGAGAGAGAGTGATGGCAGCAATCTGCCTTTTGCTATCTTATAATCATACCTTGCCCGCTCCACTTCGTATTCTGCCGATTTCAAATCGGGAGAAATATGCTGGAAGCCCTGGTAAACGATTTCGTAGTTTACTCCAGATTCAGAAACCTCTTTATATCCTGACTTCAGTTCCAATTTCAGCTCTTCATCCACCGGAAAATTCATCGCAGATTTCAAGGCGAGCAGACTCTGTTTTGCCACATTCTCCTGATGCGTAAGATTATATTCATCTTCCGCCACCTGCGATTCCATCTGCACCACATCCGGGCGCCCCTTCTCGCCCAGTTCATACAGACGCTTCATTTTAGCCAGCATCCGCTTGCTTTCGTTCAGTTTCTCGCTTGCTATCTGAATGCTTGCCTCAGCATAGGCAGCATCCACATATTTCTGCATCACGTCGATGGCTCGGTCGTCCTGAATTTTCCGCATCGCCGTGGCTGAATAATCCCGGCTCAGCTTAGCCTGCTTCAAGGCGTTGATGGTGGCGAAACCATCGAAGACATTCAGTTCGGCATAAAGCTGATAATAGTTGTTGAATGTCGTTACATTATTATAAGTATTGGTTTCCGGGTCGATGTTTCGTCCCCAGGCGTACTGTCCCTGCACGCCTCCCGACACAGTTGGCAGGAATCCTGCCACAGCATGCTGGTAATCCTGCTTGCGCTGGCGGACATTTACCACCTCCCGCTTCACCTCCGTGGCGTGCTTCACGGCGTATTTCATGCAGTCGTCAAGGCTCCAGCTCTGTGCCGAGGATCCAGCCGCCCAGACCAACCATCCTATCAACATTCCTATTCTTTTCATAATCTTCTTCATTTTGGCATGATAAGGACAAGAGCCGTGCCAAAACAGTACTTCTTCTGACAATCAAGTCTTTAGACGAAAACCCTTATTAAACAAACTGTCCAACAATTAGACACCACCGTCTAATTATTGGACAGAAACCTCAAATTAAAACTGATCATTCTAAACAGCAGCTAACACTCCTGCCATTTCAAGGAATGACTATATAAAACTTTTCCATATTCTCCAAAAGAAGAAGAATATTTCTAAACACTTCAGAAACGATAGACAGCAAAGCTGTGTGGCTTCAATGTGGCATGAAGCAGGATCTCTCCTTTCTTATTTCTTCACAGGCACAAGGACAAAGCTGAAGCTCTTGTTGCCGGCATGTACGCGATAAGGAGCCAAAGGCCATGCGCCCCAGGAGTTCTCGCCTCCCACTCCATAATGTTCGCCATCGAGGAAGAGGTTGGTGAATCTTGACTTCTGCAGATTAAAGCTGTGGCGCTGTTCCTTCTCGTCGCCATCGTCCAACTCGTCGGTATCGAAGTGAAGGGCTGAGGCATAGAAAGGCTGACAGCTCTTTACCGTCAGTCCGAAGCCATTGCTGTCGGTCTGCTTCCACCAGCGCATATCGCTCTTGGTTCCGCTTTCCTGTGGACGGATGTAGGGGAAATATTGATTGTCGGCCTGGTCGCGATAGATGCCTATGCGCATGCATTCCTTTCGGTCGGAATAGTTCTCTATAGGTCCTCGGCCATAGTACTCGCTCTCCGACATATCGTAAGGCAACTGCATGAGCATGCCGAAGCGGAAGAGGTCGTCCGCCTTCTCGCCTTCTGCCATCTGAAGGGTTTCGGTGACTTTCACCATGCCTGTATTCGCCATGACGAGATAGGTCACCGACAGGTCGGCTTTCAGTTGTGGCAGGGTGTAGGTGGCACAGATGCTGAAGGTGTTCGCCTTCTTGTCCTTTGCTGTCGTGAGGGTTTTCAGAGTCAGCTCAGGCTGCTTCCACAACTTGAACTTCTTCTGCAGGCCAGCGCCCATGTCGTTGTCGGTGGGAGCTCGCCAGAAGTTGGGCTTCAAGGTTCCGCCCTCGCCCAGGAGCGACTTGCCCTGACAGGTAAAGGCAGAGATGAGTCCCGTGGCGCGGCTTATCTTCAGGGTGAGGTCGGGAGTGACGACAGCCAGGTCGGCTTCGCCCTTCCGGTCGATGAGTTTTGCCTTCACGTTCTTGCCGGCTGGGGTGCTTGCCTGTTTTGACGTACAATGTCCGCAGCATGATTTCTCCTTCACCGCCAACTGACTGTAGGCTATGATCTGCCCTGCCTCCATGAGCGGCTCTGCCTTCTTCAGGCGGAAGTCAATATCGAGGAACACCTCCTTGCCCTTCACCTTCGACAGGTCGTAAGGAATGGTGAAAGTCTTGGTCTGCTGTGGAGCCACGTCGATGTCGGCAAGGGTTCCGTTCTGAGTCTCCACGCCATCTTCTATCAGGCTCCACGCCAGGGCGCAGTTGCTCAGGTCGGCGAAGAAATTCTCATTATATACATTCACCTCTCCCTTCTGAGCGTCCTTCATCGTGGTCCAGATGTTCTGATACTGATAAGCCAACTCGTAGGCATGAGGATTGAGCTGACGGTCGGGACCTACGATTCCATTGCAGTTGAAATTGTTGTCGCTGGGGTCGTATTTGTTATAGTCGCCACCGTAGGTGTATTCTATCTGCCGCAGCTGCTCGTTGCTCATGGCTTCTGCCTTGATGCTCATAGGCTTCTGTGGATGGCGATGCAGTGCCTGGTCGACGAAGTCCCAGTCGAAACCGCCCTGGAAGATGGGATACTTACGCACAAGCGCCCAATAGTCGCTCAGATTGCCACCCGAGTTGCCCATGGTGTGGTTGTACTCACATTGTATAAGAGGCTTGTTGCTCGCAGGATTCTTGCTGTATGCCTCGCAGTCTTTCACCGAGTAATACATCGGACAGTAAATATCGGTTCCATCACCATGGCCTGCCTGCTCATACTGCACAGGACGGCTCTGGTCCTGACTCTTGATCCACTTGTAAGCCTGCATGAAGTTGTCGCTCATCACGGTCTCATTGCCCAGGCTCCAGGTTACGATCGAGGGATGGTTGTAGAAGTTGCACACGTTGTGCTGGTTGCGCTCCATAATCTGTCGGGCAAACATAGGCTTTCCGGCTGCGGCATCCTTGCCATACTGGAAACCGTGACTCTCCTGGTTGGCTTCTGCCACCACATAGATGCCATACTCGTCGCAGAGGTCGTACCAACGTGGATCATCGGGATAGTGACAGGTTCGCACGGCGTTGATGTTCAGTCGTTTCATCAGGCGTATGTCCTGCAGCATGCGCTCCATGCTTACCACGTATCCACCATCAGGATCCATCTCATGACGGTTGGCTCCCTTGATGAGTACAGGCTGACCGTTGACCAAGAACTGGCGGTTCTTTATTTCCACCTTGCGGAAACCCACCTTGACAGGTGTCACACTGGCCTGGCGCATGTCGGCTCTTTTGCCAACTCCCGACAGCGAAACCTGCAGGGTGTAGAGATAAGGTGTTTCGGCTGTCCACTTATGAGGATTGTCAACCTTCATAGACAGCTGAGCCAGACCATTCTTGGCAACCCCGACAGCTGTTGCCACCTGCTTGCCGTCCTTGTCGAAGAGGATGAGGTTGAGGGTTCCGTGACCCTTCACCTTGGCTGCCACCTGCAGCACGCCGTCCTTGTAATTGTTCACCAGATCGGGAGTGATGCGAATGTCCTCAAGCTGCAGATGGGCGTCACGGGCATAGAGATAGTTCTCGCGAGCCACACCACTCAGACGCCAGAAGTCCTGATCCTCGCACCAGGAACCGTCGCACCAACGGAATGTCTGGAAGGCTATGAGGTTCTTGCCCTTCTTTAGGAAGGGAGTGATGTCGAACTCGGCTGCCACCTTGCCGTCTTCTGCATAGCCGGCAAACTGTCCGTTCACATATAGATAAATATTGGAAGTTACGCTTCCGAAGTGGGCTATCACCTGCTTGCCGTCCCAGTTGGCAGGAATGTCTATCTGTCGACGGTAAGAGCCCACATGATTGTCCTTGACTGGCACGGCAGGCGGCTGCTCATCGAAATGTCCGCGCCAGGCAAAGCCTATGTTCACATACTCCGGCTGACCATAGCCGTTGAGTTCCCAGATGCCAGGAACAGGAATCGTGCCCCAATGAGAGTCATCGAGATTGGTAAGATAGAAATCTGTTGGGCGCTGGTCGGCATTCTCCACCCACTTGAACTTCCATATTCCGTCAAGAGAAAGGAAATTCTGACTCATCGTCTTTTCTACACTGGAAAGATTGCGGCTCTTTACCACTCCGCCTTCCTCATACACCATGTCGGCAAAGGGATAGGTGAAGAAGGATGTGTGAAGAGGCAAACGGTTGATTTCGTTCACCTGCAGGTCGTGCCACTCGGTGAAAGTGGGTTGCTGAACGGTTGTCTTGTTCATTTTCCGGGATGTTGTCTTAGGCTTCTTGGCTCCGTAAGAGTACATGGCCAAAGCTGCCAAACCTAAAGTAAGGAATAGTTTTCGTTTCATTGTTGTTGAATGATATTAAGGGATTTGTTTGGTTTATCCAGTTCATCAGAGTCCCCTTGCCGCAAGCGTCAGGAACTCTATTTTTGCAAAATTGTTGTTGTCTTGCTGCAAAAATAAGTTTTTTTTCTGACTTGGCAATCATTCTTTATGTTAAAAATGTTATCTTTACACTTATTCTCTCAAAAAGGATGACTTTGTATCGACATACAGACAAACATCTACGCCCGTCATTCTCACTTTTCAAACTGGTAAAATGAATCTGCCCAACTGGATAACTCAACTCCCGTAAGAACTCCTGAAAGAACTCCCAGACCAGCAAAACACAAGAATAATTAAAACTTTTCAATATTCATCGAAATAAAATGAGAAAAAACTTTGCTCTTTTGTAAAAAAAACAGTATCTTTGTCACCAGAAACGAACAACATAACAACATTAGGAACATGATGACTATCGAAGAATACAGAGCTGCCATATTGAAGGCTTTGCTCGATGCGAAAAACGAGGACGGCACTCCTGCCATCACAGCAAAGGAAGCAGAGGAAGCCCTTCGTGGCTTTACGGATGACGAACTGAACGACGGCATTCTGTGGAACACACCAGAAGACGTTGCTGCCATCATCCTCGAAGGTGTATAGACCTTCAGGATAGCAGTTACGAGTTTTTTATTCTCTGCTCTCGGTACTATTCTCGAAAGAGTGTAGACCTCTGGGGGAGATTGCCCTTAAAATTTATCGTGATTTATTTTGCATTGTCCTTTATTTGCAGTAACTTTGCACCGCAAAACACATTCCTGCCAAAGAAGGAGAATGTTTCTTGCATAATTATTGAATAATTACCGGTAAAATTAGTATAAATGAAGATAGAAAACGAAATCATCAGATCGGTCATCGCTGCGGTGAAAGAGCTTTACGGACAGGACGTGCCTGAGAAAATGGTGGCCCTGCAGAAAACCAAGAGTAATTTCGAAGGAAACCTTACCCTCGTCGTGTTCCCATTCCTCAAAATGTCAAAGAAGAAACCTGAGGATACTGCACAGGAAATTGGCGAATACCTGAAGAAGAACTGCTGCAATGTGATTGCCGACTTCAATGTGGTTAAAGGTTTCCTGAATCTTTCTATCGCTCCTGCCGCATGGGTAGGACTCTTGAACACCATCAACGCTGACCCTAAGTTCGGTGAGAAACCTGTTACAGAGCAGAGCCCGCTCGTCATGATCGAGTACTCTTCTCCTAACACCAACAAACCTCTTCACCTGGGTCATGTGCGCAACAACCTCCTGGGCTGGTCTTTGGCTCAGATTATGGAGGCAAACGGCAACAAGGTAATCAAGACAAACATCGTGAACGACCGTGGTATTCACATCTGTAAGTCTATGCTCGCCTGGCTCAAGTGGGGCAATGGCGAGACTCCTGAGACTTCCGGCAAGAAGGGCGACCACCTCATCGGCGACTACTATGTGGCTTTCGACAAGCACTATCGTGAGGAAATCGCAGAGCTCAAGGCTCAGTACATGAAGGAGGGCATGGAGGAAGAAGCTGCCACAGAAAAGGCTAAGGCAGAGGCTCCGCTCATCAAGGAAGCTCACGAAATGCTCGTGAAGTGGGAAAACAACGACCCTGAGGTTCGCGCCCTGTGGGAGAAGATGAACAACTGGGTTTACGCAGGCTTCGACGAGACCTACAAGATGATGGGCGTAAGCTTCGACAAGATATATTACGAATCCAACACCTACCTCGAGGGTAAGAAGAAGGTAGAGGAAGGACTGGAGAAGGGACTCTTCTTCCGCAAGGACGACAACTCGGTTTGGGCTGACCTTACCGATGAGGGACTCGACCAGAAGCTCCTGCTCCGTTCCGACGGCACTTCGGTCTACATGACTCAGGACATCGGTACTGCCGACCTCCGCTTCAAGGACTTCCCTATCGACAAGATGATCTACGTGGTAGGCAACGAGCAGAACTATCACTTCCAGGTGCTCTCTATCCTGCTCGACCGCCTCGGCTTCAAGTGGGGCAAGGACTTGGTTCACTTCTCTTACGGTATGGTAGAGTTGCCTAACGGTAAGATGAAGAGCCGCGAGGGAACCGTAGTAGACGCCGACGACCTGATGGCAGAGATGATCAAGGACGCCCGACAGACAAGCGACGAACTGGGCAAGTTCAAGGACATGAGCGAGGAAGAACGCCAAGAGATTTCACGCATCGTGGGTCTTGGAGCCTTGAAATATTTCATCCTCAAGGTGGACGCACGCAAGAATATGCTCTTCAATCCAGAGGAGAGTATCGACTTCAACGGCAACACTGGTCCTTTCATCCAGTACACCTATGCCCGTATACGCAGCATCATGCGCAAGGCAGCTGCCGAGGGCATTGAGATTCCTGCCACATTGGGCGCAGATGCTCCTATCAATGAGAAGGAGATTGACCTCATACAGAAGATGAACGACTTCGCCACAGCCGTGGCTGATGCGGGCAACAACTACAACCCTGCCGGCATAGCCAACTACTGCTACGAGCTGACCAAGGAGTTCAACCAGTTCTATCACGACTACAGCATCCTGAATGCTGAGAGCGAGGCAGAGAAGACTACACGCTTAGTACTGGCTGCCAACATCGCCAAGATTCTGAAGAACGGTATGGCGCTGCTCGGCATCGAGGTTCCAGAAAGAATGTAATGAATAACCTACAATTTAATATAAAGAATATTGACTATTGACAAATAATGAGCAACCCCAGAGCCAAGAGCTCTGGGGAATGCTCATTTCGTTTTTTACCCACTACAGCTATTTTCTATCATCAATGAACAAATTGCCAGCCAATCCTCCTTCATGGAGAAACGACACCGTGCTGCCCTTGCCCATGGAAGTGAATGCCAACGCATGGGCTGTTGACGCAGCCTGCTCGGGAAACCCCGGACCGATGGAATACCAATGCATCGACCTGCAGACAGGAGCACAGGTATTTCACTATGGACCGCTGCACGGCACCAACAACATTGGCGAATTTCTTGCCATCGTGCACGCCTTGGCTCTCATGGAGCAAAGGGGCATTACCGACAAGGTGATCTATAGCGACAGCGTGAACGCTCAACTGTGGGTACAGAAGAAACAATGCAAGACCAAGCTGGAACGCAACGCGCAGACTGAACAACTATATCAAATTATAGCCCGAGGCGAGAATTGGCTCCGTACGCACAACATCACAACCCCCATACTGAAATGGGAAACTAAGAAATGGGGTGAGATTCCTGCCGACTTCGGAAGAAAAGGATAGGAAACAAAGAATACGAGTTGGACATTAGAAGCCATCCTCGCCCGACAAGCGCTCGTGGAATGCAGCGGAAAAGAGACCAACAGCCTGGGAGAGGAAAGCTGACTGAGGGCTGAAAATTTGTTTCAGTTTCAGTTGTTTCAATTAATTTTTTGAGGGTCCCAACTTTCGTTTTTGTTCTTTTTTCTTTACTATATTATATTATATTATTATATAACTATTTAATATATATATAATTATAATATATATATAATAATAATATATAATAAAAAAATTGACAAAATGAAAAAACCTCAACCCTCAAAAAATTAATTGAAACAACTGAAACTGAAACAGCAGGCAACTTAGTTTCTTCTCTAAAAGGCTAATAATCAGCCATTTATCGAGAAATGAAAAGGTTAATATGAAGAATGACATCTCAAAAAAGACCGCTACAAAGGTGCTAAAACTGGGAAATATGAACGAAAATAGTGCCATTTTTACACTCACAGGCATCAAAATCCATGCACGAACCTATCGTTCCGATGAATTTCCTTGTTCTCGGAGTGCACGTAAGTGGAGCCAAATTCATGTATCCTGACCTCATTTGGAAGGAATTATGCGGCAAGAAGGGCTATCTCCCATCGAACTCTTTCCTATTTGAGATGTCATAACGATGCATTGCGACTCAAAAAGGTGTAGAAATCACTTCCCTAACTGGAGAAAAATAATTCCCCAGTTGGGAAAATAAAATGACTTTACTCAACTTTCGCATATTCAGAAGTTAGAGAAGTTAAAGCCGTATGCCTTTACAGCTAAATATTCAACACAAAAAGCTGTTGGCTATAACTTCTAACAACCGAAGGGAGTGATAACTTCTTTAACTTCTATAACTTCTGAACTTGCAAAACTTATGTGCAAACTGCAATAAAAAACTGTTATTATCTCATAAAAAACATATAAAATGCCTTAAAACTAAGAAAAAAGAAATCACATATCCATATTTTTACTATATTTGTGAGCAGTTTTTTCGGAAACTCCCCTGATCAGAAAGAATTAACTATCCAGTAATAACAACTTAAAATTAGAGATTATGAAGAAATTACTTTTCATCGCCCTTGTGGCATTATCATCAATTGGTGCTTTCGCACAGAGCAGAACAGGTTCGACTACCATTCAGCCTAAAATCGGTTTGAATGTATCTACCGTAGGTGACTTAGACTGGAAGGCCGGCTTCGTATTCGGTGCTGAGATCCAGCATCAGTTTACAAGCAAGATGGGTCTTGCTGGTGGACTTCTCTATTCTTTCCAGGGTGGTAAAGACGACGACTATTCATGGAACCCTGGTTATCTGAACATTCCTATAACACTCAACTATTATGTGGCCAAGAACTTTGCCCTCAAGGCAGGTCTTCAGCCCGCATTCATGGTGAGCAAGGATGATGCAAAAGACGTAAACACTTTCGACCTCGCTGTACCTGTAGGAATGTCTTACGAGTTTGACAGATTCGTTATCGATGCTCGCTACAACATCGGTGTTACCAAGGTGCCAAAGCATGGTGACGGCTACACAAATGTTCTGCAGCTGACTATAGGTTACAAGTTCAACCTCTAAGCAGGCAAAGCCTTCTCATGAAGGTTCCACATCATAGAAAACTCGTAGTTTCTTTCCTCCATAAGCTAAGACTTATCGGACAAGAAGCTACGAGTTTTTGTTTTTATTACTGATTGAACTTTCGCATGTGGCTTAAGTACGGGCTGAAGGCCCAAAAGCTCTTAGCCCAGGGCGTGTGGGGTAAAACTTACGAAATTTCAATCAGTAATATACCCTTTGGTAAACATATCGTAAGACAAAGCTTCCAGTTCGGAGAGCGTCATGTGCTCCACGGCATGTTCTATCTTGCGAATCAACTCGTCCCGCTTGTAATCGTCATTATCGCTCAGGCGTGATGTAAATCTATTGCTCATTGTTTTGAATGTTTAATGTGAGTATTTAATGTCTGCTTCGCTCATAGATGTCGATGACGTTGTCATCGTATTCCTCATGACTTATCGGCTTCACATCGTGAGGAAGCCTCGGTGCCTCAGTGCCTGTCTTGACAAACTTTGACGTGGCTGTCTCTATCCTGATTTCATCCCAAAGACCGGCATCAAGGAAAGACTGGTGAGTGATGGCTCCACCCTCCACAATCAGCGATTGCACCTTATTAATATATAGGAAGCTCATCATCTGTCGCAGCACCGCCTCGTTGCCCTTAGAGAAGTCAAGCCCATCGAAACAAGGATGATGGCGGTCTATCACCAAGCGCACAGGATTCTTACCATACCAATCGCGAACATTCAGCTGACTGTGGTCGCGCTCATCGGTAACACGTCCCACCAGGATGGCGTCGTTCTCAGCCCTGAGCTTATGAGAAAGCATCTTGGTAAAGGCCGAAGAGACAGCCATTCCCTTGCCTTCATTGTCGAGGAATCCATTGGCAGTCTGCGCCCACTTCAGTATGATGTAAGGACGCTGATGCGTGTTGTAGGTGATGAAGCGCTTGTTCAGTTCGAGACATTCCGACTCCAACACGCCCACAGTCACCTCGATGCCTGCCTCACGAATCTTCTGAATGCCACGGCCCTGTACCTTGGCAAAAGGATCGACACACCCACAGACACATCTTTTCACCCGCTTGCGCACGATGAGGTCGGCGCAGGGAGGCGTCTTGCCATAATGCGAACAAGGCTCAAGGCTCACATAGATTGTAGCTCCTGCCAACAGATGCTCGTCCTCGGGCTTGACCGATGCAAAGGCATTGACCTCGGCATGACCCTCGCCACAGCGCACATGATAGCCCTCGCCCAGAATTCTGCCATCCTCACTTACGATAACGGCTCCCACCATGGGATTGGGCTTCGCATTCTGACGGCCATTCTTCGCCAGTTGCAGACAGCGGCGCATGAAGTGTTCGTCTATCTCCTGCTGAGAAGGGGAAGGTTTGCCCGCAAGAGGGTTTCTAAAAGATATATTATTCTGCTCCATATCACAATTTCTTCGTTGTTTTTTACTTGCTTTCGATAAAATGTCGTATCTTTGTTCTCGAAAAATAAATCAAATCATTGTAGACTGACATGAATACGTATCAGCAACTTTGGCAATCACTCACCCCTCTCTACGATGCAGATGAAGCAAGAGCTATCGTCCGCACCGTACTGGAAGTGAAATACGGAATGACGCTGACCGACATAATCTGTGGCAAAATTACTGAATTATCTGCAGACGAGAGCATAAAACTCGAAGAAATTATGGCTCGACTGCAAAAAGCTGAGCCTGTACAGTATGTATTGGGCGAAGCCGACTTTGGCGGAAGAAAGTTTCGTGTAGAGCCGGGAGTTCTTATCCCACGTCCAGAGACTGCCGAACTTTGCAAGTGGATAGTCGACACACAAAAGGAGAAGGAGGCTGCAACAGGAAAGCCAGCTGTTCCTCACCCCAACATCTTAGACATATGCACAGGCTCCGGCTGCATTGCCATCACACTAAGTCTCGACATTCCACAATCGACGGTAACAGGAATAGACATCTCGGAGAAAGCCATTGCCACAGCTACAGAAAACGCCAAGAAGTTGAATTCCAACACAAAAATAAAGCATGCTGATGTGTTCGACTTGCTCAAGATGACAAAAGAAGGCACAAAGAACGAGCCCAGCCTCGACATCATCGTGAGCAACCCACCCTATATCTGCGAGAAAGAGAAAGCAGACATGGCGAAGAATGTATTGAACTACGAACCCGGCCTCGCCCTCTTCGTTCCTGATGAAGACCCGCTGAGATTCTATCGGGCCATCGCAGAGATTGCCGCCCTGGAGCTTGCCGACGGAGGAAGGCTCTACTTCGAAATCAATCCCATCTACGAGAAGGAAACAAGGGAAATGCTCGAAGGATTCGGATTCGAGAACATAGAGACCAAACAAGATTTCTATGGCAAGAAGAGAATGATGCGAGCGATGAAGAAATAACCGAGGAGACTGAAAAGCCTCAACTTTTCATAGGAAAACAGAAGAATGAGTATGGAATACAGCAACTACAACAAGCCCAAGCGACCCAAGAAACCCATGACCGAGCAACAAGCCCTGCTGAAGCTCACCACTCTCTGCACCCAAGCCGAACATTGCTCGCAGGAAATGCTCGACAAGATGAAGAAGTGGGAACTGAGCGAGGAAGCCATTGCACGAAACATGGAGTTCCTGACACAGAAGAAGTTTGTCGACGACGAACGATTCGCCCGCTTCTTTATCAACGACAAGATAAAATACAACAAATGGGGACGGCGCAAGGTGGAACAGGCTCTCTGGATGAAACACATACCTAAGGAAATATCCGACCCCATCTTCGAGGAGATAGAAGACGGACTCTACATGGAAACCCTGCTGCCCCTGATGAAGAGCAAATACAAAACCATCAAGGCGAAAAACGACTACGAGCGTTCGATGAAACTCATACGGTTTGCCATGGGAAGAGGCTTCAGCATAGACCTCATACACAAGTGCATCGACAAGATGGGAATGGAAGCTGAAGACGAAGACTTCGAAGAGGAACAATTCTAAAATACAACCGGCCTATGCGACTCAGCCTATTAGCCCAGATTCTCGACCTGCTCTGTCCACGCCATTGCCTTATCTGCGGCCAACGACTGCTGGGCGAGGAGGAAATCATCTGCATAGCGTGCAATCTGCATCTGCCACGCACCAACACATGGCAACAGCCAGAAGACAACGACATGGCAAAACTCTTCTGGCACAGTATTCCCGTAGAGAAATGCTGCGCCCTGTTTCATTATCACGGACACGCTCCTGCCAGCAACCTGCTCTACCAGCTCAAATACAACCAGCATGAGGAAGTAGGCGTAGGCATGGGACACCTACTGGCCAACGAAGCCCTCCGCATACAGTTCTTCGATGGCATAGACGCCATCGTGCCTATCCCTCTGGCGCCCAAACGAAAAAGAGAACGAGGCTACAACCAGAGCGAAGCCATAGCGCGAGGACTGCACGAAGCCACAAAGATTCCCATACTCAACAAGCTCGTCAGAAGAAAGACTTTCGTCGAAAGCCAGACACACAAGAACCGATGGGAACGCAACATCAATGTGCAGGATGTCTTTGCCCTGTCGCCCGACTACGCACCAGGAGGAAGCAAGGTCGAAAGCCTCGAACACAAACATCTGCTCATCATAGACGACGTGTGCACAACAGGAGCTACCATCATTTCATGCTGCCGGGAACTCATGAAGGCAACAGACTCGATGAAGTTCAGCATCCTCACCATAGGATACGCCAAAGGACAATAAGTTCAAAAAATAAATAATAAATTTGGTTTTGTCTGCGTTTTAACGTACCTTTGCAAACAAAACTTTAATCCTTTAATGATTATGGACAAACTGAAAAAAGATTTCGCATCAAAGTTATTAAACGTCAAGGCTATCAAACTGCAGCCTAACGATCCTTTCACATGGGCTTCTGGCTGGAAGTCTCCTTTCTATTGCGACAACCGCAAGACATTGTCGTTCCCAGAGCTGCGCAACTACGTGAAGCTCGAACTCGTACACACCATCCTCGAACAGTTCCCAGAGGCTGACGCCGTAGCAGGTGTGGCAACTGGTGCCATCGCACAAGGCGCATTGGTGGCCGACGAACTGAACTTGCCTTTCGTATACGTTCGTTCTAAACCCAAGGACCATGGTATGCAGAACCTCATCGAGGGCGAACTGAAGTCTGACGCTAAAGTTGTGGTTGTAGAAGACTTGATCTCTACCGGCGGAAGCTCACTCAAAGCCGTAGAGGCTCTCCGAAAGAACGGAAACGAGGTTATCGGCATGGTGGCAAGCTACACTTACGGTTTCCCTGTTGCCGAGAAAGCATTTGCCGATGCTGGCGTCAAGCTGGTAACTCTTACCGACTATGAGCACGTTGTAGCCGAGGCTTTGGAGACTGGATACATCGCACAGGAAGACGTAGAACTGCTCCACGACTGGCGCAAAGACCCAGCCAACTGGAAGAAGTAATATTTCCTACAACATGAGCACAACGACATTTGAAAGCAGCATCAAGCAGATTCCTCACAAGCAGGAATCTGTTTATCGTACATTGAGCGACCTGAACAACCTGCAGCGACTCAAAGACCGCTTCGAGCAGGTGAAAGACCAGATTCCTGAGGACAAGAGAAAGGAAATGGAAAAGCTGAAGGACCTCAAGTTTGATAGCGACAGCATCTCTATTACCGCACCTATGGTGGGCGAAATCAAGATGCGAATTATCGACCGCGAGGAGCCTAAGACCATCAAGTTTGAAACAGAAAACAGCCCCGTTCCTTTCAACTTCTGGATTCAGCTGCTGCCCACAAGCGACACAGCCTGCAAGATGAAGCTTACCATCAAGGCAGATCTCAACCCATTCATCAAAGGCATGGTGAAGAAGCCGCTCGAAGAAGGAATAGAGAAGATTGCCAATGCCCTGGCAATGATTTCATACGAAGATTAAAACAACGACATTTCCCCTCAAGAGGAATAAGCAACAAGACGATTCCAGGCAAGAGGAACTTTAGTAACATGAAGTAAATCAACATAAGAAAATGGCACAAAAACTTTGGGAAAAAAACTTTGAAGTGAACAAGGAGATAGAACGCTTCACCGTAGGACGCGACAGAGAACTGGACCTCTATCTCGCCAAGTATGACGTACTGGGAAGCATGGCGCACATCACCATGCTCGAAAGCATCGGACTGCTCGGCAAGGAAGAGCTGCCACAACTCCTTGCTGAACTCAAGAACATCTACGCCATAGCCGAAAAAGGCGAGTTCGTAATTGAAGACGGCGTAGAGGACGTACACTCCCAAGTGGAACTGATGCTGACACAGAAGTTGGGCGACATGGGAAAGAAGATACACTCCGGACGCTCGCGCAACGACCAGGTGCTGGTAGACCTGAAGCTCTTCACACGCCACGAACTGAAGGAAATCGTCGATGCCGTGAAGATTCTCTTCGATGAACTCATACAGAAGAGCGAACAGTACAAGAACGTGCTGATGCCTGGCTACACACATCTGCAAGTAGCCATGCCATCGTCCTTCGGCCTGTGGTTTGGCGCTTATGCCGAGAGCCTTGCCGACGACATGCTCTTCCTGCAGGCAGCCTATCGCATGACCAACCGCAACCCCTTGGGAAGCGCTGCCGGCTACGGAAGCAGTTTCCCGCTCAACCGAACCATGACAACCCAGTTGCTCGGCTTCGACAGCATGGACTACAACGTGGTTTATGCCCAGATGGGAAGAGGAAAGATGGAGCGCAACGTGGCTTTCGCCATGGCTACCGTGGCGGGAACTCTCGCCAAGATGGCTTTCGATGCATGTATGTTCAACTGTCAGAACTTCGGATTCGTCAAGCTGCCTAAGGAATGTACCACTGGCTCGAGCATCATGCCTCACAAGAAAAACCCTGACGTGTTCGAGCTGATTCGCGCCAAGAGCAACAAGTTGCAGAGTCTGCCACAGCAGGTAATGCTCATCATGAACAACCTGCCAGTGGGCTACTTCCGCGACCTGCAGATCATCAAGGAGGTGTTCCTCCCTGCCTTCGGCGAGCTGAAAGACTGCCTGCAGATGGCTGCCTACATCATCAACAAGATGGAGGTGAACGAGCACATCCTCGACGATCCTCGCTACGACCCTATGTTCTCGGTAGAAGAAGTAAACCAGTTGGCTGCCAACGGAACTCCTTTCCGTGATGCTTACAAGAAAGTAGGACTGGAAATCGAGGCTGGCGAGTTTAAGCCCAACAAAGACATTCACCACACCCACGAGGGAAGCATCGGCAACCTGTGCAACGACAAGATTCAGGAACTGATGGAGAACACACTCTCCGAGTTCCACTTTGAGCGCATGGAGAATGCTGAAAAGGAACTACTCGGAAGGTAAAAACTAAAAGCAGAAAGACAAAGAAGTGAGACTCTCCTATATATATAATAAGGTGAAGCATGGCTGGGCGTGGAGCATGGCCTTGCTCTTCTGCCTGACAGTCCTTGCCGGCTGTGATGCGGAAGACCTGATCAGCACCCGCTTCCCATGCAGTTTTTACTTCAATCCCAAGTTGCATCCAGGAACCTCCATTGAGACAGCCCTGCTCAATCCCGGATGCTACACCTTCATCAGCGTGAAAAATCTTGGTGTCTGGCACATTTATTCCACACTCAACGACGGAAGAAACATCACCGAGGACATCAAGATTACTACCGACCGCACAGAGGGATGGGACAACCGCATCAAGACTCACCCCTTGGGAGCCAACAACGGAATCATTATCGGACTCAGCAATTTCCAGGGAAAAGTGGCCTGGGACAGACAATGCCCCAACTGTATCACACAATACGGCGGCACCAACTATCCACTCGAGCTGAACGGAATACGCCAGTCGGTCATGTGCAAGAAGTGCAAGCGTACCTATTCCTTGGAAACAGGCGCCATTACAGAAGGAGCCAAGGGCGAGGCGCTGATGAGATACGGCATCAGCTACGACGGACTTGGCTGCCCAGTAAGCGTAGGAAACTAAGCCAAAAACAAGGAAGAAGCCAAGAAAAAACAACTTTTCATCTAAAAAAATGTGATTTTTTTTGGCTGTTCCAAGAAATTGCACTATCTTTGCACTCACATTTTGCGGAAATAGCTCAGTTGGTAGAGCACGACCTTGCCAAGGTCGGGGTCGCGGGTTCGAGTCCCGTTTTCCGCTCTCTTTTATTGTTTACCATGCCGCAATGGTGGAATTGGTAGACACGAGGGACTTAAAATCCCTTGGCCAGTAATGGCTGTGCGGGTTCGAGTCCCGCTCGCGGCACTTTCCTCCTACATATGAAAAAATTTGCTTATTTTTTTATTCTAATAGCAAGTCTTACACTTACCGCCTGTGGGGTAAGCAGCAACAGATTTCAGCTCGAAGGCAGATTTCTTCACATGGACCAAGGTGAATTTTATGTTTACAGTCCTGATGGCGGCATCGAAGGTGTCGACACCATCAAGGTGATAGACGGACGTTTCACCTACGAGGCTCCCTGCAAAGACAAATTTACCCTGATGATTGTGTTCCCCAACTTCTCCGAGCAGCCTGTATTCGCTGAGCCGGGAAAGTCGGTAGACATCAAGGCTGACGCCTCTCACCTCAAGGAACTTACTGTAAAGGGAAGCAAGGACAATGAGCTCATGAACTCGTTCCGCGAACAGATTCTCAACGTCTCACCTCCCGAAGAAACCCGAATAGCCGAGCAGTTTATCAAAGACAACCCTGCCTCGGTAGTAAGCGTATTCCTCGTCAGAAAATACTTCGTGGCTGCTCTTTCGCCCGATTACGCCAAGGCTTCACAACTGCTCAGCATTCTGAGCAAGGAACAACCCGGCAACGGCAATCTCGCAAGACTGACACAGCAGATCAAATGGCTCAAGAGCGCAGGCATCGGCTCACAACTGCCTGTATTCACAGCCTACGACACCAACGGGAAACTCATATCAAGCACATCTCTTGCCTCGGCACCCGTAGCCGTCATCACCACCTGGTCGACCTCCGTCTTCGACAGCATGGACCTCTTGCGCGAACTCAAGAAGCGCCAGCGTAGCTCGCAAGGAAAACTCAAACTGATGAGTATCTGTATAGACGGCAATAAGGCCGACTGTAAAAGAAACCTGGAGCGCGACTCCATCTCATGGCCCAACGTATGCAACGGAGACTTGCTTGCCGACAAGACTCTCCTGAAACTCGGACTGATAGGAATCCCCGACAACATCGTGCTGAAGAATGGCAAAATCGTGGCGCGGAGCCTGAAGAAGAATGAGCTGAACAGCAAGTTGGACCAACTGCTGAAATAAAGCATATCAACACCCCCCGAAACGACAACAATCTTCATCACCATCTAAAACCTGAAGACATGTTAGTAAAAACCTATTGCGCAGCCGTAAACGGTCTAGAAGTAACCACCGTAACCATAGAAGTAAGCCTCAACCGAGGCGTACAGTATCATCTCACGGGTCTTGGCGACGAGGCTGTAAGAGAAAGCCGCGACCGAATAGCGGCCGCCCTGCAGTATAGTGGCTTCAAGTTTCCCGTGGCCGACATTACCATCAACATGGCTCCAGCCGACCTTCGCAAGGAAGGAAGCAGTTTCGACCTGCCCTTAGCTATCGGCATATTGGGAGCCAACAGCAACATCATAGAAGATCATCTCAAGGAATATATGATGGTGGGCGAGCTGAGTCTCGACGGAACCTTGCAGCCCATCAGGGGCGCCCTGCCTATTGCCATAAGGGCAAGAGCCGAACATTTCAAGGGTCTCATCGTACCCGAACAGAATGTGCGCGAGGCTGCCGTGGTCAACAACTTAGAGGTGTACGGCATGAAAAACTTGCTCGAGGTCATCCAGTTCATGAACGACCAGAGCAATCCTTCTCCCACCATCGTCGATACCCGCAAGGAATTCTACGAGAATCAGAGTCATTTCGACCTCGACTATGCTGACGTGCGAGGTCAGGAGAATGTGAAGCGTGCCTTGGAAGTAGCTGCGGCAGGCGGACACAACCTCATCATGGTAGGACCTCCTGGTTCGGGTAAGTCGATGATGGCTAAGCGTCTGCCTTCCATTCTTCCTCCTCTCACGCTCTCTGAGAGTTTGGAAACCACACAGATACATTCCATAGCTGGCAAGTTGGGCAAGAACGTATCGCTCATCTCGCAACGTCCTTTCCGCTCTCCCCATCACACCATATCGCAAGTGGCTTTAGTAGGTGGAGGAGCAACTCCTCAGCCTGGCGAAATCTCGTTGGCACACAATGGCGTGCTCTTCTGCGACGAGCTGCCCGAGTTCAACAAGACGACCCTCGAGGTGCTGCGCCAGCCTTTGGAAGACCGGCACATCAACATCAGCCGCGCCAAATACACCATTGACTATCCTTGTTCTTTCATGTTTGTGGCAAGCATGAACCCTTGTCCCTGCGGCTATTATGGCGATCCAACCCACAACTGTGTCTGCACCCCAGGACAGATACAACGCTACATGAACAAAATCTCTGGTCCCCTGCTCGACCGCATCGACATCCAGTGCGAGATAACTCCCGTTCCCTTCAAGGACATCTCGAAAGCGGCACAAGGTGAGCCAAGTGCCGAGATACGCAAACGTGTGATAAGGGCAAGGGAAATCCAGGCGGAACGCTTCAGCGGACAAAAAGGAATCCACTGCAACGCACAGATGAGCGAGCGCATGATACATCAGTATGCCGAACCCGACGAGGCTGGCATCAGCATGTTGAGAATGGCGATGGAACGTCTGTCACTCTCTGCCCGCGCCTACAACCGCATCCTGAAGGTAGCACGCACCATTGCCGACCTGGAAGGCTGCGAACATGTAGAGTCGCACCACTTGGCAGAGGCCATCGGTTATCGCACCCTCGACCGTGGCGACTGGGCTGAAAGAGGAATATAGAACTTTCGTCTTATCGATTTCCTTCATAATGGTTTACTTCCACAATGACCTCATCACTGGTCAGCTTCTTGTAGGTCATCTTGAGAGTGAAAGGCGTGTCTTCTGTCCAATCGCAGTGATACTCCTTGATCAATCCCTTGGAACGAGTGCCCAACTTGCCGCACACTGGTGTCACAAAGCACGAGCGACGTCATCGAAGCTCCGACGAGTGGACTCTACATCCTAACATCAAAAGATAAGAAAACTAAAATCTTTGTCAAGTAAACCACAGAATAAAGTTCCACGATAATAACAGAAAACTTCGTTCCGTACATGGAACGAAGTTTTTTTTATGTAACTAAACTTTCTCAAGCCTACAAAAATCTATGTTCTAAACTATCGAACTTATGTTCTAAAGTTTGGAACTTGTGTTCTAAAGTATCGAACTTATGTTCTAAACTTTAGAACATAGATTTTTCACAAGAGTCAGAACAATTTCATATCGAACAAAAAACAATTTGTATAGTATTAAAGTAATTACTCATGGCTATAGGGGTGCCGGGGTGTTACTTTTTCATGTATCAACAACCAATTAGCTAAAGAAAAAAGCAAATATATCCTACTAATTACAGTATTTTTTTGTAATTTTGCAGCCAAATAACAAAAATATATTAGCTAATATGGAACAAAAGAATTTTAAACGTACCACCGTGACGGCAGCCTTGCCTTATGCTAATGGTGGTGTACATATTGGACACTTGGCTGGAGTTTACGTACCTGCCGACATCTATGTACGCTATCTCAGACTCAAGAAGCAAGACGTGATCTTCATCGGCGGAAGTGATGAGCACGGAGTTCCCGTAACCATCCGAGCTAAAAAAGAAGGCATCACCGTACAGGAGGTGGTTGACCGTTACCACAACCTTATCAAGAAGAGCTTCGAGGATTTCGGAATCTCTTTTGATGTATACAGCCGTACCACTTCACCTACTCACAATAAGTTTGCTTCCGATTTCTTCCGCACACTCTATGACAAGGGCGTCTTAGAGGAAAAGGTAGAGGAGCAGTTCTGCGACGAGGTTACCGGCGAGTTCCTTACCGACCGTAATATCGTGGGCACATGTCCTCGATGCGGTGCAGAGGGAGCTTATGGCGACCAGTGCGAGAAGTGTGGCGCAACCCTCTCACCAGAGGAACTCATCAACCCTACCAACAAGAACAACCCAGGCCACGGTCTGATAAAGAAGCCTACCAAGAACTGGTATCTGCCTTTAGGAAAATATCAGGACTGGCTGAAGAAATGGATTCTGGAAGGACACAAAGAATGGCGCTCCAATGTTTACGGTCAATGCAAGAGCTGGCTCGACATGGACCTTCAGCCACGTGCGATGACACGCGACCTCGACTGGGGTATTCCTGTTCCTGTAGAGGGAGCTGAAGGCAAGGTGCTCTACGTATGGTTCGACGCACCTATCGGATATATCTCCAACACCAAGGAACTTTGTGATGCACATCCCGAGAAATGGGGCACTTGGCAGAAGTGGTGGCAGGATCCAGAGACTCGCCTCATACACTTCATCGGTAAGGACAACATCGTATTCCACTGCATCATATTCCCTACCATGCTGAAGGCTCACGGCGACTATATTCTGCCAGACAATGTGCCAGCCAACGAGTTCCTGAACCTCGAGGATAACAAGATTTCCACCTCGCGCAACTGGGCTGTATGGTTGCATGAATATCTCGTAGACTTGCCAGGCAAGCAGGATGTATTGCGCTATGTACTGACAGCCAATGCACCTGAAACCAAGGACAACAACTTTACATGGAAAGATTTCCAGGAGCGCAACAACTCTGAGTTGGTAGCCGTATATGGAAACTTCGTCAACCGCGCCCTGCAACTTACCAAGAAATACTGGAATGGCGTGGTTCCTGCCTGTGGCGAACTTCAGGAAGTGGACAAGAAAGCCATTGCAGAATTCAAGGACGTAAAGGAGAAGGTAGAGCAGTTCCTCGACGTGTTCAAGTTCCGCGAGGCACAGAAGGAAGCCATGAACCTGGCACGAATCGGCAACAAGTATATCACCGAATGCGAGCCTTGGAAGGTATGGAAGACCGACCCTAAGCGAGTAGAGACTATTCTGAACATCTCACTCCAGTTGGTTGCCAACCTCGCCATCGCCTTTGAGCCATTCCTGCCATTCTCTTCTGAGAAGCTCCGCAAGATGATCAATATGCCAAACTTCGAATGGACACAGCTCGGAAGCACCGACCTGCTGAAGGCTGGCGACCAGTTGGGCGAGCCAGAGCTCCTCTTCGAGAAGATAGAAGACGAGGTGATAGAAAAGCAGCTCCAGAAACTTGCCGACACCAAGAAGGCCAACGAGGAGGCTTCCTATAAGGCAGAGCCTGTCAAGCCAGAAGTAAGTTTCGAAGACTTCGAGAAACTCGACATACGCGTAGGACACATCCTGAACTGCGAAAAGGTAAAGAAGTCGAAGAAGCTCCTCAAGTTCACCATCGATGACGGTACAGGCACCGAGCGCACCATCTGCTCAGGCATCGCTGCTTATTATGAGCCAGAAGACCTCATCGGAAAGGACGTGCTCTTCGTTGCCAACTTTGCTCCACGCAAGATGATGGGCATAGAGAGTCAGGGCATGATTCTCTCGGCTGTCAACTTCGACGGAAGCCTCAACGTCACCTCTCTCCTGGGCAAGGTGAAGCCAGGAAGCCAGGTGGGATAAAGAGTCCTAACAAACACCAAATAGAACCCCATATTGCATTCCATTGCGATATGGGGTTTCTCGTTTTGCACAAATTTAATCCTCATTATTTTGCACAAAACAATATTTTTACTATCTTTGCAACGATTAGGAAGAAATAGCGAATAATGAAGGGGAAAATAATGAATATTTAAAACAAAAACAATGAAGACAACATCAGAGATACTAAACCTTTTGAAGTCGTACAAGAATATTGCGACTTCAAAATATGGATTGACAAAGATTGGCATCTTTGGCTCAGTAGCTCGTGGTGAACAGACTGACGAGAGTGATGTTGACGTTTGTTACGAAGGCAAGGCTCCTTCTTTCTTGACATTAGACTTAATACAAACCGACTTGGAAAAGTTGTTTGGAGCCAAGGTCAATATGGTTAGGGTAAGAGTCAGGATGAATGGCTTGCTTAAACAAAGAATCATGAAGGAGGGGATTTATGCCTAAAGTTCTTCTATACATAACAGCCAAAATCATTTGGAACTTTCTGTTCTATAACACAGATTTCCATGAGAACAGAGCTCATGTTCATGTAGGTAAGCGAGGAACAGAAGAACTCTGTAAGATTTGGTTGGAGCCAGAAGTGGAAATGGCAAAACAAGGAAACCTCACTGACAAACAGGTCAAAGAGGTCCTTGATATAGCAAAGAGATACCAAACTAAACTGCTTTACCAATGGAAGCAATTCAAGGAAGGTAAAACTATAAGAATAATAAAAATAAAAAAGTAAGAATATGTATCAGAATGAAGGTTATTGGAATGTGAAGCCTAAAATCAAGGCTGTATCGTTCCCAAAGAGAGGTAAGTTTGAAGTTACCCTGCAAGACGGTCGTTCTATAACGATGCCTATTTCTGCTTTTCCAAGCATGAAGAAAGTGCCTGTTAAAGAAAGAAGCAACTGGTATCTAATGGGAGGTGGCTTCACATGGGATTCATGCCCAGAAGTTATCCATATCGAACAAATTTTGGGTAACTATGCTAACTATTCACATGAACAAGCTCATGCCATTGAATGACAAGATTCTGTTGCGCAAAAGATCTGTCATAGAAACCATCAATGACGAACTTAAGAATGTTGCACAACTTGTACATTCAAGTCATCGCCCAACTCAATCCCGTCACGATTATCGACGAGAGCCATAACTTCGACGGAAGCCTCAACGTCACCTCTCTCCTGGGCAAGGTAAAGCCAGGAAGCCAGGTGGGATAAAGACAAACATAAAAGTACTTTCGCCCCTATATTGCAAAGGCTCTATATCTATATTTTTAATATAAGGTATAGAGCCTTTTACCATATCATCGGCGTACCGCTCTATATTAGTAGCTAAAAGCGGAAAAATCACAAAAACATCAAATCATATGGAAATAAAGCGTAATATACATTTAAATAGAATCATCTCAACAATCGCCATGCTGCTCTGCATCTGTTGGATGCCAGTATGTGCACAGATAAGAATCGTGGACGAACAAGACGGGAAGCCCGTTGCTGGCGCTTACATCTTCAGCAGCGACAACCACCTGCTGTGCATCAGCGACTCAAAGGGGAACATAGAACCACAGAGCGGAATGATCACCATCAGCAACGTGGCGTACGAGTCGAAAACGATAGACGCTTCGACCATCAAAGGAGATGTACTGCTGAAGCAAAAGGTTTATGCACTGCCCGAAGTGACAGCAAACAAGACCGACTACATAAAACTTACCGGAGTCTTTCGGGACATCTGCCGCAACAATGGCAAGACCATCCTATACCGGGAGGGCATCATGGACTTCTACATCAACCTGGAAAACGGAAAGACAAAACGCAGAGTGCGTGCCTGCCGGCAATACGAGCGAAGCGGACTCAGAAAGCTCATCAACTTCAATATTTCCATCCTCAGCGAAGCCAGATCGTTCGACATGTCACGCATCAAATATGTGAAGCGCGATACCATAAACAGCATAAAGGGGGACACAACATTCTATAGCTCACACTTCAAAGGTACGCAGAGCGACAAAGCCATCATGTACATAGACACACACCAGAAGAACCTGTACAGGCACATTATAGACAACACACAATACAGAAAAATCACCAATCCGCTGCTCAAAATAAAGACCGATGTATGCGACTGGACCTTCTCTGATAAAAAGGAGGCCTGGAGCTCGCTCGTGTCATTCAGAAAGATATGGAACTACGACAATACACCATTGCCTGGCAAGAGCGCAATAGAAACAGAGGAGATGAACGACTTTGTGGTAACCGGCGTGAAAGCCTTGACCAAGGAGCAAGCACAGACAGAAATGAAAGACAGGACAGAAACCGACAACTTCACCCTGCCCGACTGTCTGCCAGCCATCCCCTACGACGTAGCCAAAGAGACGGAAGGCCTCTTGATAAAAAGATTTTGGGAAATGTAAAGAATTGAGCTTTCGCAAGTTCAGAAGTTATAGAAGGCAGAGAAGGGAATACAGAAGAAAGCGGTAAAATAAAACAAATAACAGGACGAACCCTTCATACATCTCGCTTTTGGGCCAAAAATATGCACAGTTTGATAGGGTTTGTGCACAAACGGCTATCTTTTTCATCAAAAAGTTTGCTCATATAAAAAAAAAAGCGTTCCTTTGCACCCGATTTCAACGGCAAAGATGGTAAGCGAGAGAAGTTTACACCTTATTATATATATAAGATATCGTGCCGTTATTATAAACAAAAGTATTAAGATAACAATGACTCACAATTTGTTAAAAGGCAAGCGTGGCATCATCTTCGGTGCCCTCAATGAGGAATCAATCGCTTGGAAAGTAGCCGTTAAGGCTGCTGAAGAAGGTGCCACCATCGCACTGAGTAACACAGCAATGGCCCTGAGAATGGGTACACTCGACAAACTCGCTGAACAAATCAACGCTCCTATCATCGCAGCTGATGCGACAAGCGTAGAAGACTTGGAAAAGGTTTTCACAGAAGCACAAGAGAAATTGGGTGGCAAGATTGACTTCGTTCTCCACTCTGTAGCCATGAGCCCTAACGTGCGCAAGCATCGCACTTACGATGATCTCGACTACAACTTCCTGAACAAGACTCTCGATATTTCTGCCATCTCTTTCCACAAGATGCTGCAGGTAGCCAAGAAGTTGGACGCCATCAATGAGTGGGGTTCTGTAGTTGCCCTTACTTATGTGGCTTCTCAGCGCACATTCTTCGGTTACAACGACATGGCTGATGCCAAGAGTATGCTGGAGAGCATCGCACGTAGCTTCGGATACATCTACGGTCGCGAGAAGCACGTGCGTATCAACACCATCTCACAGAGTCCTACAGCCACTACCGCTGGTAAGGGTATCAAGGATATTGACAACATGATGGACTTTGCCGACAAGATGTCGCCACTGGGCAATGCCGTTGCAGAGGATTGCGCAAACTACTGCGTAATGATGTTCTCTGACTTCACACGCAAGGTAACCATGCAGAACCTCTTCCACGATGGTGGTTTCTCGTCTATGGGTATGAGCCTTCGCGCCATGAACCAGTATGCAAAGGACCTGACTCCTTACGAGGACGAGAACGGAAAGGTAATCTACGGATAATACAACCCGCAATATCTGCTTCAAGAAGATAGCGATACTGCATCAAATAAGAAATCCGCATTCGGAGAGAGATCGAAACTCTTCTGAATGCGGATTTTGCTATGTTATCAAAGTGCAAAACGATAACCCACCGAGAATGTAAACACACGATTCTTACAACTGTCATCATGACCTGGAGAATCGTCAACATTGGTAAGTCCCAAGTTGTAACGGGCATCGAGCACTACCCCCATATACTCATAAGACAAGCCTATAGGCAGAGAGACATCCACCTTTTTAGCTGGCCAGGAATCTGACACCTTCTGTGAATTGTCATAGGTAGCACCACCATATTGGTCCCTCTCTATATCAATGGAGGTAAACTCATACTTAGGATCGTTGAGCAGGAAACCTGCCTGTACGCCAACCATAAATGCCAACTGACGGGTAACATAACCCTTCACCATCAAAGGTACATTGAGATAATGCAGATTGGTGTGATAGTCGGAAATGCCCTGATACTTCCTTCTTTCAGCATCAATAGTAGCCTCATAACTGGAGAAGCGGAAGCCCTGCTTGGCATAATAAGCTCCTAAACTGACGCCAATCTCCTTGGTAGCACGATACTCCACATCGACACCACCCATAAAACCAGCCTGGAAACTTGACTTCAAAGAAGCCTTATCTTCACCTGAAGCATAATAAATGCGGTTATTGCTCCAGTTGGCAAGCGCCACACCTACACGAGGGATGACAGAAAACCTGCCGACCTCACTCTCTACTGTCTGCGCCATTGTCCCTAAAGAAAGAGCCAACAAGCAGACAAGTGATAAAATATTTCTTCTCATAAACACTTATATATTCCATTAATAAATCATGAATACTCCTTATATATATTATCTAAAACGCAAACACACTCATAATATTGCACCCATATCATAAGGAATCAACTAAAAGAGTCAAAAAGCTATTAAAGCCACCATAAATAAAGGAATTTACTGGCTAAATGGAGCAACAAAACAATTATTACGACTACAAAAACTGTTTTTACCCCATCTAAAGATAACTATTTCATATCTTTGCATCAGAAAACATAAACGGCGTTGTGAAACGCATTTCATCATCTTTTACTTATACATATATAATATTAAGAAATTATTCTTAGGAGAAACAAGGAAGTTATCTGAATTTTCAGGTAACTTTCTTCGTTTATATACAACCCACACAAATCAATCTTCCTATTAAAGCAGTACACTTTACAACACCCACAGCACGCCATTAGAAAGATTGTGTTTCATCATAGTCTATACACATTTTTATATAGCATCAAAGACTAAGCTATTTACAAATACACAGAACCATGAAGCCTTCAAGATTCCAATCGCACTCAATCATCTTTACGCTCAAAGCGAAAGACAAGTGGCAGATGGTCACTATAGCCTCCAAGATAACGAGGTCCCAAGTAAGTACGTTTAGGATGATAGCCACCATAACGCTCATCCTCTTCCATCAGGAAGGGCAAATCACCCACATAACACTCAATAGAGCATCTTGCCACAGGAGGACTGCAAAGTATATGATCGAGGCTGCGCCATTCACCATGCCAACGATATGTGGCCTTTGCACCATGTCTGCCCGTTGCTTGCTGCGAAACCTCTGTTAGACGGGAGCCTGCACGCAAAGACAACAATGCAGGTGAGTCGGAATAGTCATTAAAATCTCCTGCCACGATGATACTTGCCTCTTTACTCAAGGTATAGATAGAATCCACCGCCTCGTTCAACTGCTTGGCAACCTGCATACGAAAAGGACGAGAAACCGTCTCTCCTCCCCTACGACTGGGAGCATGAACAACAAACACATGCAGGGTATCACCACCCAGAAGAAGCCCACTGACGTACAAAATATCGCGTGTAGAGCGCATTCCAGCCAAAGACTTGATACGTATGGGATAAAAACGCAAAGGGCAGAAAGAAGAAGGAAGATACATCAGAGCCACATCTATACCTCTCTCATCGGGCGAAGAAGTCATCAGATATTCATAACCGGCAAGACGAAGAAGCGAGCGCTTGGTGAGGTCGGTCATCACCGTATCGTTCTCCACCTCGCACAGAGCCACCAAATCGGGGATTTCCCATTCCTTATTTCCCTTCTCGCCCAAAGCTACCAGTTCCTTTGCCAGATTGTTCAGTTTACGCCAATACCGGGTACGAGTCCAATGATAGCTGCCTTCAGGAGTAAACTCCATGTCATTCTTGAGGGAATCGTGACGTGTATCAAACAGATTCTCGCAATTCAGCTCTACAAAAGTGAGTAAACTGGATAAAAGTAAGGCTAAAAACATAGACAACACATTATTATAATAGGGTAAAACGGAGGGAGTGATAAAAAATAAGCGCTTTTATTTCGGAAAGTCATTTTTTTGATGTATCTTTGCAGAAGCAAAGTTGCACGCAGTACTACAGAGAATCATTCTTTGCGTACTCTGCCAATGGCTTTGCAAAATATATTCTACAGGGGTTCCATAGTTTAATGGATAGAACGGAGGTTTCCTAAACCTTTGATCCGAGTTCGATTCTCGGTGGAATCACTGACAAACAATAAAAGGTCGCTCCTTGATGGATGCGACCTTTTGTTGTTTTATATCTTTCCCCCGTCCGAAGGACTCGGACAGGGAATCAGATTCATTGATTATTTAGCCTCAACAGCTGCAACTTCCTCAGCAGGCTCAGCCTTGATCTTACGACCCAAAACAAGGTAAGCCAAAGGTGAAGCGATGAAGATAGAAGACAATGTACCGAATACAACACCCAGAATCATTGCGAATGAGAAGCTGCGGATGCTGTCACCACCAAGGATGAAGATGCAGAGCAACACGAGCAATGTAGAAACAGAAGTATTGATGGTACGTGCCAAGGTCTCGTTGACAGAAGCATTGAAGATCTGCTGACGATCAGCCTTAGGATGAAGCTTCAAGTTCTCACGGATACGGTCGAATACAACCACCTTATCATTGATAGAGTAACCTACCACAGTCAGGATAGCACCGATGAAGGTCTGGTCAATCTCCAATGAGAATGGAACGAGACCCCACAAGAGAGAATAGAAACCAACAACTGTCAAGGCGTCGAATGCCAAAGCGATGGTAGAACCCAAAGAGAAGGCTACGTTGCGGAAACGAAGCAGGATGTAAAGGAAGATGGCAATCAAAGCGAAGAGCACACTATAGATAGCGCCCATAGTGATATCCTTGGCTACTGAAGGACCGACCTTAGTACTACTGATAATAGAACCACCCTGACGAACATCAGGATTCTTGAATGCATCAACATTTTCCTGAGAAACCAAACCAGCCTTCTTCAAAGAGTTGTAGAGAATAGTCTCTGCCTGATCGTCGACTGCAGGGTTGTTGCTCTCAATCATATAGTTGGTAGACACACGGATTGTCTTACCATCTGTTCCGATAGCAATGGCACTTGTATTAGCCTTAGTTCCATCGGCATTGACGAAAGCATCACCAAGTACTGTACGGATCTCCTCTGGCTCAACTGGGCTCTCGAACTGAACCACATAGTTGCGACCACCTGTGAAGTCGATACTCTTGCTCAATCCACGTACAAAGAAGCTGCCGATAAATACTACTGCAGCAATGATAGCTACGGTAAAGGTAATCTTGTACATAGACATGAACTTGTACTTCTTGCCCTGCATCAGGTTGTGAGAAACGGCAGTGTCAAACTTGCAGTGCATCCACTTGTCGTGGTTCAACTTGTAATCGTAAACCAGACGAGTCAAGAACACAGCAGTGAAGAAAGATACGATGATACCGATAATCCAGGTAGTGGCGAAACCACGGATAGGACCTGTACCTGTAACCAACAGGATAACACCTGTGATCAAAGAAGTCAAGTTAGAATCGAAGATGGCAGAGAAAGCGTTACCATAACCTGCGGCAACAGCCTGCTTCATACCCTTGCCAGAACGAAGTTCTTCCTTGATACGTTCATAAATAAGCACGTTGGCATCCACCGCAGTACCCAAAGAAAGCACCATACCGGCGAGACCTGGCAACGTCAAGGCTGCCTGGAACGACGTCAGAATACCAAGCGTGAAGAATACATTGACGAGCAATGCCAAGTTAGCCATCATACCAGGTACAATGTTGTACATAACAACCATGTAAACCATCAAGAGTACGAAAGCCACAACGAATGAGATGATACCCATCTGGATAGACTGAGCACCAAGAGTAGGACCAACTACCTCTTCCTGAACGATACGTGCAGGAGCTGGCATACGACCAGACTTCAATGTGTTGGCCAAGTCCTTGGTATCCTCGATAGTAAAGTTACCAGAGATCTGTGAGCTACCACCATCAATCTCGCCATTAACACGAGGAGCAGAATAAACTACACCATCCAACACAATGGCAATAGCCTTGCCCACGTTGGCCTTGGTCATCTGAGCCCACTTGCGTGCACCCTCAGTATTCATCTTCATGCTGACAACAGGAGAACCCATCTGGTCGAACTCGTCCTTGGCGTCCGTGATTACATCACCCTCCAATGGAGCACGACCTGTAGTGGTAGTCACCTTCAAGGCATGAAGCTCATAGATATTCTTTACATTCAGATGATCAGCAGGCTTAGCACTCCAAAGCAGACGTAAGTCAGATGGCAAAACACGCTTAGCTACGGCTGAGTAGATAATCTTGTTGATAGCAGCAGTATCGCGGACACTGGCATAACCTACAGTACTCAAACCGCCAGCGAGTTGCAGACGAGCCAGCAATGGATGAGCCTTGATGGCAGCTGCATTCTGTGCATCCTCGCCTACCTTAGCAGCAGCATCGTCCTTCTTCTTGATAGAGAACTTGCCTTCTGCCTTCTTAGGCTCTGCCTTGGCTACGGCTTTCTTGGCTGCAGCAGGATCTGCTGCTACTGTATCAGTCTTCTCCTCACCATTATCGCCATTAGCGATACGAGTGTCGAGCTGCTGCAAATAAGGAGCGATCTCATCAGAATTGTATGTCTCCCAGAACTCGAGGTTGGCACTACCCTGAAGCATCTTACGCATACGCTCTGGCTGGCTGATACCAGGCATCTCTACCATGATACGGCCTTGCTGACCTTCCAGTTTCTGAATATTAGGCTGAACAACACCAAACTTGTCGATACGAGTGCGTACAACATTGAAAGAGTTGTCGATAGCATCCTGTACAGAAGTGCGGATAGCCTTTTCTACCTCCGCATCGCTGCTCTGAGGAGAAACCTTACCCTGCAACTGCTGGGTAGCGAACACTTCTGCAAGTTTATGACCTGGTGCGCTCTTGTGATAAGCGTTAATAAAAAGTGACACAAAGTCACCACCGTTAGCTTCTTCCTGAGCTCTGGCTTCCTTCATGGCATTTGTAAAGCCTGCATCGGTCTTATGATCGGCAAGGTTTTCAAGTACATCAGGTACAGAAATCTCAAGGATTACATTCATACCGCCCTTAAGGTCAAGTCCGAGACCAATCTGAGTTTCCAAGCAGTTCTGATAAGAGTAGACACCAAGATACTTCACAGAATCTTTATAATTCTGCTGTGCAATGGGGTCTTTCAACTCTGCAGCCTTACTGTCATAATATCTCGTAGCAAACGAGAATGACAGATAGAAGATGCTTGCAAGCGTCAACAAGACGGCAACACAAATTACAATTCCTTTGTTTTGCATTTCTATTTTTATTGTTATTAATTATTAATTTACATATAATGACGTGCAAAAATAATCATTTTTTTTCTTTTTAAGAAATTATTTCTGCGATATTATTCTTTTTTTAGTGTTTAGACTGCATTTTTAGGTAACAAAGCATGGGATAATGGTCTGAAACTGCTATTTTACTATCCACTTTACAGCCATAAGGCTTCCAGTCTTCAGAGCACATGATATTGTCTATACGTACATAGAATCCACTCCTGTGATAACTTATCCCCAATCCATTCCCGCTCTCTATAAAACAATCAGTCAGGTCTTGTGCTATCGTACGATGCGCATACGAGATAGGACTATCATTGAAGTCACCACAAAGTATGATGCTCTTTCCTTTATACCGACTCAGATAGTTTGCCACGGCGTCTGCCTCAGGAGCACGTTTCTTAGTGGCTTCCGCCAGTTTTACAATCAACAGTTTAGATGTCTGTTCGGCTGTATCGGTCTCCAATTTACCTTTCACTAAATTCTTGAACTTACGACGCTCTTCTAAAGACAAGCCTGTCGTCTCCAAATGATTATTGACCAACAACACTTCCTTACCCTTTACCGACAGACGGAAAGCCGCACTCAAGTTGCCTTTAGAGGCATAGGGAATCAGTTCCTTGCCCAGTATAGGGAACTTGCTCAGCACCATCAGGCCGTTACCGCCATTAGGGTGATTGATGGTTTCGATATAAGGATAAACAGGACGCAACAGCGTGTCTATCTGTTCCCACTCGTAAGCGGTAGGGACAGCTTCCTGAAGACACACAATATCTGCATTCTGCCTGCGCACATACTTCACTATAGGATTGACACCGTCCTCATCCGTCACGCCTTCTGCAAGGCTCAACGTATTATAAGACAGTACTTTGATAGAGCCAGCAGGCGGTTCGCTACAGATATTCAAGGGCATGTATTTCCTTACCGGCACATAACACAGCAAAAAGCCCAAAAACGGAATAAGAGCATATCGCGCCTTGACAATCAGCCAGAAGAACAAAAAGCAGAAATTGACGAAAAGGAAAAGGGGAAAGAACAATCCGGCAGTAGACAGCAATGCAAAATGCTCTGGCGACAAATGGTCAGAGTATCCTACAGCCATCATCAGAATGACAGAAGCGACATTGGCGCCTGCTATCATCCGTATGGTGAAAATCTTGATTCCGTCAAACATTTCCCTAACTTATTTCTGACTTAGCAAGTAATGTTGTTAGTATGTATCATTGATAGCCTTATTTATTGCTCTGATCGAAAAGAATCTGCTTTTCTTCCTTGGTCAAACTATCATAACCATTCTTGCGTATCTTGTCAAGGATACGGTCTATCTCTTCTTGTGTAGCTTGCTTTTTCTTATTATAATCCCAGTCTTGCTGACGCTCATCGTCTGTAAAGTTCTCATTTCGGGTATAAGTAAACTGCTGTTTACGATGTTTACCCGCAAAGATGTCACGCATCTTCGCAAAAGCATCCTTTGCCCTGCTGCCACCATAACCTCCATCTATCTGCTTGCGCCAATAACGAATCATGAAGAAGCCAAAGACCATACCTCCGAGGTGAGCAATATGAGCCACACCATCACCCGTGGTCGCTATGGCAGAAAACAGTTCGATGGCAGCATAACCTATCACGAAATACTTGGCCTTGATAGGCACTGGGATAGGGAAGATGAAGATGCGGTCTTCGGGGAATATCATACCAAAAGCCAACAGAATGGCATAGATGGCACCCGAGGCTCCTACGGTAGTCCAACTATTCAACAAAGCCGACAAATTGTGAGATACCGAGAATATATTGCCAATCGTGACGCCAGGCATAATGTCAGACATCTTCACATAAAACTGCACAAACTGCGCTGCTTCTTGAAACAAACCAGCACCCACGCCACATGCAATGTAATAAAAAAGGAATTTCTTTGCTCCCCACACTCTTTCTACCACACAGCCAAACATCCAGAGAGCAAACATATTGAAGAGAATGTGTTCGAAACCTCCATGCATAAACATGTAAGTAAAGAGCTGATAAATTTGAAAGTCGGAAGCCAAAAAGAAATGGAGCCCGAAAATATCATTCAGAGCATAGCCACCACTGGCATCCTTACCCATAAGGAAAGTAAGCAGGAAGGCTACGACATTCACTATCAACAAGTTCTTTGTAACTATAGGTATATTGCGCATCTTTAAAATCTGATTAATTACTAAATATTTGCGGCAAAATTACTAAAAATATCCGTGAAAACGCCAAAAAAAAGACATAATACACTTAATTTTCAATAAATTCATCACTTTTCTGCATTTTTTGTTTGACTTTTAAAAGAATAATTCTATATTTGTAAGCAAAATCGATGAAAAAACATTAGTATTAATCATTTAATAAAGTAAAATTATGAACAAGACAGAATTGATTGACAAGATTGCAGCAGGTGCTGGCATCAGCAAGGCTGATTCTAAGAAGGCTCTCGACGCCACAGTTAACGCACTTAAGGAAGCCCTCATCGCTGGCGACAAGATACAGTTGGTAGGTTTCGGTACATTCAGTGTTAACGAGCGTCCTGCTCGCGAGGGTATCAACCCTGCAACAAAGGAGAAGATCCAGATTGCTGCCAAGAAGGTTGCTAAATTCAAGGCTGGCGCTGAGCTTGCAGATGCTTTGAACAAGTAATTGTAAAAAATCTTGCAGATAAATAAAGGGCAGTCATTTTTGACTGCCCTTATTTTATAGTCTATGTCCTACCTGTTTATTTTGGCTGCTTGCCGATATAAGCCAAGATACCACCATCCACATAGAGAATGTGTCCGTTTACTGCATTAGATGCCTCTGAAGCGAGGAACACCGCTGGACCCATCAACTCCTCTGGCTCCAACCAGCGGCCGGCAGGAGTCTTAGCACAAATAAAGCTGTCAAAAGGATGACGGCTGCCATCTGGCTGATGCTCACGAAGAGGTGCTGTCTGAGGAGTGGCAATATAACCAGGACCTAAGCCATTGCACTGAATGTTGTGCTCACCAAATTCTGAACAGATATTACGTGTCAGCATCTTCAAGCCACCCTTGGCTGCGGCATAGGCAGAAACTGTCTCACGACCCAACTCACTCATCATAGAGCAGATGTTAATAATCTTTCCATGTCCCTTCTTTATCATACCAGGAAGTACTGCCTTTGAAACGATGAAAGGCGCAGTCAGGTCGATATCTACCACCTGCTTGAAGTCCTCTACCGACATTTCCGTCATAGGAATACGCTTGATGATACCGGCATTATTCACCAAGATATCTATCACGCCGAGTTCCTTCTCGATATCGGCAACCATCTTCTTCACCTGCTCCTCGTCAGTAACATCACAGATGTATCCCTTGGCATCAATACCTTTTGCCTTGTAATCTGCCAAGGCCTGATCCATGTGATGCTGGCTACGACAGTTGAAAGCAATCTTTGCACCTGCCTTGGCATAAGCCTCAGCGATAGCGAAGCCGATTCCGTAAGCGGCTCCTGTTACAAGGGCTACCTTACCCTCCAATGAAAATAATTTAGAAAAATCCATATCTCAATAGAATTATTGTTGTTATATCAAGTCTGTTATCTCAATTTTGTTTCTAAAGTCTGCTATTTCAATCAAGTCTGCTATTTCAGATCAGTTATCTCATAGAAATCCTGATCACCATAGTCAAGATTCTCGCCGCCCATTCCCCAAATGAATGTATAGTTGTGGGTAGCTGCAGCACTATGTATACTCCACTCTGGCGACAAGACTGCCTGATTGCCTTTCATCCAGATATGACGGGTTTCCTGTGGTTCTCCCATCAAGTGGCAAACAGCTTGCGACTCGGGAACTTCAAAATAGAAATAGGCTTCCATTCTTCTGCTGTGGGTATGTGCTGGCATGGTATTCCATACGGAGCCTGGTGCCAATTCTGTCATTCCCATCTGCAACTGGCAGGTAGGAAGCACCTGGTTTACCAACATTTTATTAATATTACGCTCATTGCTCATTTCGAGCGAACCCATGTGGGCACAGATGGCATCCTGCTTGGTCACCTTACGACAAGGATAACTGGTATGAGCACAGGTACTGTTGAAATAGAATTTGGCAGGATGCTGAGGGTCCTTGCTCTCAAACAGCACATCTCTGTCGCCACTGCCTATATAAAGTGCCTCCTTAAAACCTAAGGTGAAAGACTCTTCACCCACTTTAACCACACCTTCTCCCTCGCCTACATTGAAAACACCAATCTCGCGGCGAGTGGTAAAATAAGTAGCTTTGAGAGGATCTATAGCTTCCAGTCGAAGAGTCTCGGCTTTAGGCATAACACCTCCCACTATCATTCTGTCGTACATGGAATAAACCATATTAACCTCATCGTTCACAAAAAGCGTGTCTATCAAGAACTCTTTTCGCAAGCGCTGGGTATCATAATTTTTAGCATCCACAGGGTGAGACGCATAACGAAGTGAATAATTAGTTTTCATGAAATTTTAAGTCTCTAAGATTAGTTTGATGGCAAATTTACAAATTATTTTTCTAATTCCACCAAAAACACACGAAAGATTCTTCCTTTTTGCTTATTTTATTATTAGAAATAATGATAAGTGTAAATTAGATGCCATTTTATACTACTAAAAAAGAGGAAAGAAAAGAAAACAATAAACACCTCATGAAAAAATGAGTCAGAAGACATAAAAAAAACAACCCTCCAAGCCATAACAGCCTGAAGGGTTGTTTTTGAAAAGTTGTCCCAGGCGGATTCGAACCACCACTGACAGAACCAAAAACTGTAGTGCTACCATTACACCATAGGACAATCAAACCGGATGCAAAGGTAGCGGATTTTTTCTCCACTACCAAATTATTTTAATACTTTTTGCATTTTTATTATTGAAATACACTGAAATATACTATTTCACTGTAATCAGATAATAATTCTTCTTGCCCTTTTGAACCAAGAGGTATTTACCGTCGATAAGATCTTCAGCTGTTACCAACTGATCGAAAGCAGAGAGCTTCTCCTTATTGAGTGACACACCACCGCCCTTGACAAGTTTGCGCATTTCGCTCTTGCTTGGGAAAATCTGCATATCTTCCTGACAGAACAGGTCAACAGCACCACCACCCAGCAGACTCTTATCAAGGGTATAATGAGGCACATTGGCGAAGACATCATTCAAAGTAGCCTCGTCAAGCTGGGCAAGATTTTCCTTGGTAGCTTTACCGAAGAGAATGTTGCTGGCAGCAATAGCCATCTCCAAGTCCTCCTTGGAATGTACCATCACTGTTACCTCCTCTGCCAGACGCTTCTGAAGCACACGACGACCAGGGTCCTGCTTGTGCTCTTCTACAAGTGCATTAATGGTTTCCTGGTCCAAGTCGGTAAAGATCTTGATATACTTCTCAGCATCGTCATCGCTTACATTCAACCAGAACTGATAGAAAGCATAAGGAGTGGTACGGTTGCGATCCAGCCAGATATTGCCACTCTCAGTCTTACCAAACTTCTTGCCATCAGCCTTGGTGATCAACGGACAGGTAAGACAGAAGCATTCTGCATCATTGCCCAAAGTACGGTGAATAAGTTCGGTACCAGTGGTCATGTTGCCCCACTGGTCATTACCACCAAGCTGCAGGCGAACGCCATACTTCTGATACTGATAAAGGAAGTCGTAACCCTGAAGCAACTGATAGGTAAACTCGGTGAAAGACAATCCGTCACGAGCCTCACCATTCAAACGCTTCTGCACGCTATCCTTGGCCATCATATAGTTAACGGTGATATGCTTTCCCACCTCACGGGCAAAGTCGAGAAAGGTAAATTCCTTCATCCAGTCATAGTTGTTTACCAACTCTGCCTTGTTGGGCTCATCACCATCGAAGTCGAGGAATTTAGACACCTGCTTCTTGATTGCCTCCTGATTATGATAGAGAGTCTTTGAATCGAGAAGATTACGCTCCTGACTCTTGCCAGAAGGATCACCGATCATACCTGTAGCACCACCAACAAGGAGGTAAGGCTTATGACCACAACGCTGCAAATGACGCAACATCATGATACCACACAAGTGACCAATGTGCAGGGAGTCTGCTGTAGGATCGGTTCCAAGGTAGGCAGACACCATATGGGTGTTGAGATATTCCTCTGTACCTGGCATTATCTGTGCCAGCATACCACGCCATTTCAATTCTTCAACAAAATTTTTTGCCATAGAATGATTTCTATTTATTATATATTATAATATGTATATGGGACCTGACAACTGCCAGAAACTTACGGAACGGGATCATAGCCCGAACCACCCCATGGGTTGCATCTTAATATGCGCCTGACAGCAAGCAGCATGCCCTTGAAGGGTCCATACTTGAGTATAGCCTGACGGGCATACTCTGAGCACGTAGGCGTAAACCGACAAGAAGGAGGTGTGAAGGGAGTGATGCACTTCTGATAGAACAGGATAGGCCCAACCAGCAACTTGGTCAAGACCATTTTAAAGCCCTGCCATACCCACTTCATCATTTGCTTCAGGCTACACACCATTTTCTTCCCTCCCAAAATATAGTGTCTACTTATCTTCCTTACTGCACGAAGGCAATCTGTCTTCCTCATGGAGCAGTTTGTCTGCCACACGTCGCAGAAGTATTTGTATCTTACTTTCCACTCTTGCCGTATCATGCAATTTGGCATCCTGCCATATCACCGCCAACAGCAATTTCTTGCCTGTTACTTTCTCCAAAGCTTCAGCAATCAAAGCCTTGTTCTTGCGATAAGCCTCACGAATCTGTCGTTTCACACGATTTCTCTTGACTGCACGCTTGAAATAACGCTTCGAAACACTTATCAACAACTCAGTACTGGCTGCCTTCTCGCTCTGGCAGTCATCAACAAGTAAGAACACACCTCTTATTGGCCAGGCTGAGAAAGAACTGGCTTTTCCGCTGAAGAGTTGGTCTATGAGCAACTTGCGACACAACCTCTCTTCCTTGCCAAAAGTATAGGTTCCTGTTGTTGATTCCATTTCCTATTTATTATGCTTCTGCAGATAATCCTTTAGCGCACCCGTCATGGATGGGAATTCCTTGGTTGGTGCACTGAGGTCTAAACGAAGTCCCTCCTCGTCTACCGTCTTGGCTGTTGCAGGGCCAAAAGCACCGACTGCGACCTTGCCTTGCTCGAAGTTAGGGAAGTTCTTCTTGAGAGCCTTCACTCCTGTTGGGCTAAAGAATACCATCATATCGTAATCAAATCCCTCGATTTCTTCTTCGGTGAAGTCATTGCTCACGGTACGATACATCACGCACTCGGTATGGTTGAGTTTCTTCTCATCAAGCAGATTCTTGATATCATCATTATGCACACAGCTCAATGGTACGAGATACTTCTCTGTTTTATGACGAGCCATCTGTGGTATCAATCCATCAATCTTTCCTGTTGTTCCAAAGAACACCTTGCGCTTGCGATATTGCACATATTTCTGGATATAAAGGGCGATGGTCTCAATCACACAGAAATATTTCATATCTTCAGGAATGGTGATTCGCATCTCTTTTGCCAGATTGAAATAGTTATCAACCGCATGGCGTGATGTGAAAACTACTGCAGTATAGTCGAGCAAGTTTATCTTCTGCTGACGAAACTCCTTTGCAGAAAGTCCCTCAACCTTGAAGAATGGACGGAACACACATTCTACACCATACTCCTTCTCAATATCATAGTAAGGCGATTTCTCACTTGCAGGTTTGGGTTGAGAAACTAAGATCTTTTTAATCATTTTGTCTTAAAAGTTTATTTTCAAATAATGGCTCATCAATACCAGTCCTCCACACAATGCAGAGAAAGGCACCGCTTCGAGGGCACAAAAGTACAAAAATATTTGCAAAAACGAGCCGTTTCCTCTAAAAAAGATGATATAACTCTTATAAAATGAGAGGATTTTAACTAATCCTACCACTATCAGAGCATAAATGATAGCTGCATCCAGCGACAAATTAAAGTATGTCAACAGCATAACGACTGGAAACAAAAGCACTCCTTCACATGAGAAGAGAAAGAGATAAGCTTTCATCCATTGTACGTTTTTTTTTCTATCAAAGAACACCCATCCCACAACAGAATAGAGCAATGCCTTGAACAGAAAATAAGAAGCCACAACTCCAGCATAGATTGCTATCACCTGATACTGCTCGATGGTAAATGTATCGCTGATTGATGCTCGAGAATAAAGAAAGAATCCAATGGCTCCCAACAAACAGGTTTGCAGCACCAAGAAGAGTTGGAACCTCAATTCAGTAGAGGTCTCCGATATCTCGGTAGTACCAAAGCGAGGCGTATAAAAGAACTTTCGTAACTGCCGGAGGATAAACTCACGTGACTGAGCAAAAGCAACACATGCCAATACAAAGCATAGCAACAACAGCGATGTGACAAAGTTGTCGCCCGAAACCGAATATGGAACCGGGTCGCCCGAAACACCCATTCGACCGCCACGCAACTCGGGATGAAACAAAGAGTCCTTCGAAAAGAAAGACTCTCTATAATATTGCGGCAAGGAGACATCCCGAAAGCTCTTTCCTGCAGGATGACCCGGCAAATGAAGGGTGTCAGGCATCGTGCTCCATCTGATTTCACTGGGCTTGATATGAGCCCGAATCATGGAGTCCTGCTGAGCCGGTGTCGCATTGCGTGGCAACCAGCTCAGCACTTTCCGTGGCGTAAGTTCGCCTGTATGCACAACGGGGTTCTGAAGACTTTCTTCTTCAGCAGCCTCTACCTGTACAGAATCTGCCTGTAACACCATTGCTTAGAGTCCGAAAACTTTCTTGATTTCTTCTACCTTGTCCAACTTTTCCCAAGTAAACAACTCTACCGTCATCTTCTTGATTTCATGATAACGGCTGGTGAATATCTTTTCCACCACCTCGTTCTTGCGACCCATGTGTCCATAGGCAGCAGTCTCAAGGAACATAGGCTGACGCAATTTTAATTTACGCTCAATAGCCTTAGGGCGAAGGTCGAACATCTCTTTTATCTTTTTCGCAATCTCACCATCAGTCATATTGACATGGCTACGACCATAAGTATTGACATAAATGCTTACAGGCTCTGCCACGCCGATAGCGTAGCTTACCTGTACGAGCATCTCGTCTGCCACACCTGCAGCCACCATGTTCTTGGCTATATAACGAGTGGCATAAGCAGCCGAACGGTCTACCTTGCTGCTGTCCTTACCCGAGAAGGCTCCTCCACCATGAGCACCTTTGCCTCCATAGGTATCAACGATAATTTTACGACCGGTAAGACCAGTATCACCATGAGGACCACCTATCACGAACTTGCCTGTAGGATTGACATAATACTTGATGTCATCATTAAACAAGGCCAGCACCTTTTCACTCAACTGCTTCTTGACACGAGGAATCAGGATATTGATCACGTCCTCTCGGATTTTTGCCAGCATAGCCTCATCATCATCGTTACCATTAGCATCTTTAATAAAGTCATCATGCTGAGTTGAGACCACGATGGTATCTATGCGCTGAGGGATATTATCGTCAGAATATTCTATAGTAACCTGACTCTTAGAATCGGGACGAAGATATGTCATTTCCTTGCCTTCCTTACGGATATTGGCAAGCTCGCGCATGATAATCTGAGCCAAGTCGAGTGACACGGGCATGTAATTATCAGTCTCGTTGGTAGCATAGCCGAACATCATACCCTGGTCACCGGCTCCCTGCTCCTCATCTTCCTCACGGCTTACGCCTCGATTGATGTCATCACTCTGTTCATGAATGGCAGTAAGCACGCCACAAGAGTCTCCGTCAAACTGATATTCCGATTTTGTATAGCCTATCTTTTTGATGGTCTTGCGGGCGATGGCCTGCAAATCCACATATTCCGACGAGCGAACCTCACCCATAATAATTACCTGACCAGTGGTACAGAAAGACTCAATAGCGCAATGAGCATTCTCGTCATAAGCCAAAAACTGATCAAGCAAAGCGTCTGATATCTGGTCAGCCACTTTATCTGGATGTCCTTCAGAAACTGATTCTGATGAAAACAAATATGCCATATTTTTTCTTGTTAAAATCTTGGTTATTATATATATAATATTTATCGGGCTGCAAAGTTACGCATTATTTTCCACATACCGATGTGTTTGCTCAAAAAAGTTGTGTTTTTTGATTCTTATCATACATGATGTTGCGAGGATGATGCTCCAAGATGGCTTTTCTGAGGTCGGAATCCTCCAGATGAGTATAAACTTCTGTCGTTCCTATATCCTCATGGCCAAGCATGGCTTGTATGACTCGCAGGTCGGCACCTCCCTTGAGCAATGCTGTGGCAAAGCTATGCCGCAAAGTATGGGGCGAGATAGTCTTGGTGATGCCAGCCATGATTGCATACTGCTTGATCATAATCAGAATCATGGTACGAGTAAGATGAGCGCCCCTGCGATTGAGGAAAACATAGTCTTCCTCACCCGGTTTGATATTCATCTTGTTACGGTCGCCATACCAGGCATGCAATTCATCCAATGCCTTCTGCGAGATAGGAACCAACCGTTCTTTGTTTCCCTTTCCCAATATACGAACGAATTTCTCCTCCTCAAAAAGATTGCTCAACTTAAGATTGACAAGCTCGCTCACACGCAAGCCACACGAGAAGAGTACCTCAATAATGGCTTTGTTGCGTTGCCCCTCCCATTTACTTAGGTCGATAGCATTTTCCAATTGGTCTACTTCCTCAGTTGTCAGATACTCAGGCAAGTGCAGACCCACCTGTGGATTTTCCAACAACTCGGTAGGATCATCCTTAAGATAACCATCAAGAACCAAGAAACGATAGAACGAGCGTATGCCACTCAGGATACGGGCCTGTGTACGGGCTCCCACCCCAACATCATGGATAGATGCCGAGAAATGCTGTAAGTCTGGCAATTTGACATCAAGAACTGACATATTGTTCTGAGCCACATAACTGAGCAAGTAATCCAAATCGTGCCTGTATGCCTCCAACGTATTGACAGAGAAATTGCGCTCCAACTTAAGATATCTCATATAGTTCTTTACAATTTCCGTACTCGTTTTCTTGCTTGTTTCCATTTTTATTATTACCTTTGCATATACAACTGCGAACATGAACGCCTATAGCCCTCAGACAACAGGCTCGCTCTTTGCTCGCAAAAGTACAAAAAAATTCTGATATTTAAAACAAAAACATCGTTTAGATATGAAGATACAGATTATCAATGGCCCCAACCTCAATCTGCTTGGTGTTCGCGAGCCTGGTATTTACGGCAACAATTCTTTCGAAAGTTACCTTCCACAACTGAAAGCTAAATATCCCGATATCGAGATAGAGTATTATCAGAGCAATATCGAGGGCGAGCTCATCAATAAGTTGCAGGAAGTAGGATTCAGTTACGACGGAGTTGTTCTCAATGCCGGTGCCTACACACATACCAGTATAGCCCTGCAAGACTGTATACGGAGCATGAAATGCCCCGTAGTGGAAGTTCATATCTCCAACGTTCACAAGCGTGAGGAATTCCGACATCACTCTTATCTGTCGGCAGCTTGCCTGGGTGTTATCTGCGGCTTCGGATTAGCTTCATACGACCTTGCCATTGCCGGCATTTTAGCACAAAAATAGCATGACAGAGACAGAGGTTATTGACAAGTATATCTGCCAGCATATTGAGCCAGAAGGCGATTATCTGTATCGACTGTACCGCGCCACCAATATTCACACCATCCATGGGCGTATGGCAAGCGGACACATACAAGGCAGACTGTTAAAGATGCTCGTTGAGATGATTCGTCCCAACAACATTCTTGAGGTAGGTACCTTCAGTGGATACAGTGCCATCTGTCTGGCAGAAGGTCTGAAAGAAGGAGGCAAACTGTACACCTTCGAGATCAACGACGAAATGGAAGACTTTACCCGACCATGGATAGAAGGCTCATCGGTTGCCGACAAGATTGACTTTCGTATAGGAGATGCAAACATAGAAGCACCCAAACTGGGCATTACGTTCGACATGGCGTTTGTTGATGGCGACAAACGCACCTATCTCGAAACTTACGAAATGGTATTGGGCCTCCTGAATCCAGGAGGCTATATCCTTGCTGACAACACCTTATGGGATGGACATGTGACAGATTCCTGTTACGACCACGACCACCAGACTCAAGGCATACGCAAGTTCAATGATTTCATCGCCAAAGATCCTCGTGTAGAAGTTGTCATTCTTCCTTTGAGAGATGGTCTTACCCTTATCAGAAAGAAATAGCTCACACTCTCAAAAGAAAGACTCACTCATTAATTTATCAACCGCTTGCTAAGATACCTTACGGGATACCAGACTGAAAGCCATCCCACGGCGATGACCGTCACCAAGATAAGCAACACATCCAGATAATGTACACTGACAGGATAGGCATTCACGATAAACGACCCCTCAGAGTCGCCCAAACGCACCAATCCATATTGTTGCTGAAGGAAACAAAGCAAAAGTCCCAAACCGATACCAAAGAGGGCTCCAACAGCAGAAATCATTCGTCCTTCAAAAAGGAAGATACGAGCTATTTGCTTATCTGTGGCACCCAAGTTTCTTAATGTCAGAACATCATCCTTCTTGTCGATGATGAGCATAGACAGCGAGCCTATAATATTGAAGCAAGCCACCACCAGGATAAAAGTAAGGAAGATGTAGGCTATCATCTTCTCTATAGACATGATGCGAAATGTGTCTTCCTGCTGTTCATAGCGGTCGAGCACCTTATACTTTCCTCCTGCTATCTTGAGCATTTTCGACTTTACAGCCTCAAGATCACTACCCGGCTTCAAGCGAATCTCCAATGAGGACAACATACCTTGCTGTCCAAACAGATTACGGGCAAAGGCAATAGAGGTGATAATATAATTCTTGTCATACTTCGACTGCTTAACAGAGAACAGCACACCTGGGCTATTGATCGAGTCGACCACAAAGCCTGCATCAGGATTGGACATATCAAACTGTCCTTCCTTCTGTGGAGCATAAATTCGCAGAAATCCATTCCATTGCGCTCCCACACCGAGAGTCTGGGCCAACCTTATGCCCAAGACTCCAAACTCCAAATTGGCAGCATGCAAGGAAAAAGTACCGTCGCCATAAAGGATATCTGTGATATGCGTCAACTCCGAGAAGTTGTCATCCACACCCTTCACCATAACCATGGCTTGCTTATCCTGATAGATGGCCAAAGCCTGATCTTCCACCGACTCAGTAGCGACATCTACCTGTGGCAATGCTTTTATCTCGGTCAATATGGGATCATCGGCAGGAACCGTCTTTCCCTCTACAGGAACAACTTTCAGTTGCGGGTCAAAGTTGGTGAAAAGCGAAGCCACCAAATCGTGGAATCCATTAAATACGCTCAGCACTATGACCAATGCCATAGTAGCCACAGCTACACCTATGGCACTGATAGCACTAATGATATTAATGGCATGCGTACTCTTCTTGGCAAAAATATACCTTCTTGCAATGAAAAAAGGAAAATTCATAGATTCTGCTTTGCTTGTTTGGCCTAAAAGTTTACAGGGAGTCAAGTACGCCAGTCTTGACTCCCTTATTCTCACATTCTACTTTTTCAATAATTCATCAATGCGCTCCAGATAATCCAAGCTGTCATCAAGGAAGAATCGCAACTCAGGAATAATGCGCAACTGATTTCTCACATTCTTGCCCAAATCGTAACGAATCGTCTTCTCGTTGGCAGTAATGTTCTGCAATATCTCCTCTCCCTTCTCTGATGGAAACACACTGAGATAGGCTGTACAGATGCTGAGGTCTGGGCTTATTTTCACCTTGGTCACACTCACCATCACACCATGCATCATGCGTGTTTGAGACTGGAAGATAAGACTGAGCTCTTTCTGCAGCAGTCTTGATATACGGTTTTGTCTTGTTTCTTGCATATTTTTCTCAATTTTAAAGTATAATCATTCAATTCTTTGAACAACTAAACATAAATACACTGGTTATAAAACTATTACTCTAAGTCCACATGAGTCACATTGACGCGCTCATGCAGAAAAATCTGTGCAGACTCTTTGAACTTTTCCTCACTCTCAGTGGTAAGATACTGACAAGTGCCGTTTTGCGTGATATTACGCTCCAGTTCAGGATGCCTGTTCAGATATTCGTGAAGGCTATTAGCCACATATTGCCCTTGTGGTACGATACGCACACCATCAGGCACATTCTTCACTATGCTGTTCATCAGCAAAGGATAATGCGTACAACCCAGAATGACGGTGTCTATATCCGAATCCGTCCTCATCAGCTGATCGATACGTTTTTTTACAAAATAGTCGGCTCCCGGGCTGTCAGCCTCATTGGCTTCCACAATAGCTGCCCATAAAGGGCAAGCCACACCACTTACCTGAATATCTGGCCACAGTTTTCCTATCTCCATCTTGTAGCTCTCGCTCTTGATGGTTCCTTCCGTAGCAAGAATACCCACATGTCTGCTTTTTGTAAGGTTGCCTATCACTTCAGCTGTAGGACGAATAATACCCAATACCCTACGATTGGGGTCAAGCTCTGGAATATCCCTTTGTTGGATGGAGCGCAAAGCCTTTGCCGAAGCTGTATTACAACCCAATATCACCAGATGGCAACCCATGGAGAACAACTTAATAACAGCTTGACGGGTAAACTTATACACAACCTCGAACGAACGAGAGCCATAAGGAGCCCTGGCATTATCACCTAAATACATATAGTCGTATTGCGGCAAAACCTGGCGAAGTCCATGCAAAATAGTCAGACCGCCATAACCAGAATCAAAGATTCCAATAGGACCTGGATTAGAAGGCAACATCATTTCAAATTCTCCTTGATTAATAGGGTTACATCCTCACCACATAGGGCATTAACATAAGGAAAAGCTCCCTTGTCTGTGTTCAGAATAAAAGCAAGTCCTTTCACCTTTCCCACCTTTTGCACAGCAGCATCTATCTGCGCCTTTAAAGGAGCATAAGCATCAGCATCAGCCTGTTGCAAGAGGCGCACAGCCTCCGCCTTGAAGGTGACATTTTTAGCCATCAGTTCACGAAGCTCGGCCTGTCTCTTTTCCAAGATAGAAGGCGCAAAACTTCTCTGTCCGTCGAGGAACTCCTCGTACTTGGCATTAAACTCATCCTCAGCACGCTTGGTTTCAGCATCATACTTCGCTCTGAGGTCGTCCATATTATGCTTGGCTATCGCATAACCAGGCATGGTATGAAGCACCTCTTCATAGCTGAAATACCCAAAACGCAAAGACTGTTCTACAGGAGCTGACACTTGTGGATGAGCAGACTGCTGAGCCGAAGCCACAACGGGCATAAGCATAAAGACCAAAGGCAAGAGTATCTGTTTCATGAGTTACACCTTTTAGATAATGAAAATAAATAATGACACCTTATTATATATATAAGAGAAACAAGGGCAAGCATGTATGCCTGCCCTTTTTATTCTATTGTCCAACCAGTAATCGGTTACTTGATCTTAGACTGAACTTCCTTGGTTACATCTACGACGTTAGAGCCTGTGTAAATAGCAGCACCCTCCTCGAAGATATAAGTATAGTTGCCAGCCTTGCCTACAGCGTCAATGGCAGCACGCACCTTGGCTACGATAGGCTGCATCAACTCGTTGCTCTTCTTCTGCAACTCCTGCTGACCATCCTGATAAGCCTGCTGGATCTTCTGCTGAAGTCCCTGCAACTCAGTCTCCTTCTGCTGCTTGGCAGTAGCATTCATCGTGCTTGCACCCTTCTGGTACTCGTCAGCCTTGCGCTGGAACTCTTCCTGCATAGCCTTCAACTCATTGTCCTTCTGCTTCTGCAGAGCCTCGAGCTCACCATTTGCCTTAGCAACATCAGGCAAAGCCTGCATGATAGTCTGGGTGTTGACCTTACCAAACTTCTGCGCCATCATTGTCATAGGAGCAAGAAGCATCAACATTAAAACTAATTTTTTCATTGTTCTATTTGTTTTTAATTATTAATTCACTACTGTTTATTAGTTCTTTCGGTTGCAATATAATAACCGCTTGCAAAGATAGCACAATTTTCTGATTATGCGAAAAGAAAAGCTATTATTTTAAGCCTTATTAGGCTTAGTTGGCAGAATAGCCCAATTTCTTCAGCACTTCATTGCTGATGTCGATCTTTGGCGAGCCGAAGATAATGCCACTGTTGCTGGCACGGTCGAGAACCAACGAATAGCCACGCAGGTCGGAAACCTCCTTTACGGCATTGTAGATTTCCTCCTGTATAGGTCCCATCAGCGCCTCACGCTTCTTGAAGAGCTCACCCTCAGGACCGAAGTATTTTTTCTTCAGTTCGCTGGCTTCTTTCTCCTTGTTCATGATAGCCTCCTGCTTGGCTTTCTTCTGCTCTTGCGAGAGGAAGACCACTTCGTTCTGATAGTTCTTGTACATGGTGCTTGCCTCTATGTTGAGAGCTTCCACTTCTGCCTGCCACTTTTTGCTCACCTGGTTGAGCTGTTCGTTGGCACGCTCATAGGCAGGCACATTTTTCAGGATGTACTCCATGTCTATCAAGGCATATTTCTGTGCGTTCGCTGTGATGGCCATTACTGCCATCATCAGCATCATTATTATCTTCTTCATTTCAAATCCTCCACAAATGAATTCTTCACTTTTTGTTCTTCACTCTTCACTTTAAATTAGAACTCCTGTCCCAAGATGAAGTGGAACTGACTTCCACCCTTCTTATACTGACTTCCGTTCCATACCTTGTCGAAACCATAAGCCCAGTCGATACCCATCAAGCCCACCATAGGCAGGAAGATACGTACACCCACACCGGCACTGCGCTTCATGCTGAACGGATTGAAGTTCTTGGTTTCATACCAAGCATTACCAGCCTCAACGAAGGTCAAACCATAAATAGTGGTGTTACCCAAGAGGAAAGGATAGCGGAGCTCCAATGAGAAGCGGTCGTATGCATAAGCATAATAGCCAGTACTGCGGTTGTAAGATACCGAACCATTCTCGTAACCACGAAGACCGATGGTCTCCTCACCATAGTATGATGAATATCCGCTCATGCCGTCACCACCCACATAGTAGGTCTCGAACGGACTCTTCTTATACTTGTTGTAAGCTCCCAACAAGCCAAGCTCCACACGTGTCATCAGCACGAAGCACTTCTGGCCATTGGTCAGGGCTGTATAGGTCTTGGCCTTGAACTTCCACTTGTGGTATTCTACCCAGCGATACTTCTCCTGCTGCTCGGCAGCATAGGTAGGCGACTTGGAATCGTTGGCAAGATTCTTATAGTCCTTGCCATCAAACAAACTCCATGGTGGAGTAAGGTTGACACTTGCCTCAAACTCAGAGCCTCTTCGTGGGAAGAGCTGGTTGTCGGTAGATGTACGGTTGAGCGAAATGGTAAAGTTCAGGTTGTTCGCATTACCATTGGTCATCAACATATAGTTCCAGTTCTTCATCATGTAGCGCTGATAAGCCACCTGTACCGAGAGGGTGAAGTAATCATCAGGCCAACGCAGGCGCTTGCCCCATCCGAGGCTCAAGCCCAGCATCTGAATGTACTTGTCTGGATCGTAATAGTTTTCGTAATTGTTATAATAGCTATTACCATAACCGTACATATAACTGTAGTAGTTGTTCATGTAGGCACTGTTGTAGTAGTTGCTCGACACGTCGGTAGACTTACTGTAGTAGGCACCCACACTGAACTGGATAGGTCGTTTTCCACCAAACCAGTTAGTAGAATAGCTGATGTTGTACGACTGATAATAGGTACCGTTGGTCTGCGCACCGATGCTCAGCACCTCGCCGTCACCAATAGGCATAATGCCGCGATGCTCTTTGTTCTTGTTGAAGAGGTTGCGCATAGAGAAGTTGTTCAACTTCAATCCCACACGACCGATAACACCCGTCTGACCCCATCCGAGCGAGAACTCTATCTGGTCGTTGCTCTTCTGTGTAAGGTCGTAGTTGATGTCTACGGTACCATCCTCGTAGTTAGGCTTGATATCTGGATTCATCTTCTCAGGATCGAAGTGTCCCATAGAAGCCAACTCACGAACCGAACGCATGACGGCATCCTTAGAGAAGAGGTCGCCTGGCTTGGTACGAAGCTCTCTACGAACCACATTCTCGTACAGACGGGTGTTACCGTTGATACGAATATGACTCAGATAAGCCTGTGGGCCTTCAGTAACTCGCATTTCCAGGTCGATAGAGTCGCCATCGATATTCACCTCTGCAGGATTGATGTTCGAGAACACATAACCATTGTTGTAATAAAGGTTGCCAACAGCATCTTCATCCTCATTGAGTCGCTTGTGCAACAACTTCTGATTATACACATCGCCCTTCTTCATACCGAGCAATGCCGACAGATAGTCGGTAGAGTATACGGTGTTGCCCACCCATGTCACGTTGCGGAGGAAATACTGCTTACCCTCATCCACCTTCAGATAGATGTCCACATGCTTTCCATCGTAATTGCTGACACTGTCTTCCAGAATCTGGGCATCACGATAGCCATGCTCATAATACTTGTCGATAAGTTTCTGCTTGTCTTCCTTCCAGCGTTCGGGAGTAAACTTCTTGGCTTTGAGGAAGCTGCTCAGCTTGCCAGCCTCATGAGTCTTGGCAAAGGCACCTTTCGAGAAGAGTCCACCCTTTATCTTACGGTCGCTCAGTTTCTCGTTACCCTCGATGGTAATCTTGTGAACTTTTGTTTTCTCCTTCTTATCCACCACTACGTCGAGGATGACATGATTCTTTTCTGTCACATCCTCGCGCTGGTTGATCTCGATATCGGCATTCTTAAAGCCTTTATCGTCGAAATATTTCTTGGCCAGAATCTTAGCACGGTCTATCATGTTAGGAGTCAGCTGAGTACCTTTCACCATACCCAACTTCTGCTCCATATCCTCACGCTCGCTCTTCTTCAGACCGATATAGTTGATATTGGAGATACGTGGACGTACCGACAGATAGATGTGCAGATAGAGTTTATCACCCACAATAGAGTCGGCAGCCACAGCCACCTTAGAGAACAAGCCATGCTTCCAATAGCGTTTTACCGCATTGGTAATATCATCACCAGGCACTTCTACCTGCTCGCCTACCGACAGACCAGAGATACCGGTGAGTACATAGTCTTCATATCCCTCGACACCCGACACATTGATGCCTCCTATGGTCAGTGTACGAGGAGTACCGGCATACGAGATGTCTGGGTTTACTATCTTGTCCTGTGCCTGCACCTGCATTCCTATAGCCAGGCCATACAAGAGGATGAAAATCTTTCTTATCTTATCCATTGATGTCTTATATGTATCAAATACGTTGCTTTATCTTATTTTATTCTGGTCGAAGACAGCCTATACTGATTCAGCTTACTCCTACTTTTCTTCTTCCTCCACCTGCGCCTCTGTCTTGCCGAAGCGACGCTGCCTGCTCTGATAGCTTGCTATGGCCTTTCGAAGGTCTTCCTCTCTGAAGTCAGGCCAATAAGTGTCGCAGAAATACAGTTCAGAATAGGCTATCTGCCACAACAGATAGTTGCTGATGCGCAGTTCTCCTCCTGTACGTATGAGGAGTTCTGGGTCGGGCATGAAATAAGTGTCCAGATGACGACTGAAGTTTTCCTCTGTGAGTTGCTTCTCCAGCTCATAATAACTGCCAGTAGGGCAAGAGCCGTTGGTCAAAGCCTCGAAAACAGTTTCCTTCATAGCATTGACAATTTCCCATCTCGACGAGTAGCTCAAGGCCACCACCATGGTCATGGCGTCATTCTGTGCCGTATGCTCCATGGTCTGCCACAACTTGTCCTGCACCTGTTGTGGCAGGCGCTTTATGTCGCCAATGACACGGAACCTCACATTATTTTTCATAAAGATCTCGTCCTCAAGCGAAGTAAGGACAAGTCCCATGAGTGCTGCCACCTCGTCAGCCGGACGGTTCCAGTTCTCGGTAGAGAAAGTATAGAGTGTGAGATACTTTACTCCGAGGCGTGTACATTCCGACGTGATGCGGCGCACTGTCTCCACTCCAGCCTGATGGCCGAAGCTGCGCTCCTTTCCGCGTTCTGTAGCCCAGCGTCCATTGCCATCCATGATGATAGCGATATGCTGGGGTATTCTGTTCATATCCAAGTCGTTAGCCATTAATCTTCTTTATTGCAAGTTCTACATTTAGCACTAAAGCTGTAAGTAAGCGTCAGCTGAAGTGCCGAATAGCAGTCGGTATTCTTGAAGAGTCCACTGCTCTTGATGCCATAAGGATCCTTCACTCCGTCGAGTTCATCGCTCAACGAGAAGTGTATCGCCCAGTCGAGCCCAACATTCACTCTTTCCGACATCTTATATTTTATGCCCAATCCGATGGGCACATTGCCTGTAAATACATTTTTATCGCCACCTTTCACATACGTAGCTCCCAGACCTCCAAAGATGAAGGGAGTGAGACGCTTGGCTCCGCGATAGTCGCGCCCTGTACCATAAGGCCAGAAGTTGTATTCGAATACCAAGTTTACGTCTACCAGCGTATTGCTGAAACTATAGGAGGCATCCTCAAAATCTGGATAATAAGTTTCCACCTTGTCAGATGAACCTTTCAGCTTACCGAAGCTCACTCCCATTTTCAGAGCCTTATAAGCATCTATATTATAGCGCCCCACGACTGTTCCCAAGGGTTGCATCTGGGCAAATATATTGCCATTGAAATCGCCCTCGTAAGTCACAAGTCCTACTCCAGCGCCCACCTCCATACGATACTGCGGGTCATCCTGCGCACTCATCCGAGCAGCAGTAGCCATCATTATCAGTATCATGAAGAGTATCTTGCGCATGCTTTATACACCTTATTATATATAGGGGTATTTTAGTTTTTTCTCAACCATCCGTCACGATTGTAGCGTCCCTTCCATACATTGCCACCATTTACCACCCAGTAGATATAGGTGTCGTAAGATGTTCCGTCGGGAGCCACAGCAGCTTCTTTCACCTTGACAAAAGCAAAAGGCTTGGTCTTGTCGAAGGCAGGTGTCTGTTTTGGCATGATGACCATGGGGTCAACCTGCCATGAGATTCCGCCATCGATACTTTCGTACCAATTAGCATCACTTCCGAGTGCCGCATAACCCTCATCTTCCTTTGCTACAACAAGCTGATTGAGCTTTGGCATCTTGTAGGGCTGATTGTTGTCGTACTCTACGAAGTTCCACTTGCTGCCAGCGAAATTATTGCCTGAGAAATCGATGGTACGGTTCCATACCATGGCGATAGTATCAGTCTTCTCTGTTGTGTTGCGGTTTCCTATAAGGAGTACATTCTCTGCATCCTTGGTAGAGCGAACAGCCGAATATGACATATTGATATTTGAAACTGGCAAGTACTTGGCGTCAGCATCAAGTTGCTCTGCTGTCCATGAAGCACCCTTGTCAGTAGATACAGAAATGCCGGTTACGCCTTCGTCATTTCCTGAGTATGCATAAAGATTCTTGCTGCCAGCTCCTATCAACTGCTTGAGCGAGGCAAAAGAACCAACCAGTGTCCAGTTGGCAGCATCGGTAGATTTCAGCAACTGATGGGTCTCAGGATTGAGCACATAGAGAGCATTGTCGAATGCTACGATATTGTCCACAGCATGACTACCCAAGTTGGCAGTAGCGGCAATTTCCTCCCACTGCTTGCCATTCTCGCTCTTAAACATCTCAAGAGCACCTTCAGCATTCTTACCGAAGAGCACAACCTTTCCACCTGCACTGACAGCCTTCATGCTATTAAGTGCAGCCAACTTAGCATTGGCCTGTGTCAAAGACTGCCAGATAAAGGTATCAGGGCGCTGCGTGTGCACGTTTACCTTCACTTTGTAGTCGGCATAAGCTGAAGCATCCTGCGCATAGACACGGATAGCCTTCTCCTTGGTCTTGGTAAAGTCAATAGAGTCGGTGCTGTTGTACCACACGAGAGAATCGGTGGTCTCGCCCTCTTTCACAGGCACCTGCTTTACATAATTTATCTGAATATAACTGCTGTTCTTGGCAGAAATAGTAGCAAGAACGGCAGCTATACGAGTATTCACTGGGAGAGAATCGAGATTATAAATCTCATGATTGGCTTGGTCGATGGTAAAACCGAAGGTAGAGCCGTCTACGACACCTCTCAGGAGAGAATCACTAACGCCATCCTTCTTCTTTCCAAACTTGTCCATCTTGCCCAACGAGAAGTCGGTGATGGCAGTATCATGATAATATACTATATTAGTATTGTTGTCAGTGCTGTCGAGACAAGACGACAACGACAAACCTGCTGTCACCAGCAAGATGAAAGCTAAAAACTTCCTTTTCATTACACTCTAAATATTTTTAGCTGCAAATTTACGGAGAATTCTTCAAAAAAAGCCCCTTTTGTTCGCTTTATTATGCAAAATATGGAAATTAACGGCAATTTTTAAGTTTGTTTAGTGATTTAAAGGAACTATTCTGGCAGTTAAGCCACCAGTTTCCAGTTTTTTTCTTTCAATGGTTTAGCCTTTCAGCCTTTATGCTGAAACAAAAGAAATCCCATTTCTCTTGCGAGAAACGGGATTCCATTATAATGAGTTTTATCGATTTTTCGATAAGAACATGCTCCCCCGTTATGGGAAAGCGTGCTTGAATTAGAGCTGTGGACCAGCAGCAACAAGAGCCTTACCAGCCTCGTTAGTCTCGTACTTCTTGAAGTTCTTGATGAAACGAGCAGCCAAATCCTTAGCCTTCTCCTCCCACTGAGAAGCCTCAGCGTATGTATCACGTGGATCGAGGATCTTAGGATCTACGCCCTCCAACTGTGTAGGAACTACGAAGTTGAAGAATGGGATAGTCTTTGTAGGAGCAGCGTCGATTGAGTGGTCGAGGATAGCGTCGATGATACCACGTGTATCACGGATAGAGATACGCTTGCCTGTACCGTTCCAACCTGTGTTAACCAAGTATGCCTTAGCACCAGACTTCTGCATCTTCTTAACCAACTCCTCAGCGTACTTAGTTGGGTGCAACTCCAAGAATGCCTGACCGAAGCAAGCAGAGAATGTTGGAGTAGGCTCGGTGATACCGCGCTCTGTACCAGCCAACTTAGCTGTGAAGCCAGAGAGGAAGTAGTACTTAGTCTGCTCAGCGTTCAAGATAGATACTGGTGGCAATACGCCGAATGCATCTGCTGACAAGAAGATAACCTGCTTAGCAGCTGGACCCTGAGAGAATGGACGCTGGATGTTCTTGATGTGGTAGATAGGATAAGATACACGAGTATTCTCGGTAACAGTCTTATCTGCGAAGTCAATCTTACCATCCTTAGCTACAGTTACGTTCTCGAGGAGAGCGTCACGTGTGATAGCACCGTAGATGTCTGGCTCAGACTCCTTGTCGAGGTTGATAACCTTAGCGTAGCAACCACCTTCGAAGTTGAACACACCCTCGTCGTCCCATCCGTGCTCATCGTCACCGATCAACTTACGCTTAGGATCTGTTGACAATGTAGTCTTACCTGTACCAGAAAGACCGAAGAAGATAGCAGTGTTCTCACCATTCATATCTGTGTTGGCAGAGCAGTGCATAGAAGCCATACCCTTCAATGGCAAGAAGTAGTTCATCATAGAGAACATACCCTTCTTCATCTCACCACCATACCATGTGTTGATGATAACCTGCTCCTTAGAAGTTACGTTGAATACAACAGCTGTCTCTGAGTGGAGACCCAACTCCTTCCAGTTCTCAACCTTTGCCTTAGAAGCATTGTAAACGATGAAGTCTGGCTCCTGATCGAACTCAGCCTCGTTCTGAGGACGGATGAACATATTTGTTACGAAGTGTGCCTGCCATGCTACCTCAACGATGAAACGTACCTTCATACGTGTATCCTTGTGTGTACCGCAGAAACCATCTACTACGAACAACTTCTTGTTAGAAAGCTCCTTCTTAGCGATCTCCTTAACGGCGTTCCATGCCTCTGGAGTAGCCTTGTGATTATCGTTGTGATACTCCTCAGAATCCCACCATACTGTGTCGTGAGATGTAGCATCGTCAACGATGAACTTGTCTTTAGGAGAACGACCGGTATAGATACCTGTCATTACGTTAACTGCACCGAGCTCAGTCTCCTGACCAACCTCAAAACCCTCGAGACCTTCCTTAGTCTCCTCGTTGAACAATACCTCATAAGAAGGATTGTAGAGAACCTCAGTTGTACCTGTGATTCCGTACTTTGCTAAAACTGACTTATCAAACTTTGCCATTTTTATTAAATGTATTTAAGTTGTGAATTAATTCTTTCTAACTTTTAAGATGTTATTCTGATTTTCTTTTAAAGCCGCCGCAAAGTTACGAAAAATATGTTTCCCGACCAACTTTAGCTTATATATTTCCTGCATTTTAAAACCTTTTTAGGTTAAAGAAAATTAAATGAAAGGATTTCAGCCGCAATTTGGCACATAGACTTTGCAAATATTATTAACCCGATGCTCTTTGGGGCGAAAAGTTACACCTTATTATATATAGCAAACCAGACTTGCCACAGAACAAAAAACTACCAACTACCCAAATCGCACTCGGCCTCTATCCGGTTCTCCACCTTGTCATCAAGATGACTGAAGAAGTTGAGTCCCGTCATCTTTTCCACCTCATCTACCGAACGGGCATAATATTCCATTTTGTGGCGTCCTTCCACATTATTATAAATAAACCCGATGGACTTGGGCGTATCCTGTTTTTTACCTAAAGTGAGAACTACCTTAAAGAATGCATCGGGCACAGACACTTCATGTTCGCCTACCGTCTGGGGATTCTTCGAACGGAAGACCGGCCCCGACACGATATAGATCTTGCCATACTTACTGGCCCAGTCGCGACAGGCTTCCTCAAGATATTTCCAGTCACGCTGGTTCAAGTCGCCATTTTGCGGACAAATGTTCGTCATCAGAAAAGCCTCCTTCTGCGCCTTATACGACCACTTGTTGTCGCCTGCCGGACACATATGTCCACGCTGATAGCCACACTCTCCCTCGCGAATATCGCTATAAGCCGCACGTGGCTCAGGCACGTCCATATCTTCCATAAACTTATGTCCGCCACGGGAATACTCACCGTCGACATGATCGGCAGTAAGTGTCCACGCCACCCAGTTGGGATTGCGCGTCCCGGCATTGTAAGAAGTAATATAGGCATAACGGTTCAGGCGCTGTTCAGGAACCTTCAGCCCTTCGTTGAGAGGCACCATGTAAGCCTCATCTTCTGCCGAATACCAGGCGGAACTGTCGTCTTTGGGCTCGCTCTCAGCCTTCGTGTCCGACTTTTCTGCCAGGACTGTCTTATTGTCCAGCTTGACAATCTCTTTCTCCGAATCAAGCGATCTTCTGAATGCGAACCCGCCCGCCACAACGAGAACTACGACTAAACCTATCAGACGCTCTTTCAAACTTCTTTTCTTTCTACTCATGATGCAATATCTTTTTAGGCACAAAAGTACTACTTTTTTTACCAAGAAAGCATAAAGAGGAATATGTTTTTCAAAAAAACGACAACTTTTCTTTGCTTTATCTGCATTTTCGTGTATCTTTGCAATAAAAATTGTACGATATGAAAATAATTAACCTAAGCGATCAGAACTCCATCATCAACCGCTATTTGGCTGAGATGCGTGACAAAGAGTATCAAAAGAACCGACTCCTCTTTCGCAACAACATCAAGAGAATCGGTGAGTATGAGGCTTTCGAGATTTCCAAAACACTCGACTATAAGCCCGAGAATGTAACAACGCCTTTAGGCGTAGCCCGGGTAAACCTGCCTACCGATGATATTGTCATCGGAACCATATTCCGTGCAGGACTGCCTTTCCATGAAGGCTTCCTCAACATCTTCGACCACTCAGGAAACGCCTTTGTCAGCGCCTTCCGCGAATATACAGACAAGAACCATACCGAAGTGGGAATACACATCGAGTACTTGGCCACTCCAGAGATAGACGACAAGACACTGATCATTGCCGACCCGATGCTGGCTACTGGTGGAAGCATGGAGTTAGGACTGAAGGCCATTCTCACGAAAGGCTCGCCCAAGCACATCCATGTAGCTTGTGTACTGGCAACTCCCGAGGGTATTGAGCACATCAAGAACACTTTCCCCGATGACAAGACCACTATCTGGTGCGCCGCCATCGACGAGGGACTGAATGAGCACAAATACATTGTGCCGGGCTTTGGCGATGCCGGCGATCTCTGCTACGGAGGAAAGCTGTAGAAACCAGAGAACTCGCATTGTGTGTCTATAAAACGCAAATACTTTCGATTGCCAATGCAAGTATCCGCGTTTTTACCATTAGGAAAATTATCGTTTACCAGCAAAAGAAGTCAACGAAGGGCTTTATTAGCATCTGCCCAAGCCTTTGGGCAACTTTACCCATAACTATGGGCAAAGTTGTTCATCGTTATGGGTAAACTTGCCCATCGCAGTGGGCATGGTGCATAGTTGTACGTCTATATAAGTCATCTATTATGACCGATAAAGGTCGTCTATTATGACCAACGTGGGTCGTCTATTATGACCGATGCTGGCATAATAGACGACCCAAACCGGCATTCACTTTTGCAAGCACAAAAACACTTTAATAGTGGAACGAACTTCCGCCAAGAAACTCGCGCAACAGTGACGTAGGAGGCAGATTGTTGAAAGGAATGCCCTTAAAATACTTCAGGAACTTCAGCAGTCGGTAAGCCTCAGCATACTCGTCGCAGTTTTCGGGCACCTGCTCCAGCAGCGGTTCTGCCTGCATCTTGAGAACAGCCAACTCGTAGAGCATGGCCGTATTGAGCATGGCATCGGCATTCTCCTGGAAAGGGAAAATCCACTTGTTCTCGCCAGCACGTACCGACGGCCATCGGTGAATCGTGTCCTGAGCCGAGACACCGCGATATTTGTAGTCGCGTATGATGCGGCGCAACAGACGGTTGTCGGTTGTCGGGATGTAGTTGTGATTGTCGAGCAAAATGGTGGTAAGCGCAGAGGCATAGACACGGAAAATCTGCTCGTTGGGAATCTGGGCTGTCAGTTCGGGATTGAGCGCATGAATGCCTTCCACCACGAGCACATTATTGTCGTTCATCTTGAGTCGCTTGCCGCTCTTCTTACTCTTGCCGCTCTGGAAATCGTACTTAGGCAGTTCCACCTCCTCACCACGGAAGAGGGCATTAAACTGGTCGTTGATCTTCTGAAGGTCGAGGGCATAGATACTCTCATAATCATATTCTCCATTCTCGTCCTTAGGCGTTCGCTCGCGATCGACAAAATAGTCATCGAGAGAAATCTGCAGAGGTTTCAGTCCGTTGACAGCCAACTGTATGGAAAGACGCTTGCACGAAGTCGTCTTACCCGACGACGAAGGTCCAGCCAGGAGGACGAGTTTCACCCCAGGCCGTGCTGCTATCTGCTCGGCAATCTGGGCAATCTTCTTCTCCTGAAGCGCCTCGCTGATATTGATAACATCCGTGGCATGGCCCGCATCAACAGCCGCATTGAAGTCGCCCACTGTTCGGATGCCGATAATATCCTGCCAGTGATGATGCTCCTTGAAAATTTCGAACATCTTGTCCTGACGGGTTACCTCGCCCAGTTCATCAGGGTTCTGGAGCGACGGAATGCGCAACAGCATGCCGTCGTAATACTTCTCCAACCCGAAGAGATAGAGCTGCGAGGTGTTGGTGAGGAGCGTGCCATAATAGAAGTCTACGTATTCACCTATTTTATAATAGGTAGTATAGAGCGAACCCGAAGTGCGCAGCAGCTTCACCTTCTCCACATCACCTTTCTCCTCGAAGAGGGCTATGGCGTCCTCGGTAGGCACCATATAGCGGCGGATAGGCATACGTGCATCCACGATTTCCTGCATTCGCTTACGGATGCAGTCCACATCATCGGCCGTAACATCACGTTCCAGTCGCACATCGACATAAAAACCATTCGACACCGGAATGTCGATCACCACATCATGCCCGGGATAAAGATCCTGCACAGCCTTGCAGAGCACAAAAAAAAGTGTACGAGTATAGGCTCTCGAGCCAGAGGAAGTGCGCATATCGAGGAACTCAATATCCTTGTTGTTGTAAACACGATAATGCATGCCTTCCACCTTGTTATTCACCTTGGCAGACACGGGGCCATGCTCCATTTTGAGGTTAAATGAAGAAAAAATATCAGAAAGTGTGCTTCCGTTTGCTACTTTCTGAGTTTTTTTATTATTTTTGCAGCGGATTTGTACTACTTGTTTCATTTTCGTTTCGATAGTGTTACAAAGTTAAACGTTCTCTCAACTTTCGGGTAAAATTACAAATAAAAAAGGAAACAACATGCTATTAGCAACTTAAATTAAATTAAAATATGTCGATTTGGATTTTTTTTAGGCTTATCGGAGCACTCGCCTTATTGATGTTTGGTATGAAGTCGATGAGCGACAGTTTACAGAAGATGGCTGGCCCACAGCTGCGCCATGTATTAGGAACCATGACCACCAACCGCCTGACAGGCATCCTCTCAGGAACACTCATCACTGCAGCCGTGCAGTCTTCTACTGCCACCACGGTGATGACAGTATCGTTTGTCAACGCTGGTCTTCTCACCTTGGCACAAGCCATATCGGTCATCATGGGTGCCAATATCGGAACCACCCTCACCGCCTGGATCATGAGTGCAGGCTTCTCGTTCAACATCACCGACTTTGTATGGCCGGCTTTCTTCTTCGCCATCATCCTTATCTATAGCAAGAAACGCAAAATCGTTGGCGACTTCATCTTTGGTATTTCCTTTATGTTCCTTGGTTTGGGAACTCTCCGACAAACCGGTATCGACATGGACTTGGCCCACAACCAGCCCGTCCTCGACTTCTTCGCAAGCTTTGATCCTCACAGTTTCAATACTACCATCGTCTTCTTATTGATAGGTAGCGTGCTTACCATGTGCGTACAGAGTTCGGCAGCCGTCATGGCCATCACGATGATACTCTGCTCCACCGGCGTACTGCCTATTTATCAAGGTATTGCCCTCGTGATGGGTGAGAACATAGGAACCACAGTAACCTCGAATGTGGCTGCCCTCACAGCCAACACGCAAGCCCGAAGGGCGGCCATGGCGCACATGGTGTTCAATATCTTCGGTGTGCTGTGGATTCTGTGCGTGTTCCGTCCTTTCATCCATCTCGTATGCGGATGGGTTGGCTACGACGACGTGATGGAAAAGAGCGACCCACACTTCATCGCCAATGCAGCCAAGTTGTCCTTTGTGCTTGCCGCTTTCCATACCACCTTCAACATCTCCAATACCTTTATCCTGGTTTGGTTTATCCCACAGATAGAGAAATTGGTGTGCAAGATCATCCGTCCTAAGAAGAATGCCGACGAGGACGACTTCCGCCTGCGCTTCATCCAGACTGGTATCATGAAGACACCAGAAATCTCTGTCCTCGAGGCACAAAAGGAAATCCACTCCTTCGCCGAGCGCATACAGCGAATGTTTGGCATGGTGAAAGAGCTCCTGGGCGAGACCAACGAAGACAAGTTTGTGAAACTCTTCACCCGCATCGAGAAGTACGAGGGAATCTCAGACAATATGGAGATAGAGATTGCCAAGTATCTGGATCAGGTGAGCGACTCACATCTGAGTGACGAGACCAAGGCCAAGATACGCGCCATGCTGCGCGAGATTTCAGAAATAGAAAGTATCGGCGACAGCTGCTACAACATAGCAAGAACCCTGAACCGACGCATCAAGGGCAAGGAAGACTTCATACCATCACAGTATGAGCACATGCACCAGATGATGGAGCTTACCGACCAGGCGCTCACACAGATGAACATCACGCTCGTAGGACATAAGGTAGACAACGATGCCAATCTCTCGTTCAACATAGAGAACGAAATCAACAACTACCGAAACCAGTTGAAGAGCCAGAACATCAACGACGTGAACAACCACCTCTACACCTACGCCATAGGCACGATGTACATGGATATCGTACAGGAATGCGAGAAACTCGGCGACTATGTGGTAAACGTCGTAGAAGCCCGAATGGGCGTGCGTCAGCACGAGGCTTAAATCGCTACATTTCAGCCCCAAGAAGGTCATATCATCCCAGAAAACAAGATGATATGACCTTCTTTCTTGAAAAAAAGACCTTTTTCCTTTGCCATGTGTACAAATAAGCGTATCTTTGCACCTTAAAATTGCAATTTTATAAATATTTAATGAAGATATTAGTGACGGGTGCGTCGGGATTCATAGGGAGCTTCATCGTAGAAGAGGCCCTCAGGCAAGGTATGGAAACATGGGCGGCAGTTCGCCCCTCCAGTTCCAGAAAATACCTGCAGGACGAGCGCATCCATTTTATCAACCTCAATCTTTCCTCCAAGGAAGAACTTATCAGCCAGTTAGACGGACACGAGTTCGACTATGTGGTTCATGCAGCAGGCGCAACGAAGTGTCTGCACGTTGACGACTTTTACCGCGTCAACACCGAAGGAACCAAGAATCTGGCAGATGCCATCATCGCGCTGAAGATGCCCATCAAGCGATTCGTCTTCGTAAGCTCACTCAGCATCTTTGGTGCCATACGCGAGAAGCAGCCTTATCAGGAAATCACAGAGCACGACACACCCAAACCCAACACGGCATACGGAAAGAGCAAGCTCAAGGCCGAACGCTACCTCGACAGTTTAGGCATAGGATTTCCCTACATCATACTGCGACCTACAGGTGTTTATGGACCTCGCGAGAAAGACTATTTCCTGATGGCAAAAAGCATCAAGCAGCACATCGATTTCTCGGTAGGCTTCAAGCGTCAGGACATCACTTTCGTATACGTTCAGGATGTGGTGCAGGCTGTGTTCCTTGCCCTCAACCATGGTAAGAACGGACGCAAATACTTCCTCAGCGACGGAGAAGTATATCAGTCGGAAACATTCAGCGACCTGCTTCACCACGAGTTGGGCGATACATGGCTCCTGCGCGTCAAAGCGCCTATATGGGTGCTCCGCCTGGTAACCTTCTTTGGCGAATACATAGGAAGGATGACTGGCAAGATGTCGGCTCTTAACAACGACAAATACAACATTCTGAAACAGCGCAACTGGAGATGCGACATCGAGCCTGCTGTCGATGAGCTGGGATTCCATCCTCGCTACAAGCTGAAACAAGGCGTCAAGCTGGCCGTAGAATGGTACAAGAAGAACGGATGGCTGTAATGATGGGACTGAAAGACAGACTTTCACTACGACCTTCAGAAAAAACAACAAACAAGAATAGTGTGATAAAAGATTATTTCAAGATAGAGAAAAACCCGAAGAAAGGACTCCTGGCACTGGAATGGGTCATGTTGGGATATATGGCCATCACCGTGATAGCCATGCTCTTCACTTACACCAAACTGGTAAACCCCGAGTCTATGGTATGGGGACGCATCAGAGTACTGTTCATCACAGCAGCCATGTGGGCTGTATATCGCATGATTCCCTGCCGCATCACCAAGATGGCAAGAATCCTCGCCCAACTGTCGCTCCTCGCCTGGTGGTATCCAGACACTTACGAGATCAACCGCATGTTCCCCAATCTGGACCATGTTTTTGCCCAATGGGAGCAGTCGCTATTCGGATTCCAGCCAGCACTGGTGTTTGCCAAGAACATGCCCTGGGTCATCGTGAGCGAGCTGATGGACTTGGGCTACGTGATGTACTATCCCATGATGGTCATTGTGGCTTACTACTACTTCTTCTGCCGATACAGAGAGTTCGAGCGTGCCACATTCGTCATCTACGCCTCGTTTATCATCTATTATGTGGTATTTATCTTCGTGCCCGTAGCCGGACCAACGTTCTACTATCATGCCGTAGGACTGAGCGACATAGCCAAAGGTGTTTTTCCACCCATGCACGACTATTTCAACTACTGCACCGACTGCCTGCCCACACCAGGCTATACCGACGGCATATTCTATCATCTCGTAGAAGACGCCAAGGCAGCAGGCGAACGCCCCACAGCAGCCTTCCCAAGCTCGCATGTCAGCATCAGCACCGTATGCATGCTGTTGGCATGGCACTCGGGCAATCGCAAGCTCACCTACACTCTCCTGCCCTTCTACATCTTCCTGTGCCTGGCCACTGTATACATACAGGCTCACTACCTCATAGATGCCTTGGCAGGACTGGTGACAGGAGTAGCAGTATACTTCGGGCTGATGGCTGTATCGCGCAACATGACCGAGCACAACACCTCAACCGCCAAACTGAGTCAGAGATAATATACACATATTTATATACACAACATAACAACAACTTTACAAATAGAATTCATCTAGAACAATGAAGAAACTATTTATCGAAACTTATGGCTGCCAGATGAATGTGGCAGACAGCGAAGTTGTAGCCAGCATCATGCAAATGGCAGGCTACGACATGTGTGAGAAGGAAGAAGAGGCCGATGCCATCTTCCTCAACACCTGCAGCATCAGAGAGAATGCAGAGAACAAGATTTACCACCGTCTGGAAACTCTTCACGCCGAACAGAAGAAAGGACGGAAAGTAATATTGGGCGTGCTGGGCTGTATGGCAGAACGAGTAAAGACAGATCTCATCGAGAACCATTATGCCAACTTGGTATGCGGACCAGACAGCTATCTCAACCTGCCCGACATGATAGCACAGTGCGAAAACGGCAACAACGCCATCAACATAGAACTATCCAAGACTGAGACTTACCGCGACATCGTGCCTCAGCGAATCGGCGGAAACCGTATCAGCGGATTTGTAAGCATCATGCGTGGATGCAACAACTTCTGCCACTATTGTATCGTGCCCTATACACGAGGCCGAGAGAGAAGCCGTGATGCAGAAAGCATCCTGCGCGAAGTACGCGACCTGCACGACCGTGGTTTCAAGGAAGTAACCCTGTTGGGACAGAACGTCAACAGCTACGGTCTCTCTCCATCGGGCAAGCGCGAGGAAGGAAGCCTGTCCTTTGCCCAGTTGCTGCACATGGTGGCACAGGCCGTGCCCGATATGCGCGTACGATTTACCACTTCCAACCCCGAAGACATGACAGAGGACATCCTGCAAGCCATAGCCGAAGAGCCCAACCTCTGTAAACATATCCACTTCCCTGCCCAGAGCGGAAGCAACAAGATTCTGAAGCTCATGAACCGCAAGTACACACGTGAGGAATATCTGGACAAGATAGCCGCCATCAAGCGCATCATTCCAGGTTGCGGCATCACGACAGATATCTTTGTGGGCTACCACGACGAGACTGAGGAAGACCAACAGCTCACCTTGTCGCTCGTCAAGGAAGTCGGCTTCGACAGCGCCTTCATGTTCAAGTATTCTGAGCGTCCCGGCACCTATGCAGCCAAGCATCTGCCCGACAACATATCAGAGGAGACAAAGATAGCCCGACTCAATGAACTCATCAAACTGCAGACCGAGATCAGCGCCCAGCAGAACAAGAAAGACGAGGGCAAGGAGTTTACTATCCTCATCGAGGGCTTCAGCAAGAGAAGCCGCGAACAACTCATGGGACGCACCGAACAGAACAAGGCCGTCATCATGGACAAAGGCAATCATCACATAGGCGAATTTGTGAAAGTACGCATCACAGGTTCCACCTCTGCTACACTCTTTGGTGAGGAAATAACAGAATAAAAACAAGAAAAACGCAAAAAGGCTTTGCGTTTTTCAATAAAAGCACTATATTTGCAGACTATGAAGGAATTCTTGCAAGTCTTACGACGCTTTGTGCCACCCTACAAGAAGTACCTGGCACTTTCTATCGTCTTCAATATCCTGTCAGCGATATTGAACATCTTCTCATTTGCAGCACTCATACCAATCCTGCAAATCCTGTTTCAGGTAGACGGAGGCATACGTGCCAACGACTACATGAGCTGGAATGGAGACCTTGGCAGCATCAAGGAAGTAGCTACCAACAATATGTACTACTACATCCAGGAGTTTATCGTAGAGTATAGTGCCTCTACGGCGCTTTTGGTCATCGGTCTGTTCCTGGCCTTCATGACATTCCTGAAGACTGGAGCCTACTTCCTCTCATCTGCCATGATTATACCTATCCGTACAGGCATCGTGCGCGACGTCCGCAACCAGCTCTATCACAAGATTACCTCCCTCTCGTTGGGATTCTTCAGCGAGGAACGTAAGGGCGACATCATTGCTCGTATGAGTGGCGATGTACAGGAAGTGGAAAACAGCATCATGTCGTCACTCGACATGCTCTTCAAGAATCCTATCCTCATCGTAGCCTACTTCACTGCCCTCGTGGTTATCAGCTGGCAGCTCACCATCTTTACCATCCTCTTCGTACCAGGATTCGGATGGTTTATGGGCTTTGTAGGACGTAAGCTGAAAGCACAAAGTACGGAGGCACAGTCGCTATGGAGCGACACCATGAGCATGGTAGAGGAAACTCTTGGCGGTCTGCGCATCATCAAGGCTTTCTGTGCAGAGAACAAGATGAATGTAGCCTTCGCAAAAGTGAATGGATTGTATCGCGACCACATCATGCGAGTAAACATCCGTCAGCAGATGGCACATCCTATGAGTGAGTTCTTGGGCACCATACTCATCGTCATCGTACTGTGGTTTGGTGGAATCCTCGTTCTCGACTACGGACGCATCGACGGTCCTACCATCATCTTCTATCTCGTCATGCTCTACAGCATCATCAACCCGCTGAAGGAGTTCTCGAAGGCAAGCTACAACATCCCTAAGGGTCTTGCCTCCATGGACCGTATCGACAAGATACTGCAGGCAGAGATAGAAATCAGGGACAAGGAAAATCCTAAACACATAGTAAGCTTCGAACACCAGATAGAATTCCGCAATGTATCCTTCGCCTATACCGACCACCGCAACAACGAGTTGGTTTATGTGCTGAAGAACATCAACCTGGTGATTCCCAAGGGAAAAACCGTTGCCCTGGTAGGACAGAGCGGTAGCGGAAAGAGTACGATGGTAGACCTCATTCCTCGTTACTACGACGTACAGGAGGGCGAGGTGCTTATCGACGGTATCAACGTGAAAGACCTGGCCGTGCACGACCTCCGACAGCTAATAGGCAACGTGAATCAGGAGGCAATCCTCTTCAATGCTTCCTTCAAGGACAACATACGATTTGGCAAGACTGATGCCACAGATGAAGAAATAGCCAACGCAGCAAAAATAGCCAATGCCTACAACTTCATCACACAGTCAGAGCAAGGCTTCGACACCAACATTGGCGACCGTGGCGGACGTCTCTCTGGCGGACAGCGTCAGCGTGTCAGCATCGCCCGTGCCATCTTGAAGAATCCACCTATCCTCATCCTTGACGAGGCTACATCGGCCCTCGACACAGAGAGCGAGCGACTGGTACAGGATGCTTTAGAGAAACTGATGAAGACACGCACCACTGTGGCTGTAGCCCACCGCCTGAGCACCATCAAGAATGCCGACGAGATATGTGTGCTCCACGAGGGACGCATCGTAGAAAGAGGCACTCATGAAGACCTGATAGCCAAGAATGGCTATTACCGCAAGTTGCATGATATGCAGCAGGTGTAGGATAATATTCAAAGAGCAATTGAGCAATTGAGAATAGAAAGGGTTACAAGATGATAGAAGCAAAAAGAGTACCTTATGGAGTCTCTGATTTCCTGAGAGTTATCAGAGAAAATCAGTATTACGTAGATAAGACTATGTATATTCCGTTGTTGGAGGCTCAACCCGACAACCTGATATTCATTCGCCCTCGCCGCTTCGGCAAGAGCCTGTTCCTCAGTATGCTCGAAGCTTACTATGACTGCAAGCTAAAAGACCAGTTCCAGGAAATCTTCGGAGGTCTCTGGATAGGCAGTCAGCCTACCCCTCTACAGGGAAAGTATCAAGTACTGACGCTCGATTTCTCGCAGGTAGGAGGAAACATCGACAACCTGGAAGAGCGCTTCAATTCATATTGCAATATCTGCTTTGACGCTTTCATCAACAGATATGCACAATTCTATGATGATGCAACCAGAAAGACCGTTCTTGCAGAGAATGTAGCATCCAATAAGCTTGCTACTATCCAAAAATACGCAAAAGAACAGAATTATCAGCTTTATCTCATCATCGATGAATACGATAACTTCACCAATACCGTGCTCAACGAGCAGGGCGAAGAAGTGTATCATGCGATGACGCATGCCAGCGGTTTCTACCGCGACTACTTCAAGAAGTTCAAGGGTTCATTCGCCAAGATATTCATGATGGGTGTAAGTCCTGTAACACTAGACGATGTTACCAGCGGCTTCAACATCGGCTGGCACATCTCAACCAAGCCTGAGTTTGACAAGATGCTGGGCTTCAGCACAGAAGATGTGCGAGCCATGTTTACCCGTTATCGTGATGCGGGACAGATACCGACAGATAGCAATATCGAGGCAATGATAGAAGAAATAAAGCCGTGGTATGACAATTATTGCTTCTCTGAGGCATGCTTAAACAGCAAGGTTAGGGTTTTCAATTGTGATATGGTGTTATATTATCTCCGTAACTACATGGACGATGGTAAAGCCCCAAAACAGATGATAGACCCAAACACGAAGACCGACTACAACAAGATGAAGCGACTGCTCCAGCTCGACAAGCTGGACGGCAACCGCAAGGGCATCATCCGCAGGATTACGGAGGAAGGCAGCATCGTATCGAATCTATACGAAACCTTCCCTGCCAGTGAAATCGTGAAGCCGGAATACTTCCCAAGCCTACTGTTCTATTACGGCATGCTTACCATCAAGGATACTTTCGGCGACCAGTTGCTCTTGGGAATCCCAAACAACAATGTTCGCCGTCAATATTATGGCTATCTGCAGGAGCAATATCAGGAAATCAACCATATCAACCTGAATGAGTTTGGTTATATGCTCACCTGCATGGCGTTTTATGGAAAATGGGAAGATGTCTTGGGCTTTATGTCGAAGGCTTACGCCGAAGTGGCATCAGTAAGAGATGGCATCGAAGCCGAGCGCAACCTGCAAGGTTTCTTCATGGCATATCTCTACCTGAGCAGCTATTACATTACGGCTCCCGAACTTGAGTTGAATCACGGCTATTGTGATTTCTTTCTCTTGCCCGACCTGACCCACTATCCTACCAAGCATAGCTACATCATCGAACTGAAAATGTTGCCAGCCAAGGATTTTGAGGCAAAAGCCGAGGCACAATGGCAGGATGCAGTAGAACAGATCAATCGTTATGCCGCAGCACCAAGGATAGAAGTCTTGCGCCAAGGCACAACATTGCATAAAATCATCATCCAGTTTGCCGGATGGGAAATGAAACGAATGGAAGAAGTATAAACATTTTAAGTAAGGATAGTTGAATTTGCATTCTTACAGAAAGAAGATATGATGAAGAAGATATTATATGGCAGTGTATTCTGCATTTGGTATTTGATGTCTCTGCTGCCGCTGAGAGTGCTCTACATTCTCAGCAACGGCTTATTTTACCTTATTTATTATGTGGTGAAATATCGTCGCCCACTGGTAAGGAAACACCTCTTCGACTCTTTCCCTGAAAAAAACGAGGCTGAACGCATCAAGATAGAGAAGGAATTCTACTCCTGGTTTTGCGACTACATCGTAGAAACTATCAAGCTCTTCACGATGAGCAAGAAGCAAATCAAGAAGCGCATGCAGTTTATAGGAGCCGAAAAGGTAAGAGAATCTTGCCAGAAAGGCCAGTCGTGCGCAATCTATTTGGGACATTACTGCAACTGGGAATGGGTTACATCCCTACCTCTCTGGGCTGGCGATGACATCACCTTCGGACAAATTTACCATGTGCTGGAGAATCCCGCCTTCGACAAACTCTTCCTCTACCTTCGCAACCGCTTAGGAGCCATCAGTATCCCTATGGCTGAAACTTTAAGAAAGATCGTTAAAATGCGACAGGAAGGTAAACAGATTGTCATTGGTTTCATTGCCGACCAAGTTCCTTTCTGGAACAACATCCATTATTGGACCGACTTTCTACACCATGACACTCCCGTGCTCACTGGTACAGAGAAAATAGCCATAAAAGCCAACTTTGCCGTATATTACCTTGACATGCAACGAGTGAAACGTGGCTACTACAAGGGAGAATTCAAACTCCTGACCGACAAGCCAAAGGAATGCAGGGAGTTTGAAATCACCGAGATGTACTTCCGTGAATTGGAAAAAACTATCCAGCGTCAGCCTCCTTTCTGGCTTTGGACACACAACCGCTGGAAGCGCACACGTGAACAATGGCTGAAGATTGTAGATCCTGTGACGCATAAAATGAGAAGAGACCTACAATAACTTATCAGAATTTACATTAAACCGAATAAGAACGATGATATTTGTAACAGACAAAGGACGTATGTGCAACAATATCTTGCAGTATGGTCATGTTTATGCTTGGGCACGTGAGCATGGCAGAAAAAGCATCTCTATGCGTTTCTGCTATAAATACCAATATTTCAAGATATGCCATACAAAAGGCCATAACTTCCTAACTTATATATTAGCTAAATATGCTGCCAAGTGGGGACTGATTCCAACCGTAAGCTATGATGACTTCTCATCAGAAACGGCACAAGACAACGAACGATTAATGCTGTCCAATAACACTTTTGTGGTAAAGGGATGGGAAGTGCGTTTCTACGATTTGTTCCTCAAGTACAAAAAAGAAATTCTTGATCTCTTTGCCATTGACAAGAAAATAAAGGAAAAAACGCAAATATTCATGGGAACTAAAGGAGATAAGAATCTTTTTTTGGGTGTCCATATTCGCCGAGGTGACTATAAAACATGGCTAAATGGAAAATATTTTTATGAGGACGATGTATACAAAGACTATATTCAACAATTCGAAAAACTTCATCCCAATAAGAATATCACTGTATACATTTGCAGCAATGACCCTTCATTGAACAAAGCCTACTTCAAGGATAAGTTTCCCAACATAAATATAGTTTTTCCACAGGGGGGACAAGAAGACGACTTATGCCTCTTGTCTGAATGCGATTACTTAATAGGAGCTCCAAGCACTTTCTCTTTAGTAGCAAGCATGTACCACGACATTCCACTTTGCTGGATGGAAGAAAAGCATACAGAATTGTCGGAATCATCCTTTAAGAAATTCGACATTCTGTTTCGCAATATAAAATAAAACAAAATTTAGAACTTAAAATAACCCATCGCTATGATTCTTTTAAAAGGTAAAGAAGGCATATTCCATATAATAGGCAAAGATATTCAGAACATTTTCCAGAATCTCTTCAAACAAAGATACAAATGGAGAAGGGAAATCAAAAGATATGTGGCATCTTACTATACCGAAGATGCTTCTCGTGCTATCAACCAAGAAAAAGAAGTAATTTACATGGTAGACGGCAGAATGCATCATGGAGGAATAGGCGACAGATTGCGCGGAATCATTTCAACTTATGATGTTTGTAAAAAAATGAATATAACATTCAAAATAAATTTTGTCTCACCTTTTTCTCTTGATTTGTTCTTTGAACCAAATAAAGTAGACTGGCGAATCAAAGAATCAGATATATCATACAATTCAAACGACACTCTTGCCATTTTCTGTGGTAGTAACGGAACTCATGTTGAAAGACCTTTTCAACGCAGATGGTTTGTCAAGAATTTCAAAAAGAACATAAAGCAAGTACATATTTACACCAATGCTATCCTCGTTAAACCTGCAAGATTTCAACAGTTGTTTAATGAACTGTTTCACATGAGTCCTATATTGGAAGACTCCGTGCGCCATTGTACAGAAGAAATTGGCGGAAAATATATTGCCATCACTTGTCGTTTCCAACAACTGTTGGGTGACTTCAAGGAAGGCGACTACGAAATATTGGATGAAGCCGAAAGAGAAATGCTGATAAAGGCTGCAATAGAAGAAATAGAAAAGATACATAAAGCACACGACGAAGCATTGCCCATTTTGCTTACATCCGACAGTACTGGCTTTCTACAACGAGCAAGGAAAGAAAAGCCCTATGTACACATTGTCGAAGGAGAACTCGTTCATATGGACTATTCATCTGAGTCGGCAACCAAATTACATCTTAAAAGTTTTACCGATCTCATGATGCTGAGCAGAGCAGAGAAAATCTATTTGCTAAAGAGTCCAAAAATGTATAACAGTGGCTTTCCTCGCATTGCAGCAATGATAGGAAACAAGCCTTTCAAATTAGTAAGATTTTTATATTAGCTACTATTAACCATATTACAATCTACAAATTATGAACATATTATATTTAGTTTTTGGCAATAATTTGGATGTTCACCTTCAAGTGGAATTTTCCATCATTACATTACTGCATGAACTGACAGATAAGGATAAAATCCATGTCATCACAACGAATCCATCCTTTTACAACCACCTAAAAGAAAAAATCAATCTCATTACTATTTCTGAGCAGACACTTAAGGAATGGCGAGGAAAACATGATTTCTTCTGGCGTTGTAAAATCAAAGCTATAGAATACATTGCCCAAGAATATCCAGATCAAGACTTCATGTACCTGGATGGTGACACTTTCTTGATAGATAAGCTAACTCCAATTAAACAAAAATTGGAGCAAGGTTTTGGAATGATGCACCTCAACGAAGGACATCCCAAAGATATGATGACAAAGAGCCTGAGAATGTGGAAGACTGTGAAAGGACATACCTATCAAGGAGTAACACTGAGCGAGAAGCATGATATGTGGAATGCTGGAGTAGTGGCCATACCTGCCAACAAGTTGACAGAAACGGTCAATTTAGCCCTTGCCGTATGCGACGGAATGCTCGATGATAAAGCTGAACCCATCGTCATAGAGCAATATTCGCTCTCCATTGCACTCTATGAATGTACCAAACTGACAGAAGCAAAACCATGGATTGGCCATTATTGGGGAAACAAAGACGAATGGAACAACTATATCCATCAATTTTTCCTCACCTCGTTTACCACAAACAGAAACGTGGACGAAGAAATAAAAGCAGCCGCAAGCAACAAGGACTATTGCCAGATTCCTATACACATGAAAGTGCCTAACATGAAAAAGAAGCTCAGACGATTACTTAACCGTATCTTCCCTGACAAACCAAGCACAATATAAGAATTCTTCTTTACTGCCCATACTATCGTGAGCAACTATGTCTTCTCTGGCACTAAATGAAAACGTAACTGCTCAGCACCCATATTGTCATGAGTTGTTACGTTAATACTGTGAGTCAACGTGTATTATTAATAAAGTTTAAAGTGGTCAACTAAAATCGTTAAACCACAAATGCAATAGGCTTCAACTGCTTACGAAGCCGCTTTCATTGCTCTACGAAATAGGCTTCATTGACTATCGAAGCCGCTTTCATTGTGGTTTAACGATTTTAGTTGACACATTTTCGAGGCTTTTCTTGTGGTTTAACGATTTTAGTTGTGTGGTTTAACGATTTTAGTTGACCACTTTAAGCTTTATTTATACTACGAGTTG
>ERZ780214.5-NODE-5-length-118903-cov-3.33092_pt1 | contig 118903 bp, 134 predicted proteins | sample MGYA00510976_ERZ780214 | MGnify/ENA primary metagenome ERZ780214 (study PRJEB29588, sample SAMEA2154920) | human gut metagenome | biome: human gut; feature: human-associated habitat; material: faeces | place: Denmark | collected 2008/2010 ... | reverse complement strand
ATCTCATCAAAGACAATGACAGTTGGTGAAAATATAAGGCACATCCGTCAGGAACGTCACCTAACTCAAAGACAATTAGGAGAAATGGTTGGTGCAAGCGAAGCCTATATTCGCGCTTACGAAAGTGGCAGAAGGAACCCTAAACCACCTTCCCTTGAAAAAATAGCAGAGGCACTTGCGGTCAACCCTGAAGTACTTGCAAATTCAGACTTTGATGGTATAAAAGCTATACACCGACTTTTTCAGATATTCCGACAATATGATGGACAACTCTTTGAATACCAAGATAAAGATGGAAATGATATGGTTGGAATCAGCTTTGGAACATTGTCTTTGATGAGATCATGGTTAGACCGATATGAAGAATATATGGAAGAAGTTGAGAAATGCAATGAAATAAAGGATGTTAAGAAACGTGGGGAGGCTCTGCTGAAAGCGGAAGCTGACTTTAATCTTTGGATGGATATTTATCCGGAATCAGAAGCATGGCAGGAACGGCTTAAAATTCAGAAGGCACATGATGAGGTTATGGATAAGATGGGATTGAATCATAATGGGTAAAATATGTATGCTTGACTCACCCTTAATATTCATAAAGAAAGGATTATGACAATGACCGAAGATCAATTTTTAAAAACGATGATTGAAACCATTAAATATGATGATTACGAAAAAAGGAAGAGATGCTAACTATTCTTCGTAATTCTGTTATATACTTTGATAAAACAAGTTCCTTTGCCACAAGGTCTTGGCAATGCTGGGAGAATATCGATCTTAGAGTTCCTATTCCCCTTTTAAAAGAAGCAAGGAATTTGCAATAAAACTTACTAGATATTGCATCTATGGTATATATCGAAACAGATGATTATGATTTTAATCAATTAAATATAAAACCTAAACCTATTGATTTAGATATCGATAATTATAAGGAACATAATGCATTTTTTCAGAGATTAAAGACACCATTATACAAGGAATCTGCAATGCAAAATATTTGATTTGGTGTGCAGTTGCTTGGATTACAGACGATGATATTTACAATGAATTACTCCAAAAAAGGAACAATGGTATTCAAATACGAATTCTTACTTCCGATGAACCTTCTAACAGTCGATTACTGAAAAACTTATGTGATAATTTTGAAGTAGTAAAAATTCCTCAATGGGGTGAAAACTCCCGGAACAGGATGCATGATAAATTCTGTATTATTGATCTTGAATATGTTATGCATGGCTCATACAATTGGAGTAGAAATGCAATGAGTAACAATGAAACATTAGCTACTGCACTGGATAAAGATTTTGTTAAAAAATTTGCAGATGAATTTATGTTTTTATATAATGCGCACAAACATGATTAAAAGGAGGATACACATATGGATACTATATACACTACTGAATTGGTCGCTTTAGGAGCATCTCTTGCAGAATTAGCAGTAAAGGGAACTGCCACCGCAGTCTCAACAAAAATCAAAGCTATCAGAGATGAAAAGAATACTGATAAAGTTCGTAATACTTATGACGAAATTGTGAGTGAACTACTTTTGGAACGTGACGAAGCAATACGTATTGCACAGTCTTACAAGTCAGAACTTGAAAAAGTTGTTATTAGTGACGAGGATATTCAACACTTACATAATACCGTTTCAAATATACTTGAAATTATTAAATCTATACAAATCGCAAGTGCCCTTCCAAAGGGAGAAGATGAAATTGCGAAGGTCAAATCTCAAGTTGAAAGTTATGAACAAATCAAAGAATTAATTAGTGTTGACACACTAAAAACAATGCAATTATTAGGTTTTAACTATAAAGCAGCAATCGGAGAGCCTTTAACAGAAATATGTGCAAATGCGATTTCAAAATTAGGCAATAAAACTACTGTATCTAAACGTAAATAAATATTTTGTACCCAAATCGTACCCATTACCATTTAAAAAATCCCTACAAAGCCCATAAATACAGGCTTTGTAGGGATTTATCTTTTTACTCAAACTCAAGAAAGCTAGGAAGTTTCCTGCATATAACATCATCAAATGCAGTCTTTTATCTTCATTTAAAACGCTTATAAATATTTTAAAATATTTATAAGGGTGTCATTTGGGTGTCACTGAATAATTTCTATTTTTTAAGCACCACCTACCCTGCACTTGCAATTTCAGTGGTTCATATACACTATATATTCTACATATAGATAGGTCAAGTAAATTACCTCTAAAAAAATAGGCTGTGCATTAACGATTTTTTAATCGCTAATACACAGTCTCATAGGCAATTAAATGTTGCAGCATTTAATCATCCTTTTGCTTGGTTATGAGAGAGCCATTAATAGTATGTTCAATTCTCGGCTCTTTATTTGGTACTCTTACAATCAGTTCGTCGAGGTCGCAATCAAGCGCCTCACATATCAGATCAAGATGATCCAAATTGACCCTGTCTACAACTTCATGGTACAACTCGCTAATTGTTGTAGGTCTTATCCCTGTCTTTCTTGCCAAATCAGCCTGTGTCCACTTTTTCTCCCCTAACCTTGAAGAAAGTAAAATCCTAATCATATGTCATTGCTCCTTCTGTTATAATCTACCACTTTTTACTGGTAAAAAATGGTATTTGTTAGATTATCACCGAATGCGTTATAGCTTCTTTTTGATTAGACTATGCAATGGCATATGATTCTAAGGATTTCACAATATATTACTGGCCCATATAGGCATTAATATAATCCTGCACTTCTCTATAAGAGTATCCTTCTTCTTCAAGTTTCTCCTTGCGGCCTGGATAATCACCCCAACGATTATCACCAAAGCAGATTTCATATGCTATCTGCTGTGGTGTAAGCCTGTCGCTATCTTCTGATGAATGTTCACTACAAGATACCACATCATCATCATTCACCCAGCCAAGATTTCCGTTATCAACAAGATATGGATTTCTAGCCCCATTTGCAATGAATGTAATAGTTCCCTCTGTATAACCAGGTATCATACAATTCTCATCCATAGATGTATAATGTACGCCACTTATAGTTACAACATCTCCTACAGTATGTGCATAATTGCACTCTTCCTCATTATTCTCTGTGTTATCAGTAATTGCATCCCGCTCTGCATCAGGATTATATTCATCAGAATCAAATCTTGTAAGGTTCTGTGATTCTACTACCGAATAAACATTATCCACATATTCTAACGCTGTAGCATAACCATCTTCTCTTATACGCTGAAGATACTCATAAGGATCTGTCACTCCCTTTAAGTTTGCATAATTATCTGTATTGATAAACTGCAGATAACCAATTACAGCATTTTCAATGCTATCAAATGAATACCAATCAGAATTACAAGGTTCATATGAACCATCAGCCCTCTGCTCTGTAGAGCTGTCGTTAAAATATCCATTATTAACACTTACCCTGCCCTCTCTATACTTAAGACCAAAGAGGTTATAGTATCTAGCTTTTTCGCTCTTGCCATAAGCACTTTCATTACAAGCCTGTGCAACAATAGCCGAAACAACTGATATGCCATATGCTACCATATTTCTCTTAACTGCAGCTGCAACCATTTCAATGAATTCTTCATTGTCATAGTTCATCGGATTTGTATTATCTGTATTTTCAGATTCTCCTGCATTATCTTCCTCTGAATTATTATCAACAGTTCCATAATATTCACCGAAGCCCTCAACAATACCTCTTGCAATAGCCTCTACTACATCATCTTCATTGTCTTTGAACAATCTGATATCATCCATATCATCAACAAAGCATGTTTCAATAAGTGCTGATGAAACGCCCTGACTCTTAACAACATTGATTACAAGGAAATCATTTACCTTTACACCTCTGTTAGTAAAGCCAACATTTTCCATATTACCAAGAATTGTTTCCTCTACTGATATATGTTCTTCTCTTGGAGTTACCCAGATTTCTGTACCGGTAATATGTCCATCTCCTTCCTGATCATCTACACAAGCATTGAAATGTACTTCCAAAACATAGGTGCAATCTGAAAAATCCATCTGAATACCATCGCCTCTGCAATCGTAATAAGCATTTCTGTCATAAGGATACACCTTTGTTTCTACACCATGTGAATTAAGCACTTCATCAAGTTTCTGTACTACTTCGACTGTAAGATCTGCTTCATCATATCCGCATCCAGAAGCTCCCGGGTCTCCTGCTCCATGTCCACTAATTAAACCTATTCTCATAACTATACCTCCATATCTTTTCTGTTATATCTCTTAAATATTTCAATCAATGCATCCCAACCATGCGTACATATAAATGCTACAATCAATGCTGCAAATATTACAGCTACAAGATAATACCAAACAAATGCAATGTTGAAATAAGACAATGCTGCAAAAAATGTAACTATACATATCAACTCTGACAGCACAACTACCTGTAGAACGGTAGGAATCTTCTTTAAGAATCCTGTTTCCTTTGTAAGCTCCGTAATTACAGTTACCAATGTACATATTGCAGCAATCGCTATAATAATCGCTGAACCATAACTCAATATTGTTTCAATCATAAATGCCTCCTATTCTATCTCGTTTTCAACGATGATTTCCCTATCCAATTCTTTTTTTGCCTGCTCTGCTTTCTGATAATTGTCAAAGGCAGCTTCTAAATCACCATTATGAGCACCTGTAACAATTGCCTTATGTATCCAGAAAAACAAGCGACCTTCACAATGCTGGAGTTCATCATCCACTTTCATTCTGCGAACTGCCAACTCTCTTCTTTTATGCTGTTCATCTTTCTTTTCCAGTTCCTCTGCCTTTGCTTTATCTTCCTTTAATTTCAGTTTATTTTCTATGTACCTGCGTATAAAGAAAAATACCATTCCTGTTATTCCAGAGCCGCCAACAATGGTACCTATTATGCCAGATACAATCCATATCTCAATCTGTGACACTGTTTTCATCACCTCCACATATGATATTTGCGAGACGGTCAAGTGAACCTTTTCCGCCGAGCAAGACATTTGCAACAACTTCTAAAAATCTATACATGGTATACCTCCTTTCTGACATCAAAAAAGGGACCCTTTTAAGGTCCCTTCATTGATTCATATTCTTTTATGCATTCATCAAGAATAGCGGCTTCTTGTTGTTGCCCCGGATTTTCATCCATGTAATTATAAACAGTCTTTAAATTATGTAATTGATACGCATAGTCCTTTAATAACTTACCCATTCTATATATAATTTCTTCCTGTTTTTCAAACATATCATTATAAAATTCCAATAGTTCTATGATATTTTCTTCATCCATTATATATCCTCTCTGTTATGTGTAAGCACATATTCATCTAGTATTTTCTTTTCTAATAATTTACAGTTGCATTGGTGCATCATTGCCGTATAACTTGCAATTGTTTGAAAAACTTTATCCAATGATATCTGATAATCACGATATCTGATACATAACGCCTTCAGCCTTCTCTTCATTCTTAAGCTTGTGCTCTTTCTTAATGTTACATGTGTTGGCCATATCCTATAACCTACAAACTCGACTCCTTGTGATATAGGACGGATAGCCGTTTTCTTATTCAGATTTAATTTCAATTCTTTCATCAAAAAATCTTCAATATGATGTTTCCATTGCCATAACTGCTCTTTGCTATCAGAAAGTATGATTACATCATCCATATACCGAATATAATAATGTATAGAAAGATTTCTTTTACATTCCTGGTCCAGCTTATCAAGATACATATTCCCAAACATATGAGATAATCCTCCGCCAATCGGAATGCCTTTGTCCCACAGCATATCACTCTGTCTTATTTCAAGTGGTGATTTAATTCCCAATGGTAATCCAAAAGGTATTGATGAATCTGAAATATAATGTTTCAGCAACTTTAGCGTTCTCTTGTCGCCTATCTTCTTTTCCAAAATTGATATCAATACATCATGATCCATTCTGTAAAAGAATTTTTCTATATCCATTTTTAAGTAATACCATTTTTTACCTGAATTATTGACATATTTCATCCATCCATATAAACGTTGCATAGCTTTAAGTTGCCCTCTTCCCTTAACGCAGGAATATGTATCAGTTATAAAGCCTTTGCACACTAATGGATTTAGTACATTATATAATGCTCTTTGTATTATCTTTGTCTTGTAATCAACAAAAATTACCTTTCTGATTTTGGGCTCATAAACATAAAATGAGCGAAATATAGTTTCCGGTGGTTGTAGATTAATCAAAGCCTCTCTTATATCAAGTATATTATCCTCGTAATCGTATCTGAATGATAATACTTCATTTGTATATCTTTTAGATGCAGCTGAATCCTTTTCTGCAATTAATAAATTCTCAAACGATGTAATTTGCTCAAATACATTGCGAATGGACATATTATCTCCTTCGAGCATTGCGGGGTTCGGATGTTGTTCCTACTTCCGGCATTCATATCCAAATATATTTTTTGCTAAATGCAAGGAAATGGAATCCTTTATTCTCTCTGCACTGAAATATTACCCCTAAGTAATAAATATCTGGCTAACGAGAGTAGAGCGGAACGGAAGCCGATGTTCCAATTGACGTTCGAACGGGGATTGTTCAGATTCAAGTTGAACACGCCAGCAGTGGCACCATTGCCCCAGTTGCCCCCGCAAAGTGGCAAGCGCTGTATTCCATTCCCAAATTATTTCTGTTGTGATTTTATCCAACCACCCACCATTTTCCCTAATTCAACTACCATATCAGACCATATCTCATATTTTTTTGTTGGTAAGAAACCTAGCGTGTAGGATAATCTCACATATGCCTTGAGCTTATTAATTTCTACATCTAATTCTTGCAGAGTTGTCTTCTTATAATACTTTTTATTACCCTCGATAATCCTTTCTAGTATAAGATCCATACATCTTTTAATATCTACAACCAAAGCAAATTTTTCACATTTTGGAAACTGTGCAAGAGCTGAGTATGCATATTTCATCATATCGAAAGACTTCTGAAGTATTTTCAGTTCTTCCATACTCATACCTCTTAACAATATCAGTTACTCATTTTATATCAAATAACGCTTTTTTTGTATTTTTGTTACAAAATAACGAATTTCGTTATTGCAGGCACTCAAAATAAGAGGCTACTATCGTAGCCTCTAACAGAGCACAGTATATCAGATTACAGATCAACAAAAGCGGAACGGAAGCCGATGGTCCAATAGACGCTCGAACGGGGAATGGTCAGATTCAAGACGAACACGCCAGCAGTGGCACCAAAGCCCCAGTCGCCCCCGCAAAGCGGCAAGCGCTCACCAGATGGATTGAACCAATGATAGTCACCTGCATAATCTCCACTTGGTTCATCAGGATATAAAATAAGAGCTTTTGCAAGCTCTGGTGCGGCCAATCCACTAGCCAATGTCATATTCTTATATTCTCCTCCTACACCCTGATTTTTACTGAATGTAGGTGTACCCGCTGTAAGCTGAATATTATTACTTACATAATCATATTTTAAAGTGCCTGCGGTGCCAGGAGCAACTAAAGAACCATCTGATAATATTGCTTTCCACAATGTACTTGTTGCAGACGTATCACAATCTGCTCCAAGTGCGGCATTATTGTCTGCAATAATGTTTATTTCCCCATTATTTAATCGCATTCCGTCCATCCATTCCCATACATTTCCATTCATATCACATATACCATCCCCTTGATGATTGTGATTCCATGTTACAGGACCTGAACCAGTAAGAATTTTACCAGTTCTATTACCATCTTTAGAGGCTTCTGTACCTGTTTCATATGCATGATTAATGTCACATCCATAATTATTATTTCCATGTGGCATAGTACCATTCTTACGACACCAAAGAGCAATATACGCCCATTCTGCAACTGTGGCCAAGTGGAATCCTTTTCCCTTATTGGTACAATATGCTTTAGCAGTATCATGATTAATTGATGTAAGTGGCTCTCTTCTTGATAAAGAATATGCTCTATTTTCAAAGACAACATTCTGATACTTAGAAAAATAAAAACTTTTCTTTTCAACACCATTCACAATAAATGCAGGATGTACCTTGCTTGCATTTCCACCCGCTATAACATTTCCATTGTAACCCTTAGGTATAGCTACATATACGCTTGGAAGTCCTGCGTCATCCATAATAGATACACACTTTCCTCCGGATAGTTCCTTTACCGCAAGATTAAACTGATCATAATTACCCATATTATCCTCCTATTCTACACTCCATAATCTCAAAGTTACCTTATCAATATCAAAAGGTATCGGCTCTTTAGTCTCGATACTCCTTTTACTCTGTTCATCATCTTCGTTATATTCTGGATTATCTGCTTCTCCAATTATGTATTTCCTTGCAGGAATCTCAATTTGAGCAACATATTTAAAAGCAACCGCTGTAGACAGATTACCATTGATATCCGAACATATATCTATTGTAATAACTCTGTCCTGTTCATACTTAGCAAGATTAAGCATAAGCTCGTCATTAAAATTTATCTTTGTTTTATCTATTGTATAATCAATTTTTCTACCTTCATTCATTTCAATTATATTCATTATTGATACCTCCTCATTTCATTGTAAGCTGCATTAGTTCCATTATTGATAACCTCTGCATATTCTCGCTGTGCAGCTGTAGATGTATCTGGATTAATCCCATACTCTCTTAATACAGCCTGTTCCTGACTTCTTCGCTCGTCTGATTTAATGATAATATTAGCCATAAAAACACATTCCTCCTGTAACAAAACACCTGATTTTTGCACTCTTAGCACTACCTGTATAAGCTATTTTAAAGCCATTTACCTGCTTATCCGTTATAATAACATCACCAACATTAGCTGTATTACCTTGTATTTCAACATATACCCTGTATTCCAATGTATCTTTAGGATTAATTGCTATTGTCTTTTTGGAGTTGTTAAATGGATAATCCAGTGTATTGGTTAATGTAACATCTATCACCTGTCCATCAAGGTCTTTTATCTTTCGCTGATGATTCACAACCTCTTCAAGTAATGTTGCAGCTAACAAATTGGCTTCATATGCTCCATCGGATAACTTATTAAAATTGGCTGCACTCTGATTTGTACCCTGTTGTATAAGCTTTCCTGCTGGCATAGATGTAACCGTGCCATCTGAATTTTTGGTAACAGAATATGTATTAGCTGGACTTCTTACTTCATCCTGCCATATCAATGGGTTCTGCATATATTAATCCTCCTTCCTTACGATTCAACAATAGGTGCAGTTATCTGAAGCAGCACCCCCTGTGTTGATTTCTTCACAATATTTCTTCCTTCTGAAAATGCTACTTCCCCACCAGAATCAATCAGCCTTATTGATGTGATAGTTAGATTCTCTGAATCAGTTGTTTCAAACTTGATAACAACTTCTGTGTTTTCAACATCTTTTGTAGTAATTTTTCCATCGTACCATTTATTGGTGTTACTTGCATAATACTGTGCTTTTACTATGTTCCTACACCAATACTTTCTCATTTTGTTTAAAAATGCATTGCTCCAAGCCATCAGCTTTCCTCCTCTCTGCATTGTTTATATGTCAACCCGAAATCCGTTATAATGGAAGTCGTTTTGATATTACTTTTAATGGACTCTCCCAATGTTCCTATCTCATTAGAAGTTCCTGCTGCCAGATTTTCAGATGTTGCCTTAAAATCATATAAGTTACTTTCTACTGATTCCCCGACAGAAGTAATGCTATCAACACTTATACCTATGGTAGCCTGTTCTGGCAATGTACCAGCTTTTATTGATTCAGATGTCTGTTTATGCTCATATACTGTACTATTTATTACGCTATTAGCACTTATCACGCCTACATTATTATCTCCTAGTGTAGATATATCCGGAGTAATCCCTGCTACAGGATAATCATAAACATAGTGTTTTACAGATTTTCCTATCTTTATAGGAACAGCGATATCAAGAAGCATTTCTATCAAAATGTGTGCTGGCTTCATCTTTTCTAATTGCTCCAGCAAATCATCCATATAAACCAGATTATTTCCTGTGATTTGTGCTTTAATCGTAAGCTTTGTTGTCATAATAACAATGGGGTCCTCATCGCAACCTGTATAAGATTTTACAAGGTTTTTGATAAGTTCCCCATTCAGCTTTTCACCGCCATTCCATAACAGCTTTACCTTTTTTCTTCTGTCTACTAATGATTTGTTAGAATCATGTTCCAGTCCTAGCCATTCCTCGTATCTATATATTGTTTCTTTATCTGCAGATACAATAAACTGATCCTTCATAAGAAGTTCAAGCTTCTCAGCCATAATGTCTAATGTTAATCCAGCGAATTTTAATGAAGCATCTAAATCCTTAATATCTTTAAAAAAATATGGACCATATGAGAATACTTCCTCGTATCCACTCCTTTGTCGGTTGCAAAAAATGTCATGATTAAGCATCTATAACAACCCCCTTTACTATTGGAGCACTCATATTTCCAACAGTAATATTGGCTGTTCCTCCATTAAGTTTAAGAGAAGCTGGTGCATAGTCATTGATAGCCTCGCAACTTGATATAATGCTGCCTATAGCCGATACTTTAATAACAACAGACTCTTCCCCTTCAAGCACAAGTTTCTTCAAATATTCCTTAATAGCAATTATAATAAGGTTCTGTGCCTGTGTTTTGTTATATCCATTCTTCAAATCACCTTCAAATGTTACATTTATATCTACCTCAATTGGTTGCATTGCTAGAAAATGTGCTCCTAAATTTCCAACACCATCACCAAGTCCATCACCAAATATGTAAGACTTTCCATCTATATTAACCCCATATCCTCTGACTATAGGGTCAATGTATTCCTGTACAGCCTCTAATATGGTCTTAGATGGTATTTCTCCTGTAGTAGAATATATGACAGCTGCAACAGTATTTTCTCCTCCATATAAAGGAATGATATGTGCTCTTCCTACACCTGTAATTGATTCACACCAAGTCTGATATTGATTCTTATTGCCATTCTGTGAAGGTCCTGACTTCTTTAACTGCCAGCGTTCTCTTAAGCTCTTATCTGATTCCGCCGCCGCACCTGGCGTATATAATGAACCTAACGTACAAGACTTCAGACCATCAACATTATATACAGGCATAACATTTGAACCTTCCTGAAGATTATTTGTCTTTGTTCCAAGTTCTTCCGACTTTAAAAGATACTGTTCGTTATCATATATCAGTTCAAAATAATAAGAATCTACAAACATTCGTGTTCCAGTATCAGGTATTGTTCCGTCCATATTTATATGCCAATATGAAGGCGTTGCCGGTTGCCGTATGACATTATCCTGTGCCGCTTTTTCAGTAAGAATCGAACCGCCACATGTATCAACAGCAAGCATATCAAATGCCTGACTAAGGTCTGCCATAAACTTGGCCGCTCTTATGCAATGCCCCGTTGCCGCATCCATATACAATGAACCCTGTCTTGTATCAATATTAAGTTCCTGTCCCTTTAGCCTTGCCTGTTCGAGAAAGTATTCCTCTGTGTATTCTTCAAACACTCTATATCACCTCCTCAACATTAATTATTCCGTATATCGTATCCATATCAAATTTTACCAATATTGAATCCTTATTCTTCGGAGAAGAGCCTCTTTTAAAAGAAATGTTATATATTTTCTTAATTCTTTCATCATGGGTTATTGCGTCCCCTATGAGAAATGGCATTTCTTTTTCAAGATAATCCTGTGTCACATTCTTTGATATAATCCTATCTCGTATCTCACTGCCATAATCTGAATCATATATTAAGCACCGAAATCTAGGGGTTATTAATGCTTTTAAAACATACTGTCTAACGGCTTCCTGTCCATCGACAAAGCCTCTTATTTCACCATTTTTCCAATCTATAGCATATGTACGAGAAGTTAATATTTCCGCTTTGCTTATGCTATTCACCGGTATAGGTTTATCAAAAGACATACTATTCCCCCTTTCTGTCTAAGATATAAAATTTCTTACCACTGTTGTAGTGCAACAAATACACAACATCCCCTATCTTCAATGAGTTATCTATTGTTATAGAACCTTTATTCAGTTGAAAATTATCAAGCTTATGGTAATGGTCTTCTACTGTCGTCGTATCGCCTGATGCTGATACCTTAAATGATGCACCTACTGTATAGCTTGTCAGATGTTGTGGAACTACCAATGAATTGGCTGAAAGACACATCTTAGTGTCGTTGACAATTGTCACGCTAAGCGGTGATGTACTTGTCACCTTCCCTTCAATAACTCCAGGCTGTTCTGGTGACAACCCTTGAATCAATCCTTTTAAACTAGTTTCCTGCATATAACTCCTATCCTGCATCCTCAATATCATTAGCCCAATTAAGAGTTAACTCCATTGTGTGCTGAAATCTCGTATATGTATGCTTATCCTGATCTATGTAAAATGTCCGTTTAATATTAAGATGTGGAATAATAACATATACTGCCTTTCCTGATATAGCATCAGAAGCTCCTTTACCTGTAACCTTAAGTGACTGTTCCGGATTACCCTTTTCATCAAACACTGAATCAACAAGTTCCTGTATTTGAGCATCATTATAGGAATCACTAACAGACTTTACTTCCATAAATGTACCTATCGCTGCTTCCAATTCTTCATTAGTTCTCTCGTATACAACTGCATTCTCGTTTGAAAGCAGTCTAACCCTTGTTCTTATGTTTTCAATAGATTTATCATATGTATAATTGGTAATATTAGATTGTTCGCTGCCAGTTTCTAACACCCATTGCAATGCGTTTTCAGCTCTTCTTCTAAGGTGTATATCTCCTTTTTCAGATGATATATAATATCTTAATCCTGTAGCGTTATATGTTGTACTTAAAGCATCTAGGACAACATCATAAAAGGTTGTTTTCTTTTTCGGTAATGATGGAATTACATATGCTGTATCTGCACATTCTCCTCCATTCATGCCAAGGCGATTCCTGCAATCATCAAATATTTCACTTGCTTTCATATTTTCATATGAAAATGAATCCATATTGTTAGCCCAATAATACATATTATCGTAAGCTTTTATTACAAGTTTTCTTCCTGAACCCTGACTTGTACTTATGATAATTCCTCTAAATAACTCGGTTCCATCTTCGTAAAACACGCAGGTGTCACCTTTGGCACAATCTACTGTGGCTCTCGGTCTTCCTTTATTATCATCATCTATTAATGTGATTTGAACACTGCGTGGAGCAGCCCCTTTTCGACCACTCCACACTATCTTTTCAAACATATTAGATACATCCTGTCCATTAGAGCCACTTATAATTATAAATTGAATCATAAGCCCTCCTATCTATGCAGGTATCAACAGCATTGTTCCCGGCCATATCCAATGACCGCTTTCAGAAGAGTCAAAACCATGCTCCTGTGCTGTGCTTTCAATAACATCACTGTTCGCATCATATATATCTGTATACCTTGCACCTGAACCATAGAAATTCTTTGCTATATTCCACAAACAATCTCCAGACTGCACTTCATACATATCTCCGTCTGGCTCAGGCTCTGGATCTACTCTTGGTTCCTCGACTGCTATTTTAGCCTGCTTAACAACTACATCCACTGTTATCTGCTGCATAACTATTTCTCTGTATTCTTTTAAAGAAATTGAGAATTGAATAGTATCTACATCTCCACCAACTTCGTAATAATCAAAAGATTCTATCGTTACATACTGTGATATACCGAGGCCTCCTGTATATGTAAATCTAATTGGTGTTCTGCTTTTCATCATTCTTATAATAGTATTTACAGCATTAATCGGCTCTGGAATATCGTTATAATTACATCCACCAAAGTAAGTTTTTGGAAAGAATGAGGAAAAATTAATAACGCTTGCTTTAGTATCCTGTATAATTGTTGCCTCGCCAACACCATATACATTCATAGAGCTATTAGAAGCACTATTACCTATTTCTAACTTTTCAGGATTTACCGGAAACTGAAATACTTCATCATAGGAAGTCAGATATAATCCGCTAGAAGACATATGAACCAACTCCTTCCTCAAGTATTTCCTGCTCTATTATTCCCATTATCGCTTCTTTAACATTATCCATAAGTATCTCAACAACATCATTTTTACTAAGATTACTGCCAACCTGCAGATTGCCAGAGCCTTCTATCTTTAATGTTACCGTCTTATCCTGTGTATCGGTAACAACTGGTACCTGCTGGCTACCATTATCACTCGGTAATAATATTGGCGTTTCTTTTGTATTAACTTCTCTTGTCAGAACCATTTCTGTACTATTCTGAGTTGATATATAATTATCAACCTCATTGTCATTTCCAATAGTTCCCAACAATTTACCGGTCTGCTCCCATATATCAACTGACCGCTTTGAGCCATCTATAGGTATAAATGATTCTGGACCATCTTCAGCAAATACTCCATAATGAGGTGTACTGAAAATACCTCCTTCAGCATGAGGTACAAATGCATCTATATTAGATTTAACCCATGATATAGCCTCAATAGCAGAATTTACCTCGGGCAGTTTAGACTTAATGCCCTGTATATATCCATTCATTGTCTCTATTGCTGCTTCTCTTGCATTGTCCTCCATATTCATACCATTAACAGTATCATCCATATCTGAAAGAATAGAATCTAACGCAACAGAAAAACTTGTTTCAAGTTCAGCTATGCTTTCAGCTGTAGCATCCTGAGAAGCCTGTAATGTACCATACTGTTCTACCATAGCTGAAAGCTGTTCGTCACTCATATTTGCCATTCCTGCAATCATAGCTGCGGAATCAGCACTGCCATCTGCCACATTGTTAAGAACTGTCCTAAGTCCTTCTATATCACCAGATTTTGATATCAGACTATCAAGATTCTCACTATAAGAATTCCAGTAATTAATCTGGCTCTGCATTGCTGTATTAATGCTATCTGCCGACATAGCCACTACCGCATCCTGCGTATCCCAAAGCGACATCTGCCCCTGTATGCTACTTAAAGCACTTGCATAAGCTTTATCATAATTCTCGGCTATCTCTTTCAACTTTGAAGAAACTTCTCCTATAGCTGTGCTTACTGCTGTGCTTGAATCCACATTAGTTGTAGTTGCCTGTGCATACGCTTCCGATTTAGAGCCAGCCTCTTCCATTAGCTTAATCTGATTCTTAATCTCTTCATCAGTATATCCAAGTGCTCTATAGCACTCTTCCATTGATTCAACTAATGTATTGTAATTATCACTAGCAGCATGTGACTGTTCTCTTGCCTTTTGCCAATCATCAAACGCATCCATTACTATTGAACTTGTACTACTGCCTACTCCCATTGCCTTAAGCTTAGGGTGTCGTTCTGCCCATGAATCCTCTTCCTGCTGCCACTTATCATATGTATCTCCTACTGCCTTATACGCCTCATCTCTAGCACCTTTAACATCATCAAACTGTTTCATAAGCTCAACAAGCTTATTAGTCTGTGTCTGTTTATTTTCAGCATCAGCCGCATCTCTGACAGCTTTATAAAGGTCTGATATACTCATATTGAGCTTGCCTGTAGTTTTATCAAGTGTAAGATTTAAGCCCTGGTATGAAGTATTTAATGTATTCACAATAGAGTCCATTAATTCTAGTTCTTCATCAGTATGTGATGATTTAGTAGAAAGTACAGACAACTTAGTTACAAGTGATAAAGAAGCCTGTTCCAACTGCCCGTTCTGTTGTATTGTTTCTTTGTACTTTGAATTAATCTGCTCCAATGTCTGTGCTTGTGATTCCAACTCTTGTGAAAACTCTCCAAGCGTTTTCCTGCTCTCATTGTAGCTTTCTGTTAAATCATCAATTCTATTTTTCAATGCATATGCTCTATCACTATTCTCTCCATGCAGCTCAACTTCTCTATCATATTCATCATTTAAGCTTTCTATTTCCTCTTGTAACTTTCGAGAAGAACTTGTCAGATGGTCATCTACTGTTGCGGCCTCCGAAGACTTCTTCGTGAAGTAAATCACCGCTGCACTAACCGCCGCTATTCCTGCCGCTGCTAATGCTGCTGGCCCTAATAAGCTGGTAAACGATACTCCTAATGCTGTAAATGTAGAACCAAGAATTGTAACAGCACCTTTAACAGCTGTATATGCTGCTACTGCGGTTGTTACTCCACCAATGCCTATCGCAATACCGGCTAATGCTGCTGAAACTGAAGGATACTTAGATACAAAATCCGAAAACTTATCCATAGTATCAGCCCATGCATTTTTAACCTTACTGATAGCTGGATTCAAACTACTTCCAAGTGTAATTGATAAGTTCTTTGAACTGTTTTCAACCCTCTGTGTAGCATACGAAGACGTATTTGTCATAGCCTCATACGCCTTTTCGGTTGCACCTGCGGAATTTCGTACCTTCTCAAGATTAGAATTGAATGTACTAAGTCCCTGACTAACTATCGCATTGGCTGCTTTACCTGCTTCCGCCGAGCTCCACAGGTTCATTAAAGCCTCACTATTGCCTTCAACATTGTTATATAGTATCTGCATAACATCAGCTAAAGTATATCCGCTCTTCATTAATTCTCCGAATGACTTTCCTGTTTCATTCTGTATTATTTCAGCTATATCACTACCAGAATCACCAAGTTCTTTAAACATGCTTGATATGTAGGTCGTTGATTCTTCTACTGAAATACCTGCTTTAGTAAGACTTATATATCCCGCTTCAAGATTGTACAAATCAATAGAATAAGCGGAGGCTGTAGATATAGCTTTACCCATTGAAGTACTCAACTGATCGATAGTCATTACACCTAAATTCTGTGTCATAATCAGCGAATCAGATATGTTGGTTGTTTCATCTGCACTAAGCTTATAAGCGTTCAAGGTGGTTGTTAATACTGACAATGCGGAAGCTGAACTTGTAAAACCTGATGTTGCAAGTCTTGTCGCATCTTCAACTGTACTAAAAGCATTAGCTGTATTAACGCCGGCTGATATAGCATTGTATGCTGTATCTGTAAGCTGATTAATATCTGTTGCTGTATCTCTTGATGTTTTCATGGCCTGTGCTGATAATGTATTCATTGATATTACAGTTGTGTCAGCAATCGTAGATAACTTTGCCGCCATTGTTTCAAAGTTCTCAGCCTCAACAGAACATTCTTTAAGTTCATCTTTTATCTTACTTATTGCAGTACTTAGCCCAAATGCTGTAATTACCTGAGATAGCCCACTCATTGCCGAGGAGGCTTCTTTGCTCGTCTTCTTTGACTGTTCACCTAACCTTTCAGTTTCATCTGTGTATTTCTTCATAGATTCTTTTGCTTTATCTGTTGAAGTTGATATGCCTGACATTGATTCCTCTACCTGTGACTGATTACTGGCAACGTCTTCTGTTGCCTTAGATATCTGATTGCAGGCATTCTCATATTCTTCCATAGCGTCTGCCGCCTTGGAACAGGCACTGTCGTAATTCTCCATAGCATCTGAACAATTATCTGTAGCAGTTGTGGTATTTTTCATTCCCTGTGTTACATTGTCCATATTGCTTGCTACATTATCCATAGCCTTATCGCCTGTACGTTCCATATTGCTAAATGCTTCTGTAGCCTTTGTTCCCGCCTTGGCCATATTATCAAACTTAGCACTTATTTCATCTAAAGCAGTGAATTTTACGGATAACCCTGCCATCATTTGCCCCCATTCACAGCTGTTCTGAACATATAACCATCTTTTCTGCAAGGATGTTCATCTTCATATCTTTCTGAAGCTATATAGAATGCTTTCTGGGCTTCTGTCATTTTCTCGTAATCTTCTATTCTGAGTCCATGCCTTTGCCAAAGCACATGTGCCCAATACGCATCCACATCCTTGCTTTCTATTAGTTTTTTGCTTCTTTAACAAGTTCCTCTTTATCATCTTCTGGCTCAATGATATTAAGAACTTCCATAACCTTATTACTTACATATTCAAATTCCTTATTATCAGGAAATACCTTGTAAGGCATAAGAGTTATGTCATTACAATTAAAGAATTGCATTAACTTCTCGTCCTTTAAGTTAGGATATACAAGAGCCTCTGCCATAATATGTCTTGCAGCTCTGCCATTATCCCTGTCAACCTTGTATACAGCCCTTCCATTGTTAATAACAAAATTGCCTTTCTTATCCTTAAGAAGTGTCTTAGTTTCATACATTTTGTTAATAGAATCTATTTCCTCGTTAGAAAGTTTCTTGATTTCAAAATCAATTACCTTTCCATTTTCATCCTTAATGCTCTCTAATCCCGGAACTGTAACAATCTGATCTTCCTTTGCAGCTGGTCTCATAAAATACTTTAAATCCTTAGCCATAAATAACCTCCTAATATATGACTACAGGGCTGTAAAATGCCCTGTAGTGCTTTTAATTGTTGTACTGATAGAAATAAATGTGCATAAAAAAAAGAGGTCTTCACGCCTCTACAAAAAACATCTATATTATGATATATGCTTAGCACCGAATGAAATACTATCCTTAACTACTTCGCCATCGGTATCAAGTGATAATAGGGTTATATCTCCGGTTAGTACGCAACCGGTTAATGTAACCGATTCACTTCCTGACAGCTCATAATAATCAGAATCTTTATCAACTCTGATACCCTGTATTGTCAGCTCTGGTGTAATACCATCATTTTCATACTTGGCAACAATATTATTGAATCTAGGAGTTGTTCTGTACTCATCCAATGTTCCTGTTATATCTCTACCAAGCCATCTTCTATTAGTTCCCTTATCGCCTAACATTTTACCACTCCAAACCTTAGGCTGATACAGAATTGTAAGTTTTGCCGCATCAATTACTTCAACTCCGTCAATGAAGATTTTCCCTTCTTCAAGAGATAAAGGTTTCTTATTTTCTGACATATCCTAGTCCTCCTATCTTGTTGATACAGAGAAATATAATTTCTCTGCTGAATCTACAGCTTTAAGACCTACATTAAAGTATGTCTGGTCGCCAATGCTACGTTCCTGATCTACATAGAAGTCTTCCTCAGCCGAAACATCAGATATAGCTCCATCATTAACATATGTATTGAGTAATGCTCTGCCAAGTCCTTCCATAACAAGCCAGCCTGTTTCATCATTAGAATACTTGTTAGGTGGAAATGTCATCTTAATATCTTCTGCAAAAGAATCATACACACGCATTACTCTATTCTTTCTATAATCTTCTGTTCTATCAGCTGTAAACGTATGTAGACTGTTAATGTCATACTCAACAATAACCTTGCCTTCTTCCGACATACTGAAGAAAAACTCTCCATTATCAATTGCAAGCTCAGCCTGCTCATTAGTCTTTACGCCTACAACAGCAGTAGCCTCTGAATACTCTGCATAAGTATTAGATTCTGTCTTTTCTGCTGCCGCTGTAATGCCTGTTACCCACGCACAAGCCTGTGCGTTAGTTAAATCAACACCATCTATTGTTACTGAATTAGTAACATTGATAATACCCTCATAATTGGCACTACAGTCAGGCATAACAGCCTGTACATACTTTCCAACATTATCACGCAGATACTTAATCTTAGATGTAGCTGCTGCCTGTAATGAACTTTCCGTTACAGGAAAACACATAGTATTAAATTTCACGCCCTCACAGGCATCTAAAAACGCTGATACATCACTGTTAGCAGACTTAGTATTAGTTCCACCTGTAAGCTTTGCTACAGCAAATGCCTGTAATGCCGCAGATGTTTCCACAGCGGAAAACTTGACATATAAGCCACTAGAAGCAGATATAAGCTCTGCTATAGTTCCTACTTTCTCATACTGTTCTACAATATTTGTATCAAGATATACTTTTACATCGAACTTAGAACCTTCAGTAGCATTAGCTACACAAGCTACAGATATATCATTACCTCTTGTACCTGCATATGTAGCAGTAATTGTCATTCCGCCAGCTTCTACACTTGCCGCCGTTCCATTATTGATAATATAAGCATAGCAAGTAACTGCATTCTTTAAGATTTCTCTTATAAGCAGCATATTATTATCCGCATCATAAACACTATGACCTAACTGTACTGCATAAGCATCTGGAGAAGCATTGCTAATCTTAAGCATTGTTCCATTAACTCCCCAACCTAAATCTATCAGGGGAACTATTGCTATTCCTCTTGATGAACCTTTTACTTTCTGACCTTTTTTTGACTTAAAGTTCAGATAAGTTCCAGGTCTTTTCTTCGATATATTCATATCAAATATTCCACCGCTCATGGTTAATTAACCTCCTTTTTCAGCCAATTATTAATCGTATCCTGTACTTCCTGTATGGTATATGAATTCTGTGTATCCATATCTGCTGTAGCACCATCGAATGTAGATGTTGTTACTCCAAAGAGCTTTAAGCAGTCTTTTCTTATCTGCAAATATTCGTATACAGGCATATCATTAGTAGTATTTTCTGAAGTCTTTGTTTGTCGCATAAACCCTCCTTTATCAAATCTTATTAATATAAATGTCCTTGGCTAACTGGTATTCTTCTTTTACATATTCAGAATATCTATCCCATGTAACTTTTATCTCATATACGCCTTCATCCGCCTTATCTGCCTTAATATCCTTAACTCTAAAGCTATGACTGGAGATTGTACCATCCTCTTTTACAATTGGAATCTTCTTTCTCCTAGAGCTGATATCTAATACTATATCCGTTGCCATTCTGGCGGCCTGTGATGTTGTAGGTGCCATAACAGTTACATATAATGTAAAAGTTGCCTTATATGCACTAGAGGACCATCCACTCTCTGTTATTTCAGGAGCAGGGAAGTATACGCATGGAAGGAATATATCCTTAGGTATTTCATCAAAGTAAGTTTCATAAACATTATCTTTATCCTTACTCAATGCCTTTTTTATCGCATAAAATAAACCTGCTATTTCAAATTCAATCATACTTTCACTCCATTCCAAAATAACTATTAATCCAATTCTGAATATTGTCTTCCAAGATTCCAGGAAGAGCTTTTTCTATATCTCTCAGAGCGTCATCCCAATAATGCGAACCTTTAACATAGTTTTGCTTTAACATCATTCCCGATTTAGCACCAGGTGTATATATAAACTCGTCGCCTTTCCAGTATCCAGGAACAAAACGCATGTCAACACCCTTAGGGTTAAGCCAATGACCTTTATTGACGTACTCCGCATATTCCACATTGCTTCCAACCTCAATGGTAAAGCCTTGATTTTCAATCTTTCCTATGTAAAAACTGTTTAACAATAATCTTGTATTAACATTTTTCTTTTCTATGATGTAATCCTGCACCATAGTAAGAAACTGTTGTGCTAATCCATTCATAAATAAGCGGAGTTCTTTCTTAAATTCTGTCTTACCTGCTGCGCCAAGAGCATCAACAAATTCGTTTAGTCCGCTTATATCTACAGTAATATATTTTCCCATCACAAAGCCTCCTGAGGAGTACCCTTTCTGTGAATTGTTACAACCAGATGATGATTTCTGATATTACGGACAACCTCAGCTGTATATACCAATCCATTATCGCAATCAACAATTCTGTCCAACAGCCTTACATCTGTACCTATTGGTAATTGTAGCTTTCCTATATAGCTATAATTATTTGATGGAGAAGTCTGTGTCATATTGTCATCACCAGATACATTAAAATGGCACTTAACTTCTTTTTCATCCGGTTCGACTGGATAAGAATACTTACTTGCAGATATACCATAACCTTTAGATTCCTGTTCTTTCACGATATGATATATGTTGCATTTATGGTCCAATAATGTTTCAAAAGCCATATAATTCCTCCTATAACTTTCGCATACGAAGAAACGCCTTACCATTTCCAGATTCTAATATGTAATCTGAAAGCATTGTTTCTAATCCCAGATGTTCTGCTATATCCGAATCTGAATCCATAGTGTATGAATAATCATCAAATGTTTCCGAATTCATATTGCCTTCTTTATGTAAAATGGATTGCTTGGCATAAGCTTCAGCAAGAAGAATCACTGCCATCTTTACATCTAATGGCAGTGATTCTTCATATTCAGCAGCATCAAAATGGTTATGGGTATGATGTATTACATACTTTTCAGCTCTTGCTATATCAAACATAAGCTTATTATCTTCCCTGGCTTTTACTTTCTCCGAATCAGAATAATCTCTTACCTCTTTCGGACTCACCCAAGGTCTAACCATACAAACACCTACTCTCCAAACACATCTGTCATATTCACAAAACCAAGGACGCCTTTTATTCTCTCAACAATTTCTTCTTTCTTCTCGCATCCTGTAAGGTCAATTTCTTTTTCCTTTGCAAGAGTGATAAGTTCATCTTTTCTCATTTTCTCTATAACTTCTGCTGATAGTTCCACACCCTGATTATCTTCCACATCTGAACTGTCAACCTCGACTATCTCTAATTCCTTGAATCTTCCAGTTCGCAAAAGTTTTTCTGCCATTTCATCATCAATTAAAAAAGGCTTTCCTTTGTAACAAGAAAAGCCTCGAACCGAATATGAAAGTCCTTTATTTAATACTAATTTTTTCATAATCTACCTCCTAGTCAAGTGATGGAAGACCTGTGATTATACCTGTAGCATCTGTTTCCTCGATAATAGCATCATAATCCATGTGGCATACATAAAATCTCTTATCCTGCATAATAGCCTCTTTGCCTTCTGTTGTCTTTCTGATTTTCATATCATAAGTGTTAACAACAACAAGGTTCTTAGGATCTGTAAGAATAATCTTATCATCGCCTAACGATGGACAAGAAATTGTAGGAATATGGACCGGCTGTGTATATACATTGTCAGGAATTGCTCCGCCCTTTTCAATTACCTGATTCATAAGATAAAGTTCCCATTCCTGAGCTCTCTTAGGAGACATTAACCAGCGTAACTTACCATTATTATACTTGTTAGGAAGTTTCTGTAACATCTTGTAGAAAATATCAAGTTTCATAACATTTTCGCTAGAAGCATCATATACATGTCCATTGTCACCAATCTGCTTAATCCAACCATCATTAAGCTTAAGGAAATCTATATCAGCTACACTACCAACTTCTTCAACCTCTGCCACATTCCAACTGCCAGCAGTATGCTCCGCTACATATACATAAAGATTATTGTTATATTTAACATAATCACCTACAGCATATGTATCTGATGAACTGAAATCTTTTGCGTTAGCTGCTCTTTCATCACCATTAAGATATAAATCTTCCATATCAACGCCTATCTGAGCTGTCATAAGATTAGTAATGATAGCCTCAAGCTGCTGTCCTTCTATATTCTCTCTTAATGTTTCCTCTGTAATTTCCCAAGGTAAACGAACAGCTTTACAAGCATATTCAATTACCTTAGTTGCTACACCCGCTCTGTATCCATCATCTGAATTCTCTTTCTTTCCTCTTATAATACGAGAAGCAATACCAATCTTATCAATCTCACCACTCTTAGACTGTCTCATAACGTGTCTTACAAGTGGTGCAAGATTAGTAGCTTCAAATGTCTGCTGAATAAACTTTCTAGCCTGCTCAGGATTAAGTAATCCATGCGTAATACTTGTTGTGGCAATAGCCGCTTTGTTAATAATATTTCCATTATTTATTGGCATATCAAAATCCTCCTTTTATTAAAACATACCTGTCATATAATGAGGCTCTGCCTCACTCTTTGTTACTGCTGAACCTGGAGCATCATTGAGATTTCCTGGAAGTGATCTGCTCTTCATAAGTGGCTCAAGCATTTTAGTAACCGGTTCCATTGCCTTCTGAACTTCTTCTCCTACCATCTTTGCAATAGTATCTGCTGATACATCACCCATTTCCGGTGTAGCTGTTTCCGGTGTGGTTGATTCAGCACTCTTAGTAATAGCCTCCAGCTGCTTTGCGATAGGTTCCATCGCTTTCTTCACTTCTTCTCCGACAATGTTCTGAACTTCTTCATGTGTCATAGTGTCATCCTCCTTATTGATATTATTTTCTGGCTCTTCCTCAAAATCGGACAGGAATGAGCCAAGGCTTTCATGTATTCCCTTTAAAGCACTTAGGTTCTTACTACTAAGGCTTTTCCCTGCTTTAATAATTGGTGCAGGGGCTTCCTTTGCTGCCTTTTCTAATGACTTAACAATGCTTACATTACCTGTCAGAAGGTTAGTAACAATATCGTTAAAATCAGAAAGTGCAGCTCTGATAACATCTTCATCATCTGTATATCCATATTCATACTGACCTGTTTCCGGATTGAACTTTTCACCATCTAAGACATTACTCAATGCAGACCAAGCAGTATAAAAATTATCTGACTTTATTCTTCTGTTATACTGATTCTTAACAGCTCCTTTTTCGACCACTTCAAAACCCATAGCCTTAGCAAGTTTCTTAAAAATCCCCTTTGGTTCTTCCTGCTTTTCTACAGGAAGTTCTACATCTTCCAACGAATAAGCGCCTACACCTCCCATAGAGTAGCCTGTGATATCGCCCTTTGATATAGAATCCCATACATCAGCATTAGAAATTTCCATAGTCATAAGCCAAGTTCCCTTTTTAATTGGCTGTCCATCAATTTCCATATCACTTTTAGCCACATAGCTTTCAACCACTTCACAGCCATCTGCTTTCTTAAAACAATGCTGAATATCAACAGAACCCTCATTTTTCATAAACCAATGAGCTGCCTTGGCTATCTCTTCCTCGGTCATATAGTTACCTTGTGAATCTTCAACCATCGGCTCATACACAATACCGGTTACATAATGACTTTCAGTATCAGCTTTGACGATGCGACCAAATGTCTGGAATGTTGCATTGCCATCATCAGCCTTCACTATAAGAAATTGGTGTTTGTTAGCCGCTTTATTCACTAGTGAAACGAAGTTGATTCTTGCATTGCTAATTTCATATGCTTTCGCAATCTTCTTTGGCATATTCTTTCTTACCTCCTATATTATTTTTGCTGTTTAACGGACAGCTCCGAGATAATCGGATCACCTTCTTTTTGAAAAATGAGCATAAAAAAAGCAACCAGAACGGTTGCATACACAACTTTATTCCGATTGCTTTTATTATCTGTTTTTTATCTTATCTTCCAATGCACCAAGTGCATCCCATACGTCATCTGTCATGAACTTGCCATATATATTCTCAAAACATCCTGATATATAATCCAGATCATCTATATCTAGTTCATTCAGAAACTTTAGTATTTCATCAACATTGTCTCCAAAGGCTGCCATTAGTGGATTAAAAAAATACTTCTCACTATCTAACCCTTGAGTGTCTGTTTTTCGCCACCAATCAATTATATGCTTTACTTTTTCTTTATCCACCAAAATCATTCACCTCTCTTTGCTCACCATCTGGGAATATTGTATTAATATTGTGTTCTGCATCCTCAACTATTCCAACAACAACACCATCATATTTTTGATACTTTTTATATCCTATTATGTTATCGTCATCTTTTAATTCTATAATAATAGCGGGCTTATTAGCTGTATACGTTCCTGCTATTGTAATTTTATCTGAATCCCAATTTTCTGGGAACCAAGCCTGACCTGTTTGTCCCAATCTTTTATCACTCTCTTTGTGTCCTTCTACACCGCCAATACGAACTCCATTATCATAAGTCTTCTCTATGCTATATGAAATTCCTCTATTCATTAATTCATCAATATTAGCCTGTGAGTGACCTCCGTTATTCATATTGCCGCCATTTCTACCACCAGCTGGCTTGTTTGGATTTCTACGATTAGTAAAATCACCAACAGTTGAATGTTTAATAGCCGGTGTTTCTATAGTCAATATACCATCTTCCCTAAGCTCCTGCAATGTTGAGTTCTTAATTTTCTTAAGCATTTTCTCATCTGTCACTAAGCCGGCATCATATAATGCCATCTTAGCCTTGCCACCGATATATTTAATCTGCTTTTCTCTCGTCTTTTCTGTGAACTTCTCATATGCGTTATAAGGCTTAATGCCTGCTGCCGCCTTATTCTTTTTGTCCAGATTCTCTTCCCATTTCTTATTGGCCGCCTTAACTGATTCGTCTTGCATTTTCTTCTTGTAATCAGCTGGCATTCTGAATATATCCTTATTGACTACACCTCTGTGTATGCAGTGACAGTTAATGCTTTCACAGGCTGGCAGCAATGGGTCTCTAGGATACATAGGATAATATGTATTTCCATCTCTGCCTTTAAGCGTAAATGGTTCATTCTTATCCACTATCTGTCCACTCATATCTACATGATTGGCTCGAGGTTCTATCCTGTGTCCGCCTGAGTGTATCCACTCTTTCTGTTCTACCGCTGGATTCTGCTGTATAGCTTCTTCCTGAGCTACAGAATGTGCCCTTAGTGTTTCAGTAAGCGCAACTCTTCTAGCCTGCCACAGCTCATTTCTGAAGCCCTCAGACTGTATTGTTCTTGATAGCTCTGCTATTGATATGCCTCTGTCTATAGCATCTTGTATCAAGTCCGTTATCTGCCTATGGGAAGTTGTCTTCATCAGCTCTCCAAGCTGTGCACTCCACTCAGTAATCCAGCTTGTTATCTGACTGCTCACTTCTTCCACTACCAAATCAGGGTCAGTATTTTGAAGATATATTGTCGCCAGCTCTGGAACATTGACTGTATACATATCCTCTGCAGCTTCTGCTACTGTTTCAGCTATATCATCTTCTGAAAGCATATTGTTCACACTCTCATTTACTGTATCCCAATTACCATCTGTTGATGATGAAATAACATCTGACAATTTATCAGTCTGCTCCTCTAATGCGTCTGCAATCTGTTCTTCTAAAGCATTTACTGTAGCAACCGTACCGGCCGCATTAACAAATCCGTTATTTTCCAGAGTATCCTTTAAATCATCATCAGCTTTCTGTATGTATCTGTCTATTGCAGATAGAATAAAATCAGCGTTACATATCATAGCTTTTGCAATACTTGTGTCATCCATTTAATCACGCTCCTTGTACATTACAAGTGCTTTTTGTATGGACTTCATAACCAAAAGCAATTCATCGGGTTCACCACTGGCTTCAGCCTTTTGAACAATATTACCATATTGTTGCATAATATCATCTGTAAGCTGTTGCTGCGGCAGAGCCTTAAGGTACTGTAATGGAATGTCACCCCAATCACCTTCAAAATCTCCGGTATCTTCCTTTCCGAGGATTTTGGATGTATATTCCTTGGCCATATTGGGTGTTAAGCCGCCTGCCCGTTCTGTTATATTAAGAACCTTCTGAACATCATCTGTATTAGTAACATCAGGCTCATTGAATACTGCTTTAACATACTTAAAACCATATCCATTTAGTAGCTTATTGTTAATTATCCAGGCTAATGAATTACGCTCCGGTTGAAATACCTGTTTCTCTGTTACTTCTACCGCTGTCTGTGCTGTGGCTCTGTTAAAGTCTGTAGTATATCCAACATATAAATCCGGAAGAAGAAATGTAGATTGAACCTTTTTTCTGGAATTCTCCTGATACTCCTGGAACAATTCATCTTTCTGTAAAATGTTGGCCAAGTCCTTTATTTCAACCTCAGGTTGTTTCTCTACATCAAAACCTGCTGCCGGCTCATTAGTATTTGTTTCCAATACCAGAAATGCGTGCTGTCCTTCTTCTCCTTGTATTCCATTGATATAGCTCTGTAACTTTCCCCACGAATCATCAGATAATGTACCGCCTTTAACGATAATCATTAAAGGAGTATGTCTACCCTTCCTGAAGTAATTGTTGTTAAGAATTTCAGCTCTTCTGGCACCATCAACAGTAAGCACCGCTCCAATCCAGCGAACCTCTCCATACGGCATTACTCCTACTCTGAAAGCAATGAGCTCATTTGCATAATCATCCAACTGTAATTCTTCTAGTTCATCAATAGTATCAATTCCCAGAATTTTACCGGTTCTCTTATCCATAATACGAGGGTCGCCAAACTCTTTGAAATATACTGTTCTTCCTGCCACAGTCTGTCTGAACTTTCTGAACTTCTTCTTTCTTATCAATTTTTCGCCTTTGTAAAAGTAATCAACATCAATAGCCGGCTCTACAGGATATGTCATCTCAACGGATGGTGTATCTTTAATAAATTCAAGCTGGGCGACCTCTCCTTCTTTTGTTCTTATAACTTCACAATAGGCTATGCCATAAGTTTCTCTTGATTGTATAACCTGTTCAAACACTTCTTTTAATGGATAATCCATATTAAGCAGGTCTATTATCTTCTGCAGCTTGTCCCATTCCGCTTTCATCTCTGCTGACTCTTCTTGATATTCAACATTGTATTCTATCGAAACTCCAAATCCTGCTATATTGTTTTTATATGCCCTTATGCACTGAGGAAGGATTGTTGAATCATCAACAAGAGCTTTCAAGCCTCTCATATCAACAGGTTGTGATATCCATTCTGAAGCATTTACAGCATTTTCATTGGTAAGCTGTTCCGACTTATCAGATTTTTCAATCTTTCTGTTGGCATATATAGCCGTATAAGGTTCATCTATTGTCTGTTCTTTTATAATTCTTACACCTATGTGACTGGATTGTTTACCTTGCACTGCCTTTTCCTCCCTTCTTCAAATTAACTGGCAAACACACTAGCAAAATGCAGTCTGCTTCATCTGGAGAGCTTAGTCCTCTCTCTTTCATTTCCTTTTTGCTTTCAACCTTCTGCTTGGTGTTTGATTCAAAACGATACTTCCTGCAAGAAAGCTGTGCTATTAAATCATTGTCATTTGGAAGTATTATCTGTGGCTTGATAACATTCCCATTGCTATCTATAGGGTGAACCATATCCCTGATAACTCCCATCATATATGTTGTTGTATCAGCATAATACTTATGTTTTATGCTCTGCCCGAAGTTTATTGGCAATATAAGTAAGGTATCAGCTTCATTCTTATTATCCTTCTTAAAATGCCTTAGCTGGTCTACTACTCCGCCGCCAACGCCACCATCATCTATCTTGATAGGAATAATACCTTTATATGAAAACCTCTCTCTAAGCTGTTTATACAAGGCTACAACATTACTTGTGGTCCATACTGTATCCTGTCCGTTGTATTTCTTGTATATGAATACTGCTTCATTAATACGATAGCCTATACAGGTCTTATCATCACCAAATCGGGCAACATCACATCCGATTTCGATACAATAAACGCCGCTTGTATCTGCTTCTTGCCTGATACCATTTTTATCATAGTATTTACCCAATGCCTTAGCTGTTTCCTCGCTTAGTTCTGTATGGCAGCTCTCTTCAAGCCAAGAAAGATTAATAAAAACATCATCTTCCTGCTCTGGAAATTCTCCATACACACGAACACGAACAACATTACTGTTCTCGCCATACTTACGCTTCATTGCCGCAATATTTTCCTTATTGGTTCTCTTGCTATGTTCTGAATTAACAGTATGACATCTGTATAATGCCCTGTCCGATGTATGGCTGTCATAGAATGTTCCTGATGTCTTAGTGGGATTTCCCATTAAAAGCAATTTATTATTATCACCTGCCAATGTACCAACAATAGCCTCCATAATTGGATCAGCTACACCTGACGCCTCATCAACAATAAATAACATATTGTCCTCGTGAAAGCCCTGCATATTCTCTGGCTTTGTAGCAGTCCTAGCTACTGCAAACCAACGCTTTTCATAGCCAATCATATAAACATATGTCTTAGTCCATTTTAAAAGCTTAGGGAGCAATGGAGAGTTGTTCATCCACTTATCAACCTCAGACCACAACACATCATGTAACTGTTGCTTAGTTGGAGCTGTGGCAACAATTCTTGGAAATGGGAAACATACCAAAAACCACAAAAGTAATGCAGCCTCCAGACCTGTCTTTCCAACACCCTGTCCAGATTTAACAGTAACTTTCGGATAATCTCTTAAATCATATGCTACTGCCTGCTGCCAATCATCAGGTTCAAATAATAATACCTCTCTAAAAAACAGTACTGGGTCAGCTTTCCATAGCGGAATACTTTCTTCCAGAAAAGAATCAAGCCATTCATTGTCCATTCCGATTCCTCCTGTTCTTAAGTACCTGCTCCGTCCAGCTCTTAACAACATCATTAACAGCTGTATCACCTTCAAGCTTCTGTTTCTCAATATGCAGCTTAGTAAGAGCTTCTATAGCCCTTGTTTTCTTTGCCTGCACATTGCTCAGCTCCGCTTCAAGTCTTGCAATGATATTGTCCTTATTTTCTGTCTGCGTAGTTATGTCATATCCTCTTCCTGGTAATCGTTGTTCCTTATCTATCTGCTCCCTGATTCGAGCATCATATATTTCTTTATCCGCTTCCTGTTCCTCTTTAGTTCCGTCAAATGTTCTCTTGCTTTCCGACCTTGATGTATAAGATATTGCTACAGGCTGATCTGACTTCCTGTATTTATTTATAGCCTGCATTATTCGTCTTTCTCTTATAGAGAATAGCTGTATCTGTTCAAGCAACAGCTCCTCTTCATCCTGCGGTACCTGCTCAACAAGTTCCTTTTCATCATCATCTAATGTATCAAAGAAAACTGCTGTATAACCGCCATGCTTATAAGTGTTCGGATGTGGATTACCTCTACCGCCAACAGCATTCTTATTGCCTAGCGGAGCACCTCTCTTTTTAGGTGGAACGCTCCCCTTACTCTTAGTGGAACGCTCCACCTGTTTTTTTTTACTGCTTTTATCCTTATCGGGGTGCAACTTGCCTTCCCAATTATCAATTGATTTCCACTTTCTTATCTTGTTATCAGGAAGTCCCAAAGAGCTTGCAATCTCTACCAGCTTTATATTTCCTTTGCTCTCAAGATATATCTGCTCTGCCTTTTTTCTTTCTTCACTTCTTCGGTCTGAATCTGGTCCTCTTGGTGTTGGCATTTGTCACCCCTCCTTCCCTTTTGATATTTTCGTGACATATGCAAATAGGAGCGACACTTGACCGCCCCTATCTTCTACGAATACTAATTGTATTAACATTATATCTTCGTTATATATTCTGCTTTTGAATACTTTTCGTGACCTAATGCCATCATCTTTAAAAAATCTTCTTTGCTAAAGTCAGATAATCGGAATATTTCTTCCGGTTTCATACCTAACTGTTTGCTTATTTCATCTACAGTCTTGCCTTCATTCATAAGCTCTTTGACAATAGCTTTCATAGGTTCAAGCAAATGTGTACCTCTTGCCCTGTTATGTGTCACTGTTCCATATATATTGCCCGCTTTATCCTTATGATCTACCACTACAATTAGAACTTTTCCGCCTAATCTTTCATATAGTGTTCTTTTATCATCTTTTTCTGATTGTGGAACATATTTCCAATCAGGACCTGCTACAGTCCATCTATGAAAGCCATCTATAATGGTATAATCCGGTCTTACAACAATCGGTAATGTCCATCCATTGGTGAATATTGATTGTGTAAGTAATTCAAGGTTCTGTTTTGAAACCTTATTGGGGTTATAATCATTAGGTTTTATTAATTCTCTGTCTACCCACTTTAATGTTGTGGAAGGTGCTATTAACTTATCCAAGCTTTTCAGCCTCCTTCCTTTTAGCCTCAGTAATATACCGGCCATATATTCTCTGATATAATGCTCTGTAAGAACGAAGCTTCGGGTCTCCAGAAGACAATCCTTCATAAATTGCTTTATAATCTTTATCATTTGCTATAGCTGCTACCTGAATAAAGAAATTGCGATATCTTGTAGCAACATACATTTTATGCTTTGTAGTAAAGTATATGTCCATATTATTAAACATATATATAAGCTTTGCCTTATAATCTTCCTTTGGTCTCCCCTGCTCATTTTCCTTACGGGCACTGGTACTTCTACCAAACATTTCACTATCCCAATATAGTGCCGCTAAATAAGCATTAGGTTCTCTTCGTATCACCCTTTCCATAAGGTCGGGGTAATACTCATTCATCTTAACAAGACTTCTGGCTGTATCAATTGAGAAAAACTGTGATACTCTAAGCTGTCCTTTTCTGGTACCTGCCTGCCATAAATACAAATATATTTCAGGAATATCCACATGCTCATTCAAAAGATATAGCCAGACATCTTTATTAGTCCAGTCATATATAGGAAATACCTGATGCTTATTAGTCATTGTCTTTCCTGCTTTTACCATTGAAGCAATATTCTGTAATCTCTGAACAGACTCTGCCGTTCTTATTCCTGTAATCGTAATACCATCACTGCATATCCTTGGCAGGAAATCCTGATAAGCATCTATTCTATGTCTTAATGCTTTGTGGTCTCTGATTGCAAATGAAGGCGGCCGTCTTACCCATACATTTTCCTTTGTGCTATCCCAGCATACGAAAGTTTCATCATTTGATAATTCATTAAAACAGTTATAATGTTTTACCTCTAAGCAGTACCATTCAAATTTTGCTCCCATAAGGATAAATCGCTTTCTCCATGCTTTTACTGTTTCTTCTATGCAGGGAAATATAGCCTCTTCATCTATGAACTGAACAATAAGCTGCTTAGGATTAATCTTTCCTCTTTGGACTAAATTGTATACAAGCTGAGCTAAACATAAGCTATCCTTACCGCCGGAAAAAGACATATATACAGGTAATCCATTACTGAATACATTTGTAATTCTTATCTCTGCCGCTTGCACTACATCAATACTGGCCACACATCTTTTTACAGCCATATCTTTTCCCCACACTTAGTACAGATAACAAATTTTCTTACCTCGGCGGCATCATTATCCTGTTCTTCTTTGACTATATTTGAACTAATTTTATCCTGTTCAGATGATGAATAGTCAAGTGTTGGTGTTTTATCAGTTTCTTGCTCCGCTTTCCTGCTATTCTGTTCCTTGATTGTTCTAATTTCAGCATCATCAAGTGTTCCATATTCAGATAGCTTCTCTGTGATTTCATCCGCATCTGATACCATCTGCTTTAATATGTCAGAATCGAATCCCGGAATATCCAAATCATCCTGAAGGTCCTCAAGAAATGAATTAAGCGTATCAAGATTTTCAATACCAAGAGAGAAAATTTTATTATCAGCAATCATAAGCTTTTTCTTCTGGTTCTCTGTTAAATCGTTATATTGATACACCTGTGCTTCTTCATATCCCATTCTAAGGAGCGTTTCATATAAGCCATTACCCGCAAGAATAACATTATTTTCATCCACAACAATAGGTCTTATCTGTCCGAACATCCTAACACTCCGTTCAAATTCCCTTAGCTGTTGTTCCGTATGTATTCTTACATTCTTTTCTGGCTTAACCATATCTGCAAGTCTCATAGTGATAATATTCATAGCATTAACCTCCAAATATCAAAATCTGACCTTCTTCAAGACTTCTTGCATTAAGAAATTTCCTGCTGCAAAAATAAAAACAACCATCTCTTTCTATTACATAGAGTGGTTGTCCCTTTCTGAAAGCTGTTATCTTGTTACCTTGAAGGATAAGCAATGCAATAGGTCCAGTATTGGATAATTGACTTATCGTATTTTCTATTCCCACCACATTTACCATATGACATATGATTTCACTATCGCATTCTGTATTCAGCTTAACATTATATTCTTCTGCAATATGTTGATACTCAGGAACATTCCCATTATGAGATATTGTAATGTTGCTTAGAACCATTGGCTGATTGTTATTCTCATTTTCAAATGTTCCACTTGTTGATAGCCTGCAATTACCAACCATAGCTGATACAGCATTATCTGTAAGTATCTTTTTAAGTTTTTGCATTTCCTTTGCATCAAACTTCTTTTCCTGTTTGTATACATGCATTTCATTTTCTTGTGGCCAAGCTACTCCCCAAGCCTGTGGACCTCTTTTAGCCGCTTCTACGCCTATAAGTTCTATAATGCTTATATCTGTTTTACTTCCTACAAATCCAAATATTCCACACATTTATATCACCTCGCTTTCAAGAAATTCTCTAGCACTGGTAATATAATCTGCCGCATTAATAACTATAGTTTTGTCTATACTGTAAACTTCTTTCCATCCGTTTGCTATGGATCCAGTCCATTGTCTTGCCGGCCAAGGATGGGTGCCGCAATAATAACCATTCGACCATTCATAAAATGGAGGTAATGGTATTTTATAGTAATGTATAAAGGCTAATATTTCCTCATGTGTCCAATCTGATAAAGGACTATATCTGGTAACTCCTTTACTGTCAGTATATATGTTGCTGCCTTTCCCAACATAATTCCCATCTGCCTTTCGTCTCCCAAGCATTATCATATCAAGCTGATGCTCTTTATAATAAATAGCCTGTCCCCTATGCTGCACAATATGGAACCATTGAGCTGCAATATTAGAATTTTGAGGAAATAACATATGTGGATGAGCGGCCAGCCACTTTAAATCCTGTTTCGTATCTATTACCTCAAGATTTTCTGGCATATGATCCGTTACCCATTGGAGAAAGCCTTTATACTCCATATTGCATATAACTAATACACATTCAGATATTCCGGCTTTATAACATAACTGTTCCAATACAAGAGAATCTTTTCCACCGCTCCAGGCAAATGCAACTTTTTTCCCTTTGGTTATTTTCTTTATAGCTTTAACAGTCTGCCCCACCTTTTTATCAATATCTGATTTTGGGATAATATTTTCTATGTTCTTAATAGTTTCAATCCACGCTTCATTGCTGATTCTTTGTTTTCTTCCTAACGCAGCATTTCCCATATTGTATCACCTCTTCCTTCTTGGGATATGTGATACAATAAGTGCTACTATTCCTGACGACAGAACAGTTATTAAGCTACCAATAGTTTTATATACTGATAACCCCAAAATTGTCCCGTAGGCGAAAATAGGAAGCCCTACAACAAACGCTGTCATTATCCCTGCTACAACACCAGCCTCTGTCATTCTTACATTAAGCAGAGTAAGCATTGTTGGTAACATTGTTGTTGCTCTAAGTGTGCAATAGAACAAAAACATATGTGTAACTGTAAGACCTGGAATATTTGCTATCAATATTCCAATGATAAGTAATACAATCATAGATGTTTTTGCCAATACCATCTTTTCTTTATCCTTGAGCATTTCTGTAATCTTCAAGTCAGTAGTAAGTGAAGCTATTGCACATAAATTACTGTCAACCGTAGACAGTAAACCGGATATGAGCATAAACATAAATGGTACAATAACCCACGCTGGGAATATAGCCTGTATCAGTTCAAAATTGACTGTTCCATTATCTGCAGGTATGAATCCTGTTCCAGCTGCAATAAATCCAAGTATTCCCATAGACAGCGGAACTACTGCAAACATAACAGCACCTAGCAAAAAGGATTTCCCTATTTTATCTTTTCTTATCGAAAAAGCTCTCTGCCAGAAACACTGATCTCCAAATGGACCTGCAAATAATCCTATTGCAGTAGGAAGTCCAAATCCCATAAACACCTCAAGCCCTTTATGTGAAAACAAGTTTCCATATTCACCTGACAGACCTGACATCTTAATTACAGGTGTACCACCATTAAGCCTTATGGCCCATGGTACAAATATCGCACATGCGAGAAGTAAGAATATCATCTGTATAGCATCCGTAAATACCGAAGCCTTTATTCCTGATATCTGTGAATAAGAAAAGGCTATAACTGCTAATATAACAGTCATAGCCCCTAGTGGTAATCCAGTAACCATACTCAGTATCTTGCCGCCTGCCAACAGCTGCACTGCTGTTGATAGAATCGTTAATGCTGTAAGCTGGAACAAATACGCTTTCTTTACAGCATTGGAATTATACTTCTGGTGCATATATCCAGACAAAGTAATTCCGTTTGGCATTTCTCTTCTTATCTTCTTTGCAAATGGAATAAAGAGCATAAGGCACAGCACATTTGGCACAAGAAACCAGAACAGACCTGCAAATCCATTAACATATGCTTTCTCGGCTGATGTAAATAATGCTGGTGCCCATATCCATGTCGCAGCTATGCTCATAGCAGATACTATAGTACCCATTTTTCTGTCACCGACATAGAAACTCTCCCCATTCCTTTCACTTTTAGTGAAAATTTTTGTTGCACCTATCATAATAAGTGCATAGATTATCAATACAATAATCCCGTACATATGTTGCCTCCTTTAAAATAAAATTTAAAGGAGCAACAGACAAAATCCCAAGACACCCTAATGCCTTGGGACCTGATTAAAATTTTACGACTACAGTTTATCTCACTTAGTATTTTAATGTCAATTGAAACTTTTTCTAACTGGTGGATTGCTTGTACTTACAACTTGTATTCGTTAATTCAAGCCATCTATGCCAAATATTAATGCAGATAATCTTTCTATTGCTATTTTTTCATCGTTATAAGTTGTGCTTTTATCTATTGACCACTTATCTGCTAATTCTTTTCTTGATAATTTATCATCAGAAATGTATAGCTGATATATAACATCATATCTTCTACTATCTATCTCATTATCAGACTTATCACACAAAACCTGATATGCACCAATCATAGTCTCAACGTGTGTTAATATGATTGCAGTTCTAGTGGCACTGTTTTTTATAGATTCAACTATAACCTGATCATTATATATCCCCATCATTGATTCAAGAATATCTGCTGCTGACTCTTCCATCTGCATTCTGCTAAAAATAGAATTTTCACTATTCAACTTCAACGCTCTGTAGTTTCTTAACAAGAGCTTAGTATTATGTAAACGCTTATCTGCTCTTTTCTTTTGAGCTGTTTTCAATTCATTGTTGTATTTTTCAATGCCCGCTTTCGCTCCTGCTTCAGCAGCTTTGTTTAAAAATTCTTCGAATTCTTCTGGTGTAAGAGTGATTAATACCGGTGTTTTATTATCCATCTCCAAGCCTCCTTCAAATTATAATAATCAATTTATCTTACGCACCTTACAGAGCATATACAGCTCATTCTTATCACTCTTGCGACTATCCAATCTTGTTATATTATAACCTTTTTACTTAGGCATATCAATAAAATCACTTATATCCATCTGCCCCGGAATATCGTATATTTCCCTTTCAATCGCAATACCTTTATTAGTTTTGCCTGTAAACTGTTCTGGAAACATTTTTCTATAACATACAGGTCCATAACCTCTGTCTATGCTGCTCTGTCCTTTAAGAGTACGGCCACACTTAGCACAATTCATATCATCTCTCCTGTCTTCCATTGATGCTACATTAAGAAGTGCAGCAATCAGAAACCCTACTGTTGCTCCCATCATTGTTCCAATAATTACCCACATCATTACAATTCCACCTTTCATCAATCGCAGTTCTGTGTTTCAGGTGCTATTCTTATTACCTTCAATATCTCAGTAAAATCATAATAGTTATTCACATTATTAATATATATTATCAGCTGGTTGTCAGAATCTATACTAATTACACTGCCATCTTTTTTAGTTACTTCCCACATATATTATTCCTCACTTTCCATCAGTTCTGGATTGTCAAAAATGTTGCCGATAACCTCACATTTCCAATCATCTTCATTAGTCCAAAAATGCAAATCCTTTCTCCAAATGGTATCTTTAATCCATTTAATTCTCCATTCTGCCCTATCCCAGATAACAACAGCTTTGCCAGTTTCAAGATTGACTATATCATTCTCCCAAATCAGCTTGCCGTTCTTGTCTTTTAAACCGGTACATTGGCAGATTGTGGATTGGTCTACTTTGTGTGTAATTACTACTTTATCCCACATAGGGTCACAATCTGGTGGATTATTGCATTTATTTGAAATCTCATATTCTCCTGTCGGCAATGCAATTAGACTACCAATTTCCCACTCCCCGTTATCAATCCTTTTAGCCTTAAATAAATATCTATCTTTCATCTATTCCGCCTTCTTTAACTATATCTATTGCTGTCTTAAGTTCGACAATCTCTTTTTCGCTGCTCCATCCAACTGGTCTAGCACTACAACTTGCTTTTTCAAGTTCATCTACTACTTTATCTACATCATAAGCGGTTGGATGTGCATCAACCCACGGTTTTTCTCCTTCATCATCTTTAATTATTTTCTTAAAAAATAAATACATTGCCCGATTTCCAGATATATCCAAATCAATTACAGATGATACTAATTCATACCCTTTATTTGAAAAATCCATTAAAATTTGAGATAATTCGGAAGCATACCGATATCTTTCCACTATACGAAACGTGTTAATTACCTTCATTTTTTCTCCTAACTAAATATCAAACTTCATATGCAGCCACTTATTCTTGTATTCGGTTTCCCAGTAATAATCACCCATATACCAGTCTTCGCCCATACAACGCTGGTCGCAATATTCTTTACAATTATCTCCGCCCTGTTTGTCACCTGTGACTGAATCCGTAATATCTGCATAATTAGGGTCCATACCTTCCATGTCCAGATTCTCCCTGCACCATTGTGCGATTTCAGCATTTAGAGAATTTCTTTGTTCAATTTTATCAACTATTTCTTTTGGAATTTTATTCATTTTGCACCTCATATTTTCTTCAGCTCTGATATGCTCATTTCACCAACAATCTGACTATCTTTCATTCTAATTAAGTCAGCTTTATCACCTTTGATTTCGCCTACCATATACTGTGCATTAACATAAACTAGCGAACCTGTAACTATCTCTCCTCGGTCATTGCCTGTCTTATATTTATTAATCTTCTCCAAAACTATTCTCACCTCACAATCCTTATTTTTTTTCTATTTTGTTTTGCATGATAATCGTCTATCACATATTCTCGACATTCTTCCCGTTCCATATTCTCCGCACTTTCTCCATCAAAGTTTTTGCATATATCGCAGAAAAAACAAGGCTTCCAATTGTACGGTAGTTCAGCCGGTGTAATAGTTCTGCTTTCTGCATTATTTATACACGAATTACATAAACAGTAATAACATAGATCCTCCATCTGAACTCTATCTTTTTTCTGTTCTGATGGCTTTTCCTCTGTTATATTCATAAATTCATCAAATTTCAGTTGTCCATTCATAGTTACTCATATGTTGGCTCCGGCTTTGTGTCCGAATAGACATAATCTTCATCACTCAACTCGTCAGCAATAATTCTGACATCTGCTCTCTGCAGCTTTAAGAGTAATAAGTCAAACTCATGCAGATTTCTAAGGGAATTCAGATTCGGGTTTGTATCTACTCTTATTCCCCATCCATCCTTTCTATCTCCATTCCACTTAGCGAGACGTATTGTTCTGTTGAGTTTCTCCTGCTGTTCCTCTTCATCCACTGTAAAATCAATAGTGGCATATTTGAATGAACTCCATATTCTCTCACATTCCTCCTCAAATTCAAAATAAACAGTCATCGCCTCATACTCTGGAGATTCATCCCCTACGACTTCTCTTCCAGAAGTATCCATATTCCCAGCTACAAATTTTTTGTACTCCTTAAATAAGTCCGTTAATTTTATTTCCGTTATCTGAGGTTCTTTCATCAAATACTGGAAATTTTCCAACATTTGCTTATTATCCACAAGATTAGATTTATTGACTATATCCGTAAGAATGGTGTCTAATTTTACTATATAGGCAGACATATCATAGTTTTCAATAAACGGAACTAAAACCTGCTCAACTCTTTCTTTGACCGCCTTTTCAAGCTTTCCATAGTTAAACGAACTGGATACCGCCTTTTCTATTCCTTCTGCAACCTTTTCTCTTATAATCTGATCTACCGTTCCATCTGATAGAACTTCATTTGTAATTCTTTTAATGTCTTCATCAAAATTTGCCATACTATTTTTCTCCTTTATTGTCTACACATATTTCTTATGACTTTGTTCAAGTTCAGACTCTGATATATCAAGATATATCTGTGTTGTCTCAAGGCTTTCATGTCCTAGCAACTTTGATACCTGCTCTATTGGCATACCTCGCCTCAATGCAAATGTCGCTCCTGTTCTCCTAAATCTGTGAGGATGCGTATTTTCAACACCTGCTTTTCTCCCCAGTTTTCTGATGTGAGATTCTATCGTGCTTTTATCCACAGGTTCATTATCTGTTACTAACTCTTTATTCTGCCACCAGTTGCGTTGAGCTTTCTTACTCTTATCTTTCATATGTTTTAAAATATCAAGACCGTACTTACATTTTGGTATAAGATAAGGGTTGCTGTCTTTTCTGCATTCCAGATATGCAGATAAAAGCAGTTTCGACTTTGCATTCAGATAGCATATTCTGTCCTTTTGACCTTTGCCATGTACAAGCACTGAATCCTTGTTCTCCGAAAAATCAGTAATCTTCATTCCTGCTAGTTCTGATACTCTGCACCATGTTGACAATAATATCTCGAATATGAGAGACAATCTTATATCATCTGGTTCAATACTTGCCCTTAGCGTTTCTATCTGCATTTCTGTAAATGCATGTTTCTTCACTTTAGGCAGCTTTATATCTTCAATTTTATTGAACGGATTTTTGGAGATATATTCTTCCTTAAGCATCCACTGATAGAACGATGATAAAACTCTTGATAGGTCCTTAATATATACTCTGCTACTGCCATCTCTGACTTCCTTAATTGCAAAAAATTTCTTAATATCATCCGAAGTTACTTCTGTAGGCAACTTCGGACACTCTCTGAAAAACATAGCAAGTGTAAGTCTATAAAATCTCAAAGTATTATCTGTTCTTCCTGCTACACGCTTATTTACAAGAAATGCTGTTATGTATTTCTCAGTAGTTTCTTCATCTGCTACAACAATCTCTGTACTCCTTTGCTGTATCTCATATGGATCTAGTGCAAGATATAGCTTTGCTCTTAAATCTTCTGGCGGAATATTATATGTTATTAATATCTGCTGAAGTTTTGTCATTAAATCGTCTCTTTCGCTCATATTAATATATCTTTCCTCCCTGTAACATTATTCCGTTCTTTATTCCGCTCATTAGTGCTGCCCTTAGTGAACTGCCCTCTATTATTCCTGCGGCATCCAGAGCTTCATTTATTCCACATTCATCACATATCAGTGTCTTGTATTCCATTGAAATGGTTCTTAAACATCCCACTTCTCTTCCGCATTTCGGACACTTCATCTAAAACTCCTTCCCGGGTGGCGTGCCAACCACCCAGCTTTTATTTGTGATATAAATCCCTTAAGAGGTGTAACGGCACATTATTTATAATTTCAGAAAATTCTTTATGTACTGTAATATTCCTAACGAATGCTTACCGGAAGTACTAACGCTTTCATTTCGCTGTTATCCGCTTTAATAGTTACAGGAGCTTTAGGACCTGTCATATTTATTACAATGTTTTCACATTCAAATGACTTTAAGCTCTCTATCAGGAGTTTAGGATTAAAACCTATCTTAATCTGCTCACTAATAGACATCTGCAATGATACATCTTCTTCATAATCTGTTGCTGAATTCTTGAATGATATGTGAATCCTATTGTCCTGTATCTCCATAAGAACCGGTGCTTTGTCCTTTTCTGTAGAGCACAACCTTACTCTGTTTATTGCTTCGAGGAACACTTTCCTGTCAACTGTAAATGTTATAGGTCCATCTTTCATCATCGCCCGCCATCTGAAGTATTCTCCTGAAATAAGCCTTGCATATACTTCATAATCCGAACACTTGAATAATGCAGCATAATCATCATATGTAATTGATATATCATTCTCCATATCAAGCTTCATAATCATATTCAATGCAAGCCTTGGAATAATGAACTTGAATTCTCCTTCGCACTGTATGCAGTCATAAGCTACTCTGTGTCCATCAAGACCAACAAATTCAAGCTTTCCATTGCTGCACTCAAAGCATATGCCTGTCATTTCCACTCTAGGATCCGTTATCGCAGCTGCATATAGTGTATGATTTATTGCGTTTCTCAATTTATCAGCTGAAACAATACTCATTTTATCTGATAATATGCCGTTTCTCTGATATGTATATTCATCAGGGGATACTGTGTTATATACATTCTTAATCTTGTCCATCTTGATTGTCAGCTGTCCCTCAGTAGGAATGAGCTCTATGATTCCATTCGGCATATTACTAATAAGGTCAAATGCTTTTTCTGGTATGATGAACCTATCGTCTGGATTGCTTTCCTCAGCTTCTAATTTTGCCTTGACGGTTAGTTCTGTGTTAGAGGCGATTAAATACCCGTCTTTATAAAGAACACCTCTAAGAGCCTCGCTCGTAGTCTTTGATGGTACAATTCCTTTAAGCTGTCCTATCTTCTTTGCCAATTCATTTTTATCTATCTTCATAAAGAGTTACTCCTTCCAAAAATAAAACCCTGCTGCAATTACCTTTAATCCTATACTGTTCTAATTCTTGTCTTGTCATATGCTTATGTCCATATAACTGTTTCATATCCTTCCATACGTTCCAAGGTACTCTGTAGAAATCCTCAAAACCCAGAGACACTATCAAATAACATTTAGCTTTCATACTCTGGTATCTATCAAAAACCTTTACCTGATTATCCGTAACTGCAGCTTGTGTAATTCTATCCGTATCTGTATGCTTGGCATCAAATATTATGCAAGTTCCATCGCACAGCGAACCTTTGTAATCCGGTTGAGCAGTTTTCTTATAGCAGGCTATATACTGTCCAAACCTGCGGTCACCAAATGGCTTGATTACTTTCATTGGCTCTGGCGTCTTCTCTATGCACGCTATACCCTTTTCGTAATAATACTCACATGAAACATCTAATAAATTCTCAAATAATTGTCCATTAGCTCTGTTATTACCGCCTATAATTTTTCTCTGTGTATCAGCCATTGCCATTACCTACCAATCTCTTCTCCAGAATTGCTTTAATATCTGCAAGCTTTCCAGTTCCTATACCTTTAACCATTCCTATTTCTTCTACAAGTGCTGTTATATTTACTGAAAGTGCCAGATTGCTATGAGCTTTTCCTTTGTTAAAGCCTTCGCTTCTTGCTTTTTCAACTCTGTCCTCTATGTAATGCACAAGCTGTTCATCTGTCATTTTTCTTATCTTGACTGCTTTATCGTGAATAACATTCTCGTTATCACTTCTTCTGCAACTGCGTTTCTTACTCATTCTTTGCTCCTTTCGGTCTTCCCTGCTGACCCTGCTTATCGCAAGACCGGCAGTGTAATCTGAATAGCCTTCATTATTCCGGCTCCACATATAATCACGCTTTCATTTCAGAATCTTCATTGACAACTTCTATCTTTCCAAGAGATACCTCATAAGCAACAAGCTCAATAGATTCATCCGGTAATCTTTTCATATAATGCCTGCTCTGTACACGTCCTGAGGCGTTAATATGTGTACCAACCTCTAGCTTACTTATAAACTTCGCATTTCTTCCCCACGTTATACATGGTAAGTAATCAGATTTTCCATAAGGTCTGTTGACAGCTACCAAGATATCAGCTATCTCTCTTCCTAATGGAGTCTTTCTATATATAGGTGGCTTACATATATATCCATCGATGTGAATCCTGTTATCATTCTGTAAATCAATGCTCTCTGATTCTTCCAGCTCTCTTAACTCTCTTGCAAAAACAGATAATATCAGGTTAGATGTTCCATTTTCATTATGCTTGTTATATGATCTGAACTGACCTTTAATCTCTACAACCTTTCCAATAGCACTGTGTGTCACATCGATAAGCCTTTCACTCACTGTAACTGGAATTTCATCAACACTACCACTCATTCTCTTAGCCTCTATAGTAGTAAGATAAAATGCTTCTCCATACATTTCGTGACTGTACTTAAATCCATCCACAATTTTTCCAGCAAGCCTTACATCGTTGTTCGTAATTCTGTTATCATTTCCTTCAATTCTGTTATCATTTCCTTCAATTCTGTTATCATTTCCTTCAATTCTGTTATCAATGTTATTCATTTATGTTGTCCTCCATTTTCTTAAGCTTAGGAATCTCAATTCCATATTCCTTGCAGTGTTCCCTGAAACAGTTGTTACACATGAAACCATACTGTTTTGGCTGTTCTCCCCTTACACTTCTCGCCAGAAGTGCAATCATGTCACTCTTTTTCATTTCTCTTCCGCATCTGTAGCATATGTCATACAGCTTATTGTGCATTTTCTCACTAATCTTCTGTACCTTAAGCCCCTGTGGATAATCTCTACGCATATTCTTGTCGCCTACTATTGGTATAAGGCTATCTTTCATAAACACCGGAACATTGTTTCTGTCTGCCTCTTCAACAATTTCCATAATCCACTGCCTATGAGGTGTTACCTTCTCCTTACTCTTGCCTGTTTCAGCACCAATGATTATCCAGTCAATCCAGTCAAATATCACATTGTTTCGTGCCTCAATATGTTCCAGTAATGGCTCAACACTTATGAACCTTTTACCTACAGCAGGAAGATAATTCCAATTGCCAATATCAGCTTCACAAGTAATCGTTGTTCCATACCACATATTTTCAGTATGGATTGGCACACATATATCTCTATAACGCTTTGGATTCTTTGTAAGAAACAGATAATTGTGTATAGGATTCTTCCTGCATACATCGAGAATTTCATTTATCCATTCTTTAGGTACCCATTCGCCCCATATGTCTGCCATAGCCCCAACAAATATATTGTTTCCCATCTTTAACTTTGTTGGATAATCAAGGCGGTATCTGTGAAATGTCGGCTCAAACCCAAAAGGATAAACAATGGCATTTCCTGTTTCATTAGTCATTGGCTCATCAAGCACATACAATATTTCTCCTGATGCTGACTCACATACCTTGTAATCATCTTTAGCAAGTTTATTCAAACGGATATCGCCGCAAAAACGTCTTGCCATTCCTCTTGCGTAACAGTATCTGCAGTTATGCAAACAGCCTGTAATAGGATTCCATGTATGATCGCACCACTCTATCTTTGACCTGTTCATAGTCTGCCTCCTATCTGACTTCATCCTCATTGCTTTCCCAGAACTCAACATAATACTCCTGCTGTGGGCTCTTTCTATCTTCTGTTCCCGGAACTATACCCCTGCCAATTCTTACGGTGTAACCAGCCTTTATCAGCATGCTTGCAAGTGCTAGCCTGTCTTCCTCATTCCACTGTGCAGAACCTTTTCTTATGCTGCGTATTCTTTGTTTGTTATCCATATTCATCCTGCCTTTCTGTGTCCCTTACTGTTATCTTTTACCTTAACTGTTTCCTGCATTTTCTTCTCAAAGGCTTTTACAAAGGCTTCAACTTCCGGTGTCATACCACGATTATGTGAACCCCTACACTGAACAATCCTGTTATTCTTGAACTCCAATGTGTAATATGGCTTATCCGGCTCTTTCTCTTTTCTCACAAAGAAAATATTAGTTTCACCTTTGGCGACTTTATCGATATATGTACCAACACAATGATGAAGAGCTTCTCCCTCTCGTTTTAATTCAGAACCATCTTTAGGAACAACAAGAATTAATCCCTTACCTTTGATACTAAAAGCATCACCACTATTATTCTCAAGCAGCTCCTTAAGAATTGCTTTCATCTTCTCCATATTTCTTTTAGCTTTTTCATATTCCTTCTTCTTTTTTGCTGCTTCCTGTCTATCTTTTAAAGCTATATATTCTGCACTTGTCCTATCGTGTACTTTCTTAAAATTCTTTGGCATATATATAAACATATTGTCAGTATCGTAATTCAGCTCCCGGCACCATCCAAGATATTCAATCCAATCCTTTGCCATATTCTGTTTGCGTTCAATCACAGGATCAGGTTTTTCAAATTGTGACCAACGGCTATATCTGCACAGAGACCAGTTTTCACCTAACGGATAATTTTCACTCTCCCGCTCTATATATTTAACAAGCTTGTGCAGCGAAACTTTTCTGTTTGCCTGCTTTAACAATTCCGTATTACATTCAAATGTTTCATAATATTCTTTCAGTTGTTGTGCTTTCAGATTAAGACCTATACTTTCCGCTACCTGTAACAGCCTTAATGCTCCGCTATCGCCATCAATCTCCTGTAAAATTCTTGTATTAACCTTATTAATCCCAAGTATCTTGTATATAGTGGCTTCATTGAGTTTTACCTTACCAACTCCATTTCCATACCCTCTGCATTCGTACTTAATAAGATGAAATGCCAGCTTATTAAGCCCCATCTTGCATATCCATTCAAGCTTTGGATTTCTGATATATCCCGATATGGCATCCTCATACCTGCAAGGCTCTGTAGGACAATTAGTTGAAAGATATTCAAGTGCAGAATATTTCATAGGTGTATGTTCCCATGCTGTCGGAAGATTGCCTGGATATAATACACATTCCATACAGGCTATTTTTCCTGCGTCTGGAATCCATCTTGCTACTCCCCGCTGCTTATAAACACCCCATTCATAAGAATCCACCTTATAATCGTTACCCTTAAAAGCGTATACAGCCCTGCTGTATTCATATATGGACTGTTCAACTCTCGACCTTCCAAGACCATCTTTTATATACATATCACTAAGAATGTGCCTGTTAGCTCTGAAATATCTGAATACAAATCCTGTATCGGTTGGGTCAACATAAGCAAACCAATGATAATCGGTTATCTTCGCCGGCATTTTACCTCTAGCCTGTATAGTTACCCTGCTTTTACAGAATGGACATATTCCCTTTTCATTGTGCCTTAACCTATATTCCGTTCTGCTAACTGTTCCGATATGTCCACAATGAGTACATTCAACCTCTGCCACTCCCGGCTTAATCTCTTTGTAGATAAGATACCTGCTAAAGCTCATACCCTTATCCCATATCCAGTCAAAGAACTCTTTAGGAGCTTCCTTGATTGGTTCCATAGCCGCATCAACTACCGCCAGTTCCTTGGCATGTTTTGCAGCAAGCTTGTTTTCAAGAATTCTGCTCTGATATGTATTTATTTCATCCCATACATCCCTGCCAGCTTTTACTTCTTTGCCATTAGCGACAAAATCACATACCAGTTTCTGTTCTTCCTTTGTTCTGAATAATGTTCTGTCTATATGCTCATAATGTTTTGTTTTAGAGTTATAACAAAAGCCTCTGAACTGCATATCCATTCTCGCAAATGATGATGTAAGCCATTTAACCTTTGACGAAGTAAGATCCTGCGTGATATAATCATCAGCTGACAGAAATGTCCTTATTACTGCTCCTGTCTTATTCTTTCTGAGGGTCGCAATCTCATAGAAATTCAAGAGCAGTATTTTGTTATCTTCTATTAATCTGGCAGTAATGATGTAATATACATTCTTTGAAATAGCTGCTATATTAACCATATCCTGCGTAGCTTCTTCAAGCGGTATCTTTGCTAATTTTCTTTTATCCATAACTGCCTCCTTACATTCCCATGAAAGAGAATATATCCATCTGTCCATCAATATCTCCAGACTTCTTAGCTTTCTTGGATTTCTTCTCTTTCTCAGCCTTCATCTCGGCAATTTCTTTGGCACTCAGCTTGTCATTATCTGTATTGGCTTTGAGCGTTGTGTCATAATCAGCCCTTGCCTTATTCTTATTCGGTTTAGCAGAGGTCTTCGCCTTAGCTCTAGCTTTGGCTTTAGCCGCAATTTCATCACACTTCTTGCCCTCTTCCTTGGCTTTCTTAGCAGCTTTAGCCTTTTCTTCTTCCTCTGCCTTATCATCCTTATGGAAATAGTCCTCAGCCCATTCAACTACATCTTCATCATTGACCGCTATCATCTGGTTTTTCTGAGTATTAATCTTCTGTGCTCTTGAATATAAAAACGACATACATTTATCCCATGTCTTATGTTCCTGACATATATCCTCAGCAAGGCTTTCTGATTCCTTAACTCTTGCAATCAAGTAGCCAATCAGCTTTTCAGAAAATGCCTTGTCATTAGCCTTAACATGCTTAAGAAAGTCATTCAGCTTGGCAACAGCACCATCAATACCCGAATACTTAGGTTTATTATTCTTTGCAGCTTCAACTTCCTCTGGTGTAGGTTTCGGAATTCCCTTCACAATTTCTTCAAGGCTTGCTGTTCCCATTGGAATCATTTCCTCTGTTTCTACACTGTTTTCTCCAGAAGTCTCTTCCACTTTCTGTATGTCGCTGCATACTTCGCTGTCATTCTCTCCACCATTATCAGATTCTCCTGTTCCCTGTACTTCTTTTTCTTCATAAGAATCCGTATCATCTGATGCTGGTACATCTGCATTCTCATTTCCATTATTCGTTTCAACATCTTCCTGCTCCTTATCTGCATTATCAAAAGCCTGTTTCTCAATATCAACTATTACCTTACCGATAGCTGACTGCGGCGTGGCGTTCTCCCTCTCGCTTTTAATAATCCCATATTCCTTTTCCAGCCTTGAATTCTCCACATCAAACAATGTGTTACCTGACTCATCATAAAATGCTGTTATACCGCCTCTGTCTAACACACGATATCTCTTTCCATCACATTCAATATCATTCTTCGCTGTAGGGAATTTATATCCATCTTCAAGATATTTTCTAACAATAATGCCCCACTCTATGCCATACACATTATCATTTGGGCTGGATTTTACTGTTGCAAAATGCTTAATCTCTGGTGCATTAGTAAAATGCACTATTTCTGTTTTACTTGTCATATGCTTTCTCCTTCTCGAAATTAAAGAACACAAAATAGCCCGGTTTCTTCTCTGTTACCTGGTCACTATCTGTTCTGTTATCCGTCTTATTGTCTACTTCATTGCCTGTATCACTTTGTGTCATACCCACAACCGATTTAAACAGTCGCCTGAATGTCCATGTCTCATTCATAAACATTGGTGTATACCACAACTCCTGTCCCTCATTCTCTTTTGGGAATAATACCGGTCCTGTTAAAGGATTGGTTATTGTATTTGCAATACATACATATCCTGCACAACCTAATAGTGATAATTGTATGTAACACATCATTCCTGTTACCCTATCTATATCCTGTCCTACAAAGAGCACATGATTCTGATAATTGTATCTGCACTCTTTCATTTTGTTAGCAGTTGCTATAAGTGTTGCTCCTGCTCCACAGGAAGGGTCGCATACAGATACATACCCCTGCTTATCAACCTGTCCATCTAAGGATTCACAGTTTATCTCTGCCATTAGCTTGCATATGCTGTAAGGTGTAAAAAACTGACCTTTCCAATGATTGCCAAGATTAAGCTGCATATACATAGCTCCAAGGAAATCCTGTTCCGGATTTCTTTCCAATGCCTCAACTATGATTGCCAGCATCCTTGCAGGTACTTCTACAGAACCCAGTCGCTCAATACATTGTGCATATTCCTTTTCCCTGCTTTCATAGTGCTTAGGGCTTCTGTCTCCCACGTTACTTAGTGAACACGCTATAGCCGCCATCAGGTCAGCCCATACCTGCCAGGCACTTCGTGAGTAACACAACTTCTGGAACTCATCCAGGAACTCCTTTTCAGTTCCCTGTATCTCTGTTTTATTACCCTTACCTGTCATTTATCCTCCTTCTCAGATTCTTCATCATCTCGTCAATTTCTTCTGCACTCGGCTGTTGATAATCCGTAGCCTTCTGTGGCTGCTGTACGGGCGAATTACACTTATCAGTAATTTTATATGCCTGCTCCTTTGAAACTATCTCCTTGGTCATTTTATGAGACATCTGCTGTATCTGCTGGCCTCGTATAAGAGCTGCGTTGTAGCTGCGGATAAAATGTGACTGCTCTACGCTCTCAACAGTCTTGATATCCATTTTCGCCCATTCCTGTAAATTAGCAGGATTACCTACAGCTATCTGTATTATCTCTGGCAGCTTAAGAAACTCCTCTTTCGCATCATCCGGATATAACGCATGTCCCATAGCTTTTCTGACAATCGACCATGCCTCCATTGCGTTAAGCTCATTCTCTGATGTGAACTGTACCGCCGCCGCTCGTATATCCGCTATTGTCGGCTGTTTACTGCTAGTCATCATATGTGTCTGTATCGCACAGCTAAGTGTCTTATAGTCCATATCCTTTAGCAGGTCATACCATATCTGGATAGCGTTTGTATCCGGCAGAAATGTAGGGTGTGTATACACTGCTTTCATTCCCTTAACAAGAAGCCTGAAATCCTCTTTAGTTACCATTGATCAACCACATCCAATCTGTTCTTGATACTCTCGATATACGAGTTAGTAGCTGGGCTGGCTCTTGTCTCACTATTATCACCAGCTTTATCAACATACTGGTTCTCTAACACCTTAGGAAAATTGTTGGGCTTAACAAGCCAGTCTAGTGTTATTGTCCAGCCTGTTTTATTGCCACCTTTTAGAAATGTGCTGTGTGATATATTGTCTATAGCTTCAAGCACCTTATCCAAACCATATTCCCTTATGCGTGCCTTAAGTCCCTGTCCTCTCTTGGAAGCTGCTGTTATCTTGCTTATCTGTGACAGACCAAGATTATTCCAAGCTGTAATCACCTGTTCAATGTCAGATTGTCGGACATCAGTCTGACATATAGTATCGTTAGATACTATATTATCTATCTCTATATCTATCTCTTTCTCTATCTCTATCTCTGTGTTACACTTTTTATCACTTATGTTACGCTCTGTTACATCTGCGTTACATTGTAACGCTTTCTTATTACTTCTAAATCGTCTAACTCGCTCTGCACCTGCTGTTTCGCTACCTATAGTGTCAGGTACATCTGTAAGTAAATATTCATCAGCATCATTCAATTCAAGCAATCCATTCTTCATCAGAAAAGCAACTGTAACCTTCACGTTTTCAACATCTTCATCCAAATCCAAGGCTAATTCAGAAGCAAAATCATCTTCCACACCTTCAAAAAACAATTTTCCCTCATTCTTTAATGACAGCAGCTGCATTTTTAAATAAATAATTGTATATGTATCACCACCTGCGATAGATCTTAGCTTCTTGACTCTCTTATCGCTGAACCAGTCATTTCTTAATTTCAGCCAATAATATTTTTTCGCCATACTTATCTCCTTCTGGGAACTGCAGCTGCAACCGCAATTCCCAAACTTTTTAATAAATAACCTTACTTCCCTCATCCGTCTTGATAACATCAACGCTCTGTGGGAATCGTGCCTTCATCGTAGGATCATGTGTTATTGCCATTACCTTTAAATCGGGATATCTGCTCTGTATTGTTTCAAGAGCATCACAGTAAGCCTGTATACCATCCGCATCAAGGAATGGTGGTTCATCAATGAATAACATTCCAAGCTGAATACCTGCCGTAGAAGACTTGATTTCTGCTAATGCAAGTATTACTGAAAGTGAGGCTTTAACCTTCTCACCACCACTCTTAGACAGATATGGAAGTGAGCTCTTTCCATACTCGTTTATGAATATATCCAGAGTTACAACTTCTTTCTTTGAGTTAGATTTCTGCGTCTTTTCTGTCTTAAATTCAACTCCCATCTTGCCACCAGTCATCTGGCCAAGTATTGAATTAGCTGTATCTGTAAGCTTAGGAATAATAGTTCTTACAATCTGGTGAGGTATTCCATCCTGTGAAAAAGAAGTCTTTAACAGTTCATAATCAGCTTCATTCTTTCTTGCCTCATTAAGCTGTACTGTAAGCTCTGCTGTGAGTTTCTGAAGTTTCTCAATCTCTGTAAGTTTCTGTGTATAAGCTCCTATGTTCATCTGTATAGCCTTAATCTCACTGTCAATACCCGCTATTCCTGTATTAAGGCTGTCAACAATCTGTTTCTTGGAAGCCATATCAACAGTCTTTTTCATTTCATCAGCAAGCTCTGTCTGTTTTCCTGCAAGCTCAAGTTCTATCTCGGCCTTCTGTGCTTCCAGCTCACTAAGTCTAGTGGCTGCATTAACATCACGCTCTTTGATTACAGGCAACTGTTTTTCCTTTTCAAGCCAAGGCTTTAACATTTCCAGTTCTTCTGTTACCTTTTCATTTTCATTGAAAGCATCCCTGTACATATCAAGCTCTGATTTAGCCTTCTGGCTCTCTAAAATTGCCATATCAAGCCTTTTTTCATACTCAGATATATTTGACTGCATGTGCTCAATAGATGTTTTAATCAAGGCTATACTATTTGCTTTCTGTTTAACTGTTTCTGCTTTGTCAACAAATGGTAATAATTCTTCGCATTCTGACTGTACACTCAGCATATAATCTGCATTAAACTTAATAGCACTTAAGGCATTAGCCTTATCAGTAATATCTGCATTGCACTTAGTCAATTCGCTCTCCCTGCGAGCTGATATATCAGCATATGTAGTTTCAAGCGTTACAAGCTGTTCCTTTGCTGCTATAGCATCCTGTAAGAACCTGCAGTGTGCATTATCAATATCAACACAATCAGATTCGTTAAGGATTGCAACCTTCTGTTCAAGTACCTTTTTCTTTTCATCTGCCAGTCTTAATTCATTCTCAAATGTTCTTTCAGTTTCATCACGATTGAATATTGCAGCTAAATAGTCGCTTTTAGCTTTCTGGTAAACAACTGCCTGTTCTTTCAATCTATCAAGCTCTGCTTTCTTATCTGCATATTCAGAAGCTTTTGCAAGTATTTCATCATCACAACTGACATCTTCATATGCACTTAACTGTGTCTGCTTAATCTTAAGCTCTGCCCTGCTGCGTTCAAGGTCTGCTTCTAATGCACTGCAGGTTGAATTAGCTTTAGCAACCTCAGCCATCTTAGAATTAAAAAGAGTTGTACTTTCAATCAGTTCCTTTTTCCTTGTCTCAAGTTCTCTATATCTGCCTGCATTACTCGTTATGCTTTTCTCGTCTTCAAGCAATGACTTACACTGCAGTCTAATATCACTCTGTCGTCTCATATTTTCATCTGTAGTAAGCTTTTTCTGTATCAATGATGAAATAGACAATGATATCTTGTCAGCCCTTTCCTGAGCTTCCTGCATAGACATAAGCAATACCTTCTCACTATCTCTTTCTCTTGTAATTCTCTCCAGTTCTTCCAGCTTGATATCAAGTGTCTGCTTGGCTTCATCTATGCTTTCCTGTGGATTGCCATAATCACTTATAGTCTTGCTATGAACATTAATCTCATTCACAAGTCTTGCAGCCTGTGAACCATACCTTGACTTAGATTCATATGCCAGTTTCTCCATTGCCTGATACACTCCAAGTCCCAAGAGATTACCAAGAACTATCATTCGTTCAGCCTTAGGTGTCTGAAGAAACAATCCGTACTGGTCCTGCATAATAAGTGCACAGCTCTTGAATGTAAGATTATCCATTCCAAGAATATTGATGATTTCTTTCTGTGTATCATCAGTTTTCTCCTTAGAACGGTCTACCCATTCTCCACTAACAAGCTCTGACAGATTCAATGTTCCTTTTCTTGAGCGTGTTCTTGTCCTTGTAACTCTAAATGTCTTATCACCTATTCTGAATGTGAACATTATTGAACCAGATCTGACCTTTTCATCATTTCTTATCCATCCGGTGATATCATCTTCCCTTGTCTTCTCATACAGGCAATCTACTATAGCATCCATAAACAGACTGCTCTTTCCTGCCCCATTCTGTCCATTGATAGTACAGAATGATATATCATTAAAGTTGAATGTTTCTTCAACATAATTACGGTAATTCTTAACAGCTATCTCTACAGGTTCAAATACTCCACTGACACCTGCCTGTGACATACTTGCCTGTGCCTGCTGGATTATCGGTCTTGCTATAAGAATAAGCTCCTGTATCTTTTCATCAGAATATTTATTCTTTTCAATAAGCCATTGCTTAAGGTTTTCCTCTGGGTCTGCCACATCTGATAAGTCCTGCCTGTCGGCTGACTCACTTATCTTCTGTGGATTAATCTCCGTTACCTGAAATGCTCCATCTTCAAGAAGCTTTCTTTCAAATAAAGCCTTATTCACAGCCTTATTTGTCTCAAATGTGCAATTATAAAGCACTCTTACAATCTTTCCGTCTATATTGCCTTTCCAATGCTGCATACCAACAATGTCATACTGACCCTCATTGACAAGCTGCATATCAGCTTCATCAAGATATATAGTCTTAAACTCCCTGTAAGGTGTCCTATGAAATACGCTGTTCCATACACCATCTTCATAGTTATGTATGTAAAAACCTCTTTCCTGTCCTTCATCATTGAAAGTAAGAGCATTAACAGCACCGGAGTAGTACCAATTGCGGTCAAATAACTGTTGTGGTCTATGTATATGTCCTAATGCTACAAGGTCATAATCAGCAGCCGTAAGAGCATCTACAGGAATGATTGGCTCAAACTGTGTAAGCATCATCACCTGTCCACTTTCGACATTGCAGCCTGGAACTGTATAATGCGCCATCAGAATAGCTAAGTCATCAGTTCCACACATAGTCTTTAATCCTTTTACTATGTTGCTTATTTCACCTGTAAGAACTTCATTCTCCTCTTCTTTTCCAAGTCCCGGATACTTAGCTCTGAATACTCCCCTGTCAAATCCCGGAAGAACAGCTACTGATACTCCATCAAGTGTTATAACCTGTGGCTGTGTTACTATCTGTACATTCGGTACTAATTCAAAATGTCCCTTAAGCTCCTCAAAAACCCACTCACTGTCATGGTTAGGTGTTCCTCTCATAACAATTACATTCCCTGCTGCTTTCGAAAGCTGAAAGATAATATTTCGAGCCTGCAATACTTCCTGATGACTTCTCCGTTGCATAATCTCCGCTGTATCGGTTATATCTCCAGATACAAGTACAAGGTCCGGCTTTTCTTCCTTTGCAACTCTTACTAATTCATTCAAGCAGTTCAATGTGTCCTGTGCCCTAAGATTAACTCCGTTAAGGGAAGGTCCTTTCTTATCTCCTATATGCCAGTCTGCTGTATGTAAAATTTTCATCTTTTATCCTCCATAGTCTTCTTAAATGATGCTTTCATTTCCTCTACCAGAACATTTAGCTGTATTTTAAGTGTCTCAAATGTCTTCTCTGGTAAATCACATAGATACAATCCGTCTTCCCTGCGTTCTTCTCCAACAAATAAGACATTACCTGCTATTGCATTGCGAAGTGAATTTGTTTTATACAGATAACTTCCTATCAGGTTATATACATTCGATTTACACAGCCCCTCTTCATCAACAAGCATTACAACCACCACATTGTGATAATGACTGTCGCTGTGGTTTAAATCTGTATATAATCTTCTAGGTCTCACCACTTCATAAGTCGTGCAGTCATTACCGATGAACTCTGTTATATCCTCGTGTTCCTTTAAGCAGTCTTCCCAATCCACAGATACAGGAAGTACTTCTCCATTAGTTGTAACTCCTATTACCATTCCTAGCCTCCTTCTGGCAGCGATAACATAATGGTCTGCCGTAATTGTTTATTGAATAATCCCACACCTTTTCAGCTATGTGTGTTCCACATTTATCACAGTAGAAGTCCTCTTCCCTGCTAGGCTGTTCAGTATGCTGTGTCTGCTGTACAACCTGCTGTGATATCTGTTGTGGCTGTTGTATAGGCTGTGATGTTGTTTCTGGAGCTGTAGCCTCTTGTGTATAAGTTCCATCAATGAAAGTGTCATATTCTTTAGTAGCACCTGCTTCAATCGAAGCATATACTGATGTGCCAAGCTGTTCTACATTCGGTGTACTACCAAACAATCTGTTAGATGATTGGAACATATTCTCTATAGCAGCCTTCTTAACATCTTCGTGATTAAGGTTAGGTACAAGGTAGGCAACTACAAAAGGTTTCTGTAGTTCTTCAAGCGTATATGTGCCCTTTATATGCAAAGCTGTTCTTATCGCTCCATTAAGAGCCTTAGCCTCGCATATCTGTGGAAGAAATTTCATAAATTCAGCTTTCTGCTTATCAGTCATTCCTGGTGTCACATTATCAACACATATTTCATTAGTATCCTCTACCATTAACACCTCTCCTGTAAGCTGTGGAACAGATACAGTAACCTTGAAAGCTACATCTCTATTCCTACAGTTACCACACTGAACGATCTGCCTTGTACCTCTGTTTACCTCAACACATTTTCGGCAAACAGTTGGTAACACATATACACTTGATACCATTCCTATCCCTGCTCCATCAGCAAGTTTCTTTAAACCATTTTTAGTAATGGCATATTTATCAGGTGTTGCAGGATGAACCTTTCCATTTCTGTCCGTATATTCTCTCATTGCTTTCTGCTGGATATATACCTCTCCGGCATCCGGATTAGGGTTAATCTTAATCTTCTGTATTACTGGGGACTTAATATCCGGTATAGATACCATTATTGCAGTATTACCAAGCAGGTTATAATGGGCTGGTGGATATTGTTGTGTGATAGATATTTCATTTTCCATAAGATATTTTTACCTCCATATTGATTTTTCTAAAGTTTTCTATTGATTTTAAAGTGAAGCTGTACTACAATATGAAGTGGTTTTGTGAGTGCTTGTCGTGTTTGATAAGTGCTCTTTTTTATTGCCACATACTTCACATAAATCCATTGTGTAATGTGAGAATGCAAGATTTCTTACATACTCAAGTACCAGCATTTCCAAGTACCATATAGACATAATCACATTTCTGTGTTCCCTTGCGAATATAAACTGCTGTTTCATAGCTGCCATTTCATAAGCTTCCTCAAACTGTTCATCAGTAAGTTTTGTGTTTAATTCATTCTCAATGTTTTTTCTTATTTTCTCTTTCATCATTACTCCTATATATCTTGAAAAATCTGTTAATAATGTAAAAGCTCCCTGTAAATACTGCGGCCATCAATATGTATTCGCTACCTATAGCGAAGTACCCACGCTCCGCATATACATACTTAACAAGCAGCTCTGCTACCAGCTTTGTTATGCTCCAGCTTGAAAATGCTGTTATTAATGATGCGGCCGCTTTCTGCCATTCTGGAACCTTAGATTGTGTGTGCAATCCGGACAGATATATTTTGATTGTGGTACCGTCTTGAGTACGCTCACTATAAACTCCTTCTTGCATATCGTGCATTTCCATTTCATATCGCTCCTATCTGTAGAATCTGTGGTTTCCTATCTGATAAAGGTATTCCCTATTGTTGGACTGCCAGCTCTCACCAATACAGCTTTCAAAGAACAAAGCTCCCTGTCCGTTATCATTATTACTTAGTGCGGTTTCAACAGCTTTGTAACATTCCTCACTAGCTGTTATTCCCTGCCACCTGCCACTTCCAACAGGGCTGAACTGTTTCGGTTGAGTTATCACCGATTCAATATCAGTTGGGAATTCATCACTCTTAATTCTGTTAAGAACAACTACAGCAACAGCAAGTTTACCTTCAAAACATTCACCGCCGGCCTCTGCCATTACCAGCCTCGCCAACATATCTACTTCTGATTCACTTAAATATTGCTTATCTTCTGTAACCTCAATTTCTGTTTCTTCCTCTGTCCATTCAATATTTTCCTCATATGGTAAATAGATTGCTTCTTGTAGACTGTAACTTTCAGTACATTCTGTAGTTGTGATTGTATTCGCTTTAGCAATGAACGCTGGTATGAATAATGCTCCACAGGCTGCAACTGCCAAAATGTTATACAGCTCTTTCCTCAAAGACCTTTTCCTCCTTAAACGAAAATTCATACTGTCCGTTCTTGCCTATAGCAATCATCTTTACTATTGCTCTTTCATTTTCAATTTGAATTTCCTCACAATCACATCTCTCACCTGGATCAAGATTGGCTCCACAATGCGGACAAGTATTATAAAAACTCATATTTCCTCCTATAAAAATCTTTCACTAAAATATCTTCTTGATACCTTTCCTTTTGGATATCTCATGTATCCCTTAGCTTCCATTTCATCATTAAGCTGTCTTATAATGTCCTGTGCCTTAGTCTGCTTGCACCCTAATATTCCCATCACATCTTTAACTGTGTAGTATGCAACAGCGACCTCTGGCTGTTTTACAACTGTCTGCATATACCTGCTCCTTTCTACAGATTCCTTTCAGCCCAGACCTTAAGATTCTGTGATACTTCCATAAGTTCATCTAAATCTTTGATTATCTGTTCAAGCTTAGGTTTTTCTCCATCATCAATAATTCCATCTGCTGTTATATCCAGCAGGTCTTCTTTAACTCCCTGTACTTTTCTAAGCGACGCTAAAGCTCTGACTGTTATTCTGTCCAGGTCATCCATACTAATCTCTGGAATATTGCTGCCTAGTGGACAACAATTCTTACAGTAATGATTCTTAAGCTGTGGTGCGTTATACACATCAGCCATTCTAAGAATGTTCTCTGCCGGTATTATCTTGGTTATCCCTAATTCATAATCCGATAATGTACTTGGCGACATTCCTAAGACCTCTGCCGCTCCTTCTCTGCTATTCAACTTGTCGTTGTACTTTGCAGCTTCTTTTCTGCACTGACAATATATATTGCCGGCTGCTTTCGTAGGATTTGTTCCCATTTATTATTTCCTCCATTTGAACTAAACTTAAACTAAGTTGAAGTAGTTTGAACTTTTGAATTAAAAAAAATTTCATAAGTTTTTTGTTTTGATAAGTTTAATAAAGAGGCGATTTGGTTAGCCAACTCTATATCAACAGAACATTTTCCGTTTTCAATAAGGCAATAGCTACTTCGATCCTTGAAACCAAGCTGTTCTGCCATATATTTTTGAGTGTAACCTTTGGCTTTTCTCTCCGATTTTAATAGTTCAAGATTCATCGCTTTATCTCCCTTCTGTTTTATTTTCTTCAACTTGCGTTTATAATACTTCAACTTATTATATATGTCAATACTTTTGTTGAATTTTCTTTAACATTGTTGTAAAACATTTAATTTTGCTTAGTCTTATCGTATAATATGTTTAAAAATATTAAACAAAGGAAGTGATCTATATGGCAACCATTTCCGACAGAATTAAAATGCTACGCACATCTGCCGGACTTACACAAGAAGAGTTTGGAAACATATTTGGAATTGTAAAGTCTACTGTTTCTCTATATGAGAGTGGCAAAAGCAATCCTAATGACCAAATGAAATTGAAAATATGTAATTATTTTAATGTTCCGTTAGATTACCTCATAGGAATATCTAATGTATCTGAACAACAATCAGATGACTTTAACAACCATTTGACTAGTGAGGGAAAATGTCATTCAGCTTTCATTAAATTATTAGGAAGACGAAATATGACAATAGATGATGTTGTAAAAACTACAGGATTAGAAAAAGATGTGCTGACGTCTTGGTGTGTTAATGAAATACCAAGCGTGAAACAGCTTGTGTTAGTTGCTGATTGCCTTAATACATCCGTTGATTATCTTTTAGGCCGAAGTAATCAATCAGAACAGCTTTCTATTGAAGATAAAGAAGTACTTTCTTATTACAATCAGTTGAATAAAATGGATAAAAGATGGGCGGTCGGACAGATGATAGATCTTATTAAAAAATATGAGTCTGAAGAAGATGTATCTTACACAACAAATTATCCACAAAGGAAAGCTTCTGGAAAATAATAAGCCTCGAATGGTACCGAGGCTGGAAAGGTTACTAATATGAAATGTTTAAAATGTGGCCAAGAATTATCTTCTGATATGTTAACTAGCGGAATGTGCTTCAACTGTGGATTTTCAGTAGAAGCTACCGTAAAAGACTATAATGAAAAAGAGCTTGCAGAACAGCAAGAAATCGCAAAAAAAAGAGCGTTAATAAAACGTCCTAGTCACTTACTTACAACCGGTTTTTCTTTTGAAACATTTGATATTACAAAGTATGTAGGTCTTGTTTCTGGAGAGTCTGTAATCGGAACTGGATTTATATCCACTTTTGAATCAAACCTCTCAGATATTTTGGGTGTGGAATCTAGTGCATATTCCGACAAGATAAAGAAAGCAAAATCTATCGCTCTTGATGATATGATTAAAGAATCTATTGCCAAAGGCGGGAATGCCATTATAGGTATTTCCTATGAAATTATAGTATTCCGCAAGGATATTATTGGTGTTTCAGTAGATGGAACATCTGTGATAGTAAAAGAACAACATAATGAATAGAAATATGTTGCAGCATATTTCTACAATAAGGAGGCTTCTTATGAATAATAATTATTCAACCCTTAATTCTAATGATAAAACATATGAACATATGATTGAGAAACGCCTGAATAAACTGGATCAGCTTGCCAAAGATGAATTTTATCATATAAGAACATTAAGAAAAGATGGTCTCCTGCCTAACAAAGAGCTTGATATGCTAACTCTTGAAGCATTAGAGAAATCATATAAACATCATAAAGAAAAGAACAATTAAATAAACAGATATAATGCATTTAACCGGGGAGCTATCGGGGCGATATTTCCAGCCGCTGGACTTTTACGAAAGGGGCTGGTGCTATGGTTACATACACAGATTTATTCACATTTGTAATTATGCTTTGTGCAATCATTACTCTTGTTATAACTTGTTGTAGACACAAAAAATAGCGCCCTCGTCCTGACAAGATAAGGCGCTATTTTAAGCTAACATATTTTGCCAACGGCTAGGTGGTGTCTAGTCGATAGCTCTCTCGTTAAGTGCATTATATCACTATGATGAAAAACAGTCAAGAAAGGAGTGAACCACTTGCCTGCTTATAAAGAAAAGAATAACACTTGGTCTTCCAAGTTTAAATATAAGGACTGGTTGGGAAAAACACGTCAGAAATGTAAAAGAGGATTCTTAAAAAAGAAAGACGCTCTTGATTATGAAATGGAGTTTAAATCAAAATATATGCATACTCCTGATATTACGTTCTCTGCTCTTGTGGACAATTATATGCGTGATATGATTGACAATAAGAAAATAGCTGTTACTACTGCGGCAAGGAAACAGAGGGCATTTAACAAGATGATAACGCCATTCTTTAACCAGAAACCTATCAACACTATTGATGAGCTTGATGTCCTTAATTGGCAGACAGCCATACAGAAACAAGGCAATGATTTATATCCTGGCAAAGGATACGCTCCAACCTATCTTAAATCACTTAACAATGAGCTTAATGCAATTATGAACTATGCCGTACGCTATTATAAGCTATCATACAATCCTTGCGAACGTGCTGGCAGCATGGGAAAAGGTGAAGCCGATGCTATGCAGATATGGACACTAGATCAGTATGAGCAGTTTATCAGCTATGCAGATAAATCTGGTGCAAAAGTAGCATTTGACATACTATTCTGGACCGGCATAAGAGAAGGAGAACTTCTTGCACTCACTCCTGCCGATTTCCATAATGACTTGAAACTTAATATAGATAAAAACTTTGTTGTGCTTAATGGTGAATATATAATCAAAGAGCCTAAGAATGAATCAAGTATAAGACAAGTTCCTATACCTCAATTCTTATACGACGAAGTACAGGAATATATGTCCAAGCTCTATGGACTGCAGCCACACGATAGATTATTTATGTTCACAAAGTCATTTCTTCTCTATGAAATAAAAAGGTTGGCCAATATGGCAGGTCTTGAACCTGTAAGAGTGCATGACCTAAGACACTCGCATGTATCACTTCTTATCGAAATGGGCTTTAATATTCTTATGATATCAGAGCGATTAGGACATAAAAATGTGCAGACAACCTGGAAGACATACGCACATCTTTATCCAGATAAAGGAAAACAGATAGCCTTCGGTCTTCAGGAAGTCCGTGCTACAGGAATAACACAGAATAAGACGGCCGAAGATCAGGTGCTCAGTCTTCTTGGTGAGATACAAAAGGTACTTCCTAATTATCATACATACGAAAATGATGATATTGTTCTATGGGATTGTGATAAGAAAGAAAAGACAATCATCAATCGTATAAGATTTAATGAATTGGTGTCAAAAAATCTTCCAGCCGATGAAGCTTTCATTGTTATGATGAAAGATGGATACTATGAAATTGACAGCAGATATGTATGCTGTTTTGCCAGTCGGGGATTACCCTTTAAATACCTTTAAACGTTGTATTTTAGAAAATGTATGTCATTTGGGTGTCATTTTAATAATAAAAAACGTGGGAAGTCGCTTAAATACTGACTTCCCACATATTTGAAAGTTACTCAAACTCAATCGTTCCCGGTGGCTTACTAGTCAGGTCATAGAATACCCTATTAACCCCACGCACCTCGTTTATAATTCTACTCATAACTGTCTGGAGTACCTCAAATGGTATCTCGGCACTTTCAGCTGTCATAAAGTCAATTGTATTGACTGCACGAAGTGCAACTGCGTAGTCATAAGTTCTTTCATCACCCATAACACCAACTGAACGCATATTAGTGAGGGCTGCAAAGTACTGGTTTGGCATCCAGGCTGGTGCCTTGCCATTTTCTTTCTTGTAGGCTTCTACTGCCTTGTCTACTTCTTCACGGTAGATGTAATCGGCATCCTGTACGATACGAACCTTGTCGCCTGTTACTTCGCCGATAATTCTTATTCCAAGTCCTGGACCTGGGAATGGCTGACGGAACACAAGATGTTCTGGTATGCCAAGTTCAAGACCAGCCTTACGTACTTCATCCTTGAATAAGTCGCGGAGTGGCTCAATAATCTCCTTGAAATCAACGAAATCTGGAAGACCACCTACATTGTGATGTGACTTGATTACCGCTGATTCACCGCCAAGTCCACTCTCTACAACGTCTGGATATATAGTTCCCTGTGCAAGGAAGTCAACTGCACCAATCTTCTTGGCTTCTTCCTCAAACACACGGATGAACTCTTCACCGATTATCTTTCTCTTAGCTTCTGGTTCAGTAACACCTGCAAGCTTAGAGTAATATCTTTCCTGTGCATTTACCCTTATAAAGTTAAGGTCAAACTGTCCTTCTGAACCGAATACACTTTCAACCTCATCGCCCTCGTTCTTACGAAGAAGACCATGGTCTACGAATACGCATGTAAGCTGCTTTCCAATAGCTCTTGAAAGAAGACCTGCAGCCACTGATGAATCAACTCCACCAGAAAGTGCAAGTAATACCTTACCATCGCCAACCTTTTCACGTATTTCCTTAATAGTATTCTCTACAAATGCATCCATTTTCCAGGTTCCAGCACATCCGCATACTCCACGCACAAAGTTGTGAAGCATCTTTGTACCCTCCTGTGTATGAAGAACTTCTGGATGGAACTGGATTGCATAGAGGTTCTTTTCTGAACACTCTGCTGCTGCCACTGGACAGTCTGCTGTATGTGCAATTATCTTAAATCCTGGAGCAACCTGTGAAATGTAGTCAAAATGGCTCATCCACACGATAGTCTTTTCTGAAACATCTCCAAATAAAGCACTGCTCTTATCAACAAATGTCTCTGTCTTTCCATACTCTCTTACTGGAGCTTTCTCAACCTTGCCGCCAAGAACGTGCTGCATAAGCTGAGCACCATAACATAATCCAAGCACTGGAACACCAAGTTCAAAAAGCTCTTTAGTACAAGTAGGTGAACCTTCTTCATAGCAGCTATTCGGACCACCTGTAAGGATAATTCCTTTAGGGTTCATCGCCTTAATCTGCTCAAGAGGTGTTTTGTAAGAATATATCTCACAATATACGTTACATTCACGGACACGACGTGCAACTAACTGGTTGTACTGTCCGCCAAAGTCAATAACTATAACCTTTTCCTGATTCATATTGTCCCTTTCCTAATCATAAGTTTGCGTTGAAGATATATTTTATATACATTTCTATACTTTAATCAGCCAATCATAAAAAATATCCAGACACAATATGCATATATAAATAACATGATGTAGGGGTCAAAAGCCCCCGACTTTGATACCTACGAATTGTTCCGTGCTACGCACTCCCACAATTCTCCCCAATATTCGCATATCGTGGGATTATCATCCCACTTTTATGCTCATATCAGGGAGTGTGTCACAAGGTCTAAACCCACCTATAAGCGAGCTCATGTGGGTTTAGACCTTGTGCCCCTGGTATCATAATATACATATATATAACATATACATATATAATATATACATATAACACACACATATATTAATTAGATATTTTACATAACAATTTTTTATATCAATTTACAGCTTTTATTGTTTTATATTTCTTTCCATTGCTTTTAAAGTATATATCAGTATATATAACACATCTACAACTCATATATACATTTATTATAGTAAACAAGCGGTATAATGACAAGCATATTCTTCAATCTTTATTACAATCCCATACAACACAACCTCCTATTATTAATCTGTTGCATGCTTATACCGCTTAATTTCAGATTTATACAGCTTTATATTTCCATAAGGAACTCGTCTACATATTTCCTCATATCGCCAAATTCTGCATTAACCTCAGGTACATCAGACTTAAAGTCCAGCAGTTTATATACATAACCTTGTTCCTTGGCCTGTCTATAACTTTCTTTATACACAAGTTCAAAAAGCAGTGATATATGCCCCACTATATGGTCAACTGCACTCCTTCTTACACTTTTAAGTACTGTTTCCTTCTTATAAAAGCTCTCAAGTACCTCTTTGGTTATAACTCCGTTCTTAAGCTCCTCTGTTGTTACATCATATATAATCTCCATAGGAATATCTGCATTTACCTTAAATATATCAACCTTATCTGCATCACGCAGTATATCACAAAACATACGCTGTCTTTCGGTGAGGTCTTCTTTTACACGATACTTATTATGCTGTCTTATTGCCATTTCAAGAAGTCCTGTATCTTTATTGTGGTGCTCATTATTTTTTATTATCTGCTCAGCTTCTTCATTCCCTGAACGTGCAAGCTCACATTCTTCATAATACCCTTCTGCAAACTTCCTTATAAGACCTTCCTTAAACAGCAGGTCTGCCCCGAATTCTGCATGGTCTACTGACTGGACATCATTAAATGTACCGAAACGCCTTATCTGCTCAAATCTTCCTATGTCGTGTAACATTCCAAGAAGCCATGCAATATCTACATCTGGTTCACTTAAGCCTAATGATTCTGCAATTCTTTGACACAGTCCTGCTACTCTGTAGGTATGATCTATCTTAAGCTTTATCTTTTCATCTGATGGGTCATAATTTCTTACATACTCTGCAAATGCATTGATAACATTTTTCCTGTTAATAACTGGTTTGTTAATACTTTCCACAACATCAATAAGTCCATTAAGGTCAGCACATACCATATATGTAAGCTTCCTGATATCATCATCTATTGCTATTGTATCAGGAATATGAACAACTCTCATATCTGCCGCATATCCAGCCTTAATGCCATTAATGCTGTCCTCAACTACTACTGCCTCTGAAGGATTTACGCCTATTGCCTTAGCCGCACGAAGGAATATATCTGGTTCTGGCTTTCCATGTTCGACTTCATCTCCATATACAACTGCATCAAGATAATCCCACACTCCTATTTCATGAAGTGTTTTCTCAGCACTTTCACGCCTTGTTGATGTAGCAACTGCACACTTTAATCCATTATTTCTTATATATTCAAATATGTCCTTTACGCCATTTTTAACAGGAATACCTTCTGTTTCCCTTATCTTGTATACATGCTGTGTTCTAAGCTCCTTCGCTTCCCAATAATCTATCACACCCTTGTAATAATCATCAAAGAACTTGCAGCAAAGCTCTGCCGGAGCACCCTTAAAGCTGTCTATAAGCCACATGGGCATATCCACTCCAAGCTGCCCTGCCGCCCATAGCCAGCCCTCATTAGACTGTCTTTCTGAATCTATAAGAATACCATCCATATCAAATATAATGCCTGATACCATTTTTCTTCTCCTAGCAATCAAATGTCGTATTTTTACACTTTATATTATTCAAAATAACTATAAAAGATATGTTTTTATAATTTATAACACTGACCAGCACCTGCAATTTTCAAATTTGCCAATTTAGATATTTTAAACATCTTCTATCATTGAACTTTCATCCACAATGCCGTCATCTGCACCATCCTTATAAATACTTCTTAACATACTGTCCCGTATAAGACTTCTTAACCTTGGCAACCTCTTCTGGTGTACCCTTTGCAATAACTGTACCACCTCTGTCGCCGCCTTCTGGTCCCATATCTATAATATAATCGGCTGTTTTGATAACATCAAGATTATGCTCAATAACAACAACAGTGTTACCGCCCTCCGCAAGCTTATGAAGTATATCAACAAGCTTGTGGACATCTGCAAAATGAAGTCCTGTTGTAGGCTCATCAAGAATGTATATAGTCTTTCCTGTACTTCTTTTTGAAAGCTCTGTAGCAAGCTTTATTCTCTGTGCCTCTCCACCTGAAAGCTCTGTAGATGGCTGTCCTAACTTAATGTATGAAAGTCCAACGTCATTAAGAGTTTCTATTTTTCTTCTGACTGATGGCACATTTTCAAAGAAATCAACTGCATCCTCAACTGTCATATCAAGCACATCATATATGCTCTTTCCCTTATACTTAACTTCAAGTGTTTCTCTGTTATAACGCTTTCCGTCACACACTTCACAAGGAACATATACATCAGGCAGGAAATGCATTTCTATCTTGATAATACCATCTCCGGAACAAGCCTCACAACGTCCTCCCTTTACATTAAAGCTGAAACGTCCTTTGTTATAACCTCTTTCCTTAGCATCTGTTGTTGAAGCAAAAAGATCCCTTATCATATCAAATACACCTGTATATGTCGCAGGATTAGAACGTGGAGTTCTTCCTATTGGCGACTGGTCAATATCTATAACCTTATCAAGCTGCTCGATTCCTGTAATATCATCATGGTCACCAGCGATACATCTTGCACGGTTTAAAGACTTAGCAAGGTGCTTATACAGAATTTCATTCACTAGGGAACTCTTTCCTGAACCCGATACACCTGTTACACATGTAAATACTCCGAGTGGTATATCAACATCAATATTTTTAAGATTATTCTCCCTTGCACCCTTAACAGTTATCCAGCCTGTCGGCTTTCTTCTCTTCGCCGGCACTGGAATCCTGATTCTTCCGCTAAGATATGCACCTGTAAGCGAATCCTTGCATGCCATAATATCAGCTGCTGTTCCTGTCGCAACAACTTCTCCTCCATTACGTCCGGCACCCGGTCCTATATCAACAATATAATCTGCGGCACGCATAGTATCTTCATCGTGTTCAACCACAATAACTGAGTTACCAAGATCACGCAAATGTATAAGTGTCCCAAGCAGCTTGTCGTTATCTCTCTGATGAAGTCCGATACTTGGCTCATCAAGTATATAAGCCACACCAACAAGTCCTGAACCTATCTGTGTCGCAAGTCTTATTCTCTGTGCCTCACCACCTGAAAGCGTACCTGTTGCTCTTGATAATGAAAGATAATCAAGTCCTACATCCATAAGAAACTGTATTCTTGCCTTAATCTCCTTAAGTATATCTGCACCGATAAACTTCTGTCTGTCTGTAAGTTCAAGCTCATCTAAGAACTTCTTTAACTTAACAATAGACATATCCGTAATCTGATATATATTCTTATCTGCTATCGTAACAGCAAGAGATGATGGCTTTAATCTCTGTCCGTGGCAGGACTTACAAGGTCTTATGCGCATGAATTCCTCATACTGCTGCTTTGCACTGTCTGAGTAAGTTTCCCTATATCTTTTCTCCATATTATGGATAAGGCCTTCAAATGCTATATCGTATTCTCCAACGCCTCTCTGGCCTTTGTAATGCACTTTAACACTTCTGCCTTTAGTACCATTTATAATCATATCCTTAATATCATCTGGATAATCCTTAAATGGTGTTGATAAACTGAAGTTATATTCCTTTGCAAGTGCACTCATAATAGCCCTTGAAAAGCTGCCCTCATCCTTTACAGACTGCCATCCCATACCAACTATAGCTCCCTCATCGATGCTTAATGAATCATCTGGTATAAGAAGCTCTGCATCAAAATTCATTGTATAACCAAGTCCGTAACAATCAGGACACGCACCAAATGGATTGTTGAACGAAAAGCTTCTTGGCTCTATCTCATCTATGCTTATGCCACAATCCGGACACGAAAAGCTCTGTGAAAAGTTAATCGGCTCACCATCTATAACATCAACTGTCATAAGTCCCTCTGCAAGCTTAAGTGCTGTTTCTATTGAGTCTGTAAGTCTTTTGTTAATTCCATCTTTAACTACAAGACGGTCAACAACAATTTCTATATTATGCTTCTTGTTCTTATCAAGATTTATCTCATCTGTAAGCTCATACATATTGCCATCAGCAATAACTCTTACATAACCACTCTTTTTAGCCTGTTCAAAAAGCTTCTTATGTTCACCTTTTCTTCCTCTTACAACTGGAGCTAATATCTGTATCTTTGTTCTTTCTGGAAGCTCCATAATAGTATCAACCATCTGGTCTACAGTCTGCTTGTTGATTACTTTGCCACACTTTGGACAATGTGGTGTACCTATTCTTGCATATAATAATCTGAAATAATCATATATCTCTGTAACAGTTCCAACTGTTGAACGTGGATTTCTGTTAGTTGACTTCTGGTCTATGGAAATAGCTGGTGAAAGTCCTTCTATGCTCTCTACCGCCGGCTTTTCCATCTGTCCTAAGAATTGCCTTGCATATGAAGATAATGACTCCATATATCTTCTCTGGCCTTCTGCATATATAGTGTCAAAGGCAAGACTTGACTTACCAGAACCAGACAGACCTGTAAGTACTACAAGACTGTCCCTTGGTATATCTACATCAATATTTTTAAGATTATGCTCACTTGCACCTCTTATTCTTATATAATTCCTGTAATCGCCTTTTTCCATATTCTATTTTCTCCGTTATTTCTTCTTTCTTAATCCTTAATCATCTCAATTACATAATGCTTTTTCTGTAAACAGCAACTGCTTTTTATAATTATGACACATACATCATATAATACTGTAATGATAATATCTGCCTGTCATTCCTGACTGCGTAATATTGCTTTTGAACTTATAGCCTCACCTTGTATAATAGCTATTAATTCTATCTGCCTGACTTCTTATCCTCATAAATATACTTATTAATCTCGATCATCTTATCACGAAGCATAGCCGCCTGTTCAAAGTCAAGCTCTGCTGCAGCCTTACGCATATTTTTCTCAATCTGCTTCTTAACCTTTTCAAGATCTTTAATGCTCATAGATTCATAATCTACATCAAGCCTTCCATTTGAATTATCTGCTTCTGCTGCCTTAGATATACTTATAAGATCTCTTACTGCCTTCTTTATAGTCTGAGGGGTTATTCCGTGTACCTCATTGTACTCCTGCTGTATCTTTCTACGTCTTTCCGTCTCAGATATAGCCTTTTCCATAGACTCTGTTATAGTATCTGCATACATAATAACGTGTCCCTCTGCATTTCTGGCAGCTCGTCCTATCGTCTGGATAAGTGAAGTCTCTGTTCTTAAGAAGCCCTCTTTATCAGCATCAAGAATAGCCACAAGACTTATCTCTGGAATATCAAGTCCCTCTCTAAGCAGATTGATACCAACAAGCACATCGAATCCGTCAAGTCGCATATCCCTTATAATCTTCTGTCGCTCTAGTGTATCAATATCCGCATGAAGATACTTAACTCTTATGCCGACTTCCTTAAGATAATCTGTGAGATCCTCTGCCATACGCTTGGTAAGTGTAGTTACAAGTATCTTATTCTTTTTCTCAACTTCCTTATTAATCTCACTTATAAGATCATCTATCTGACCCTCTATTGGTCTAACTGTTATCTCTGGATCAAGAAGTCCTGTAGGCCTTATAATCTGCTCTGCCCTCATAAGTTCGTGTTCTTCCTCATACCTGCTAGGCGTAGCAGATACAAAAAGCATCTGTGATATCTTGCTCTCAAACTCCTGAAAATTAAGCGGTCTGTTATCCTTCGCTGAAGGAAGCCTGAAGCCATAGTCTACAAGTGTCGTCTTTCTTGCCTGATCGCCTGCATACATTCCCCTTATCTGTGGAATAGTAATATGTGACTCATCGACAATAATCATAAAATCATCTGGAAAATAGTCCATAAGCGTATATGGTGGACACCCTGCCGGAAGCCCTGCTAAATGTCTTGAATAATTCTCAATACCTGAACAGAAGCCTGTTTCCTGCATCATCTCTATATCAAAGTTCGTTCGTTCTTCTATTCTCTGTGCCTCAAGAAGCTTATCCTCACTCTTAAAATACTCTATTCTCTCTGCAAGCTCTTTCTTTATATTCTCAATCGCCTTTTCCATCTTCTCTTTTTCAACAACATAATGTGAATTAGGAAATATAGCAACATGGTCAAGGTTACATTTAACCTCACCGGTAAGAGAATCAATCTCGCTTATCCTGTCTATCTCATCACCAAAGAACTCGACTCTCACAGCATCTCCACTGGAAGCTGACGGATATATCTCTACAACATCTCCCCTTACCCTGAATGTTCCTCGCTTAAAATCCTGGTCATTGCGCATATACTGTATATCTATAAGCTTTCTTATCATTTCATCCCTGTCTTTTTCCATACCTGGACGAAGTGAGATAACCATATTCTTATAATCAATAGGTGCACCTAATCCATATATACATGAAACTGAAGCAACTATGATTACATCATTTCTTTCAGACAGTGCCGCTGTTGCTGAATGTCTTAACTTATCTATCTCGTCATTAATCGAAGAATCCTTGGCTATATAAGTATCGCTCTGTGGCACATAAGCCTCCGGCTGATAATAATCATAATAAGAAACAAAATACTCTACTGCATTCTCAGGAAAGAACTCTTTCATCTCAGAGTACAGCTGTGCTGCTAATGTTTTATTATGACTGATTATAAGAGTAGGCTTCTGTACATGCTGGATAATGTTTGCCATAGTAAATGTCTTACCAGAGCCTGTAACACCGACAAGTGTCTCGAACTGATTACCCTCTTCAAATCCCTGCACAAGCTTCTCTATTGCACGGGGCTGATCTCCTGTCGGTTTATAAGGAGCGTGTAACTTGAATTCCATAACAATTCTCCCTTCGTTAATCTATAGTAAAATAGTCAACAACAATATTATTTAATAGTATTTACCTTATATATTGATTTTACTACAAATAAATGCCTTTGTCTATTAAAAATAGAACATTTGTTTTATTTTGTAATAAAAATTACCTGACTGCTGATACACAACAGATTTCAACAAACTGCCAATCTGCATATCAGCCATCAGGCTTACTGTAATTTATATATTTTCCATTTGCATATATTTAATTAATCTGTGCTTCCACATTCTTAATTGCCGCATCAAGCTGGGTATCAACATCTGCATCAGTATCATATTCCACTACCATATCTGGAGTAACACCTTTTCCGTGTATATCCTGACCCTTTGGTGTAAAATACTTGGCAATTGTGAACTTTATTGCACTTCCATCTGTAAGTGGTTTAACTGTCTGCACAATTCCTTTGCCATATGTCTGGGTTCCAATTATCGTTCCTTTGCCATAATCCTGTATAGCACCTGCAAATATCTCTGAGGCACTGGCACTGTTGCCATTTACAATGACTGCCAGTGGCAGATTGAACTCATCATTATCCTGACCTTTATACTCTTTTCTATTGCCCTGCTTATCCTCTGTATACACAATAAGTCCGTCAGGAAGCATATATTTAAGCATACCTACAACCGTATCAAGCAATCCACCTGGATTGTTTCTTATATCAATTACAAGTCCTTTCATACCCTGTGACTGCAAATCTTCAACAGCCGCCTTGAACTGCTTTGTTGTTACCTCCTCAAACTGTGATATCGAAAGATAACCTATATTATTATCAAGAAGTGTATATGACACTGTCTTTGCTTCAACAGCATCTCTTACCGCAGAAAATGTCAGTCGCTCAGTTCCACGAATGACCTCCAGCGTGACAGATGTACCCTTGTCGCCTTTAATAAGTGCAACGGCTGATGAAAGCTCCATATCTGTTATGTCCCTGCCATCAACATTTACAACCCTGTCGCCACTCCTGAGTCCAGCCTGATAACCTGCCCCATTATCATATACATCTACAAGAAGAACACCACCTTCACCGCTAAGCTGGCAGACTGCTCCTATGCCATAGAACTTGCCATTTGTTGACTCCTTTAAGGCTTTATATTCATCCGCTGTATAATACATGGTATACTTGTCACCATATGAACTAAGATACGCCTTGTAAATGTTATCTTTGGCGGTTTCATCATCTACATCACCAAAATAAAAGGATTCAAGCACAGAATCAATTGCATTAAGCTTGCCTTCTACCTCACTTCCAATTCCGTCTGAATCTGTGACTGCATCAGATTGTATATATACATCTCCATTAACACCTATATGAATGTAGCCTTTGGCTATACACACTGCTGCCACACTTAATATTAGAAGTATAACAGCCATAAATGCTGATACAGCACCGATAATCATTCCGCTTGCAAAGCCTTGTGATTTCTTCTTTCTTGGCGGCTGTGCATTTCTTCTTAAATCATTCATTCCATACAAATCACCAATATTTCCACGATTATCCGAAGCACTATTATTAATTCTGTTACCGGCATTGATGTCATTATCTGCATTAACATTATTAATTGCATTAATGTTATCACCAGCATTAAAATCATCACTATTGACATTATCATTTGAATAAATGTTGTTATTTTGATTGTCCATACCTATATGCCTCTGCATTTATTAAATTTTTATTTGCTTAAGTAGTTCCAAGGTGAAACATAACTTCCGTTATATCTTACATCAAAATGTAGATGAACTCCGTCAGAATCACCAGTTGTTCCCATAAGTGCTATCTTCTGTCCCTTAGTTACATGTGTTCCTGCACTGACAAGAAGCTTTGAAGCATGCAGATATCTTGTATACAATCCACCACCATGATTAATCATAATATAATTACCCGCTGATGAACTAAATGTCGCAATTACCACATCACCATCATACGCCGCATATATAGCATCACCCGCAACGCCTCTGTTAAGTGCACCGATATCAATTCCCTTATGCGGAGAGCTTCTGCCCTCTGTATCACCATAAGGTGAGGTTATCCTTGTTGACTCTGTAGGCCACTTGAACTTTCCACCATCATATTTTACAACATTGGCACTTCCACTATTCTCCTTGGCCTTAATCTCTGCCTCTATCTTGGCAATATATTCGTCCTGAGCCTTTATATCAGCTTCTATCTTAGCTTTATAATTCTCCTGCTGCTGCTTATTCTTCTGTAATGAAGCCATTTCACTCTTCTTGGTTGACTCAAGCAGTGAAAGTGAAGCTCTCTTATCTTCAAGCTCCTCCTGCTTGGTTACAAGTGTCTCCCTGTCCGTTTCTAACTGTGCTTTGGCGACAGTTATATAAGTAACAGTAGCATTATATTTTTCAAGCATTTCCCTGTCATACTGTGAGATTTTTGTAATATATTCCGCCTTATTAAGCATATCACCCATACTCTGGGAATTCATAAGCAATGCAAAATATGTTTCATCATTATGTTCATACATAAACTGAATTCTAAGCTTCATTGAACTATACTGTTCTTCTGCCTCTATCTCTGCCTGTGCAAGCTTTTCTTCTGTATCCGCTATCTCAGCCTCTATCTGCTCAACCTGCTCATTAACCTCATTAAGCTCGCCATCAACACTGGACATCTGTGCATCAAGCTGGGCAATATAAGCTATCATATCATCGTTCTGTGCCTTTAAGTCTTCAATTATTTTCTCTGTCTGTTCATACTGGCTCTGCAAATCTTTTTTCTTGCTGTTAGCATCATTGAGATTCTGCTTATCATCTCCATATACATCATAATATGACACTGCAAAATATGGTATTACAAGCACAAGTACAATCAACAATGGAATAAGCCTTTTTGCTAATGCTCTCCTCATACAACTCCTCCATTCAGCCAAACCATTTATAAAATGCATACAAACAGCCGCTTAACAATAGCATAACAATCTATACTGTAGGATACCATTTTTATTTTTAAATAGGACTTCCACATATCATATACAATCACATAATATAATCTTCATATATAATACATAATCATATAATTCAATGTAGCAGTCCTATGTCTGGCTAATATTATCTGCTATACATTAGCATGCTTTCTTACGGCAAAGAAGCTTCCTAATGCACCTATTCCGATACCAAGAAGAATTCCTACTGGAACCAGTATTCTGAATACATCATTAACCGGCATAAATGCAAGAATATTCTGAAGTATCGAGAACTTATTCATAACAAAATTAATAATATTCTCATATACAAATCTAAGAATAACTATTGGAATAATTGAACCAACAAGTCCAATTACAATACCTTCTACGAAGAATGGTGCATTAACAAATGCATCTGTAGCACCTATATACTTCATAATAGAAATCTCTTCTTTACGGACAGTAATACCTATTACAATTGTGTTAGTAATAAGGAATATAGATACTGCAAGAAGAATAACTATAATTGCTATTGTTATGTAACTAACAAGTCTTGCGGCACTAGCAAGTCCACTTGCTGTTGCCTCTGAACGGTTAACCTGTCTTATACCATCAAGATTTTCAAGGTATGTTACAAGTGTAGCCTGACTTGAAGCTTCATTAAGATATATCTCATATGATGAAGAATTAGCAAGAGGATTATCATCCTTGAAACCCTCTGCAAGTTCTGGGTAATCTTTAAAATACTCAGCCTTGTAATTCTCCCACGCTTCATCAGCTGATGTATAATGAATTCTTGACACTTCATTACGCTGGCTTATCGTATCGCCAAGCTTCTTAATATCTGCGTCTGTAAGTCCTTCATCGAAAAATACTGTTACGCATACTTCATTCTCAGCCTTATGAATCATATACTGAAAATTGGATACAAGTGCATAGAATACACCAAAAAGGAATATACACGCTGTAATTGTTGCTATAGACGCAAGAGAGAACAATCTATTACGATAGATGTTCTTTAATCCGTCTTTAATATGATAAAATAACGATCTAATCTTCATAGAAATAACCACCTTTTTCCAAATCACTGATAATCTTGCCTTCGCTCATAGTAATAGTTCTCTTCTTCATCTGCTGAACTATCTCCATATTATGAGTAACAACAAGTACTGTTGTTCCCTGCTTGTTAACCTGATCTAATATCTTCATAATCTCATTAGAATTAGCTGGGTCAAGGTTACCTGTAGGCTCATCGCACAATAATATAGCTGGCTTATTAACCAGTGCTCTGGCTATGGCAACTCTCTGCTGTTCACCACCTGATAACTCATTAGGAAATGACTTATACTTATCAAGAAGTCCTACCATTGAAAGCATAGCAAGAACCCTGCTCTTAATCTTCTTATTAGGAGCTTCGACAACTTTCTGTGCAAATGCAATATTATCGTATATATTACGATCTGGTAAAAGTCTGAAATCCTGAAATACAACACCGATATCTCTTCTAAGATATGGTAACTTCTTTCTTGTAAGTTTATTAAGGTACTTTTTATTAACGTATATCTTACCCGATGTTGGGTCAAGTTCCTTAAGAAGAAGCTTTATAAGAGTTGACTTACCTGAACCACTCTTACCTACTATAAACACGAATTCTCCTTTCTGAACGTGAAGATTAATTCCGTTCAAAGCAGGAACTCCAGATGTATACGTTTTGGTAACATCTTCCATTATAATCATTATTAATATTCCTCCAAATTAGTATGTATCTTTACTTTCCATATATTTCATATATTTAACTACCATAAGTGCAATCTTAAATGTTATGGCATCATCAAACACTCTCAAATCAAGGCCTGTAGTCTTCTGAAGCTTATCTAGTCTGTATACAAGAGTATTTCTGTGGATATATAACTGTCTTGATGTCTCTGATACATTAAGGCTGTTATCAAAGAACTTGTTAATTGTTGATAATGTCTCCTCATCTAAATCATCAGGTGACTTTCCGTCAAATATCTCTCTTATGAACATCTGACAAAGTGGAAGTGGAAGCTGATATATTAAACGTCCAATACCAAGTCTGTTATATGCAACAACATTCTTGTCACTATAGAATATCTTGCCTACATCAAGAGCCATATTAGCTTCCTTGTAAGAACGTGATACTTCTCTTATATCATTAACAATAGTACCATAAGCAATATGTGCAGAACTCATAGCCTCTGTATTTAACATATCTATAATAACTTCTGCTGTCTTATCAAGGTCTTCGTAAGTTTCATTACTCTTAACCTCTCTGACAAGTATTATACTCTTCTCGTCAACTGCTGTGATAAAATCCCTTGTTCTTGAAGCAAATAAAGTTCTTATTGTCTCTAATGCATTAATATCTTTCTCGTGCTTAGTCTCAATAATATATACAACTCTCTTTACATCCGTATCAATATGAAGCTTCTCAGCTCTTGTATACATATCAACCCTTAGAAGATTATCAAGAAGAAGATTCTTTATAAAGTTATCCTTATCAAATCTTTCCTTATAAGCAACTAAAAGATTCTGTATCTGAAATGCTGCAAGCTTTCCTAACATAAATACATCATCAGTTGTTCCCTTAGCCAATATTATATACTCAAGATTGCCATCTTCAACAACCTTAAAGAACTGATATCCATTAACCACCTGACTATCTGCTGGTGAATCTATAAATACAAGTGCATCTGCTGTACATTCAGCAACATTATCAAATGTCTTAGCTACAACCTTGCCCTCTGCATCAATAACACATAAATCAACTCGTGATATTTCTTTTAACCCATCAACGGTTGTCTGTAAAATCTGATTTGAAATCATATTATACTCCATTCCTTCGCATCTTTTTGACATTTACTATATCATTGTAAAGCAAAATGACAAAAAAAAAAAGAGGAAATGTATAGAAATTATACACTTCCTCTAAATTTTATAAAATAATTATATTTGAATAATACAAATATCTAATTATGTATAGTAATTAGTGAGTAATTACCATTTCTGTTTCCTTATCAAATACATGAAGTCTTGCAACATCCATAGCGAATTCAACTTCATCACCTGGACGAGCTGTTGTTCTTAACCTTAGCTGTACATGTAACATCACCGATTTCATAGTGAAGGTTAACTTCAGCACCAAGTAATTCATATACTCTGATTGTTGACTTAAACTTAGTATCCTGATGAGCAGCGATAAATTCTGGATCATCTTTAACGTCTTCTGGACGGATACCAACTACAACTGTCTTTCCAACATAACCTTCATCGATAAGCTTCTTGCTCTTTTCAGCTGGAAGTTTGATAGTAACTTCTTCGCTCATCTTAAGAACTGCCTGTGAACCTTCCTGAGATACTGTAGCATCAATAAGGTTCATCTGAGGTGAACCAATGAAACCAGCAACGAAGATGTTGTTAGGTGTATTGTAAAGGTTCTGAGGTGTATCTACCTGCTGTATAATACCATCCTTAAGAACTACGATTCTTGTACCAAGTGTCATAGCCTCTGTCTGGTCATGTGTAACGTAGATGATTGTTGTCTGTAATCTCTTATGAAGCTTAGAAATCTCAACACGCATCTGAACTCTTAACTTAGCATCAAGATTTGAAAGAGGCTCATCCATAAGGAATACCTTAGGACTACGAACGATAGCACGTCCCATAGCAACTCTCTGTCTCTGACCACCTGAAAGAGCCTTTGGCTTACGATCAAGTAAGTGCTCGATATCAAGAATCTTAGCAGCTTCATGAACTGACTTATCTATTTCATCCTTAGGTACCTTTCTTAACTTAAGACCAAATGCCATATTGTCATATACTGACATATGTGGATATAACGCATAATTCTGGAATACCATAGCGATATCTCTATCCTTAGGCTCTACATCATTAACGAGCTTGTCTCCGATCCATAATTCACCAGAACTGATTTCTTCAAGACCAGCGATCATACGAAGAGTTGTAGACTTACCACAACCAGATGGTCCTACGAAGATAATAAATTCCTGATCTGCGATTTCAAGGTTGAAATCTTTAACAGCTACAAAGCCGTTAGGATATACTTTACAAACATTTTTAAGTGATAAACTTGCCATTGAAAACTTTCCTCCTAAAATATAAAAAGCGTATGCACGCTTTCTGATACTGCTTATTCTACACTAAATGCCTGTCCTTGGCTATATGGTAATTAGCCAAATATCGCAGTTGCTTTTTTATCACTTTTACCATAATTATTAAATTGATGTGTATTTTGCACAAATTTACTCAATCAATCTTCACTAACATCACCAAAACTCTTAACTTTCATATGCCATCTTATAATAAATTCAGCTATAAAAGTTGTTATAACAATCGCCAGAATTGCATACATCGTAACCCTTATTCCAAATGCAAATGCCCCTGCTATTATTATAAGAGCATCAATTATATTCATAATTACAACCACACTTAAATATCTGCTTCTTTCAACAATTAGACCCGCCAGCAGATCCGTTCCCCCCGTCGTAATCTCAGTCCTTAATACCATTCCAATACCAACACCTGCCATTATGCCTCCAATTATGGCAGTCTTTAAATAACTTACATCTACTCTTGTATCTGCTGGAAGTACTGCCATAAAAAATGTAAGCAGTGCATCAGCAGCAAGCGTATCTTTAATATAATCTATGCCTTTTTTGCAGTATGCCCATATGAATAAAGGAATATCAAGAATAATATTAGTGAACCATATCGGTATGCCAGATTGCGGAAGCCACCCCGACTTCCAGCTTTCCTTTGCAATTAATGACAATCTTCTTATTATGATACTTATTCCTGATATTCCGCCTGTAACCATTCCAGCAGAATCATATATGCTTTTATATGCAATTGCCATAAGAAATGTTCCTGTAATTATATATATCCATTTTAAATTAATATTTTTAACATTCTCTTTTATTATCATTATCCATATTTCCTGGTCTATGTCTTATTATCTTTATTATCCAGCCTCCCTGCTTATTGTCCTGTTACTATTTTTTGCAGTATCTTTATATATATTCAGCTATTTACCCTTGCATTATGGCTGTTATGTGCTTATAATTATATTAATCTATTAATTATTCCAAAGAAGAGAGGATTTATATATGGACATAGCTGGATTATCTACTAACTTAAGTACAATCAATGTAGTGAATGATGTTCAGGTTGCTGTGCTCAGACAATCTCTTGACACTCTTGAGACATCAGGAGACAGTCTTACTAAGATGATGGAAGCATCTGTTAATCCTGAATTAGGACAGAATATTGATATTCGTATATAACAGAATATTTCTTACTCCTTTTATCTGATACATTAAACCAATAATACGCCGTCAATTATCTTTATTGATAACTGACGGCGTATTATTCTGCATACGAATTATGCTCATTATTAATTATCTTAACTCATTTAATTTCCCAATTAAAATATTTCACTTACAATCATATATATAACAACTGCAATAACTGTAACGATTGCTGGAACTGTCATAATCTTCTGCTGAGGAACTGACTGTTCTGACGCAGCATTTTCTTGCACTCTGAAAGATTTCACATCATTAACGATATATTCCCATCTTCCATTATGCTGTGCCATTTTCTTAATGCACAGATACACAAGCGACATAAATCCAATCGATACTCCAAGAAGCATAGCAAGTGTCAGTAACATAGAAATTGACGAACTCTGTACTACTGTTTCACCAGCCGCTTCCTGCATTGTATCATAAGTACCTGTAATCTTAAGAAGCTGTATAATCGTAATTGAATAAGTATTAATCGCAAAATGTGCAAGCACTGATGACCATATAGAACCTGTAGCCTCTACCAAAAACGCAAATACAACACCAATGACAAACGCATAACAGAACTGGTTAATATTAAGGTGGAATAGTCCAAACACAAGGCCACTCATAAGAGCTCCCTTTAATACTCCGCATTTTCTATACGTTCCATAAAACAAGCCTCTGAATATGAATTCTTCAACAAGTGCTGGTATAACTGCCATAAGTATAATCTGTACCACAAATGGATATGTTAGCAACGTCTGTGATGCCGCTTCAAGATAATTCTTTGAAAAAAGCATTGAAACGTTGTTAATAAACAGCACCATAGGTATCATCATATAACCCGCAAGTATAGAAACAATTACATCTTTAAATGCAATTATATGATATTGCATATCACGCTTTATGCTTATTCCCATAACAGCAATATATATAAGCCCTATTACAATAATGACTGCCTCGCTGATAACGTAAGACACCCAGCCTGGTATATGAATACCCAGCTGATTAATTGCCACAACCATCAGCAATGATACTAATGATGAAAGAAATACATACGAAACAATCAATACCGGCATAAAACAATTAATCTTTTTTACTTCCATGCGATAGCTTCCACTTCAAGTAATACATCTTTAGGAAGTCTTGCAACTTCTACACAAGAACGAGCTGGAAATGGTTCTTTGAAGTACTTCTTATAAATTTCATTAATCTTTCCAAAATCATTCATTTCTTTAATAAATACTGTTGTCTTTACAATATTCTCAACCTTTGAACCTGACTCTTCTACAAGATTGCAAAGATTTTTAAAAGCCTGTTCTGCCTGAGCCTCTACTCCGCCCTCAGCAATTTCTCCTGTTGCTGGAATAACCGGAATAACACCTGATGTATACACCATTCCATTAATCTCAATAGCCTGTGAGTATGGTCCAATTGCACTTGGAGCTTTGTCTGTACTAATAACTTTCTGCATATTATCCTCCTTCTAATGCCTTCGCATATATAAAAGTTGATGTGTAACTGTGCATATCTAATCTGAAATCACACATATATCATTCACATCAGGTTAAATTGTATAACAATAGTTATCTTTATTCAAGAAATATTGTTTTAGAACTATTATTATTTTCATTTTAGAACAATTATTATTTTAAAACTATTGAATTCTCTGTAATAACAACCTTTTCCTGCTTTAAAAGTCTTCCTACTGCTCTCTTAAAAGCATTCTTGCTCATATTAAAATACTTCTTTATAACCTCCGGGTCTGCCTTATCTGTAAATCCAAGGCTTCCACCAAGCTCAACTATCTTATTATAGATAAGTGTTGAATCTTCGTCCATCTGTATATAAGCTTTCTGATGTATACTTATTGTTATTTTATTATCTTCCCTTACCTTTATAACTCTTCCGTGGACTACATCTCCGATTTTGATATCATCTGACATTTCATTTCTTGTTATAAATCCGTAGTATTTATCATCAATAGCCACATATATTCCGTGTTCTGGCTTAATTCCAATAACAGTTCCTGATACAGCACTATCCTTTACATACTTATCTGTAGTCTGAAGATATCTGCTTACCTTCATTGTTGCGGCAAGTCTGTTGCTCCTGTCTATATATAAAGCTACAAGGTATTCATCACCCGTATTAACGTGTGTTGTCTGTTCCCTGTAAGGAAGCAGTAAATTCTTCTCAAGTCCCCAGTCAAGAAATGCACCTATACTGCTTACCTCTGACACTTTAAGTCTTGCAAGTCCGCCTAACTCAATCTTAGGTGTGTTAGTTGTAGCTATAAGCCTGTCGCTTGAATCCCTGTATACAAATACCGTAAGTGCATCTCCTATCTCTATATCTTCAGGCACCTGCTTCTTTGGAAGAAGCACCTTATCATCTTCTGTCCCAAGATATACACCGAAATCAGTCTTCTTTATTATATTAAGACATTGTGTTTTACCCAATTGTATCATAACTGCCTCCTTTAATTATTATAACCCCCGATGAATACTTTTCTGACAGCCGCAGTGCAAACCTGCCCGAAAGTATATTCAATAAAAAATTCTATAGGAATTTCCTGTTAAACAAAAAACCCTCGCAATAAATGCGAGGGTACAAGCTGGGCTTGAGGGATTCGAACCCCCGAAATGCTGGAATCAGAATCCAGTGCCTTACCACTTGGCGAAAGCCCATTGTCGTGACAACAAAATGAATTATATACTATCATTTTACAAAATGCAAGTGTTTTTTTGAATTTTTTTGAAAATTTTGAATTTTTTTATCTGTGATTAAATTAAGTGCCTTAAAAAGCATATAATACCGCCTTTAACGCCTTACAATCCGTACCGTTCCATCTGTGTCAGTTCCAAGATTTGGAGAATCTACAAAGAACTTATATTGTTCAAGAACTTCATCTTTCTTCATATCTGTAAGCGCTTTACTAACATTAATATCTTCATAATCCCTAGTCGCACCCTCAAGATTGAATTCATTCCCTTTCTTGAAGTCAAATGTAAAATTCTTAGGATCAGAATGTCTTGGTGTTTTATCAGCTTCCTTAACCTGTTCGTCATCTGCATATACATCATCTACAGACTTATCACTGGCAGCTTCTGCATTATCAAGCTTTGAATTAATGCCGGATGACGAAACATTAGTGTCTGTATCCTGATTATCTTTTATAACAGTTATGTCATTATTATAATTAACACTTTTAATACTATAACTTCCTGCTCCTATAACAGTCATAACCAGACCCCTTTCCTAATCATTTTTTACTACATACGATTGATATATCGGGCAAGCTTTATACTTTGTTAACCCATGATTATAGGAAATCCCTCTTTATATTCTTTAATAATAAATGGATTTTCCTTTGCATAATTATATATAACCTCACCTAAGCCGTTATTCACAAGCTCTTTTAACTCCTCTGACGGCTCTCTTCCTATCGAAGGACAAGTTGGTGTAAGTGCTATTACAAGCCTGTCGCCTTTTCTCATTATTCTAAGAGGCCATATCTTACAATCAAATGGTTTGTCCTCTTGTGAAAGAATACATCCCTTATGTTCATCAAGGTAATCACAAGCTGCTTCTTCCTCACTATCCTGTGTACAATATTTGTGTAAAAACTTCATCTGCCCATACTCTCCCTGCATCTGAAAATCTGATTTGACACCATATTCATTATCCTTTGATAATTTTTCACACTCATTTTTAGGAAATAAAGGTGTTTCCCAAAGACTGCACCTTCTAAACGAACAGCAAAAACGGCATTTTGCACAAGTTTCTTTTGATAATACCTTTGACAGCATATTGTATATTACTCCTTATTCTTACGCATATATTATTCTACACGCATTTTATTTCACTCTCACACCATATTTTTTAAGCATAAACTTAGGATGATATGACTCCTTCGCCTTTCTTAAACCTGGTATGTTAATATCTTCTTCCCTGTTAATAAATTTAACATCTTTAAGCGTTGAAGCATACATCTGGTTAATCGCGGCAAATCCACCATTAACAGCATATTCCCCGACTGCCTTCTCAAAATGTATATCGACCGCAGCATCATTAATATATGATGCTATTGTCATAGCCACAGGAACATTATTCGCATAAATAATTCCACCAGAAAGCGATAATTCTTCAAAATTATCAACGGCTTCCCTTATTGCCTCATATTCCTTCATTGCAGAAGTGTCGTCCTGCTGTAAGCGGTCATAATACCACTCTTCTTCTATAATCATAACATCATCAAGATTACCATTTCCTATTTCACAGAACATATAATCCTCATATGTCCTTTTAAATTTGGAAACGTGGTTCTTCTTCTTATGATATGTTCTTCCACTAAGCAGTGAAAGCTCTGGCTGTCCATATATATAATCGTAATCGCCTGCATCTGATGAACTCTCTGTCCTGCCTACAAATGTATTCTCTAATATTTCTTTCTGTTCCTCTGTCACAAAACAGAACTCCAATGGTCTGTTCATTTGCTTAGCGTCCTGCTCTATTGCATAAAGCGCGGATAACACATCTTTTCTTCCCAATGGAAAGGTATATCCTTTTCTATTGCCAAGCCCCTCATAATATCTTATGAGTAAATCCTTATAATATGTCACTTTTATATTATATTTGCTTCTTAACAGGTATATATTGGCAAATGCCGCGTCACTCCCTATATATTGTGACTCTTTTACGCACTTTTCTATCCATTCTTTATCACTAAGCTTTGGAGTATTCCAATCTAACATACACATCTCCATTTCTAAAGCACATAGGGCTTATGATAATTATCTGACATTCTAGCACACACATTTATAATAAACAACTATTCCCCATATAAATTATGTGTTAAACCTCTGTAAAATCCCCCTAAAATTAACTTTTCTTTTTTATTTGACATATAGCTTATTGTATATCATACTATACTTATAGTATATAAAATAGTATATTTCCTGCTATATTACATACCATTAGATAGTACAGTTTAGTGTCATATCAACAACCAATTTTTGATAATAACGGAAAGCTTACTTTGCCAAGCTTTCCATTATCTGTTATTTAATACAATTTTTATTGAAATAATCTACCTAAAATATTATATTGTATTGAAAGACTATATCGAAAGGAGATGTCTTTTCCTTAAAGACACAGAATATGAACAAAAAAAATATTATTTTAATTCTTGTAGGAATATTAATTATTTCTATGCGTTTCAACGTAACATTTGGTCATATTAATATTGATGTAACTAATGACTGCGTTGGTTTTCTCTTAATTATAATTGGCGTACTTCCAATGATTAACCGTAACTCCAGATTCAAGAAATCCGGCATTGTTGCTATTGTCGGCTTTATTGCTTCTGTCATCGCACAGATCATCAACTTTATTGACTGGCAGGAAGCCGCTGGCTCAATGCTTACTATTTCACTTGGAATAACTGTAATATTTGCAATCTATTTTACTTATTATTTTACAGAAGCACTTATTATGGAATCTAATATTCAGGAGAAATCTGCTGTAACACGTAATTATCAAATGACCTGGCTTATTTTATCGGCTGCTGTATTTGCACATTTTATGATATTTGGTTCAACAATTTCTTTATATTCAATACTTGTTGAAGCTCTCGTTGGAATATGTGCTTTATACTACTGCTTCACAGTTTACAGCTCAAGCAAACAGCTTTATGAAGATTAATTTTATGAATATTAATAATGCATTTTTAACAAATTCACTATGCACTAGAAGCGTGCGCAGAAATGAGGCTTAATTATGAAAAAACTCGAAATAATTATACGTCCAGAAAGACTTGACGATTTAAAGGTAATTCTTAACAATAACAACGCTCACGGGCTTATGATTACTAATATAATGGGTTACGGAAGCCAGAAAGGACATAAGCAGGTATACAACGGCGTTGACTTCGGCGGCAACCTGCTGCCTAAAGTAAAGGTTGAATCTATTGTATCTGATGAAACCTACGAACAAATCATTGACCAGATTATCGAAGAAATCAACACTGGTGTATATGGCGATGGCAAAATCTTCGTCTATGAAGTAACTGATGCCATTCGTATTCGTACTGGCGAACGTGGAGAAGATGCTCTTTAGGACTGTCCTGACTATAATAAATAAGAGCTGGAAGCATACCTCCAGCTCTTATTTATTATAGAAGTTTGAATTTACAGACTTTTTTCATAATCTCGAAAGTTCACTATTCACTTTCCTTCTTTATCATTCCCTACTATGCCTTCCGTTACTTTATCCATAAAATCGTCCAGCATAGTATCCATCTTATCTTTAATATAGTCATAATTGATTGCATCTGATAATTTAGGACTCTCCAGCTTTTTAACTTCTTTTGCCACAGCTTCCTGACAACACTTACTATCATACCTCCATCCAGCTTGTATTCTACCATTTTCATAATCAAGCTCACCAGTAGTATATGGCAAATCTGAACCGCCGTGGGTTCGTGCCTCATCATAATGTTCAATTATTTGTTGCAAATCCAACTTAGCTTCTAAATAATAAGACGGGTCTTCTTGTATTTTCTTAATTACCCCCACATCTATAAATACATTCTTTTTACTCGGATTTCCAAAGTCTTTTCCTATTCGTGTATCAACATTATTAAAAAATAGATTTTTTTCATCACTTCTATCTTCCAATATGTAATTAGCTTCTGGAAATTCTGAACACAACATTTCATATATTGTCATTATGTCATTGTTTCCTGCCGTTGAATTTATCTCTACACTATCTGTTTTCTGCTGGTAGATTTTATCAAATTCCAGCTCACTATTAGCTTTACTGCTATTAACTCCACTGTAACTAGTCAATGCACTAAAACTGCCTATTCCACCTACTGCCATTGAACTTCCTCCTACATTTTTCTAAGTTTTTTAACTGACTTTGTCATTTTATCTTGTTCACAAGCTGGATTATAACACTTTATATGCCTTTATTTAGGACAACGATATTTTTGGTAGATAATTCGACATAATTTGCACATATTAGCTACATAAATGTATTAAAATGCTGCTTTTAAACTCATTATTAACACAGTCTATTTTATAAGTTCCATTATATTTCTTTACAATTTTATCAATATTACTTATGCCATATCCGTGATTACTTCCCTTGGTGCTGATAATTTTATTATTTTTATAGGTTACTGAATTTTCTAAGCACGAATTACTAACATATATGTATAATATTCCCATCTTATATTCAATTCGTATATTTATGCTTGGTGCTTGCGTTAAAATCGTGCTTTGGACTGAATTATCCAGAAGATTTCCCAATATAATATTCAAATCATATGAACTTATATCCAGCTTATCCGGCACAACAATCTTTGTTTCATATTGGATTTTATTTTCTTTGAATTTACATATATAATAATTAATTATTCCGTCCATTATCTGATTTCCAGAATTGATATATGATGTATTATCGTACACATCATTTTCCAAAGAATTAAGATATTTTTTCACCTCTGCATAATTATTATCCGTCACAAGATATGTAAGCTCCCTTATGTGATGCTTCATATCGTGTTTAATCGCTCTTATATTTCGTTCATTCTGTATATTGTTCTGCATTCTCAGCTCATGCACATCCATTTGCTTCTTTAATGCTTCCATTTCCTGCTGTAATGAATACTGTTCTATCATAGAAAGGTAGAAGAAATACAAAATGACATTTATCAATAAAATTATAAAACTAATCTCTATTACCGTTATATATGCTATCCCCTTATCAATTGATAAAATATATTCAGAAGCAATACTCATAGCTGAAATTATAAGCAGAAAATACCATTTTCCTGCGAATTCATCCTGTATTCTGCCATTATATATTTTCTTTATAATCAATATAACTACATAAAATATCAACAAAGACATAATCATACCTATAACTTCGTTATTTCTGTTTTCTACCGTAACTCCCAATATAAAAGAACATATTATGTCTATTGCACAGCATATTCCAAAGTTCATACACGATAATAAGAATTTCTTTTTTAGAGAACCGCTATATACATTGGCAATAGCAAATATTGTCACAAATGTTATTATCATATTTAGTATTACGTTATTAAACGTAATATAAACCAGCACTGTTGCAACGAACATAAATCCACTAACCAGATATTTGCGCAGACTATTATTCTTATCAAAAAACACTTGAAAATACTGTACAATAAGTATTGTCCTTACTAACTCCACAAAAACTGATATTATATAATTGTATGTCATAATTTATCCCTCTAACTCACTAAAATATATTCACGCTTTATTATATTAATCAGCTATTATATTCTAATATTTTCTCATTAAAATAATTACGGTATGCCCTGCTTATCCCCAGCTCTTTTCCATCATTCATAACCACATAACTGACGTGACATTCCCTCATATGCTTTAAATTTATAATATAAGATTTGCCAATTTCCACAAAATTTAATGGCAGCTTTTTTATTTCATTTTTTAATTGTCCCACATATTGTATTGACTGATTATCCACAAGATTGATAATTATATGCCGTCCCCTGCTCTCAAAATACTTAATATCCCTCATCATAACCATATTGGTCTTTCCATACACACAATACTTAAAATGCTTGTTATCCTGCTTATAATATCCACACATTTCATCTATTAAGTTCTCAATTTCATTCTTATCAAATGGCTTTACCACAAAATCATATGGATGTATCTTGAATAATTCCATAGCATATTCTGTCATTGACGATATGTATACAATATTCATTGACATATTTTTCATATAATTTCTTATATATTTACCAAGTTCAATGCCATTGCTGTCCAAAAGCTCTATATCAAGAAACAAAATATCAATCTTCACCCCATTAGATATATCCTTTTTCAACGCTTCACCTGAGTTCCACACATATATTTCAGCTTTATCATCTTTACATTCAAAAATTTCATTAATGTAATTCTCCAATTCTGAACACGTCAACTGTTCATCGTCACATATCCCTATCCTGTATATCATATTTCTCCCCTCTTTCCTGTATCCTATTACTTATATTCCCTAATATAAGCAATCCCGCTACTATAGCAATACACAAAACTACAATTAATCCGTAGTCCGTTTTTGATAATACAATAAAAATAGCATATAAAAATAACTCTATTATTAAAATAACTCTTATTTTCTTCTTTAAATAGTTCTTTTCTTCATAATTCATTTTATTATTTATATTATCGACAGGTGCCAACATTAAAATAATTACCAAAGCAAAAATTAGCATAACAATTTGCACACTAATGGTAACTTTCAAATTTTTTATTAACATTAACTGTAGAAAATATATTATTATTGATGCCACAATACATTTATTATGATTTTTCATATGATATCCGCCACAATATTGTCTTAATGGCAATAATAACATCAAAAATACCACTCCTTTTTTTAACATTCCCATATACACTGCAATAACAACAGCAGCTACCACCCCTATAATTATATTAATCAGCATACCTCTACCATATTTTATAACTTCCCTGTACTCTTCCTCTGTTAATTCTCCATCTTTATTATTCAAGCTTTATTCCCTCCATATATAAATAATGGAAGGCTCATATATCAAGCCTTCCATATATCATTTCATAATATTACATTTTTATTTTCTTTCCATATCAAATACATATCTGATAAAATCAGCTGCATTTTCCGGATTTCTTGCTGACTGAACAATTCCATAGCAAGGTCTTTCCATTGTAAGGTCTGTATCCTGTATTCTTGGTGCATCAGATAAATCTACTGCTACTGCACGGGTTTCACCATCTCTTTGTGTATGGTATATTATATAATCTGATAATTGCTCCATTTCTTCATCTGTAAAAAGTTCTGTTAAATCATAGAAGAAGCAGCTCGTATCAAAGCAGAAGTGGTCTATATTTTCATATTCTGACATATACCCATCAAGGTTATTAGTCTGCGACAAAACATATATCTTCTCATTGCTTATCTGTGGGTCCTGGTCGAAAAGCTTTTCTTCAAGCGTATAGCTGTAATCTATATGTATACGCTGTTTCTTGCCGTCTATTCCAAGATAATTAGTAAAACCTGTTGTCAATAAATCATCATCTGTATCGTATCCTGTAATCTTGCCGTCACATACCGCAATATCACATACTCCTTCATAATTATTTCTTCTGTAAGCATTTATAAATGACAATACCACAAGAACAACGGCTATAAACGCCGCAATTGGAATTCTGTAATATTCCCATATATATTGCAGCCTGCCTGTAAACGTAAGTGTTGAGAACTTCTTACGCTGTTCTTTTATTTCATCTTTAATAGAATTACCTTCTGCCATATAGCCTCCTAATACATTACATTTCATTAAACAGCCAGAAACACTGTGGCTTTGCTTTTTATTAATTACTCTTTAATTAATCAATATTTGTTAGTTTATCATAGCTTAACGCTTAAAAAAACAGCTTTTATAAACATTTAAGAAATATGCATTAAAAATTCTTTGCTTTTTGTTACATATATAAGTATAATCTGATTTAGTCACTTTCATTAATAAATGGAGAATGGAGATATATTATGCGTGGTTTTGGATTAGATGGTAAATTTTTCAAGGGACTCACGAAAGCTGGTGATTTCCTTATACTTGGATTAATAACAGTTATATTCTGTATCCCTGTTATCACAATAGGTGCTTCACTTACAGCCGCATTTTATGCTGGAATGAAGCTTGTTAAAGATGAAGAAAATTATGTGTTTAAAGATTTCTGGAAGTCTTTTAAGACTAATTTTGTCCAGGGATTATTGGTTGAACTTATTATGGGAGTTATCGGACTTCTTTTATTCTTTGATATAAGGGCCTGTGCCTACTGGGCATTCTCATCTGGTTCAATGGCTGGTACTATTTTTATGTATGCTATCGCAGGCTGTGCTCTTGTATGGGCTGGTGTTCTTTTATATTCATTTGCAGTACTTTCAAGATATGATGATAAAGCAATTACAATTGTTAAGAATTCACTTATATTATGCGTTCATCACCTGCCACAGACATTTATTATGATGATTGCAACATACGGACTTATCCTCTTTTCTTTAAAGTATTTTACTGCATTTATAGTAACTATACCGCTTATTATTTATGTTGACTCATTTATATTCACAAGAATATTTAAGTCATTAGAGAACACTAATGATGAGCGGGCCAGAGAAGCTGAAAAAGAAAAAGCTGAAAAAATAGAAACGGCTAAACAACATAAAGCCATTGATGACAATGTTGACAACACTGCTGTTACTTTAAATGATAATCAGTCAGATGATAGTAACAACTAATTAAACTCACATATATAAATATTCATACCGTCAATGTCCTGTGCATACACTTTAAAGCCAAGCTTGTGTATAAGCGATATTGACGGTTTATTATTCTTATCTATGCAGGAATATAATTTATCTATGCCTAATTCTTCCTTAGCATATTCCATAATTGCACTGCATACTTCGTATGCTATCCCCATATTCTGATAAGGCTTTCCTGTAAGATAACCTATTTCCTGAACATTTTCCCCATCAATGCTTCTATTCTCAATTCCCATACGTCCAACAAGCCTGCCTGTATCTTTAGAATATACCAGCCACATTCCGTACTCAAAGAATCTATACATATTATTAATGTAATTTCTTACAAATTCTTTTTCCTTCTCTAATTCATACAAAGGTTCTATAAACTCACAATCTGCAAGTGTGTCATACAATTCGTACAATTCATCAAGGTCATCAAGACTTTCTTCCCTCACAATAAACCTCTCTGTTTCAAGAATAAATGCTGGAAGCCCCTTTTTTCTTGCATACACCTTCTGACAGTAATAATAATCTATCTCCTCTGGTTCATATATCACATAAGGTGCAGTTCCCACATAATCACACCCAACTCCAATATCTTCCCTTATAATAACTTCCATACCAGCCACATCTCTATTCCCCACACAACGTGTACTTATAACTATATCCGTATCCCTGTCATACCCCTCAGAATTATCAAAAATAACCTCAGCCTTTCCTTCCATATTCTCTATAATAGTCCGTTTTTCCTCATCACCTATAATCCTGTCACAATCAAATATATACACTCTTTCCATAACTCACGTATAATCCTCCCAATTGACTTTTACAATAATCCCCATTACAATACATAATATTATCACAGATAATTACAAAACGACCACTATTGCTAACCAGCTGTGAAATAAAAATACATTACAAGCTGGGTACTTTTGAAACCGTCGGCACTTAGCGGCTATCCTTTAGCCGCTTAGTACCGCTACGGTTTCAAGTAGCGCAAGCGTGCCCAGCAGTAATATATTTTTATCTCACAACGTCCGTTAGTCATATTTGCTTTCGTCTTGTAATTATCCCACACATTACACATTATTTTGGAGGTTAATTATGTCTAATCAGAACCCTATTGTAACATTTACAATGGAAAATGGCGACGTTATGAAAGCAGAACTTTATCCAGACGTTGCACCTAATACAGTAAACAATTTTATAAGTCTTGTAAAAAAAGGCTTCTATGACGGACTTATTTTCCACAGAGTTATCGCCGGATTTATGATTCAGGGCGGCGACCCAGAAGGCTCAGGCATTGGCGGTCCTGGATACTCAATCAAGGGTGAATTCAACTACAATGGTGTTGAAAATAACCTTAAGCACTCAAGAGGTGTCCTTTCTATGGCACGTGCACAGCACCCGGATTCAGCTGGTTCCCAGTTCTTTATTATGCACGCTGATGCACCTCACCTTGACGGTCAGTATGCCGCTTTTGGTAAACTTGTTGAAGGTGAAGATGTATTAGACAGCATTGCTTCAATTGATACTGACTGGAGTGACAGACCTAGAACTCCTCAGGTTATGAAGACTGTTACTGTTGATACTTTTGGTGTAGATTACGCTGAACCAGAAACACTCTAATAGTATAATAAAAACCCGGTATGCTTAATCACAATCATAAATATGATTGCTTTAATCATACCGGGCTTATTTTAAAATCCGACCTATATAAAAAATTTACATAACCTTATTTTATCCTATAGGTCTTATACACTTTTTAAATATATATCTTCTTAGAAGTGTCCGCCTGAACTTCCAGAGTTACCGCCGCCAGAGCTTCCACCACTTGAACTGCTCTTTTCAATATGTCTTTTAGTAATTGTTGTATTGATAAATACATCTCTTCTGTCATTCATCTTATATCCGTGGTTCTTAGTATATTCTGTACTGTTCACTGTCATCTTTGACCTGGCACTGCTCATCATTGCCAATACTGCAATAACTGCTGCCACAAGTGAGATTAAAATCTTAACTGGCATATAATATGTAAGTCTTGATAACATATTTACATTAAGCTTTCTCTCAATTCCGTTTATGTATTTCTTACAGCCTGCATAATAATCGCCTTCAGCAAGCTTATCCTCCGCACTTTCCCTGATTGAATCCAGACTTGACTGTGAAATGCTGCTCCTTGCTCTTCCTGATGTTACAATTCTGTCTGCTCTTGAAGTCATATCTATTCCATATACAACAGCCTCGCAGTCAGTTCCTGTTTCCTCATAACCATACTGTTCTTCAAGTATTGAACGAAGATAATTATCCATAGGACTATAATCTAAATTCTTGTTCATAGTTATGATAACAATATCAAGCTGACAGTTCTTAGATGCCCTCCTGCACATATCTGTAAGCTTCTGTTCTTCCTCACTTGTCAGAATTCCAGCATCATCTATTACATAGGTCTTATTATCTGTACCCGCATACGCACTCTGTGTTCCTGTTAATGCAAACATCATAACCATAACAGCTAATAATACCATTACAGCCACTTTTAACCAGTTAAAATGTCTTTTTAAATCTACACACATCATATAAACAACAGCCCTCCTATCATTGTAATAATAAGTGTAAGCACAAAAATTCCAATACCATATGTAACGGCTTTTCCTGCACTTATAGGTCTGTCTGCCACTATTTTACCAGTCTGTCCATTAAGATAAAAATGGAATTCCTTATTATTGTATCTGAAATTGAGCATCCACACTGGCAAAAGTGCATATTCGCTGCCCCTGCCATTCATACTTATGCTGTTATTCCTTACTATGACACTTGAATAACCAGTAATTGAATCCCTTGCAATCTGTGTAATATATGAATCTGCTCTCTTCTTGGCACGGCTCTGTATTTCATCAGCTGTATAATTATATTTTTCTGAAAGATAACCAGATAAGTATGGCATTGCAAAATCTGTAATCTCGCTGTAATTATAAGGCTCTAACATATCCATCTGTTCATCTGGCATTTTCTCTGAAGCATCGGCCGGAATTCTTTTGAATTCTGCTGATACATCTCTATACACATCAAAATGGTCTGTATATGTATATTCTGTATCGCCACGTCTTGTCGTTCTTACCTTATTAGCATTGGCACTCATCATAGTTCTTGCTGAATAATCATACAGCCAGAATGGGACATACACACCACTAATCTTCTCAATTGTACTTTTTCTTGATAATTCCTTTGGTGTAAGCATTCCTTTTTTCAGCCATTTCTTATATATATCTACTGCCTGATCTTTGTTAATCTTAAATGGAATTATTGACCTTGGCCTGAAGCTTCCTTTAAGTCTGTCCTCAACCAATGTCGGATTACCACAATATGAACAAAATGTAGCTGATGTATATTCATCTGCAACAAGTTCTGCTCCACAGCTCTGACAATGATATATCTTCATATTATTGTTATCTGCATCATTATCCTGTTCACTGTTATTAAATCCATAATCACTATTATCTGATGTACTTCCACTTACTTCTTCCATTAAAGAAGCATATTCATCTTCATATGTCTTAACATCTATACTTGTACCACAACTTTTACATTCAAGCTTCTGCAATTCACTTGAGAATTCCATTGCCGCTCCACAGTTAGGACACTTGTATATAATTGGCATATCTTACCTCCATTAATTTATGTAATATTATATGTGTTCATAATTTGTTCATATTGCATTCAATAAGTTTTAACATTATGAACATTCTTTCTTCACTTTTAATCAATATACTTTTAAATATAGAAAATATATCAGACAAGCTGATATATATTAATAAAGCTTATTGACTTTTATAGTTCTTCATAAATATGAGTTGTTAATCATAATGTACAACTCTCCTCCCTCTTTCGATGCCACCCTTAACGGGGTGGCATTTTACGTATTGTGATTATTGATATCATCACTAACTAATACGAAAGAGTTCATTCTCATAAATATCAAGGAATAAGAACCTTATCTTTATATACTTAATCTTCTAATTAATCTTTTGCATTAATCTCTTATTATTAGTCTTCTATATTACAAAGAATGAAACAATAAGAACAATTATTCCTGCAGCTATCATAATGATTCCAGTTTTCTTGTTCTTCTCATTAGTGGCTTTATCAACCTTAACGCTGTCCCTTAAATCATAGAACAGGTTAAAATTCTTCTTGGCTGTTATGTACTTTGAAAAACCCATAAACGCTACAACAGCACCTACTACAAACATCATAAAACCTATAAATGGAAGATATGAATCTCCCCTGTTACCCTCAATATTATAAAAATCCACATCTGCGGCTATAATATTGGCTAAATAAATAAATTTCCCCATAAATTTCTTTCTCCTTTCGGGTTCTGTATTCCTTTTTTAGATTATACTTCTTTTTAGTATCAATAACAACTTAAATATATTGATTTTATTTTTCAAATTCGCACTATTTGACACTATTTTCTTTGCATTTTATTAGCTTTAATGTATAATGAATAATAAGAGTGGGCATTAAGCAAAGCTATGTCCATATTACATAGTAGGAGGTTAATATTTATGTTAGTTTCAGCAAAAGAAATGTTAGAAAAAGCCAGAGATGGCAAATATGCTGTTGGGCAGTTCAATATCAATAATCTTGAGTGGACTAAAGCGATTCTTCTTACAGCTCAGGAGATGAACTCACCAGTTATCCTCGGTGTATCGTGTGGTGCTGGTAAATATATGACAGGATTTAAGACCGTAGCAAGTATGGTAAGTTCAATGATAGATGATCTTAAGATTACTGTTCCTGTTGCACTTCACCTTGACCATGGAACATATGAAGCTTGTTATGACTGCATTGATGCAGGATTTTCATCAATTATGTTTGATGGTTCCCACTATCCAATTGAAGAGAATATTGAAAAGACTAAAGAACTTGTTAAAATCTGCAAAGAGAAGGGTCTTTCACTTGAAGCAGAAGTTGGTTCAATCGGTGGTGAAGAAGACGGCGTTATCGGTATGGGGGAGTGTGCTGACCCTAATGAATGTAAATCAATTGCTGACCTCGGTGTAACAATGCTTGCTGCTGGTATCGGTAATATCCACGGTAAATATCCTGCTAACTGGCCAGGTCTTAGCTTTGAAACACTTGCCGCTGTTAAAGAAAAGGTTGGCAATATGCCATTAGTATTACATGGTGGTACAGGTATTCCTGAAGATATGATTAAGAAAGCGATCTCTTTAGGTGTTGCTAAGATTAATGTTAATACAGAATGCCAGCTTGCATTTGCTGCTGCAACAAGAAAATATATTGAAGAAGGCAAAGACCTTGAGGGAAAGGGATTTGACCCAAGAAAGCTCCTTGCTCCTGGTAGTGAAGCTATTAAAGAGACTGTTCGCGAAAAGATTAACTTATTCGGTTCAGCTGGAAAGGCATAATTAGCATTACACACAACACACAAGGACTATAATACTATGAATACAACTAACAATAATGATGATTTATTGAATGATGATCCAGAACAATCATCTCGTAGAAATATAACTAAATCAGATGATATGCCCGATTATGAATTAGAAGATCCTGATGATATTCTGAATGATGATGTTGATGATTTTATAGATGAGGATATGGATTATTCAGACAGTAATTCTCCATATGATGAGAATGATGCTGATGCAGTATTTGACAGACAGGAGAAAGATAAAAAGCGTTCTAATATAATAAGACGTATTATTCTTTTAATATCAGTTGCTGTCTTTATATTTGCCGCATACAATCTTATCAACATATTCCTTGCATATCACAAGGCTGATGTAATATATAATGACATTGAACAGAATGTTCTTGATGAAGATTCCCACACTAATGTAATTATCGGTGATGAGGAAGAGGAAGTTGAAGTTCCATTTAAGTATAACCATCAGGCACTTCTTAATATTAATTCTGATGGACTTGGATATATATACATTCCATCTATTGGATGCAGGCTTCCAATGGTTCAGGGTAATGATAATGATTATTACCTTACACATACATTTGACAAGCAATCCAGTGCTAATGGCTGTCTGTTTGAAGATTCCCGCATTAATAGCGGACTTTCTTCAAACCATGTGATTATATACGGACACAATATGCGAAATGGTGCGATGTTTGGCAAGCTTAAAAGTTATGAGAATTCATCGTTCTATAATGGTTCTGGCAACAATGTATTCTATATATACACTGGTAATGTCATTAAACAATATAAAATCTTTAGCTGCTACATAAGTGAAGCTGTAAGTGATACATATACCTTTAACTTCCCTTCTCTTGCTTCTATGCAAAGTTATGCAGCAGATATGAAAGCCAAATCTTTGTATGATACAGGGGTTGATATTTCATCAGCAAGTCAGGTAGTTACTCTTTCTACTTGTACTGATAACGGTGAGAAACGCTTTATCGTACACGGAATGTATATTGGAGAAGCCTCATTAGAGTAGAATTTACTTGAAATTGACTTAGATAATTAATAATTTTAATTTTTTTTATATTTTTTAAAAAAGAACTTGCATTATTATTAATTTTGAGTTATTTTAATTAAAGACGACAGGTAGTTGTCGCTAATCAAATAAGGTAGAACAAAGGCGTTCATATTATACATCTTAATAATGTATATGTGTACGCCTTTTTTAGTTTTACTAATAGAATAATAATCTATGAAAAGGAAGGATGAAAAAGTTATGAGCGAAAAATTCAATGTAGCTGACATCTTCGGCGAGAACGTGTTCAACGACACAGTTATGAAAGAACGTTTACCAAAAAACGTATACAAAAATCTTAAGTTAGCAATAGCAGGTGTACAGGAATTAAATATTACCGATGCTGATGTTATAGCTAATGCAATGAAGAATTGGGCTATCGAAAAAGGCGCAACTCATTACACACATTGGTTCCAGCCTTTGACAGGAACTACTGCTGAAAAGCATGATTCATTTATTTCAGCACCTAATGAAAACGGAAAGGTTCTTATGGAATTCTCTGGTAAAGAATTAATAAAGGGCGAGCCAGATGCTTCATCATTCCCTTCAGGTGGTCTTCGTGCTACATTCGAGGCAAGAGGATATACAGCATGGGATTGCACATCACCAGCCTTCGTTCGTGAAGGTGCACAGGGTGCAACACTTTGTATCCCTACTGCTTTCTGTTCTTATACAGGAGAAGCTCTTGATCAGAAGACACCTCTTCTTCGTTCAATGGATGCTGTTAACGAGCAGGCTTTAAGAATATTAAAATTATTTGGTAACACAACATCTAAGAAGGTTACTCCTTCTGTTGGTGCTGAACAGGAATACTTTATAGTAGATAGAGAAAAATATCTTCAGAGAAAGGATCTTATCTTCTCTGGACGTACATTATTCGGTGCTATGCCACCAAAGGGACAGGAACTTGATGATCACTACTTCGGTTCTATCCGTGAAAGAATTGCTGCATTTATGAAGGATATCAACGAAGAATTATGGAAGCTCGGCGTATCTGCCAAGACTCAGCATAATGAAGTTGCTCCAGCACAGCATGAATTAGCTCCTATATATGCACAGTGCAATATTGCTACTGATAACAACCAGCTTATGATGGAGGTTATGAAGAAAGTTGCTTACAGACATGGTCTTGTATGCCTTCTCCATGAGAAGCCATTTGCCGGAGTTAATGGTTCTGGTAAGCACAATAACTGGTCAATCACAACTGATGATGGTATCAACCTTCTCGAACCTGGCAAGACACCTCACGAAAATATCCAGTTCTTACTTGTACTCGGTGCTGTTATGAAGGCTGTTGATAAACACGCTGATCTTTTAAGAGAATCTGCTTCTGACGTTGGTAATGACCACAGACTTGGAGCTAATGAGGCACCTCCAGCTATTATCTCTATGTTCCTTGGTGAGCAGCTTGAGGATGTTGTTATGCAGCTTATTGATAAGGGTGATGCAACAAGCTCTATCCAGAAGGGTAAGTTAAAGACAGGTGCTTCTACACTTCCTGACCTTAACAAGGATGCTACTGATAGAAACAGAACTTCACCATTTGCATTTACTGGTAATAAGTTTGAATTCCGTATGGTAGGTTCATCAGATTCAATTGCTCCTGCTAACGTAGTTCTTAACACAATCGTTGCAGAAAGCTTTAAGGAAATCGCTGACCAGCTTGATGGAGTAGAAAACTTCGATATGGCTGTTCATGATCTTATCAAGAAGCTCTTTACTGACCATCATAGAATCGTATTTAATGGTAATGGTTACTCAGATGCATGGGTAGAAGAAGCTGAAAGAAGAGGTCTTCCAAATATTAAATCTATGGTTGATGCTATTCCTGCCCTTACTACTCCTAAGGCCGTTAAGCTTTTTGAAAGCTTTGGTGTATTTACAGAGGCTGAATTAAAGTCAAGAGCTGAGATTAAGTATGAAGCTTATGCAAAGGCTATAAACATTGAAGCTAAGACAATGATTGATATGGCTGGAAAGCAGATTATTCCTTCAGTTATTTCTTACACAACAGAGCTTGCTAACTCAGTTCTTACTGTTAAGGAAGCTGGTGCTGATGCTTCTGTTCAGGCTGATTTACTTGCAGAAGTTTCTGGTTACTTAAAGGATATGAAGGCTGCTTATACTAAGCTTATTGATGTTACAGCTAAGGCTGCTGATGTTACTGACATTACAGAACAGGCTAAGTACTTCAGAGATGAAGTTAAGACAACTATGGACGAATTAAGAGCTCCTGCTGATAAGCTTGAAATGATCGTTGATAAGGAATTCTGGCCATTCCCAAGCTATGGTGATCTTTTATTTGAAGTTTAATTAATCTTAATTTAATTAATATCAACTGCATATTTAATACTTAATAAGCAAGTACTTATTTTAATATATATGTTTAATTTATAACATATTTAATTATTAATAAGTACTTGCTTTATAATATGTATTTATATTAATAATAAAGGATTATAGACTTATAAGACAAAAATGGAGTGTCACAGGAAACAATTCATACAATACGCAGATAACTGATATACTGTTAATACCTGCATAAAGTATCGATTATGTTTCATATGACACTCCATTTTATTAATTATTCACTATCTGATACTGCTTCACCTGTATCCGTACTGTCTCCGTCCGATGATGGGATATCTGGCAGCTCTCCCTGTGCTTCTGTATTATCAGCTACACCCTCAGGGTCATACTCTCCACCCTCTTTATCCCAGAGTGAATCGTATTCCTTCTGCTTTTTCTTCATTGATGCCATAATCATCTGTGCCTGCTTGGCTCTTGCATACATTTTATCGTCATATTCCATAACCTTCTTTTCATCTGAATAAGGAACTTTGTCACCTGCACACATTCTTGCAATTGTAGTCATTATCTTACCAAGTGTAGCCCCCAGTCCTGTCTCAGGGTCAGCAAGTGCTTTGTCGTTTTCTGTATTTGCTGCTGCACACCACTGCTCCCTAAGCGAGTTAAGAACATTCTCATACTTGTCAAAATCATCAGTTGCTTCCTTATATGAAAGCTCAAGCTCTGCTGCCTTTTGTATCCATTCTTCATCATTGGTACGCTCAGCCTTTTCCTTTGTTTTTTTATATTGCTTATATATGCTGGTCTTCTTGTCCTGTAATTCATTGCGATATGCCTGATAATTTGGTATTGCCTCTCCTAATTTCATACCATTATCCTCCTCATATAATACTTTTGTACCATTTAACTTTTATTATATTTAGAATATCGGCATTTTATATCAACATATATACCTTTATATCTGATAATTATTAAAATTATTTATTAAACGCCACTGTACGCACTATAGCCGCCGTCTACTGGCAACACAATACCATTTACAAATCCAGCCGCATCATCACTTGCAAGGAATAATGCCGCTCCGATAAGTTCCTCTGGATTACCAAATCTTCCCATTGGAGTTCCTGCAACTATCTTTCTTGCTCTGTCAGTGTATGTACCATCTTCATTAAATAATAATGCGTGATTTTGTTCAGCCGCATAAAATCCCGGTGCAATTGCATTACATCTTATTCCGCTTTCTCCAAAATGGACTGCCAGCCACTGTGTAAGGTTAAGTATTGCACTCTTGGCATTGCCGTAAGCCATTACCTTTGTAAGTGGTAAAATTGATGTAACAGAGGCTATATTAATAATGCTTCCGCTTCTCTTTTCAACCATATCCTTAGTAAATACCTGTATCGGAAGAAGTGTTCCCATATAATTAAGATCCATAACATCTCTTATATTATCCTCATCAAGATTCCAGAAAGAGTAATCATTTTCTCCTTTTTCTTTCTTTAACATCTCTATTGATGTAATAGCACCCGGCTGATTGCCGCCAGCTCCATTGATAAGAATATCACAGCTTCCAAGCTCACTCTTAATTATTTCATAAGTTTTATTAAGTTCTTCCTTATCAATCACATTACAGCTATACCCCTTAACAACAATGTCTTTGCTGTATTCTGTCTTAGCATTGTTAATAAGCTCATCTGTGACATTATTAAGCTTATCCTTATTACGTCCGATTATTGCAACCTTCGCACCGCTTACAGCAAGTCCATACGCCATTGCTGAACATAGTGTTCCACTTCCCCCTGTTACAATTGCAGTCTTGCCTGTCAAATCTACTTTAAATGGAATTTTCATAGTTTTATTACCTCCTACTAATAATCAGATTATTATGCTTTAAGGGATATGCTCAAAAATACGTTTATGCCTGCATAATAAGACATTTTAATTAATGCCCCGCCCCAATTATTATATTGAAAGTGTGTAGTCTTTCAACCTCCTGCGGCATAACTTATATTCTGGGCAGTACTTTTCAACTTCACACCAGAATGATTGCGAATGATTCATATATTTTCTATGCGAAAGCTCATGCACCACTACATAATCCAACAATTCTTCCGGCATATAATACAAATTGTAATTAAAATTAACATTTCCCTTGGAACTACAGCTTCCCCAGCGTGTCTTCTGATTGCGTATTGTAACCCTTCCAACAGTCACATTCATAATCTTACTGTAATATTCTACTTTTCTTATAAATGTGCCCCTTATTACGGCACGTTCCTTAGGTGTTAACATATCAAAAGCCTTTGCATTGGTAGGAATTTTTTCTTCTTTTCTTTCCTTCATCAACTGCTGTTTACTCTCAATCCAAGACATATGCTTATCAATAAATATATCAAGCTCTTTCTTCGTCATCCTGTTAGGTGCTCTTAATATAACACTTCCATCTGTATGGACTTCTATTGAAACTGTTCTGCGTCTTGATTTTATAATCTGTATATCCATATTTTCCATCAAAACAGGTTCCCTTCAATCATTTTCTTCTGTTTTTGCTGTAATAAGAAGCTCCCATCTATTTTACTGTGGATAATGAAGTCTTTCTGGTACTGGGTTATCGAGAACTTCTTCCTTATACTTCTTCATATATATCTTTGCAAGTGTAAGGTTATTATCAAGGTAATTACCGCAGTCCCTTGGTGAATATCCTGGTATCTCACCCTCATAATCCAGTACGAAATCAGCGGCTTCCCTTAACACATCAATTATATCCTCTGACTCAAGGTCACCTGCAAATATTACATAAAATCCTGTACGGCAGCCCATTGGTCCAAAATATATAGTCTTGTCTGCCCATACCTTATGGTTCCTTAAAAATGTTGCTACAAGGTGTTCTATTGTATGAATACCTGCTGTATCCATAGGTGCTTCTACATTAGGTCTTGTAAATCTTAAATCAAATGTTGTAAGAACTACATCTCCCTGATAATCTTTTCTTGATACATATGCTCCTGTAAGTAAATCCAAGTGATTAACTGTAAAACTTGCTATCTTATTCATAATATTCCTTTCCTGTCTTTATGACTAACTTTAGTTTATTTTATTGAAACCATTCTACGGTTTTCATCTGTTGCTGTTATTTTTAAACATTTTATGCCTGCAATAAATTTGCTGAGTGTAGAATAACCATACTCCTTAACCTTAAAATTAGGATAATTCATATGGATTTTCTGTCCTAATGCTCCAAGTTCCACTGCATTTTCTGAACTCTTTACATAATTCACTGCATACTCCATAACCTGCTCTTTCATATTCTTGTCTTCCTTAAGTCTGACAAGAACCGTGTTATTGAACTTCTTTAATTCAAGACTTTCCATTTCCTCAAGAAATGTAGACAATGAACTGTAACCGTAATTTCTTACATCGAAATCAGAATATTTCTTCTGTAAACGGCTTCCAAGCTCACCAAGCCCTGTCTGCCTGCCTTTATTGTCGTTCTCCTGAATAATCTCAATAATTGCATTTTCTATCTTAGACTGCTTAATAATATTGCTTCTTTCTGTCTTCTTAACCGGCTTACTATCTGGCTCATCTTCGTGTGCCTGTTCACGAAGAAGCTCAAGGTCTGTAAATACCGAACAAGCGGCCCTGAATGAACGTGGTGTCTTGCTCTCACCCATACCGATAACGTCCATTCCCGACTCTCTAAGCCTGCTTGCAAGCCTTGTAAAATCGCCATCAGAAGATACGATACAGAAGCCGTCAACATTATTCGTATAAAGAATATCCATAGCATCAATTATAAGCGTTGAGTCTGTTGCATTCTTGCCTACTGTATTACAAAACTGCTGTATAGGTGTTATGGAGTTCTCCATAAGCTCTTTCTTCCATTTGCTTGCCTGTGTACTTGTCCAGTCGCCATATATTCTTTTATAAGTTATTACGCCATACTTTGTCATTTCATCAAGAATGTCCGAAATATATTTTGATGAAATATTATCTGAGTCGATAAGTACAGCGTATCTCTTATCATCCATTCACTCACTTCCTTCCAGGCATATCTTTATAATAAATATATCGAAATATCTGCCACTATTAATTATATTTTATATAAAACTACATCTGATGTCTTACAATCTTGTATTCATCGTTGCTCTGATAATATGGACATTCTTTATACTCAGATGTAAGAAGCCTTGCATAATCGTCCTCGTCCATATCTACATCACACACGAACTGCTCCGTTTCTTCATCATATACCATATTATTGCAATAATCACAATTATAATGAGCTATCGCCATTGTTACCTCTTTCCTGTCTGTTCAATACTTCATTCATACTTCCAATCCTGTAACCATCCAAATCAAGGGATACATACTTAAATCCAAGTGCGTGAAGCTTCTCTGATACTTTATCCTTTATTCCATTTTCAATAAACTTCTGTATATCTGCTGGTCTTAATTCAATTCTTGCAATTCCATCCTGTAATCTTACCCTGAACTGCTCAAATCCCAGACTTCTTATATAACATTCTGCACTGTAAATCATATCAAGCTTGTCTTTATTAATAACCTCACCATACGCAAATCTTGAAGCAAGGCACGCACACGATGGTTTATTCCACGTCTTTAAGCCTAACATACAAGATAATTCCCTGATTTCAGCCTTGGTAAGACCTGCCTCTTTTAAAGGACTTCTTACTCCTAGTTCCTTTATAGCTCTCATACCAGGTCTGTAATCACCGTCATCATCAACATTTGTTCCCTCTGCAATTACACTAATGCCTCTCTCACCTACAAGATTCTGCACATTAGTAAATATCGCTTTCTTACAAATGTAACATCTGTCTGGTGGATTATCCTCAAAGCCCGGAATCGATAATACATCTGCCTTATATATAAGATGTTCTATATTCTCTACCTTACAGAAATCATCAGCTTCTTTAAGTTCATCATCTGTAACAAGAATTGAACTTATCGTAACTGCAACAGCATTTTCTCCTAATACATCTTTTGCAACTTTGGTTAAAAATGTCGAGTCAACCCCGCCAGAAAATGCGATTGCTATTTTACCACAGTCCTTAATAATTGACTTTAACTTTTCATATTTGGCTAAAGTGTTCTCACTTATATCATCTTTATTGATGTCCGATTTATTCAATGACATTATTTGAGCACTACCTGTTTTATCTAATTCAATTGTTTCATCAGTGTGATATTCACTTAACTGTCCGCTTGAGTTTATGTCTGATTTATTCAATTCTTTAGATGTATTCTCTGAATTATCAACCTCTGCGTTACCAGCATACTTATCATCTGTTATATCATATTCATCTAAGAAGCTGTGTCGCTGCCCCTTCTTCTTGTAAGCAATTACCGTATCAATATTAACATTTTCTACACTTCTGAATATGTTCTTTTCTATATACGGACTTACCTTGGTCAGATCTTTTATAAGCTGCTTAATCTCTGCCCTCTTAGAACCTTTTCCTGTACCACCACAGGAAGCACATCCCTCTGTAAATCGACAGGCACACTGTATGAACTCAAGATTATTATATTCTTTCCAGTGAATAATATCAGCTTCTCTTATAAGATACATAGGTCTTATAAGCTCCATTCCCTCAAAATTCGTACTATGAAGCTTAGGCATCATTGTCTGAACCTGTGCACCATAAAGCATACCCATAAGAATTGTTTCTATCACATCATCATAATGATGTCCAAGAGCAATCTTATTACAACCAAGTTCCTTTGCCTTGCTGTAAAGATATCCTCTCCTCATTCTTGCACACAAATAACAAGGCGACTCTGTAATATCTACTACAGTATCAAATATCTCTGTCTTAAATACTGTAATTGGAATATCTAATATCTTTGCATTGTTAAGTATTACATTGTAGTTAAGGTCGTTATAACCCGGATTCATAACTAAGAATACAAGTTCAAAATTATTCTTTCCGTGACGTTTCAACTCCTGAAAAAGCTTCGCCATAAGCATTGAATCTTTACCGCCTGATATGCAGACAGCTATCTTATCGCCGTCCTGAATAAGATCATATTCATTAAGAGCCTGTGTGAACTTTCTCCATATTGGCTTGCGGAACTTCTTTACTATGCTCCGCTCAATCTCTTTAACATTTTCTTCTGAAGTATTATTGCCGCTTTCTTTATCCTGCTCAAGATATTTATTAAACTTCCATCTTAGATATGCGACAAATCCACCATCAAGGCTGTAAGCTTCATAGCCCATCTCATCAAGTATATCTTCTATTTCTTCACTTTTCTGTCCAGTGTAGCAAAGAATATATATTGGTGTATCCTTTGAATACTTTGCCTCAAATTCTTCCTTATTATCTTCAAGAACTTTTATCATATCTTCCCAGTAATAATGTATGGAAGCTTCTATGGTCTCTTTCTCATACTCCTCTAATGCTCTTACATCAAAAAGGATTTTATCTCTATTGTCATCATAATATTGCTGTACTGTTCTCATATTTTTTCTTTCTACTTACTCTGATTATTATTACACATAAATTTACATTATAACAAATGAAATTGTAACCACCACACATTGATTATCATCTGTTTATTATAAAATAAATGTACAATGCACAATATATTTTATCATACTCTGTAAAGCTGCAACAATATTATTTTGTATGATATTTTATTGTGCCTTTTATATAATAGGAAATTCTATTAGAAGCTCCTTTACATAAAAAATGTACCCGCAAATGCTTAACATTGTTTGTGTCTTGCATTTACAGGTACTCCTTTTTCTATATTATATTCTTTATCGCCTTGACCATTCTTAATATTCTGTCACGCTGGTTATCATCCAACTCCATCCATACGTTCTGCATAACGTAATATCTTCTGTCATACATATTAAGATACATTGATGGTCTGCATTTGTACAAATTATACATCTGAACAAGAGTATCTGCATCAGGATACATAATCTCTTTTTCGTATTTTCTGTACTTCTTTCTTGTCAGTCCCAGCTTTTCAGACATAACCTCCTGTGAATAATGCGTTTCGTGCCTTACATATTCAAGCATTGAAAAATCATCCCACTGCTTCAACATAAAATCAAACATTCTATCATTCTGCGTATCATTGTCTTTATTCTTAGTGTCATTAACACGATAATATTTTATACATTCAGCAACCATACGCATAGTCATATCTTTAAGTTCTTCACTTTCACAGTCACTTATAAGCTCGTCCAAATCTTTAGTATCAATATCGTCTCTCTTTCCCGAAACCAGCTCATCAATGTCCATTCCAATTTCCTGCAATTTTTTTAAATTATCATACGAAATCATTATCAGTCCATTTTCTCTTTTAGAATAGTCATTCTGTGATATTCCCAGCTCTTTTCCGATATCTGCCTGATTATAGCCAAGTCTTTTTCTATATACTCTCATTCTATTGCAAAAATCTTCGTAACGGGTATTGTTCATTTACCTTAACCTCTTAGCTATGCTATTACTAAAGATTTTATGATAGTTACGATTGACCCAAATAGGTCTATTTCGGAATATGAGCTTATATTCTGTAAATATTATGGCTAATTGTTTAAAATATATACCCCAGTAATTAAATTTGTTTAATTTCATAATCAAATAAACTTATAATATTCTATATTTTTGACAATAAATCATATGGCAATTTTTTTATTTTTCTTTGAATTTGCGATTAATATATAATGTAAATATACCGACAATATAGTATAATATAAAAAATATAAAAACCTTAATTGGAGGATTTAATTATGAGGATTCAGGATTTTTGTGATATGGTCAAATTTGAAGAGATTATGTCTAACTGGGCAAAGAGTACCGGGCTGGCAACTGTTGCTGTAGGTGCAGACGGCAAGTACATAAGCGAATGTTATAATTTCACTGAATTCTGCATCGATCTTACCAGAGGAAGTACTGAAGGCCGCAAGAGATGTGAGCAGTGTGACCGTGATGGTAATGGCGTTTATCCTTGTCATGCAGGATTAGTTGATTTCGGTATTCCTATTACTCTTGATGATGGAACTGTTCTTGGAAGTATTATCGGCGGACAGGTTCTTCCTGAGAACCCAGACGAAGAAAGGTTCAGGGCAACAGCACGTGAACTTGGAATTAATGAAGATAAGTACATCAAGGCTCTGCAAAAAGTAAACGTGCGTACTAAAGAGGAGATTGACGCTTCTGCCAATCTGCTGGGCGATGTTATCAATATGTTTGTCCGTGCAAGCTACACTGCCCGCCAGAACTCAACTATTCTAAATGAACTTACAACAGGAATTAGTGCCGCCGCAAGCCAGCTTGCTACAGCCAATGACAAGGTCAAATTAATAGACGGATTCAGCAAACGACAGAATATACTTGCACTTAATGCTTCCATTGAAGCTGCAAGAGCCGGTGATGCTGGAAAAGGCTTTGCTGTAGTTGCTGAAGAAGTACAGAAGCTTGCCAAAGGTATGGGCGAAGCCAGCAGTGCAATTACGAAAGCACTCAACACAGCCACTAAGACAATTACTGCACTTGATAGAACTAACAAACAGTAATAATTAATGGGCAAAATAATATGCCCTATTTCAATGATGTATTTAATTAAAAAGATTAAACAGCCGTCAACCATTTAATTTCAAAGGCTGGCGGCTGTTCTATCAACATATCTTGTCCTATAAGTCTATTAACAGTCTTTACTCTCTATCTCACCCGTAAATCCTGCATTTTCTATCATCTTAATAGTATCATCTATTCCCTGTCCATCTGCTGTTAAATAACCAGAAGCAAATATTGAATCTACAACTTTAAATAATGTTGGCTCAATTCCCTTAAAGTATACTTCACGTCCAGCCGCACATCTTATGTCTGACTTAGGAACTAATAATCTTGCAAGGCATAACACCTTAAGACAATACTGTGGTGTAAGTCCTGATATGTCTCTGTCTGCAAGCCTTGTTCCCTTTATTGGAAGAAGAAAATTAATTGGCACTGACTCTGGATTGATTTCCTTTACGTCCATAAGCATATCTACAACATCTTCCCTGCTCTCGCCCATCCCGATAATACCGCCACAGCACATCTCAAAACCTATTCTTTTTAACATTCTTATATTATTAATTCTCTGGTCATATGTATGTGTTGTGCATATATTGGGATAAAATCTACGGCTGCTGTTAAGGTTATGGTTAATTCTGTTAAGTCCTGCTTCCTTAAGCATTAAAGCCTGCTTTTCTGTAAGAAATCCAATAGAACAGCATATCTGGGTATCATTCTTCTTCATCTTTCTTATACGTCCGGCTAAATCTTCTATCTCAGCATCTGTAAAGCTTATACCGCTAAGTCCAATACAATGTCTCGCAAGATGTTTATTATCTACAAGGTCATTATCTCCATACAACTTCTCGTCTGATACTCTTTTATATTTCTCTATCTGAGCCTGGGACTCACACGACTGGGCACAGTAAGCACAATTCTGTGAACAGTTACCACTTCTGACATTAGTAAGAAGCTGTATGCTTACTTTCTTTCCTTTATATTTAAGTCTTAACGCATACGCTGTTTCAATAAGCTTGTCAAGACATACATCATCACAATTAAGAATTGCAAGTGCCTCATCTTTGGTTAATTCGTGTGTTTCGTCCCAATTATCTAATAATTTCCCAACATTAATATTTTCTGTAACATTCTGCATAACGCCCATACTTTACTCCGTTCCTGCACACTAATTGAATTAATACTAACTCTGGTAAAATGAATAATTCTATCAATAAGCAGCCTTATCCTTTAACCCCCGTGCATACGCATAAGTATAGTTACTCAGCTTGTTAATGTCAACCCAATTATAGTTAATGTTGACATTTCCTTGTTGCAATTACACACTATAAGATTATAATTACACACTATTAAAATTAATATTTTAATAATACTACTATTAAAAATCATCACATTCTAATATAGAATATTATATACCACCATAAATATCATTACTTAATTAATCTACTCAGCCTAACATCTAAGAAATCTTCTGAAACACTTGCTCTTTCTTCTTGGTAGACAAATATGTAATTACATCTTTTCTTGTTATAATTCCTATAAATACACCTCTGTCGTCTACAACTGGAACAAAATTCTGATTAGATATTCTTTCAATCAATGCTTCCATCGATGTATCCACATTAACACTTGGATAATTACGTCTGAAATAAAGCTCGTTAACTCTCTGCTTTTCTAATTCCTTTATATCAACTTCCATCGCGTTATTCTGTTTAATTCTGCATATATGCCAAAGGAAATCACCTTCCGTGATTGTCCCAACATAATGCTCATTCTCATCAAGAACAGGAATTGCAGAATAGCCATAATAATTCATCTTCTGTAATCCCTGTCTTATTGTGTCATCATTGTAAATATATGCTACCTTGCACTTTGGTTGTAAAAAAAACGATATATTCATACTTCTCTCCATTCTTACCCACTAAAAGTTGTTGTATAGTTATTAACACATCTTGTTATTATATTGTAGCATATAAGAATAGTTTCACATATGTATTTTGTACATTTTTCATATATTTTTCATTATTTGGTATATCTATTCTTCCCTGCAGCTTATGCTGTACATTCCAGTCTGTTTTCCCATATCTCATTATATATAACATTCTGTTAATTCCTTTTCTTACATTCGTTATTTATTTCTATTGTGTTGTCAGCCGTCTGTATGCCCATTTAAAATTGTCTTTTCCTGCACCCTGTAACAGACAAAGCTTCAACAAAAATCTAAAAATCCAAAAATATAAAAATATAAAAATATAAAACTTATTATAACACAAAATAAATAATAAAACAGAATTCTAAGATAGCTAACAAAACATCCGACCAGGTCCTATCAAGCGACCTGGCCGGATGTCTGTTTTATATAATATTAGGAAAAAAGTCTTGTTATTTTATACTAAATCAATCCCATAAGCTTTGGTACTCCAAGTGACAGCTCTGGAATAAATGTAATAAGCATAAGTAATATAATTAAACCAATAAAATAAGGTATAAGCTTAGGTGTTACTTTCTCGATTGATACATTTTCAATACCACAGCCTACGAATAATACAGAACCAACAGGTGGTGTAATATTACCAAGACACATATTGAATATAAGCATTACACCAAACTGGATATCTGTCATTCCAAAGCTCTGTGCGATAGGAAGGAAGATAGGTGTAAATATAAGTATAGCTGGTGTAATATCCATAAACATACCAACAACCAGAAGTATAATATTCATTAATAAGAATATTACAACCTTATTAGTTGAAATACTTAATAATCCGTTACTTATGGCTGCTGGTATTCCAGAATAAGCCATAACGAATGACATAGCTGATGATGCTGATATAAGGAAAAGAATTACTCCTGACACCTTAGCTGATTTCTTAAGTATTTCTACAAATGTCTTAAAATTCATGCTCTTGTATATGATAGAAAGTATGAGGCAATACAGAACTGCAATACCAGCACCTTCTGTTGCTGTAAATATACCTGATACAATACCACCAATAACAATTATTATAAGAAGTAATGATGGGATAGCATCAACAAATATCTTTAAAATACTTACTGACTTATCTCTTCCAACAGCCTTTATGCCTAACTTCTTTGCACCAATGAAGGCGACTATCATACATACAACACCCATCAATATTCCAGGTACATAGCCTGCCATAAACAATGTCGATATAGATACACCACCTGCAACTGTTGAATATACAATGAATGCCGATGTAGGTGGAATAAGAAGTCCTGTTGGTGCTGAGGCTATGTTAGCTGCTGCCGCATAAGCAGGATCATACTTCTGCTCTTTTTCAATAGGACTCATACATCCTCCTATTGCAGAAGCTGCTGCTACTGATGAACCAGATAATGCACCAAAGAGCATATTTGCAAGAATATTAGCCTGTGCAAGGTTTCCTGGAATCTTTCCTACGAATATCTGTGCAAAGTTAATAAGTCTCTTGGCTATACCACCATTATTCATAATATTACCTGCAAGGATGAATAATGGAACTGCTAAAAGCGAAAAGCTTTCAACACCCGAATTCATTTTCTGCATGGTTATGAATGTTATCTGATCCCATGACAGCGTTGACATGGCAGTTACAATTGACGAAGCAATAATACTTACTGAAATAGGAACCCCTAAAAACAGAAGTACACCGAATACAACAAATAATATTACTGTAGTTACTGCAATACTCATATTTACCTCCTATTCTACCTTAACACCGGTTAAGTCTTCATATATATTAATAATCTGTGCAACTACTATAAAGATACCTGAAACAGGGGATACCGCATATACAAGTGTTCTTGGAATACCAAGAAGTGCTGAATACTCTGCCCTTGCTGACATTGCCAGCTTAAATCCACCAATTACAAACACGAACACTGCAAGTAAAAGAATAAGTACATCTATAACCAGTAATAATATTTTTCGTTTATTACCTGTGAGCTTATCTTTAATAATAGTGAGTGACATATGGTCTCTTGTAAAGAAAGCATATGCAGCACCTATAAAGGCTGTCCACATAAGTGAGTATTTAACAAGTTCTTCTGTAAATGCTGCTGGTTTGCCAAGCACATATCTTGTAAACACCTGCCATAATACTAACGAAGTCATAAACACAAGCAGAACAACACTCGCTGCTGATAATATCTTATTCATAACATTTTTAACTTTAACAAGTATATTAATCATAGTTACTCTCCTTTCCTTATCTCATCTATTCTGTCAAGTAAAGCTGCAACACCTGTATACTTATTTCTATACTCGGTAACAAGACCTGCTGTTGCACTTCTGAATGCTTCCTTATCTACATCATAAATAAATTCAACACCCATATCCTTTGCCTGTGCTACTGCCTCATCTATTGCCTTATCCCACATAACCTTATGAGACTGTGTAGCATCCTTTGCACACTGCAGTATAATCTTCTGATCATCCGGCTCTATATTATTCCATACCTTTGAGCTCATAACCATAACATCAGGTATCATGGCATGCTCATCAACCGAATACACCTTACATATCTCACCATGCTTACCTGTTGTAAGCGCTGTTTCATTGTTCTCTGTTCCATCTATAATACCTGTTGAAAGGGATGTATATATGTCACCATAGGACATTGCTACCGGTGTTCCACCAAGTGCTGTAAGCATATCCGTCTGTGACTTCATATCCTGAACACGTATCTTGATTCCTTTAAGATCCTCTGGCTTACGTATAGGCTTATCTTTTGTGTAGAATGAACGGGAGCCTGATGTAAAGTATGTTAAGGTTACGAATCCATCATCTTCTGATGACAGGAAGAAATCCTGCATTTTATCAGAATCCATTATTTTATAAAACTCATCAATATTACTAAATATATAAGGAAGACCAAATGTATTATAAGCATCATTATATGTTGCAAGACCTGGTGCTGATACTTTTGTCATAGCAATAACACCTGCCTGAAGCTGCTCAAGATTCTCTGTCTCTGAACCAAGCTGTCCATTAGGGAATATCTTGATTATTATTCTTCCGTTAGTCTTCTGCTTAACCTCTTCTGCGAACTGCAGCATAGCTATATGTACTGTATGACTTTCTGACAAACCATGTGCCAGCGTTAATACCATAGGATTTTCTGCGGTAGCTTCCTTACTGTTTGATGCGCTATTTGTTCCACAGCCTGTCAGCCCAAATGAACATATAAGTGTAACTGTAAGCAAAACAGCAATATATTTTTTCATTTTTTTCAACATATTATACCTCATTTCTGTGCACTCATTTTTTATATGTCAGCTACTGGTCTTATGCACAATAACCTGAAGCTGTGAATTACACTATTTCTCCTGTTTCGTAACAGCCTGCTTTTGCCTGATGCTATTACATTCCAATCATATCAAAGACTTCAAATGATATAAGCACCTGATGGTTTTTCTTTGGATTAGGATACTTTACCTGCACTGATTTCTTAGTCTGGCTGTAATACCATCCAATGTCACTTTCCTCGTATTTTCTTCTATGAAGGAAATGTGGCACTTCCTTTCCATCAAGCTGTACATAGAATGGTGCTTTCTCCCTATGTATCACATCAAGTTCCATTGTTTCTACTGTGTTCTCATAACTGCCTTCATATTCAAAATCGATATATGTCTTCGCACCAGCTTTAACTCTAATATCAGTTTTTAAGTAGCTGCCATTCTTATAATCATTAGTTTTTCCATCATCATCATATATAGTAAATGAAGAATCTATATCAGGTGCCATTATTATATGAAGTGAATCAACCTTATCATTCATAAGATTGTTAAGTTCATTAGCAGCCATCGGAATAATAGCTCCACTCTTTATAAACATTGGAATTGAACTTATATCCACCGGTACATTTATAGTCTTGCCGCCTTCATATTCGTTTCTGGTATAATAATCATAAAAACGTATATTTTTATCTCCTGTATCAGGTAAATATACCTCTCTTATCTCTGCACCCTTTTCTACAACATTTGCTACAAGTAATGAATCGCCCCACATAAAATCCACGCCTTCATTATATGTATTACTATCGTTCTGGAATACCATAAACATTGGCTGCATAATAGGAAGTCCTGTCTTATGTGCTCTGTATTCAAGCGAATAAAGATAAGGAGACATAGAATATCTGAGTTTAATTGCAGTTCTTATATAATCCTTCATACCACTATACATCCATGGCTCTGTAACTGTATTATCAGTATTTACTGAATGTATTGAAAATCTTGGCATGAACACACCATTCTGCACCCATCTTACAAAAAGCTCAGGCTCTGGTGACTCTCCATAGAATCCACCTACATCACAACCGTGATTTGCAACGCCAGAAAGTCCCATACCAAGTATAGTTGCTATGTTATACTTTAATGCATCCCAGCATGTAAGATTGTCACCTGCCCACACCTGTGCATATCTTTGTATACCTGCGTGTCCCGAACGGCATACTGAAAATGGTCTTATATTCTCATTATATTCCGTTACTGCCTCATTAGAGAGCTGGCACATGATATTACTCATTACCGGCTTTAGCTCACCAATAGTACTTCCTTTACCTTCAAAATACACTCTTGCATCCTTATCAACCATAGAATCATATTCACAGTTATCATTCCATACTGATTCACAGCCATACTTTATAAGTCCCTCTTTCAGGTATTCTTTCCAGTATTCTCTTGTCTGCTCTTTGGTGAAATCTACAAATATTCCAGTTCCACCCCACCATGTACCTTTACCGGGTTCATCCTTTATGCTGTCATATACAAACATATCCTTTTTCTTCATATCCTCCAGATACGGATGAACCAGGAGCATTCCAGGTTTAACATTAGGCGAAACAACTATGCCCTTTTCCTTCATTTTTGCAAACCATTCTTCTGGATTCTTGAATCTTTTATAATTCCAGGTAAAGCTGCATCTTTTAATTCCCTGCTCTGTCTCTACTGCACAATATCCTGATGAAAGCTGGAAGCCGTCTACAGGAATTCCTTCTTCTCTGGTAGTATCTATAAATTCAAGTATCGCATCATCACAATCCTTAGGAAGCTCTGGATAATACATTGAAGAACCAAGATATCCAAGTGCTGCCTTTGGAAGAAGTATTGACTTGCCTGTAAGATCTGTATATCTGCTTATTACCTCTCCTATTGAAGGTCCTGCTATAAGAAAGAGATCTATATCTCCGGCATCTGATCTGAAGCTTGAGTAACGATGCCAGTAATTTCTCTTTTCACGTCCCATATTAAAGTCACATTCTGCTGTTGTATGATAGAAATATCCAACTGCCTTGTGGGTTAAGCCTGAAAGCTTTATATAAAATGGGATATGCTTATACAATGAATCTGTTTCCTTAGGATTGTAGCCCATTGCATCACCAGGAGCCATATTCATATACTTTTCAGCCTTATTAATATCTCCCCCTTTCTCGCCAAAGCCATAAAAGTAATCATCTGACTCTATCTGGCTTGTATGTATCCGCCTTTTATTTGAATCCTCTCTATATGCAAGATCTGTAATATCTGCGTGTAATAATGTTCCATCTTTATCATATACACATATACGGAATGGATTCTTTTCAATTTCTATACGAAGCTTACTTCCGCAAATAACTGCCTTGTCAGTTCCATCCACAAGCTCTGAATATGCCACTTCAACTCTTTTTCTATAGCCCTTTAAAAACTCATCTGTTCTTGAGTCCCATGCTGTCATAGCAAGACTATATGAAGCTTCATCCCAGTCTCCATCAAAGCCGGCTCTTATTCTGATTATTTCATCTGTGAGAAACCATATTCTTATTTCTACTGAATCTGTAATAACAGAATAATAGTTAGTGTTATAGGTTACATTTCCTGCCTTATAACATATTCTCATATTATTTTTTATCTCCTTTCAGTAATCTGATAATCTCTTGTTTATGTTTTGTTTATAATTAATTTATACAACTATTCAATAATTAAAACTATACAGATATTGACAGGATAAATTGGTTTTTTTACATTTCTTGCACTTTCAAATTTTTCGTTGTATACTACTTATAATATATTAAATATAACTATACAGTTGCGAAATGTATAAATATTGCTTTATATAAACAATTATTACACGGTTAATATATCTGGGAATATGTTAAGAGCAGCTTTAGAACAGCTCTTAATAAGCATAGAATTGGAGAAGATTATTATGATAGATGTAGCACAGAACCTTATGTCACTTGGTGAATCCATAGCTGCAGCACATACTGCCAGCGTCAACGATAATATGACACGTTCGCACTATCACGATTATTATGAATTGTATTTTTTAGATAATGGTGAAAGATATCACTATATAGACGATAAATTGTATAAAACCGAGTCTGGTGATTGTATTATATTCCCACCTCAGACTATGCATCGTTCCTACAGTGAACAAGGATGCACATTTTCAAGGATTGTACTTTATTTCAGACCGGACATAATTTCATCAGATGCCCTGAGGCAGAAGCTTGCAGACTCATACTGTGTATACAAGTCTGATACTGAATCATTAAAAAAGTTAAGAAGGCTTATGTACTATTTTCTTGAAGCCCAGAACTCTGCCTCAGCATACAAGCAGGAACAGATGGAAGCACTTGTGAATCTTATAATTATTACAGTTCTTGGAATGAAAGAGAGCACCATTGGTATTGAAAGACATAATAGAACAACGCAGATTATTAACTATATCAACAACAACTATGAACATGACATATCACTTGATGTTCTTGCAGATATGTTTCATATAAGTACTTACTATCTTTGTCGTGAATTTAAGAAAAATACTAACCGTACTGTTGTTGACTATATAAAACACACACGCATAATGAACGCAGAACGTTTATTCAAGGAAACTGATAAAAATGTCACCGAGGTTGCGACGCTGACCGGATTTTCCAACCTCACACACTTCAACCGCGTTTTTAAAGAAATAGCCGGAGTAAATCCTTCGCAGTTTAAGAAATTACATGCAAAGAATTAATTACTCCTGATTAAAAAGCCTGTCATATGACTGTTCGAAATCATCTAGTAATTTATTTATTTTTTCCCGGTCATATAAACCTTGTACCTTCCAAAACATAAGTATGCTGTTGAATTCCTCTTCCCTTTTATCTATAAATCCAATACACAAATGTCCATTATACATTGCACTATCCGTTTCCTGGCAGGCAAAGCAGCCGGTATCTTCATTCAGTCTTGAACAATCTCCACAGGTAAGCTCCTTTTTTTCAGGAATATAATGGCAGCTATCTTCAACATTTACAACAAACCATTCCCCTTGCGGATATGAACATATTGCAGTTCCTGTTTCCTCTGTATTGGATACATTAGTTTTATATTTACAATTATTGCACTTCAATTCATCCACCCTTTGCTTCCTCCTCGTAAATAAATATTCCATCAAAAATCCTGTAAAACATTATAACACAAAATTTTTGTCTTATACAAAAAGCTGGAACTCAGATTCTATAAATGAACCAGAATTCCAGCAATTTATTATTTTACTCCATTTTAAATTTTATCTGTAAACTTATTTTTCTTACCAAATACTATTACTCCTGCTCCTCCTATTACAAACATAAGAAGCCATGCTAATGTACGTTTGTCATCTCCCGTACCAGGAGTCTGTTCTTTTACTGCTTCTGCCTTAGCTTCTTTATCCGTATCGGTCGCAGGTGTTATATCGGCTGGTGATGTTGTATCAGCCGGTGGTGTTATATCTTCCGGTGGTGTTACATCTGCCGGTGGCGTTACATCTGCCGGTGGTGTTACATCTGCCGGTGGTGTTGTATCTTTAAGCTTTGCAATAACAGTCTGTGATTTTTCAATTTCAACAAGCCCATCCTGCCTGATGTAATATCTGTCACAAGCATTACAATACCAATATTCAATATTTCCTTCATCTGTCATAGTAGCTTCCTTTGCCGCTACTAAATGCAAGTCTTCATGTATTTTAAAATCGGAAAAGTTAAAAACCTTTAACTAATGAAAAATAATTTCCATAGGGAAGTATCCCTAACCCTCTTTAGATTTTTCTTCGGTTTTCCGTTGGAATACCTTAACCTTTGCTATCGTCTTTGTATAATTTGCTATGGGTAGTTACACCCAAAATTGAATAAAACACGAAACAGACTGTTGTAAAAATCGAACATTTTACAGCAGTTTTTTTGTACCCAAATTTAGAAAGAACGTGGCACAATGGCAAACCGAAACCGTACCAATCCGGTGCAATTTTATCTCAGTGATGATGAGCAGTACATTCTCACTACCAAATTCAAAGCTGTACTGGTCAAGCATTTTTGTAACACTCTGTTCGATAAATACCTATCTGTAACGAGCTTCCATTGGTGTTAAATAATTATTGTATGAATGAGGACGGACATAGTTATACCAATTGATGTATTTCATAGTAAGTTCATCCATCATCTCCACACTTGAAAACGAAGTTACATTATAAAAGTTACTTTTGAAGGTATTATAAAATCTTTCCATTGGGGCATTGTCGTAAGGGCATCCAGACTTACTCATGCTTTGAGTTACATTGTTAGCTTTGCAGAAATTTACAAAATCCCACGAGGTAAACTGCACCCACTTATCTGAATGCAGAATTACTTTAGGATAGTTTTCTTTTTTTAGTGCTGTTTTAAGTGTATCTATTGCTAAATCTGTGTTGATATAGTCACTATTAAGCGAAGCAACAGCCGACCTATCATATAAATCAATTATTGAACAGTTATATCTGAATTTTCCATTTGACTGGCGCATATATGTGAAATCAGTGCACCATACTTTATTTTTGCAATCGACAGTAAAATTCTGGTTTAAGAGATTGTCAAATATTTTATTCTTCTTGCCGCTCTTATAGCCTGGCTTGGAGTGCATAATTACAGCACATAAATTCAATTCCTTATT